>ERZ1370068.2693-contig-1827_pt1 | contig 102741 bp, 160 predicted proteins | sample MGYA00561227_ERZ1370068 | MGnify/ENA primary metagenome ERZ1370068 (study PRJEB38410, sample SAMEA6850437) | metagenome | study: Metagenomic assessment of the ecological functions of the soil: analysis of the soil microbiota associated with the...
CCCGCACCTTGCGGATCAATCCATACCCGTCCTCGCCGCGTCATTCCAATGTCAGCGACAAGCACGTCCGGCTTCCAATTCTCGATGAACACCAGAGCTTCAGCTGCTGAGGCAGCCGCCTTCACCACGACGCCGTAATGTCCCAACATGATAGTAACCAGCTCTCGGAAATCGACCTCATCATCCACCACGAGTAACCGCAAGCCATCGAGTGATGGCGAATGCGCGCTGCGCCTGGCGTCGGCGACCACCAGATCATCGCCCTGAAATTCCGGTCCCTGGACCTGAGCATCAGTGGCTGCTATTAACGGAAGACTGACGGTGAATGTTGAACCCAGACCCTCCCTGGAGCTCTCAGCGCGGACCCTTCCGCCATGGAGCTCAACCAGGTGACGGACGATTGCCAATCCGAGGCCGAGCCCACCGTGCTCTCTCGTGGTTGTTCCATCGGCCTGACTGAAGCGCTCAAATATATGGGGCAGAAAATCAGGTTTGATGCCTATACCGGAATCACTCACCGCGATCACTACCTGAGATTCGTTACGCTGCAATTTCACCTGTACCGAGCCATTTCTCGGCGTGAATTTCACCGCGTTTGACAGAAGGTTCCAGATTACCTGCCGCAAACGATCAACGTCCCCGTAGATCAGTGCGACGTCAGGCTCTAACCACAAATCTAATCGTACTGCCTTTGCCTCAGCCGTCGGTCGAAAGCTCTCGACCACTGCTTCAATCACTGGTCGAAGGTCGCAGGAATTGAACTCGAGCCGCAGCTTGCCCGTAATGATGCGCGGAAACTTCAAGCAGATCGTCGATCAACTGGGCCTGGAATCTGGCATTGCGAGCGATGGTTGTCAGCGCTTTGGGCTGATTTGTCGAACGCCACATCGCCGTCAAGCAACAGCTGGGACCAGCCGATGATCGCCGTCAGCGGTGTCCGCAATTCATGAGAGAGAGTCGAAAGAAACTCATCCTTGAGACGGTTGGCTGTTTCCGCTTCCAGCCGCGCTTCTTTCTCACGCTTGAGGGCCTGCCGGCGTTCGGTCACATCGTGGGCCATGCCGCGCACAATTGGGCTCTGGCACTCCTGGGTACGAAGCGTGTTGTAATATTCCCAGAATCTCGTTTCACCGCCAGCGGTCCTTACCTTCATTATCCCGCGCGCAAATCCGTTTTCCCTGATCTCTCTGAGGTATTCGTCGAACAGGCTCGCGGTATTCAGGCATCAGCCCCTCGCGGATATGCCAATCCGATCAGCGCCTCCTGCTTATAGCCGAGGACGCGAGCGGCCCAGGGATTTACTGAGATAATTCGACCATCCAGATCGTGCGTACACATCAGCTCGTGACTGTTATCAACGAGGTCGCGATATCGATCCTCGCTCTCAACCAACGCCTTCTCGGCGAGCTTGCGCTCAGTGATATCAACAGCCATCACCAGCTTGGCGTGCCTGCCGGAGAAATCCAGCTGGTGCGAAGTGATTTCTACGGTAATGATGTCGCCATTCTTCTTCTGGTGTCTCCATTCGCCCGCTCGGCCGAAGCCCGGAGAGCGAAGCGCGAGACGATCGTGAAGTCTTTGCACATCCTCAGGCGGACGGATCTGCTCGATAGTCATCTCGAGAAACTGTAGCCGTGAATAGCCGTAATGTTCGACGGCAGCGTCGTTGACCGCCAGGAACCTCAGCGTCTCAAGATCGTAAACCCACATTGCCATCGGGTTCGACTCAAAGAGGAGACGATACTGCTCTTCTGAAGCGCGGATCACCTCCTCAATTCGCTTCCGCGCCGTCACGTCCAGCACGAGTGAGAGAACGGAAATCAATTCTCCCGAGTCGTTATACAGAACTGAGTTGTACCACTCGTTGTGAAGGATCTCACCCTGCTTTGTATAGTTTCGATTTCGCGAGACACTGCGCCGGTCAGCCCCTGGCGCTGCCTTTCGCCGACTTCGTAAACGGCGTTCAAATCCTCAGGACAAACAAACTTCCAATCGCCGACAGCCTTCCCGATAACTTCCTCAGCTTGCCATCCGAAAAGTCTCTCAGCGGAGGGTAACCAGCGCGATACTCGATAGTCTTTGTCCCACTCAATCACTGCCAGGGAGTATTTTCCACATGCGAACTGAGTCGCTGGTGTGCTTCATTTACCAACTCCTCGGCATGCTTTCGTGCAGTAATATCCCGGATGATGGCGATACCGCCGACGATCTCGCCACCCTCGGTGCGTAGGGGTGAGTAGTAACCTTCAAAGAATCCTGCGCGTCCCGTCTGGGGAATGGCATAGGGCCTGTTTTCAGTTACTACACTTCTTCCGGCCAAAGCTTCGCGTAGATATTTTTCCTCTCCGGTTTCTTTCAGGAAGGGGAAGACATCGAAAGCACACTTTCCCAGAACCTCGTCTCGGCTAACGCCGGAAATAGCCTCCATCGCCCTGTTCCAGGCGACGTAACGACATTCGCGATCAAAAGCGAGTATGCCGTCAACGCTCGCTTCGATCAGGGAAGCATGAAGGGGGCTTTGGCTGAATGATTCGCCGTTCAAGACAGTTCTCTCTCCTCGTGAGGAGCGCTGTGACTGGGGGACAGCGGTGCTAGTTGATCCTGACTGTAAGCCAGGAACAAAAAGTCAAGGCGCCAAATGCGGCCGAGTAGTAATACCGCTTGGCTCCCGGGTTGGGGTGAGGGCCTGAGCGCAAAACTGCAACCACAACGTTGCTCCGGGCTTCAGCCCGCAATCCGTTCAGGAATTCTCACGGCATCAACGGCGTTGAAGATTGATTGGCGGCTCGTCTCGATAACGCGCCGTGGACTTAGCCATCATTCAGGCCGCGCCTGCGATGCTGACAAACTCGGCCGTCGCGCAGGTGCCCGGAAAGTACCGAAAACAAGATCAAAAAATGGAGTGGTCACGCCGAAGCGCAGTTCGGGAGACTTATAGTGGTGCAGCAGGTGATAGTGTCTCAGATACCTTAACAGCCGCAAACGGCTTCTTCGGTGGTGGCATTGAAAATGAACCCATTTGTAACTGAAGAAACCGGCCGCCAGTCCGATGAACATCCAGGACGCCGCCACCCACGAGCCCGTCACCGCCCACGCCAATGGCCAGTACGCGGCGCCGATTGGTAAACCCATGATCAGGCTCGCGGAAATCTGACTCTTCCCGACTGGATCTTCGTGGTGTGAGATGTGTGCGTGATAAAGGAACTTACGGCCTAAACGCGACTGCGCGTCATAGTGAAAAATGAACCGGTGCATTACGTATTCGAACAAACTCCAGTTGAAGAGGCCGATAATGAGTAATGGGAGCGTGCTCCACGAAAAAGGCCGGCACTCGCAGCGCCCAACCCAAGACAGACCACCACACCCGCATACAAATACGAGGTAGTAAACCGTCTTTGAGGAGCTACTGACACAATCACCTCCCGCTCAAAGCTCACCATCAGGGAAGCTGCAATTTGGGGGAAAGAACCGGCCATAGGTTGACACAGCGGATGCGACCTAAGCGAAGCTTAAGAGTAAGACGTGGGCGCCCCTTTCATCAAGCGTAGACCACCACTACCGAATCAGCATCGCATCTCTTGCACCGGTCAACAAGAAGCTTGACGGCCCTCCCTTTGACCAACTACTCTTTTGATCCTTGCTCCTCTGTTTTATCCCATCCTCAGTAATCCCGATTAAGTCTTAATCAGGAGTCGAAGTTGATCGAACGCAACTGTCTTCGCCATATCTCCGGCTCGCCTCCGAGATGCGGATTTGGACTGCCGCGCCGGCCGCAGAAGCCGAAGAAAATGAGAAGTTGTAAAACGCAACTTGGCCTGGTCGCCGCGCTCTTCGGAGTTGTGGTTTTGCTGTTCCTGCCGGCGCTTTTGATCAGCAGCGGCGCTGCCGGGCCGGCGCCTGCGTTGCTGGCCAGACCCGCTTCCACCCGCGCCATTGCGTTTGAATCAGTCACCCAGACTGTCGAACCCTTCGCTCCAACTCGCGCTCTTGATTTTAGTTCGAATGGCGACCGCCGCACGCGTGTGATGTTATTCGCCACGAATCTGACTTTGCTTTCCGGCGACGGCCCTTCGGCAGTCACGGCTGACGGCGAAGATGCCGCGCACGTTCACTATCCGATGATGGTTGAGTATGTCAGCCCGGTGCCGGGCTTTGCCTGGATGACCGGCCGTGGTGATCCGGCTCAACGATAATCTTGGCGACGTCGGCGACATTCTGGTAGAGCCTGACTTACCAGGGAGTCACCACCAATCGCGTACGTGTCGGGCATCGGTCACATCGGAGGCGGGCCGCCGGACGATCCTGCTCCCTCGCCCACGCCCAGCTCCCGCAGCCACGCCTGAGCTGGGTTCCGGCGCGAGCTCTGCACGGCAAGCGAGCTTTTCCCATCGACAATCTCTGGAACCAGGACATCTCGACGATGCCGGTCGATCCCAACTCAGCCAACCTGATCGCCAGTATCGGCTTGAATACCGGATTGCACGCCGACTTTGGCACTGTCTTCAACGGCGCGCCCAACGGCATTCCGTACGTCGTAGTTTCAGGGACTCAAACACCAGTGCCAATCAACCTCGGGATCTATGGCGACGAGAGTGATCCCGGTCCCTACCCGGTGCCGGCGAACGCACCGATCGAAGGCGGTCCGACTTCCAATGGCGATCGTCACGTGCTGGTAATCGATCGCGACAACTGGAAGCTGTACGAGCTGGGCCGGGCTTTTCCGTCCAACGGCGGCGCCAGTTGGGATGTCGACTGCGGCGCCATCTTCGATCTCAACACCAATGCTTTGCGTCCGGCGGGTTGGACCTCTGCCGACGCGGCGGGGCTGCCGATATTTCCCGGGCTGGTTCGCTACGACGAAGTCATTGAGCAGAGCTTGATCGCCCATGCGCTGCGCTTCACGGTGCAGAACTCGCGCCGCGCGTATGTCGCTCCGGCCCGGCATTTCGCCAGCTCGTCTACGAACGTGAATTTACCGCCCATGGGAATGCGAGTGCGTCTGAAAGCCTCAGTCAATATCTCAGGGTTCTCGCCGGCGATGCAGGTAATTCTCCGCGCGATGAAGCAGTATGGAATGATCGTCGCTGACAACGGTTCGAACTGGTACTTCAGCGGCGCGCCCGATCCGCGCTGGAACGAGAGCGAACTGCATACCGCTCAGCGCGATCAAAGGCTCGGATTTCGAGGTCGTGCAGATGGGCACAGTCGTTACGAAGTGAGGGTACTAATCGAAACACTCACTGGGCAATCCAGGCGCCGGCGAGTAATTCAACTGCCTCAAAGGCGACTAAATCCCTTTATTCAGAAACGACGGCGAATGGATCGAGCGAGCCTCTCTCCTGCCGTTGGCTGCTCACTGCTTGCCTGAATTGGTGCCCCCGCGCAGGGATTCGAACCCCGAACTCAACAGATTATGGAGTCTGCTCGCTCCAACCGTTGAGCTACAGGGGCACACATGACAATTGTCCACAGTTGCCGCAGAGAAAATGCGCCTTCGCTCCCAAATCCAGAGGTCTCTGGACTCCGGGCCGGCAGGGCCAATAATACACTCTACGCATCCATGCATGGCGGCGTCGCGCTCGACATTGTACTGACGGCCAGACGTTCGGTGAAGTCCCCGACAAAGTTCTGCGATAATTGGCGCACATCAGGGAGAAGCCGTCGTAAGCAAAATGTGACTTGACAGCATCCCTGCTCCGGCATAGAGTCTCCGACAATCCCCTTTAGGCAATATCCCCTTCTAGACAAACTGGTCTCGGTTAGCGCTTGGGCCGCTTTGGTCCTTCACAAGAGAGTCGACTTGGTTTTCCTGAGGAGGAGGTGTGATGCGCCAATTTACGATTAATGCCGTCCGCGCATTGGTATGCCTGACGGCAGCTGGCTTTGTTCATGCTCGCGTTTTTGCCCGGCCGAATTAATCGTCCGGTTACTGCTCAACAGAGCCAGGGTATTTCGCCGGAAATTGTGACGATACCGGCGGGTTCAGCGTATCGGCAGACGAACTTTGTGTCTGACATTCCGGGATTTGGCCTGATCCAGGAGCCGACGCTGATAAACCCCTGGGGTATCGCCTTCAGAGGAACCAGTCCGTTTTGGGTTAGCAACAACGGCACGAGCTCTTCAAGTCTCTTTCGCGGCGACGTCGGTGGCAGCCCGCTGGTGAAGAACCCCGGCCTGTCTCTGGTTACGGTGCCGGGAGGGCTACCAACTGGAGTGGTTGGCAACGCGACGACCGACTTCGCGATCACTCCGTGCAGCGTCGCAACGTGCCCGGCGGCCTTCATCTGGGCAACGATCACCGGCAACATCGTGGGCTGGAACCCGAGTGGCGGACCAAACGCAACTACCGGTGTGATCGCGGCCAGCCAGGGCGGACACGTTTATACGGGTCTCGCCATTGGCAGCAACTCGGGCGGGAACCGCCTCTATGCCGCCGACTTCAATAATGGAAACATTGACGTCTACAACGGTGTCTACGCCCTGACGACAACTACTGGTGGCTTTGCAGATCCAACCATTCCCACAACGGCCGGGAACACTTATCATCCCTATAACATCCAGAACATTGGCGGCTCGCTTTACGTCATGTATGCCAAAGTCGGCACCGACGGCAAAGCCGAGGCATGGCGTCGGCAACGGTTTCGTCCGCCGCTTCAATACCGACGGTGTGCGAGATCTGACGTTCGGGATCAATAACGGACCGCTGAATTCGCCCTGGGGCATCGCCATCGCTCCGTCCACCTTCGGTATCTTTGGCTCAGCACTGCTGATTGGAAACTTCGGCGAAGGCAATCCCAGCATCCACGCCTTTAACCCAACGACCGGGGCTTTTCTCGGCACTATTCAAAACGAAAGTGGGAACGGAATAACGATCGATGAACTCTGGGGCCTGCAGTTCGGCAATGGCGTCAACGGCGGTGACCCTGGCACACTCTATTTCACTGCCGGCACCGGAGACGAAGAGCATGGGCTGTTCGGATCTTTGAAGCCGACAACCGCCTCGGCGACTTCTCTCATCCAGTTTGCCACGGACGAATTTGTAATCGGTGAAGGCAGCGGTCATATCGACATCACCGTGACGCGCGCCGGCAACGCTTCGGGCGCCGCAACGGTTAACTTCAATACCTTTGACCAGTCGCAAGCCGGCCATGCTTCCCAAAAGAGCGATTACGAAATAGAGCTCGGTAAACTCACCTTCAATCCCGGTGAGACGTCCAAGACGGTGCGGATCCTGATCGTCAATGACAGCTTTGTCGAAGGCGACGAGACGATAGACCTCGCCCTTTCGAACCCAACCGGGGCGGGCGTCGGATTGGGAAGTCCAAATGCCGCGACCCTCAAAACTTATCGACAATGACGTAGTCGCCCCGCTGACAAACCCGATTGACGACGCGACCTTCTTCGTCCGCCAGCACTACCTCGACTTCCTCAATCGTGAACCCGACCCGGCCGGCCTTGCTTTCTGGACAGATCAGATCAATTCGTGTGGTGCGGACGCGGCTTGCCGTGAAGTCAGACGCATTAACGTGAGCGCGTCCTTCTTCCTGTCCATAGAATTTCAGAATACCGGCCTGGAGGCGTATCTGACGCAGCGCGCGGCCTTCGGCAACCTACCACCGACACTTGCGGCATCGGTGCCCGTTTTCTACGGGACGTTTGAACGTGACACGCAGGCCTTGCAGAAAGATTTCATCTTTGGCCAGCCGGGCGCGGACGCTCAACTTGAAGCAAACAAAGTGGCGTTCTTCGCTGACTTCGTCACGCGACCTGAGTTTGTCGATAAATACCCGTCGACGCTAACGAACGACCAGTATGTCGATAACCTGATGGCGAGTGCGGGAATTTCGCCCAGCAACTTCGTGGTAAACCTCACGAACGCGCAGGAGAATCCGCCGACCAATCCGACCACGACCGGGGTGCTCGCAGGCCGGCGTCGTTCGGCACGGCGACGTTCAGCATGAACACCGCCCAGACACAGATGACCTTTACCGCGACTATCACTAATCTCGACTTCACGGGCTCGCAGACGGCGGACACGAACGACAACCTGGCCGCCGCACACATTCACGCGAGCGCGTCTGTCGCACCCGGCGTCAATGGTCCAGTCGTGTGGGGTTTCTTTGGCGCACCGCTTAACGACAACAACCCGCCGGACGTCGTCAATACACCGCTGCTTGGTGGAGTCGGCGGGACGATCAGTGGCAAGTGGGATCCACCCGAGGGCAACGGAACGACGTTCGCCGCGCAGTTGGCGAACCTCAAAGCCGGTCGTGCTTACATCAATTTTCACACCACGCAATTCGGCGGCGGCGAGATCCGGGGCGATTTCCCCGAGATGGAAGCCTTCCGTACCTCACTGATAAACGGCCTGAATACTGCGACCGAGACTCGGGCCACAGTATTGCGGAAGATCGCCGAGTACCCGTTCCTGAACCAGCGTGAGTTGAACAACGCCTTCATTTTTATGGAATACGCCGGCTACCTGCGGCGTGATGCCGACGTGTCAGGCTACAATTTCTGGCTGAAGAAGCTGCGCGAATTCAACGGCAACTTTGTCAACGCCGAGATGGTCAAAGCCTTCCTGGCCTCGTCTGAATATCGCCAGAGATTTGGGCCCTGAGGGAACAAGAAAGAGCGGGAACAAAGATTAAGAAGACAAAGAGCCAGGAGCGAGAGAGTTCCTGGCTCTTTGCATCTTGCCTTAGTCCTGGCCGCCAAGGCACAAGTGAGCTGGATCTGCGAAGCATCATGAATATCGGCGCGAGCGCATGATCGTTTCCCAGCTCTACCCAAGGGCAGCCAAATCCGAAATGCCAAGGCCATTGCTGGTCGCGTTGTGAGCAAAACGTGACTTGACAGTATCTCCCGTCCATCATAGAGTCTCCAATCGATTCCCCTTTAAAGACAAGTAGTTAGAGGACTGCCTGGTCGTTTCTGGACTGGAAACTTTTTGAACTTTTTAGGAGGAGCTGTATGCGCCACTTTACCTCGATTGCCTTACGTGCGCTCGCCTGCCTGGTGCTGGTAGCATTTTTAGGCCTGGCACTTCTGCCGACGCGAGTTACCCGCACGGTGATTGCTCAAGATAACTCCGGGATTCGTCCCGAGATTCCAATCATCCCGGCTGGTTCGGCTTATCGACAGACGAACTTCATTTCGGACGTTCCCGGCCTGGCGCCGGTGCTTGATCCGTTACTGGTCAATCCCTGGGGCATAAGCGCGACCGCTTCCAGCCCATTTTGGGTCTGCGAACAACGGAACGAGCACGACGCAGCTCGATAAGAGGGGACGTCGCCGGAGCTCCGGTGGTGCTGAACCCAGGCATGCCAACCGTTACTCTGCCGGGTGGATTGCCGACGGGCACGGTTGCTAATACAACCTGCTGCGGACTTTGTGCTTCCGGGGGCGTGCGCGTCGCCGCCTTGTAGGGCTGCTTTTCTTTTCTCATCCATCACGGGAAATATTATTGGGTGGAGCCCGAACGCGCCCGCAGCCGGCTCGACTACTGGTGTGATTGCGTCCAGCCTGCCGGGTCATGTCTATACGGGACTGGCGTTGGCGAATAATGGCGTGGGAAATTTCCTTTACGCCGCTGACTTTGCGAACGGGCGAATCGACGTTTTTAACGGCACCTTCGCGCTTCAGCCGCTGGTGAACTTTCCGTTTACCGATCCGACCATTCCCACCGTCCCGGGGAACACTTTCTTTCCATACAATATTCAGAACCTAGGCGGTTCACTTTATGTTACCTACGCCAAGGTTGGCCCGGGCGGATTGCCCCTCGATGGGGTCGGCAACGGTTTCGTGCGCCGGTTCAATACGAATGGGGTGCGGGACCTGACCTTTGGAATCAATAACGGTCCGCTTAACTCGCCCTGGGGCGTCACGATCGCGCCCGCGTCCTTCGGCATCTTTGGCGGCGCACTTGCTGGTCGGTAACTTTGGCGAAGGCAACCCCAGCGTCCATGCCTTTAACCCAACTAACGGCGCATTTCTCGGCACGCTGCAGGACGAAGCGGGCGTCGGGATTGTGATTGATGAACTTTGGGCGCTGCAATTCGGCAACGGTGGCGCCGGTGGAGATCCGAACACACTGTATTTCACCGCCGGCATAGGCGAAGAAGAGCACGGCCTGTTCGGATCGTTAAAACCAACGACGGCCTCGGCAACTTCTTTGATTCAGTTTGCGACCGACACCTTCGCCATCGGTGAGGGCAGTGGCCATATCGATGTCACCGTCACCCGGGCCGGTGATGCTTCCGGAACTGCGACTGTGAATCTGAACACTTTCGATGAGTCACAACCGGACCATGCTTCGCAGAAGAGCGATTACGAAATCGAAATCAGCAAGATTACCTTCGCTCCCGGAGAAACCAGTAAGACAGTAACGGATCCTGATCGTAAATGACATCTTTGACGAAAATGATGAGACCCTGCAACTGGTGCTCTCGAATGTTACGGGGACGGGCGCCGGCCTGGGTTCGCCGAACCAGTCGGTCGTGACGATTGTCGATAATGACACCGGCGCGCCAGTAACCAACCCGATCGACCAGTCCGCCTTTTTCGTCCGGCAACAGTATCTGGACTTTCTTAATCGCGAACCGGACGCGGGCGGCCTGGCTTTCTGGGTTAACAACATCGAGTCCTGTGCCGGCGATGTCGGGTGCCGCGAAGTGAAACGAATCGACACTTCCGCGTCATTCTTCCTTTCGATCGAGTTTCAGAAGACGGGATTGCTGGCTTACACAACTCACCGGGCGGCGTTTGGCACCAGCGCGTCAGGGTCGCCGGCCCCGGTATCTGTATGGCAACTTCATGCGCGATACGCAGGCGCTGCAAAAGGATCTTATTTTTGGCCAGCCGGGTTTTGACGCTCAGCTGGAGGCGAATAAGGTCGCGTACTTTGACGATTTCGTCACGCGGCCAGAGTTCGTGAACAAGTATCCGGCCTCGCTAACGAATGCACAGTACGTCGACAATCTGCTGACCACAGCAAACCTGACACCCACCGAAGTGAGGGTGTTCAACGTTAGCCTGACCAACTCGCAGGAGGTTCCGCCAACCAACCCGACGCTGTCAGCTGGTGGCGCCCGCCCGGCATCGTTTGGCACGGCCAGGTTCCAATTCAATCCGGCGCAGACGGCTTTGACCATGACCGCGACGATCAGCAATATCGACGTCGGCAATGCACAGACACCGGACACCAACGATAACCTTGCGAGCTGCGCACATCCATGCCGGCGCAGCGGTCGCACCCGGCGTTAATGGCAGCGGTCGTCTGGGGTTTCTTTGGCGCTCCATTCAATGACAACAATCCGAACGATTCAGTCCTCACGCCTGACGCGCGGGCGGCGTGGGCGGCAACCTTCACCGGCAAGTGGGACGCGCCGGAAGGCAACGGCACAACCCTCGCCGCGCAATTGGCGAACCTTCGTGCGGGCCGTGCTTACATCAATTTCCACACCGTGCAATTCGGCGGTGGTGAGATTCGCGGCAACTTCCCGGCCGAGGACGCATTCCGTAACTCGCTGGTTGCGGGGCTTACGCGGCGGAACCTTGACGCGGGCACAAGTCCTGAGAGCGATCGCGGAAACCGACGAGCTGCAAACCCGCGAACTCAATCAGGCCTTTGTGGCGATGGAATACTTTGGCTATCTGCGCCGCGATCCTGACAACTCAGGCTTTAACTTCTGGCTCAACAAACTCAACACGTTCAACGGCAATTTCAGAAACGCCGAAATGGTCAAGGCCTTCCTGCATCGTCTCGAATACCGGCAGCGGTTTGGTGTTTGAGGCAAGGAGCAGGAAGCAGAGCGAAGAGCCAAGGGCAGAGCTAAGAGCAAAGGGCCGAGAGGATAAGTCCTACCTCCTGGCCCTTTGCCTCTTGCGCAATCCGTCGCTACCTGGCCCGTTTGACTCCTGGCTCTTAGCTCCTGCGCCCGACTTCTGATACATTTCAGGCTATGTCCTTCGCGCTCTCGGGTTGAGGACGTCTCCAAGCAATATCGGACCTATGCGCGGCCCGGTGATCGGCTCAAAGAGTCTCTGACGCGCGGCCGCCTGCGCAGGCACAAAGAGTTTTGGGCGCTGCAAAATGTCTCGTTTGAAATCGACAAAGGCGCGATTGTCGGCATCGTCGGGCCGAACGGCTGTGGCAAGTCAACCCTGCTGCAAATCATCGCCGGCACCCTCGAACCCACGCATGGTGAAGTTTGGCATGAAGGACGCGATCGCGGCGCTGCTCGAATTAGGCGCCGGCTTTGATCCGGAATTCACCGGCGATCGAAAACATCTACATGAACGCGTCCCTGCTGGGACTTTCACGTCGCGAAACCGATCGGCTCTTTCCGCAAATCGAACGTTTCGCCGAGATCGGCGATTTTCTTTATCAGCCCGTCAAGACTTATTCGAGCGGCATGTACGTCCGCGTGGCGTTTGCGATTGCCGCCAGCGTTGAGCCGGATATTCTGATCATCGATGAAGCCCTCGCGGTGGGCGATGCCGTCTTTCAGCATCGCTGTCTGGGCCGCATAAAAGAACTTCACGAACGCGGGACGACGGTCCTGTTCGTGTCGCACGACGCGGCGGCCGTGCGCGCATTGTGCTCGCGCGCCATCCTGATGAAGAGCGGACGCATCGTCGTCGATGGAAAGCCCGTAGACGTACTCAATCAATATCAGAAAATCATCATGGAGCGGGAAGCAGGCCTACCGCTCAGAGTCGGCCGCGCCGGACCAACCTTCGATGGCGGACCTGCCGGCCGGCGCCGCTTCGTTACAGCTTACCGGCACGGCGACGGCAGCGCCGGAAATTATCGGCGCCGAATTGATTGACTCGACTGATCGCTCGGCAGAGATCGCCGAAACCGGCGAACGGCTGACGCTGCGAGTCACCGTCAGAGTCAACACCGATCTGGAAGATCCGGTTATTGGGTTTCTGATTAAGAATCGGCACGGTATCCATTCGTACGGCACAAACACAAAGGAGCAACAGATCGATCTTGGATCGGCGCGCCGGGGCGAACTGGTGGAGGTCTCGTTTGCGTTCAATTGTTGGCTGGGTATCGATCGGTATTCAATTTCGCTGGCGGCGCACAGCGCCTCGGGACATGCTTACGACTGGCTTGATGGCGCGTTGTTTCTCAGGGTCACCAGCCTGTACCATTTCGAGGGCGTAGCGAATTTAAATGCCAGCGTGACGGCGCGTCGTCGCGCTGGTAATTCGGATTCAATCGATCGCGATGACGAAGCGTCGCGCCAGGTGATGAGGGCTTAACATGATCGATGAGGAAGTCGAAACGGTTCTGCGCGAGATCCGCGAACGCGTCATCGCGCAGCCGCTCGCGCGAGCCATCGCCGGCCGGGCGAACGGCAATCAGTCCTCTCAGCTGATAGCGCTGGGCGAAACCAGTCCCCGGAGCACGGAAGCCCTGGCCCGGCTCAATGCGCATTTGACGACTACCGCGCGGGCCTGGGATCGCCTGCCGCCAGTATTCAGCAATCGCACCGGAACCGCCGGGCGAATTGAAGTTTGGATTAAGGCCCGCCTGAAACGGTTCAGCCGTTGGTTTACCTGGGAGCAGATTAATTTCAACGCCGCGGTGCACCACGCCCTGGGCGAGACCCTGAAAACGGTGACCGAGCAGGACGCTGCAATTGCTGCTCAGTCAATGCAACTGGCCGCCGCCAGGACTGAGCAGCGAAGCTTTGCGCACTCGAGATCCAAACCCAAAGCGATGAGATCGACGCGCTGCGCGCCCAACTGCAAGCGCACACCGCTGCCAGCAGGATCGATCTGCAAAATCAGCAACGCGAAACAAACACGTTGCGGGCTGAGCTTCGCGGCGAACTGGAAGGGTTCGCATCCAGGCCGAAGATCAGGCGGCGGAAGCTGCGAGCCACGATTGAAGCCGGCAAGAGCGAAGCGGTGGTCCTGCTGGCAAAACTTTCAGGCGAACTGCGCGACCGGGATCGATCGAGAATGAACAGCGAGTCTGCTTCAAACAACTTTCGCTCGAGACGAAGTGAAGCGGTCGTCTCAAACGAGCGCGCCCAGCAGCGAATCAATGCGTTGCTCGAAGAAATGAACCAGCGCCTCAAACAACTGGAAGAGTCCGCCAAACGATAACCAGGGTCATGACTGCTAACGACCATCGCCGGCAAACAGCAATACGTCTCAGATGAAGTGTTCGATGCGCGATATTTCAAAGCGCTCGATCGTTTCGATATTCGCTGGGCCCCGACGATGTGGGTTTATGACAATGTGCGCGCCGGCTCGCAGGTGCTGCACGTCGGGTGCGGCGCAGGAATGCTGGCACTGTTAAAACGCAAGGGTGTGACGCTTACCGGAGTCGACGCCTCCTGGGAATTCGCACAGACGGCCCGCCGCAACGGCTATGACTCGACCTTTCAGGCGGACAAGGGCGCGTTGCCGTTCGCCGACGAGACCTTTGATTATGTCGTCAGCTTCGGCTCGCTCCGACGCCCTCGCTGAAGCAGAAGCGCAATCAATGCTGGCTGAAATGAAACGGGTGATGCGCCGTGGCGGCGTCACTCTGCACGGCATTGAATGTAGCCACACGGTCACCGATACGGATCACACAACGCGATTTCTTAAGCGCTTTCAGCATGTCGGCATCGAACCGCGTTACGGCTTTTGCCTGAGCGCGGAAGGTTTCTCGATGCGGACGAGCAGGGACTAAATCTGGAAACGGATTTTCTCGATTACCTTCGCGGTCTTTCATTCAAGGAGCGACGGGCGTTCGACCTGGCGATGGGATATGTCTGCTCCCGGGTTTCTGACCTGCGGCGTTTCAGTGCCGGCCGGCTTTGCTCAGGTTCTGCTCAAGGCATCTGGATGCTCCGCTCGGCCCTTTCCATAACGAGCACCGGGATCGCCGCGGGTTATTTTCTTCCTCGGGAACGGGCAAAACCGAAAACGGTTTGTGCCTTGACCGCTGCAGCCAGGCCGATGTTTGACGATGGTTGGTTCCAACCAACCTTGCTGCCACCGGTTGCGCCGCTGGATGGGCCGCCAGGGGCGAATACATTTTCGCGCGGATCGAGGTGGAAACAATCACGCTCGATCTGACTACGCAGGCGCCGGATTTGGCCGCACAACCATTGGGAATTGAGCTTTCATTGAACGGAGTAAAACTCAGCGCGTTCACGCTCTACAAGTACGGATGGCTGCAATTATCGTTGACCGTGCCTGCGGCTTTAACTTCGAAATCAAATGGTGAGTTCGAGCTCGAGCTGCGAGCAAGTCGCACCGCCAAAGAGCCGAGCGGCGATCGTGAGTTCTCAATCGCGGTGTGCAACATTGAGATCATGTCAGAACCGCCTGCGGTAGCGGGCGGTTAGCGCGTGGGAAATCGAGTCGACTCAATCATTGGACGAGTAACCGCCCGCTACCGCAGGCGGTTCTGACATGATTCGAAACATTCTCATCGCCACTACACAGGTCCCCTTCACCAAAGGCGGCGCCGAGTTGCACGTCGAAGGCTTGCGGCGGGCCTTAATCGAAAACGGCTACAACGCCGAGGTCGTGGCGCTCCCATTCAAGTGGTATCCGCCGACAGAGATCATGCGCAGCGCAATGGCCTGGCGCATGCTCGACCTTTCCGCGGCGAATGGGCGGCCAGTCGATCTGGTAATCGGAATGAAGTTTCCAGCTTACCTGGTCGCGCATCCGACGAAAGTCCTGTGGATCCTGCATCAACATCGATCCGCTTACAATCTTTGGGGGACGGCATTTGATGATTTATCGACCTACCCCGAAGGCGTCCGCATTCGTGAGTGGATCAAGTACTGCGATGAACGCTTCATTCCCGAAGCACGGAAGAGTCTTTGCGAACTCGCGAACAGTCGCTGCCAGGTTGAAGCACTACAACAACATCGACAGCGAGCCCTTGTATCATCCGCCGCCACTGGCGGGTCAACTGCAAACAGGAGAGCAGGGAGATTACGTCTTCTATCCGAGCCGGCTCGAGCCGCAAAAGCGGCAGGAACTGTTGATTGAAGCGATGCGTTTCGTGCGCACTCCGGTCAAGTTGGTGTCTGGCCGGCGGATCCGCAGACACAAATCACTACGAGTCACTCGTCAAACGGGCCAAAGTCGGCAACCGCGTGACGCATGCGCGGCTTCGTAGCCCGACGAAGAACTGGTGCAGTTGTACGCGAACGCCCTCGCAGTCTGCTACCTGCCGTTTGATGAAGACTATGGCTATGTCACTCTGGAAGGAATGCTCTCAGGCAAGCCGGTGCTGGTCACAAACGACAGTGGCGGCGCGGCGGAACTGATCGAGCACGACCGCGACGGGCTGGTGGTTGAGCCTGGAAGCGAAAGCGATCGCGGCCTCGCTGGATCAGCTCTACGAGGATCGCGATCGCGCGCGCGCGCATGGGCGAAAAGGGCCACGAGAAACTTACCTGCGATGAAACTCTCCTGGGAAAATGTCGTGGAAAAGATTATTTCGGCGGCTGGCTGAGTGTCCGACAAACTTCAGGAAACTCTGATTAAGTAGATTCCCCTCCCTCTGGGAGGGTTGGAGAGGGCGCAGCTACGAGTCGACACCCAAAGATCCCGCGCGGGCTGAAAGCCCGCTGCACACAGTAATTTGCTTTTCTCTTTGCCGTAGCTGCGCCCCTCCCCAGCCCCTCCCAAAGGGAGGGAGCAAATGCTATTTTCAATCGGACCTTGATCAGAGCTTCCTTCAGTTTGTCGTTTGAGTTAGGCCACGCGATTCGACAAGCTGAAGCTTGTCGGACATTACGGCGCCGGCTTCATGTTTCTATACTCGTCTGATTCCATGAAGGCCAGGCTGATGGTGCGATAGTCTCTCCACGAGTTCAGCCGGTCCCGCCAAAAGTTGAACCCCTTCAAATCAAAGTCCGGGGCATCATCAGGATTCCGGCGCAGGTAGCCGAAGAAGTGAATCAGCACATAGGCGTTGTTGTATTCCCGCCGGTAAAAGCTTTGGTCCTCGACAATTCTCAACAGGGCCGTCTGACGCGAATGGTTTTTGGCATCGAGGTTTTCGACCAGCGCGTTGCGCTCTCTCGTATTCAATCCGGCCCCGGAATTCTCCAAAGGGCGTCCACGAACCCGGCGTTCGACTTGCCGTCATACAATTGCTTGAACTCACTCGAATTCATCCACTCAAGCAGCAACGACAACCGATTCTTTTCGAGTTGCTCATCCTGGCCCGTCCCGCTTACAGACACGCCGCGCCCGACCAGCGCCATCGCGGTCATAAACTCCTGCCGCCGAGGCATGCGCCCGAAACTAGCCTTGCAAAGGCGATAGACAAAAAAGCTGGTCCGCGGAAATTCGACGATCAGCGAAAAAGGGTCTCGTTCCAGGCGCGCACTAAGTTCGCGCGGGGCCGGAATTGCGGACGAGGAAGGCTGATCGCGAAGTTTGTGGGCATCGTAAATTGTGACGCTTCGGCTGCGGTATACCACCGGAAAATTTCCATCGAAGAAAGCGGCGTTTGCCCGCACGTCTGACCGTTCCGCATCTCCGAGATAAATGTAGTCGACGTTGTATGAGCGCAGTAATTCCAAGGCATCGTCAGTGCCCGCATAGATTCTGCGCACGTCGCTTTCTCGCTCGCGGAAATTCGTAGCCGTGGCTCCAAAGCCAGGCGGTTGCGCCGCGCAGGACCGGCCGTCCCGTCAAACACAGGATGGGCGAATTCAACGCCGGGGCACTCAGGACCAGCGCCTGTGGCGCGGTGTGTTCACGAACGAACGCCGCCGCGGCTAACTCTTCGTCGGTGAACGAACGCTTCGAAGCAATCGTCTCGCTGTGAAAAACAATCAGGGCGGTGGCGATCGAAAGCAGCGCCAACAATACGACCAACGCTCTTTGTTTGTGTTCGGTAGCCAGCTTTATCAGCCAGGTCGCGACCAGGACGCTATTAACAGCGTGCCAGTAATAGATGATTTTCCCGTTGTCATATAGATTCGGCGAAAATACGACTGTGAAACCGAAACCCAGTAACAAGAGAAAGGCGAGATAGAATCTGCGCCACGCTCTGGGCGCGGCCCACCAGGCCGGAATCGCCAGCAATAACGGAAGTCCAAAGTTACGCAGCAGGTAGAGAGGAAAGAAGGAATCGTCGTGACCAAGCCAGCCGAAAAATATCCGCACGATGCCGCTGCCCCGCGCATGACCCGCCAGAGTCAACAACTGGGGCGCGGCCAGCAACAGCGCCGGCGCCCAGAAGGCGAGCCACGCGCGGCTTGGTTTGAAAAGAAACAGAACGATGCTCACCAGGCCGACAGCAATGTATGTGTGGGTGTGAAACAGCGGAAGCATGCCGGTTAGTACGCCGGCAATGATCATCAAGATCAGGGTTGGCGGTTTGCCGTGATCACGTTCTGCGTCAAACTGTTCCTCGATGACTACGCTGCCAAATAACCGCAAAGATCGTGAAAATCATCAGCCCGATTGAAAGTCCGAACAGGCTGGTTCGTTGCGGGATCATCATGTCGGCAACGATGTTGTTCCAATTGATTCCCTGCTCGGACGAATTCGCGTAGTTGACGCTGAGCGTATTCCAGAACTGAATCAGAGACTTACCGCTCTTCCACCAGTCGCGAAAAAGTTGATAAAGCCCAGGCCCCCATTGAGTAAGAACAGCAACGTCGCGAGGATGGCCGTCCGGGATGAGCGCGCCATGCGCAATGCAAACGCATAGAAGAGCCCGGCGATGACAACTCCCAATACCAGCGCCGTCAGGATCATTGATGATCGTAAACTGGAGCCCCCGCCATCAATACGGCCGCGTGAAAGTCAGGCATGAACGGATAAAGCAAACGCTCAGGCGGCAACAGGGTGTAGGTTGGAGGAAGTTTTGCCCGTACCTGAATGACGAAATGAGGGCGGCGTGGAAAGTTCAGGTCATTGCCGGCGCTTCCGGAATAGAGACCACCGTCGCCGCGCGGAAACATTTGCACAGATAACAACCGCCAATAGACTGGCGCGAGCACCAGCAGCACCAGCATTAGACCAGTGTAGGCACCGCCGCGATCCCACATTGCACGAACACTGGAGCGGTGGCCCCTGACCACGATCAGGATGGCCGCGATCCATATCGCCAGCGTGACCCACAAAACAGTTTTCGGAGTTAGTTGTCCCTGCCAGCGGGCGATGAAGTAAACCGCGAAGGTCGCGAGCACCCACCCGGCGACTGTGCCCCAGAGAATTTGCTCGATTCCGTCCAGCAACTCGCGCAGAGCGCGTCGCACCAGGCACACGCCAAGCAAAGTGCTTCCGCAAAGAAAGAAAACTGCCAGCATTAGTCTTTCGGACCTTCGTTTCTTCGCCGGTACTCGATCGAGTCCAGGAAGGCGCGCGAAAGCGCGGCGGGATTGTGGTTTTTTGCCAAATCCTGAATCCAGAAATTGAACCCATTGAGATCGTGATCGGGTGGGTCGCCCGGACTGCGATGCAAATACGAAAAGTAATGCAATAGCACCAGCGACCTCTCATTCTCTTTTTCCGCGAAGCGCGAATCTTCAACGAGGTTGAGAAGCACGGCGGCGCGCGTCACTCGTTGACCGGAAAGATCCGAGATCAAGTTGGTTCGTTCCTGCTCATCAAGTTTGGTCCTGGCATTGGTGAGCAAGCGATCCACGTATTGTCTGTCGTCAAGGCGCGATGAAACGATTTGGCAAAGGATTCGCGCCGGACCCAACTTTCCACGAATTGCCGCAGGTTGCTGCGAAATGTTTGCGACTGCTCTTCGGAATCAAGCCGGACTCCGCGCCCGAGGGTCTCGGCGTCGTTAATGAATTCCTGGTATCGAGGCAAGACTCCGTAGCTGGCCAGATAGAGGCGATACAACATCTGGCTTCTATCCGGGGCGGGCCTGAGTAGATTAATTGGGTCTTCATGAATCATCGCCGACCATTCGCGATTTAAGAGCCTAAAAGGCAAGGGTGCTTCGGCTTCAGCCTCGGGTTCGGTCTTTACCACCGCATAGAGATCGTCTCCCTGGCCATAACGGTTAATGAAACGTAGCCGGCCGGTTGATACACCCACAGAGAGAAATGCTTCATAGACCGGCCGGCGCTCAGGCTCGATTAAGGAACTATGAATCACCAGATAAGACGTTGGGACTTTTTCGATCGCATCGAGAAGTCTGATCGAAATAGGTGTGGCCCGCGACAGGCTGTCAATTTCCCACGCGTGCGGAGGAACAAAAGTAGAGATGGCATTGACTAGCGGCTTTTGGTGATCCGCAGAGCGCAGCATGTAGAGGTGCGGCAGAAGGCCTCCGCCGGTAGGCAGCTCAACGAGGCCGCCCTTCATCACGGTCCGCTTGAGGCGCAAGGTGATCTCGTCCGGATAGGCCGGCCCGCGCTCGATGCGCATGGGTGCGGCCCGCATCTCAAAAAGCAGGGCCAGCGCGATCAAAGAAACGACCACGGCCGGTCGCCATTGTTTGCGCCCAAACGACATCACGAATCGCGCGAATTTCACCGCACCCACACCCGCGAGCACCGCCAAACCGAGGTCTGCAATCATCGCCGCGCGCGAAGGCTCTCGCATCCCGCGAAAGAGGAAGACCGAGTCGTACAGAATTCGAAAGAACCACGAATTTGTTCCCAGGGACATCAGAAAACCGGTGACCATCCAAATTGTCCCCAGCCAAAACGCATCACCGCGTTGCGACCCGCGGATGTGTTCGATTAAGTTCCTCGCGCCAGTTGTTCGCCTCAGCAGCGAGGGATAAGCCAGCGCGAGACGTACGAGCAAGGCGGCAAACAGGATCAGCCACAACCGGTCTATATTCGGCCCGCTTAGAAATCGACCCATGAACGGATTGGTTCTCCATTCAACGGATAGAACACCTGCCACTGCAGCGAGGATTGCCAGCCAGATCAGCACTCCACTCATTACCCAGACCACTCTGCGCCAGAGGCTTTCGCCACGACGCAGCGCACGGAGATGTTGAATGACGTTGGTGGCTCCGGTTATTCGTCTTAACCAGGCGGGGTAAGCCACCGCAAATCGCGCGGCGATCGCGAGGGCAAAGACGATTAGGGATCTGCTCAGGGTGGGCCCCCGAAAAATCTTCCCAGGAATGGATGCGACCCGACTCCGGCCCAGCCGAGCGATAAGACAGCGAAGATCGAAGCCGTGAGAGCCAGCGCGTCGAGCGCAATACTCCATTTCGCCGGCCTGTTGTTATTCGCAGGCTCAACTCTCAAATCAGCTGATGCTGCTGCCGAAGATGGATGCAGCCCGCCAGGAAGCAACAACGCGGCGAGAGCGAGCAGGAGTGGCAACAATCCGGTGAACAACCTGGGTCCATTGCCCGGCATATTGTCACCGAAACCCTTCCAAAACCAGTTGCGATATTCAGCCACCAGCCAACGCGTTACCGAGGATGAGTTTCGCGCAATGACGTCCCACTCCCAGGTGAAGTTGTATGCCTTGCTTACCTGGTAATAGGGCAGCATGAAGGGCAACAGCGCCAGGAGCGACGCACCGGCGGCAACTGCACCGCGAGTCCAGAACTTCCGATCACGCAACATTCCATAGCGAACACTCGAGAAAGATCAGCGACAAGGCCAGCGGAGCCAGAGATAAAATGAACCAGGACAAACACGAGAGTCCGTTCATGGTAAAAGCAATGCCGAGCCAGGCGGCACGCTTTCGACTCCGTTCACGCGCAAACAGAACGAGCGCCTCCAGAGTGAGCGGAATCCAGCCGCTAAAGACGTAATGCAGCTGTGAAAGAAGATGAAAACGGTAAGGAATAAATGCAAAGACCAGGCCGGCAATCCAGGCGGCCCCGTTAGAAGCTGTCAGCGTTCGTGTCAGGCGAAAGGCGGCGTAACCGCAGAAGGCGAAGCCCAAAAACGTGGCCACGCTGTTTACAGTCAGCGGTCGCAGCCCCAGGGCAAAGAGGGGGAAGAAAAGCAGCGATATGCCATAGTCGTTTTCACTGAAGGCCAGGGTCTGGTGCAGCGGATAAAAAATGTTTGCGTCGAAAAGATGAAGTGGCGCAGTGAATGTCTGATGATAATCCCACCAGATGATCCACGAAACCAGAGACGGGTCACCAAGGTCGGCGCAGGCATCTTGCAGCCGGGTGACCCAGGGCCAGGATCATCGCGGCGGTTAGTCCGACGAAGCCGAAGAAGTTAACCGCTTCGCGCACGAACTTGAGGCCGGCAACGCGTTGATTTATCCTCGCCAACGTATTCTTTCGGCCTGGTCTTTCCGCTTGACTGTCAGTTTCAGTGAACGCAGACGTTATCATGGGGCGGGTTATCTTTATCGTCTCAGCCTGGGTTGAGGCACGCATTGTGTTAGCCGGTACGACCTGCTGTCAAATCTTCAGGTGAGGTGAAATGTCCGGCAAACTTCAGGAGACTCTGATTAAGTAGATTCCCCTCCCTCTGGGAGGGTTAGGAAGGGCGCAGCTACGAGTCGATACCCGAAAAGACCCCGCGCGGGCTGAAAGGCCGCGCACACGGGTAATTTGCTTTTCTCCGGCCCCTCCCAAAGGGAGGGAGCAAATGCTATTTTCAATCTGACCTTATTCAGAGCTTCCTTCAGTTTGTCGACCGGGCCTCGACAAGCTAAAGCTTCTCGGACATCAAACTGACTCATGCTTAATGGGAAAAAGATCATCGTGGTAATGCCCGCCTTCAATGCGGAGCGGACCCTGGAAAGAACTTATCGAGAAATCCCGTTCGAGCTTGTCGATGAAGTGCTGCTGGTCGATGATGGCAGCGCCGATAACACGATGGCGGTATCCAGGGCACTGGGGCTCACCAGTTTTCTTCACGAGAAGAATATGGGCTACGGAAAGAACCAGAAGACTTGTTATCGTGAAGCACTGGCGCGAGACGCGGACATCGTGGTGATGGTCCATCCCGACTATCAGTATTCGCCAAAACTGGTTACCCCCTGGTGGGGATGATCGCTTTTGGCGAGTACGACGTAGTAATCGCCTCGCGAATTTTGGGAAATGGGGCGCTGGAAGGCGGCATGCCATTGTACAAGTACGTCGCCAATCGCTTTCTTACGGCTTTTCAAAATCTGCTCATCGGTCAAAAGTTATCCGAATACCACACCGGTTACCGGGCATTCTCGCGCGAGGTTTTGGAGTCGTTGCCATTGGAAGAGAACACCAATGATTTTCTGTTCGATAACGAAATGCTCGCACAAGTTGTTTATTTCAAGTTCAAGATCGGTGAGATTTCGTGTCCAACCAGATACTTCGAAGAAGCGTCTTCGATAAATTTCGCGCGCAGCGTCAAGTACGGACTGGGAGTTCTCATCACGTCCTTGAAGTTTCGTTTGCAAAAACTCCATGCTGGCTCGTTTCGCATTTTTGCTCAGGATGGAGGAAGGCTGGCATCCGGCCCTGCTGAGGAGACAAGTTTCGCTCCCATCGCCGATGCCATCACAGTCTCCGCGCAACGACTAAACTGAATGAATATCGCGATCCTGATTCCCTGTTACAACGAAGAGAGAACTATTGCCGAGGTGGTCAGCGCTTTTCGCTCCGAGCTGCCTCAGGCCCGGATTTTCGTCTTCGATAACAACTCAACCGATCGCACCATCGAATGCGCAAAGACCGCGGGCGCCACTATAGTTTCTGAACCACGTCAGGGCAAAGGCTTTGTCGTGCAGTCAATGTTCCGCAGGGTCGAGGCCGATGTCTATGTCATGGTCGATGGTGACGCGACCTATCCGGCATCCGAGGTTCATCGCCTGATTGATCCGGTTTTGAAAGACGAGGCCGACATGGTGGTCGGTTCGCGTCTGCAGACAGAATACGGCGAGCGAGTTCAGGTCGATTAATCGTTGGGCCAACCGTTTGGTGCTGACGATTCTAAACTCGATGTTTCGAGTAAAACTGACTGACATCCTTTCGGGCTATCGGGCTTTCAATCGAAAGTTCGTCAAAACGATTCCCGTATTCGGTGGCGGGTTCGAGATCGAAACAGAGTTGACTATCAAGGCTGTGGCCCGCGGATTCCGGATCGTTGAGATTCCCACCAGGCTCACGGCGCGGCCCGAAGGAAGTCATTCAAAGATTAGGCTGTTCCGCGACGGCTTTCTGATTCTCAACACGATCCTGGCGCTGTTCCGCGATTACAAGCCGCTCACCTTTTTTGGCGGCACGGGCCTGCTGCTTGTCTTAATCGCTCTGGTCCCAGGCGGCGCGGTGGCCTTTGAGTTTATCCGCACCGGTATGATTACTCACATATCGTGGGCCATCCTGGCCATCGGTATTGGGTTAACCGGAATACTGGTAAGCATCGGGGGACTAATTCTGCACACGATTGTGCGACGCTTTCAGGAGATCGAGCACACTCTGCAAGTTCAGCGCGCATGAGATAAGCCACGAAGAACGATCCGCAGCGGCCGGTAACCGGAGGTCCGATGGGCTATGACCAGATACTGATCTCGGACCTCGAGATAATGGCCGGCGCGAACAACTACCGTCGCTGGATGTTCCGCCGGTTAGTCCCGCACATTGGTCAGAGTGTGCTGGAGATTGGCGCGGGTATCGGAAACTTCACCAAACTGTTGCTTGAACGCGAGTTTGTTTTGGCTACCGACAATTATGAACCGTGCATTGAATATCTGAATCAGCAACTGGGTGACCAATTAAAGGCCCCGGCAATGCTTTTCGACGTTGCCGCCAACGGTGTCCCGGAGTTAAAGCAATACAAGTTCGACACGATTGTTTGCCTGAACGTGCTGGAACATATCGAGGACGACCTGAGGGACTCTGTCTCGGATGCACGGGATGTTGGCGCCGGGTGGGCGTCTGGTTTTGCTCGTGCCAGCGTTTCAATTTCTTTATGGAACGGTAGACCGAGCCCTCGGTCACCATCGCCGGTATACCCGGAAAGATTTGCTCCCGGTAATGAGACGGGCCGGCTTTGTGATTGAACGATCATTCTATATGAACGTGGTGGGCATGGCCGGCTGGTTCTGGAACAATCGAATCATCAAGCGCAGCGAAGAATCGGGGAAACAGATTGGGTTTTTCGACCGGTTTATCGCGCCGCTGGCAGAATTTTCTGAAAGGGTGTTACCACCTCCAGTTGGTTTGTCGTTGATTGCGATCGGACGTAAGAAAACGGAATAGGTCGCCTCGTTTACAGGATAAACCTTCACGCCTAACTACGCTTCCGCTAAAAGTCATGACGCTGAGCGCACGGTTTCCCCAATTTCCTTCGCTGACTGAGTTTAGACAGGGACTGGACGTGGGGGCATTTGTCTTCGCTTCCTACATTCTGGTGTTTGTCTGGCAATACTTTTCTGTAATTAGCGGCAATATGCTCGCCTGGGCGCTGGCGGTGATCGTTTCCCTCTTGATCTGGTACATATCCGTGGCGACAAAAGTCAGGCCACCACCGGGGAAACTCTCGTTATGGTTCTGGCTGAGTCGTTGCGCTGCCATTGTTGCTGGTTTTTCTGATGCGGGTGGCGTTCCCCGACCTCTCGTTTGACGTGATGAATTATCACGTGTTTCACAGCGAGCGCGCCCTGCGTGGCTCTCTCTTCATCCCGGGAGATTTTTCCCGACGCCAGTGCCGTTCAATCCCAGCCCGGACATTCTGACCGGGTTGTATCGTCGTTTACTTGGATACCGGCTGGGGACCATCATCAACTATCTGGCGCTGCTTTGGACCGGCGCGATTCTCAATCGCCTGCTCCGCGATTACCTGCGTTCGCCCTGGCTCAGAAGCCTGGCTGTACTCTTCGTTCTGGGTACTGAACAGATCCTTTTTCAGATCAACAACTATATGGTTGATCTGTTAGCGCTGCCGTTACTCCTGGAAGCAACAATCCTGGTGATTAATCCGATGGGCGGCGAGCAACTGAAAAAGCGGACCTGGCGGCTCGCTCTGCTGCTGGGGATGGCGGCGGCATTCAAGCTGACAAATCTTTTTTGCGGTGCCAATAATCCTGATTTACTTTTTCTACTTGATCAGACCAGGGGACGCGAATAGCAAGAACCAGATGTCGACTCTGTTGAAGTCGGCCCTGCTCGCTGCCATTTTCTTCATTCTGCCATCTTTGCCGTTCCTTATTTTTGTCTACCGTTTGACCGGCAACCCTGTTTTCCCGGCTTACAACGGCATCTTCAAATCACCGTTCTGGCCGCAAGGCACAGCTCTGGACCCACGTTGAGGCCCCGTGGGTATTTACGAAACCGTGATTTGGCCGTTGTTGATGTACTTCAAACCCACCCGGCTTAATGAGTTTAATATTTATTCCGGCCGTTTATCCCTCGGTTACATCCTCTCAGTTTTTTGTCTTCTGACCGCTCGCGGGAATCGAGGCGTCCGAGCAATTGCCTTCATCACTCTTTTGGGATCGCTTTTGTGGAGCGCCAGCAGCGGGTACATTCGCTACGCGCTTTATCTCGAATTGACCAGCGGCGTTCTTTTGATTTGGCTCTGCTGGTACCTTTGGCAGAAATGGGAGCGGTTTCCGCAGTGGGGCAAACTTCTCGCGCAGGCGCCCTTATTGGTGCTGCTTTTGGGACAAGGTTATTTCGCCCTGCGATATACAAATCGCTGGGAGTGGAGCACGCGCGAGACAGTTTTCAGGAACAAAGAAGCGTTCCGGCATGAATTGCCCAACCTGCTCCGCGATCGCTCACTAAAGTCTTATGTTGCAGCTGATGATCTGGCACTCTTTGATAACGTCGATGTTTGGGTCGAAACAACCTATAAGACTTCGGTCTTCTTCGCTTTATTGAAACCCGGGACGCCGGTTATCGGCTTGCGCATGCCTAATTACTTCGGAACGAATGAAGGCCGGCAGAAGTTTACTCAGGTATTGGAATCAACTCGCGGAAAACGAATGCTAACTCTTACCACTGCGGATGGCCTGGCAGAAGCTCGTAGCCTGCTCGCAGCGCGGGGATTGTCGCTGGGAAAGACCCAACCGGTACCACTCTATTATTTTTCGGACTCGCTGAAATTCGACATGCTTTTGGCCGAAGTCAGCTCAAGCTGGCAAAATGATTCCGGAACCGCTAAGACCGAGAAGGGTTTGCCGTTGCCAGATATGGCTTTCGATGCCGGACTGTCAGTCGGCGATCTGCCGAACGTGATGCGCGCCGGGCAAAAATATTCCGTTCGCGTGACACCCGGAACAAAAGCAAGGTGGCCTGGCCGGGGCTCCAACCAGAATGGCAGTTTCAAATCACGGTAGGCAATCGATGGTTAACGGAGAGCGGCACGAATCTCAATAACATGGATGGAAGAGCGGCTCTGTTTCGGGACTTAGCGCCATCAGAAGCAGTCGAACTGCTTCTGAACGTAACGGCTCCGAATCAACCCGGTAATTACATTCTGCAACTCGACGCAATCCAAGAAGGCGTCGCCTGGTTTCGGGGATCGAGGCTCGGAAGTCTTAAGTTTAAAGGTGAAAGTAGAATAAGAATCTGATCTGTTAAGGCAGCAACTCTCAGACGAAAGGGAGATTTTCTTTAATGCGAAACAAATCATTTATCTGGATTTTGGCTTTGGTGCCTGATTGTGTTTGCTTTGGCCTGCGCCGGAAAAACGCCGAGCCCGGTCGTCCAAACACAACCTCCCAAAGATCAACCACCGAGCGAACCTTCCGGCACTGCCAAATAATGGATTCAAGGCAGAGATCACCCCCTTATCTGAGCCGCCGGCTAAATTGCGGAGCGGACAGAAGAAGAGACGGTGCGGGGTCAAAATCCGCAACGCCAGTGATGTGACATGGTGGTCCCGGGGCGCTCCGACGAACACGCGCCCGGACAACAAGTTCTACCTCGCCACCGGCAATCGTTGGCTAAAGTCTGACGGGACTTTGCTCACGAATATGGATGGCCGCTATGGAATCGGTAAAGACTTGAAACCCGGCGAGGATACTGAGGTGCCCTGGTAATTACCGCTCCTACAGATCCCGGCGAATACACTCTGGAAGTCGATCTAGTGCAGGAACAAGTCGCCTGGTTCAGCGACAAGGGATCGCCGACCGCGAAGGCGAAGATCACTGTGGTGAAATGACCTTTCGGACAAAGGGCGGCAGGCAGATTCGGCGATACTGCGTTCCGCTTACTGCTTTTTGATTGCTGCCTTATGAGGCTCGCTTACTTCACTCCGCTTAATCCCCAGGCGTGTGGCATCTCTGATTACAACGAAGAGTTGCTGCCTTATCTCGCCGCGCATGCCGACATAGATCTTTTTCTCGATGGTTTCCAACCGAGCAACGAAGATTTACCAGTAGGCAGGGTGTTCGACTATCAGAAAAATCCGCACGTGCTGGGGTTGCTCAGGAATTACGACGCGGCCATTTATCACATCGGCAACGACTACCGCTTTCATTTTGGTACGTGCACTAGCGCTGCGGCGGCATCCGGGAATCGTGGTCTTCCACGACTATGTGCTCGAAGACACTTTTCTCGGGCGCGCGCGTGAAGTGAATGACCCGCGTCTGTACCTGGACGAACTCGAGGCATGTCATGGGTTGGCTGAGCGTGCCCGGGCCGAAGAATTCATGCGACAAGGCGCACGGCCACCGCAGGAAGAATTCCCGCTCGACTTTCCGCTCAACCAGCGAATCGCGCAATCGGCCGAAGGTATCATCGCGCATTCTGAGTGGAGTCGCGCGCGCCTGGAGCAGATCGCCCCGGGCGTCCCCAGCGCCCGCATCAGCATGCCGGTGAAATCCATCAATTCGTCTTTGCGGCGCGCCTGGATGCGGAAAGACGGTTTTCATCGCCCACTCTCGATTGCCAGCTTCGGACTAATCACCCCGGACAAAGGGCTGGATCAAACTCTGCAGGCGCTGGCCGCGCTGAAAGGAGAATTCGATTTTCACTACACGTTAGTGGGCTCAGAGAATCCTTACTGGGACGTCCGAGAACGCATCATCCGGCATGGATTGAACGAACATGTCACCATCACGGGTCATGTTTCGCTGGAAGAATTTGAACGACACATTGCGCGCACGGACATCGCTATTAATCTGCGCAGCCACACGGTGGGCGAGACGTCCGCCAGTCTCTGCCGCATCATGGGACTCGGCGTGCCGGCGCTGGTCTCAGATATCGGTTGGTTTTCAGAAATTCCTGACGGCTGCGTCATAAAGGTGACGCCGGTAAATAATTTTTCTGATCTTCAATCAGCGTTACGAGAATTGATCGCAGATACAACCCTTCGCAGTCGCATTGGCGACCGGGCCCGTGATTTTATCCTGACCGAACATAACGTCTGGCGAACGGCCGAGCGCTATATTGATTTCACTCGCACCGTGATCGAAAGCCGAAAAACACGATCACGTACCTTTTCAATTATGACTCCAGAAACGGCGCCGGCGGAATCAGCCACAGATCCGGCGTCATCGCCACACGGCCGTAGCGCCCGCCTCGCCTCGCCGGTTGAGAGTTGCTTACTTTAGCCCGCTAAATCCGCAGCCTTCAGGTATCTCTGACTACAGCGAAGAGTTGCTGATGCACTTGAAAAGTTATCTGGACATCGATCTCTTCATCGATGGGTTCGCTCCAGGCAATCGGCAGATCGTGAATACCTTTCGTATTTTTGATTACCAAAAGCGATCCCGCGGCCCTCGAGACTTTGCCCGACTACGACGCCGTGCTCTATCACATCGGCAACGACTACAGATACCACTCCGGGATTTATGCGTCGATGCAACGTCACCCGGGGATTGTGGTCCTGCATGATTTTGCGCTCCAGGATTTTTCCTGGGAATGGCGCGGCAGCGGGGCCAAATGAACCTCTACTTTGATGAAATCGAAGGCGGTCACGGCCGGCACGAACGACTGCGGGCTGAGGAATACTTCAATCGCGGGGCAGCGCCGTTTCACGAGAGCGCGCCACTCGAGTTCCCCCTGAATGCGCGGATAGCTCGATCGGCTGAAGGCGTCGTCGTGCATTCTGAGTGGACGCGGGAGCGTCTGGCCGTCGCCGCGCCGGAGGTTCCCATTGCCTGTATCAAGCACCACATCACCCAACGTGCCGCAGAAACACCGCCAGTCCTCAAGACTCAGCAGAATGGGACTGTAAACATTGCTTCGTTTGGCCTGGTTACGCCTGACAAAGCTATCGAGCGCATCTTGCGGGTCCTGGCAGCCTTGCGCGATCAATGCGATTTCCACTACACGATGGTTGGATCATCAGCGAACTTTCCCGAACTGCCGCAACTGATTCGAAGGTTTGGGCTGCAGCGAAATGTCACGCTCAGTGGTCATGTGGCGCTGGAAGAGTTCCAGCAGCGCATCTTTGAGGCAGACATTGCGATCAATCTGCGCGAAAGACCGGTCGGCGCCACGTCGGGCAGTCTCTGCCGCTTGATGGCCGCAGCAGTTCCGACGATCGTTTCGAACGTCGGCGCCTTCTCAGAATTACCCGACGACACGGTAGTCAAAATCGAACACGACCAATTTGGCGATGCCTTACTGCAGGCTTATCTCGCCAAACTGATCGAGGACCCGGCCTTGCGAAGACGCATCGGTCGTAACGCGCGCGCGTACGTTTTGGCAGAGCATAATATCGAAACCAGCGCCGCGAAATACGCCGCCTTTGTTCGCGAAGTGATCGCCCGCCGCCCACGCGCGCATTTTCTGAAAGATATTTCCGGTGAAATTTCGGTGCTGGGTATTCGTTCATCTGACGAGGCGTTAATGCGAAGCGTCGCGGTTGAAGTTGCTACCCTCGCGCCCGCCGCCGAATTCGCAAACGCCGGCTCGCATTTTCCTGCTGCCAGAAGCAATGGGGGCCAGAGCCGGATTCCGATTACCAATAACGGACAAAACCAGGCGTCTCTGCAAGAACCGGATCTTAAAGTAACGGAAGAGCCGGCTCCCAAAGCGATTGACGAAGCGGTAGGCCGAATGCCCAGAGTCGAAGGCATCGACTACAAAGAAGGCGCTCGCGAATACGCACAGGCCTTGAGCACTGAACTGAATTACTACCTGCGCACCAAACCGTTTGCCAATCTTCATAAGCCGATCAAATTTTCCGGCGACGGCATGGACCCGGAGACCGCCCGACACTTTTATGACTTTGCGAATATCGCCGTGGCGCTGGCCCTGCGCGCAGACGCAAGGATCCTGGATGTTGGTTGCGGCCCGGGCTGGGTGACCGAGTACTTCGCGCGCCTCGGCTATGAAATGACCGGGATCGACATTAGCGAAGGGCTCATCCAGGTGGCGCGCGAACGGCTCGAGCGTTTGCCTTACGAGGTCGATCACGAAACGCCTCTGAGCTGTCGCTTTATCACTCACGACATCGAGGCCGCGCCGCTTGATGAAAAGTTTGACGCAATCATTTGCTACGACGCGCTGCATCACTTCGATGATGAACGGAACGTCTTTATCAATCTGGCCGGGATGCTTGAAATCGGCGGCCTCCTGTTTATTGTCGAGGGTCATAAGCCGCCCGCCGGCTCGCCGACAGAAATTGAGTTGCGGGGCTTTATGGAGAAATACAAAACGCTCGAATCGCCGTTTAGCAGCGATTATTTGCGCGCCCTGATTGATCTGAACGGCTTTGCGATCGTTTCGGACTATGTAAGCGTGAACGGACTGTTCGAGAAGAAGATGTTGACCCGCGATGGTGGCGAGTTGAGTCTGCCACTGCGGTCGCTCGACACCGATTATCACTATTTCACTTGCATGAAGGTCACTGAGCGCGGACCAGGCCGGATGGTGCCCGACAGTCGAGAGCCCGGCACGTTGCGGGCCCGAATCCTGGCGCGCACTGCTGCTCCGGAAATTGTGTCTGCGGGTGCGAACTTCAAACTGCCAATCACCCTTATCAATATCGGGGACACGCTCTGGCTGACCGGACAAAGTGTCAGAAGCGGCGTGGTCATGCCGGGCGTGAAAATTACCGACGAGAGCAACACCCTGGCAGTCGAAAATCACGGCCCGCTTCTGCCGCGGGCGGTGGCGCCCGGCCGGAGTCTGACTTTGGATCTCTTGATTAATGCACCGGCTCGGCCCGGGACCTATACCGTCAAAGTTGATCTGGTGGATCAAAATATCTGTTGGTTCGAGGAGACAGGCTCAGAGCCTTTGGTATTTACCATCAACGTATCAGAGGCCTAAATGTACCGCAGGCTGTCGAGCCTGCGCTACCACGAACAGCATGAATCGCGACCAGATAATTGCGGAAATTGAGCGGCTCGAGCCGTGGTTTCACTACATCGATCTCGGTGACGGCCTCAAAACCAAATCGCAGAGCGCCATCGGCGAGCCGACCGAGCATCCGCGTCCAACCTGGGAAAAAGTAAAACGCTGCCTGCCTGAGGATCTCTCCGGTCAAACAGTCCTTGATGTTGGCTGCAACGCGGGTTTTTATTCCATCGAGATGAAGCGGCGCGGCGCGGCGCGCGTGCTGGGAATAGATTCGCAACGCGAACTCATTCGCCAGGCGAATTTTGTGCGCGGTGTGCTCGAGCTTGATATCGACTACCAACGCATGTCGGTTTACGATCTCGATCCGCGCGCGTTAGGGCAGTTCGACGTTACCCTGGCGCTGGGTCTGATTTATCACTGCAAGCATCTCGTGCTGGCTCTGGAAAAACTTTTTCTGGTCACGCGCAGGCTTCTGGTGCTCGAAACCGCGATCTATCCGCCGCAAATGGTGCCGCAATCTTTTGTTTATCCTGTAGGCGGCACCGAACCGACGCTGCATCCGATTGCTTATATTGAAAATCAACCGGACGCGAAGGAAGCTGTCTATAACTGGTTTCTGCCCAGCACCGCCGCACTGTGCGCGCTTTTGAAGAACATTGGATTCGATGAGGTCGAGGTCCTGCCGGATCCAGACAGCGATCGGGCGGTGATTGCTCTGTCACAAGCGCGAGCCTTACCCCGACAGCCGCGCGATTAGTTATTTGGGATCGGAGTTGTCTTTGGTGGGCGGCCCGACGCATTGTCAGACAAGTGAAGTCCTGCACTTCACGATCCGGGCAGAGAACACCGGTAACGCGCGCTGGCTCCGCGGCAGCGAGGGCGGAGGGGAAAAAGGCGACGTGCACCTGGTCGCACACCTTTTGGACCAGGACGAAGCGCCGATCGCCTGGTATCACGCCGGCGCTTTCCTGCCGCATGACATCGCGCCCGGAGAATCCGTGGATCTCGAGATTGCCTTGAATGCACCTGCCGCCGCCGGCGCCTTCATGCTGCAATTCGATATGGTTTCAGAACACTTAGCATGGTTTGAAGATCTGGGATCGGAAGTGCTGCAGCAGTCGTTGACGGTTGAGTAAGCAGCTGAGTCAGAAGCCCGAGCGTGAGCGAGGGCAGCTACAGCTCAAGGCGCCCTCGCTCACGCTCAGGCTTCTGACTCAGTTCATATAATGAAGACAGTCGAACGTCAGAGGTGAAGCGGCAGGCCAATTCAATCAAACATCGCCGGACGAATCAATAATCATCGGATGAAGTAAGCTGCTGCAGCAACAGCTCTTTGAATGCTTTGGGTATCGCATCTCCTGGCCCATCAATCCAGTCCCGTGCCTCACCGAGCGTGAGCGGCAACAACCGTTCAGTTTCAGCAACAAAAGAGAAGGTCGATGTTCCATCCGGCCGCTCGAAAACAAGAATCTCCATTGCGAAGCGAGTACCGTCTTCCGTTTTGCGGATAGCGATGTTCTTATAGGTTTTCGTCACGCTATTCATAACCATCGAAGCGATCGAAATCGCCGAACGTAAGAACTGACGCGGCGGCGCGATTCAAAACAACCTCCGCCGCACCAGGCTGGTTACGAATCAAGTCCCCGCCGCCCGCGTCCATGATTTGATGGATGGCGTACAGAGCATTCACGCAACCTCGAGGTTAAGTCTCCACAAACCGTAAGCCCACCAGACGGAATATACCCGGTAAATCAAGTAGGCGGTCAACGCCCACGCCGCAACTCGGTCAGCTTGATTAAGCAGATTAGCAACACAAGATCCATCACTGGAGCTAGAAACGTTACCAGGACACTGATCAATAACTTCCGGGCTCGGAAGAAGAGATAGTTCCAAAGTGCGTTGCCCAGCATCATTGCCACGACCACGGCAATCGTTCCCTGAGCCAGCGAAGAATTGTTTCCCGCGCGTGAGAATGCGATAGACCACAAAAAGAAAGTGCCGTAATAAAGACCGCCGATGATGTACCAGACCCACATCGGCGGGGAGTACGGCGGTGATTTCAATTTTGCGAAATAGGATTTCACGTTTTGGCCGGCACATGCACCCTCCAGGGCCGCCGCGATACCGCAGACCCCAAGTGAAACCAGGATTGCATGGGCTGAGGACATAGGTCGGAAGCGTTTAGCCACCTAACGTTTAAGTTGACGCGGCGGCGCGAATTCAATCAACTCTCACGGACCTGTTATAAAACACGCTCCCGCCGCTCCGGTCGAACGAGTTGTCGGGCGCGGCCTTCAGAATGAAATCGGTTTTCCGACCACTTGGGAAGCGTTCGCCAGGTCCCACATTTTCCGACGGAACGACTCAACGTGCGCCGTCGTCGTTGGATCGGAGCCGACAAACGTATTTAGAAAAACCAATTCGCTTCGCAGTAAGTCAACGTCGTCCAGAGACAGGTAATCGCCTCCGTGCGTCCCGTTGTAAAGAATCTGTTTCAGTATGACCGGATATTTCTCCGGTTCACGAGCTAGCTCGGTGCGCAATAGACCAACCATTGCCATGTTGCCAATGCGATGATGAAGAAGAATGCCACTCTGGTGAGCGCACGCCCGATGATTCAGCCACTCGTCGAGGACAAGTAGGATTTCCAAATCAGCGCTGTGGAACTCGAGACTACCGTCTGCGCTAACAGAGATTAAATCCGGATACGGTGGCCCCTCTTTCAGGTCGCGAGTTTCGAAACAATTACAGTGAACAAAGGCATCTAGTCCCATGACAATAAGTAGCGCCCAACGTCCCGCATCAACGGGCGCGCGCGACGGTAAGAGTGTAACGGACAAACTCCGCTGCCGCGCGCTCCGGCGCATGCGATAGCTAGGCGCCGGTCTTGCGCCACCAAGCGTCCGAGTCGAACTCGGGTGGGATATCTTCCTCTCCAGGGTCAGCGTACCCGAGAGAGTAAAGGCTTTGATACCAAAGCGCTTTCCTGGATTCGCCGAGGCGCGTGCCGCACCACGGACAATGTAGGACGCGGGTAGCCGAGTAGCCATCGTAGGCCACCGGAATGTAGTACTCGTCCCAGCACGCAATCCAATCGATTACGCGATTGGGGCCTTAGTGCGGAACGAGAAGCGGACGGCTCACGTTCATTGCCATATCCGCACAGCAATGTTGAGACGGATCGATACCGTTCGCTTCTGCTTCAGCGCGTTTACTCCATTCAGAGCAGCGTCGGCAAGACTGCCGATGGCGATGCCACGCAGCCAGCTCCGGGGCATTGCGTTGTGCTCCGGCCCACGAGAACGGAAACCGCGGTAATTCGCTCTGTACTCTTCGCAATCCATAGACTCGCTCACGGTCCCGCCAGGCGCACAACGCCATTGCTCAGGCGCGTGCGTCTTCGCACGTCGTCTGCAGCAATTTGTTCGGCACCATCTTGTGATTCATGTTCATTGATCCTGCTTCGTGCTTTCACGCCGCTGCGCGACGTGCCAAAGGACTCCGGACGGATCGACTACATATGCGACGCGAAGTCCCCAGGGTTGCATCGCCGGAGCCTTGGGAGGTGGCACATTAAATTGCTTTGAGAGCTCCAGTGATTCGATGTGCGCCCACCACGCGTCGAGATCGTCGACCATGAGCTGCATCATGAAATTCCCGGCCCAGTCTTCCTGGAAGTACCTCTGTAAAATGAACCCACCTGAGCCCGCATTGAATATAGCGACCTCGCTGTCGAGGACCTTTTCAAAGCCAAGCGCTTCGTAGAACCGCTTGGATAGATCGAAATCCTTTGCGGGCATGAATGGACGCGCCAGCTCTGTCCCTGTGGGAATGCTGCTCATCTTCCGATTCTCCTTGGTGCGGCCGAACGTCTGAGTTGACGCGGCGGCGCGAATCAAAGCACCCTTCGCCGCACCAAGCTAGTTGCGAAACACGCTCCCGCCGCTCGCGTCCAACGATTTTGTTAGGCGCGGCGTCGACTCAACGACATAGCTCATTCTTCGCTCCCTGGGTGCTCGTAGCGTTTGGTGACTCTCCGTTCAGGAGCCAGCAGAGGCTCTAAAGCGTGGGTCGTGTGCTCGGTGACACTCGGCATTGGCTCGACCTCTCGGGCGGGCGGCAACTCCGCTGCCTCGGCCTGCGGCCGTGCTGCTGGCTGAGCCGGCTGGGGCTTAGCCAGTGCGTTGACCAGATGCGGATAGGACACCAACCCGAGGCCAGTAATAACGAGCAGGAACCCACTCCCAACAACCCAGGGCGCAATGAATTCAAACGCATTGGTGCTTGTCCCGAGGACCCGACTCAGTGCGGAGGCGAACAGAAAACCAACCACCAGAAGGAGGAAGAGCATGATGCCACTCAGGCTAGTGATGATCCCCCAGCGGTTCAACTTCTGTCTTGAAGTAGCGTCGGTCTTGTCAGCGGTATCAGCCTCAGTTGCAGACAGGTGTGCCAAGACCGCCTGGGAGACGGCTTGCAGATCCATGCCGCAGGAGCGGCAGAATCTTTGGCTCTCTGGTGTTTGCTTACCGCAGGATGGACAATGCATGTAGCCTTCCCTAATAGTTCCCGCAACTCGGCGGGGATAGCGCATAACGTCAGAGTTGACCGGGCGGCGCGATATCGAAGCAACCTTCGCCGGACCAGCGCTTGATGCGAAACGCGCTTCCGCCGCTCCGGTTCAACGATTTGTTCGGTCGCGTTTCATTTGATTTTCCTGATTAATGCAGCAATGTCAGGTACAACCCGCATCAACCCGCAAGCGTGAATTTTCAAACAGCAATACGTGCTGCACTGTTGGCGCACGGATCAACAACAAGACGCGCGCCTTCCGTCCAGACAATCTTCGCTTCCGTTCCGAACCAGGGTCGGCGGCAATCACAAGGCGTTCTCCGACTTTTGACCAGCGTCATTGAGTTTCGGTCCCTGCTGCACCACGCGCCCATCCCGGCGATATTCGTGGAGTTGTTCGGACTCATGTTCAAAACAACCAAACCGAAGAAGTTTTTCGTCCGACGAGTAATACTCAGTTTGAAAATTACGTAGATACGAGTCCGCCCTTGAACGTTATGGGCGCGGATTCGTCCCTCTGCTGCGACGACTGACTTGAAGATAAATTGCCGGTATCTAACCGTTTAAGATGATCAAGGCGAAACATGAGGACGGCAACGACGATTAAGGCCGTGGACCCGGTGATTCCTATTATGGCAATCCGTCGATTCATCATTTACCAAAGGCGGTAATCAGTAGCGACCGAACTTAGTATTCGTGGAACCGGGTTCGCACAAGGCTCTTATAACGTGTCGCTACGCGAACCGGCAACTAGTGCGGTCATTATGCCGGCAACAGAATTATTGCGAGAATGTTTGCCAAGCCCTTGCGGGTTTCGGAGTTGAAACAACCTCACGGACCGGCGCGGAGTCGTCGTTCCCGGCAGCGGGCGTTTCCACCAAATCACCAGCGCAATCAGCGTCAGCAACGAAATTACTGCGCCAATCAAAACGGACTTGGGCCGGTAAATAAACTCGACTTCATGTTCGCCCGCCGGCAAGCTAACGCCGCGGAGGTTGTAATCGACTCTCAGCGTATCGACGAGATGTCCATCGACGTATGCGCGCCAGCCGGGATAATGGTTTTCACTTAATACCAGGATCGTCGGCCCGGCGGATTTCGTCTTTACCATCACTCGATTAGATTCGTGACCGGTCAACCGAGCTTCCAGCGCTTTCGTCCGGCGCCGCTGAAGTGAAGTCAAACGGGCCTGACCAAAGCCGACTGTTTTGGATCCCAAACCTTACCGTCAGAAAACCTGCCGGTCCGAATCACATTCAGGATCTCTGCGTCGGTCAAGACCCTCGCTTCGCCGGCCAGCCACACCCGCGGTAGCGCGCGAGCGTTTTCAAAAATGGCCACGTCCTTCACTTCCGCAACTTTCTTCCAGCGCTGACTCCTGAAGATTCTGGTGCTGGAGCTTGAAGACTGGTCCGGAGCCTGTTCAATGATCCGGTCTCGCTGCAAAGGGAAGGCATTCTCGCCGTCGGCGAGCGTGATACGAGCGACATTTAAACTCAAGTCCGGCGCGCTCTTTGATCGCGGCGACCGTTATCGATCCCGAAGTAATCACGGTTCGGGCCGGCAAGGCGAATACGGCCACATACGTGTGCGCTTCATACGCTTCACGCGCGTCGTTGACCGTATAGCTGGTCGCCACCGGAGCGCGTTTATGTTTGATTTGACTGCGGATGTCCGAGCGATCGTGCGCCCACTCTGCGGTGTGATCACCCGCCCGTAAATCAAAATGGAAAGTCTTTCCATCCTCGGCCAGCAACTCAATTTGCGCGACCGCCGTATGATCCGGAACTTCGTTGGACCACGACATATTTGTGAGCAACGCAAAATGATCTACCTGAGTCTGCGGGACGGTGAAAGACAGTTGCCGGCCTGATTTGATCGGCGGTAGACCTAAATCGCTGCTGTCGAAGCGTTGCCCTCCGTAAACCGCAGTTGCCGGAGGAACCATCACCTTCCCTGCGGCGCCCGAACGGCCCGGCCGGGCCAGCAGGTAACGAACATTCAGCAGATCAATAGCGCGACTATCGCCGCGCAGCGTGCCATCAAAATCAGTGAGCTCTCCCCAAACTTTCATGTCACCGGCCAGACGGCTGTAGCGCGACAAACCAAAACCATCGTAACCGGCGGCATTCTCGATCCGGTGCATCATGTAAGTGTCCGGCTGCAACGTGAGAGCGCCGGCGCCTTCTGTGCTAGCCGCAGCCACCGGCATGCTCGGATCGAAAACCTGATCCTGCGTGAAGATTCGATACTGTGGGGTGGTGCTGGAAGCTTGGCGCTCGAGCAAGAACTCGACCGCCTCCGGCTGGCGCCAGAGTTCGTCCTGGGGTCCCGGACTGTGTGTGCGCCAGGCACTCCCTGACCATACAAAAACAGATCAAGCGCCAGGACCAGGAACAGACCAATCAGCGCGCGCCGGCTTTTCGAGCGCGCGAAGAACCAGAGCGACACCACACTCAAACCGGCAATGAAGACCGGCAAAAACAACTCCGGCGCCCGCATTAAACTAACTGGAATCTCTCTGGCGAGATGAAATGCCGCCGGCCGCCACCAGGTCACGGTCAGGACCGTCAAGAGAAAGACTGCGCCCCCGATTAACGTGATCGGAAACAACGCGCTCTTCCGGCTGGTCCTGATGGCGGTGAGGCCGCGCCCGGCAAAACGGCCAGCGCGAACTGCACTTCCATCAAGTGACGCGTGGATCCGCGAAACAGATTCAATACCGGAACGTGATACAGCGCCTCGTAAAGGCGAAACGGCAGGAAACGGCCCAGCGCCATGAACAGCGCCAGAACAAAAACCACGGCCCAGAATTTTGTGCGAGCATCCCGTCTGATAACCAGCGCCGTCACGCCTAACATCAACGTCAGCAAGCCGGCGTACGCGGCGTACTCTCCAAAAACGGCCGCTCAATGTAGGGGCCCGGAAAAGCAGGCCGTTGCCGCCGCCCAGCACATAAGGCGCCAGGAAGGTCATCACGAATCGTGGCGGCATCGAAAACGAGCCAACGAATTCGTATGAGGCCGTGGCTCTGAGGCTGTTGCGCAGCAACTCGAACGTCGGTAAGATCTGCACCGCTGCCAGCATCAATCCTGCGACCAGGAAAATTGCCACTGCGCCCAGTCGCTTTCGGGCCTCCGGCTGGGTTTTCGCGATCACCAATGCGTAGGCCGTGACCAGCAGCAGCGAATAAGCGAATGTCTGTTGATGACCGGCAAAAATCTGTAAGGCCAGAAGCGCGACGATCAGGCATCCACGCTTGCGCTGGCCGGTAGCCAGATAGCCATCAACGGCCCACAACAGCCAGGGCAAAACCGCGGCCGTGTGCACAATGTTGGTATGGCCGATCTGTTCGACCATGAAGGCGCTCCATTGCCAAATCAGACTGGTAGCGACAGAACCGGCGATATCCGAGCCGGCGCGACGAGCATAGAGATAGGCCCCGAGTCCCGCGACCACATAGGTCGAAAGCATCATCAGATTAGTGGCGACGCGCGGTGACGAAATGAGGTAGAACCAATTGAGCGGGAACAGCAGTCCTGCCTGGGCCGCACCATGAAGAGGCAAGCCGCAAAAATGTACGGGTTCCAGAGCGGTAACTCTCCCGCCCGCATCAACTTCGCGGCGGCGACGCGCAAAGGGATGTTGAAAATTACGCCATCATCCGGTGACAGGGCTCGTCCTTCGCGCAGAGCGGGCCAAAAGTAAACCAGCGGCGCCAGCGCGACCGCGAGTGCCGCTACGTAGTCAGACTTGATTTGCCAGCGAGATTTTGATGGACGAGCCATTGAATCAGAGAGTCGAGCAGACGACGCACCTTGACCTCGACGTTCGGAGCGTGGTCGCAGCAGCTCGCAGTCGGGCCGTCGCGCACCTTGCCGAACTGGCCTGCGCCGTCCTGCTCGCTGCGATGTCACTCCAAATGTTCGCAGTGATTTCGCGCAAAAGCATTACTGTGGACGAGATCGTGATGATTCCGTCCGCATACTATCACCTCGCCGCGGGCAACTTCCAACTTGTTAACGAACACCCGCCGTTGGCCAAAATCATCGCCGGAGTCCCTACCCTGTTCGTGCAACCGAATGAAGTGAAGCCGGAACAAATCGTCGGCGACCCCGGCTCGTTCAACGAAAAGTGGTCGTACGCGGAAAGGTTTTGGGAGAACAACCCCGACCTCTTCGAATCGCTTTCGTTCTGGCCACGCGTCCCGGCCATCATGCTCACAGTTCTCCTGGGATTGCTGATCTTCAAGTTTGCGCGCAAGTTATTCGGGTCGTTGGCGGCTGTCCTCGCCGTCGCGCTCTTCACTCTCGAGCCCACGGTCCTGGCCCACGGCCGCGTGGTCCAGACGGACATTCCCGCGGCCCTCGGGTACCTCTTGCTTTTCTTCGCCATGTACCGCTACGCGAAGGGTCCATCTTTCAAACAGGCGGCCTGGATTGGAGCTGCCGCGGGCCTGGCGCTACTGGCAAAGTTTTCCATGCTATTGGCGGGTCCGGTACTGGCCGTCTTTTTTGTGATGGTGATTTGGCGCGCGGCGAATCAAGCAGAGCGAAAGACGCTGATCATGCACGTCGCGCTGGTCGCGTTCATAACGATTCTCGTGATCAATGCCGGTTACTTCTTTCAGCACCGGGCCATCGCCGCGCCCGATGTGCAATGGATCAACGAATCATTTCCTCGCGTCAGTGGAAGCTTAACCATCCTGACAAGACTGGTTTCACACATCGTGCCGGCTGATTTTGTTCTGGGTATCCTGCGCCAGGTCAGGCATAACAATGAAGGGCATCCGGCGGGATTCCTGGGCATGTACAGCCGGACCGGCTGGTGGTATTACTTCCCGGTCGCATTTGCGCTTAAAACGACCTTGCCATTCCTTTTGCTGGCGATTGCTTCGCTGGCCTGGGCCATCTACCGTTGGGTAAAAGACCGTGAGGCTCGCTTCCTTTGGATGCTGGTACCTTTTCCTGGTTTACACCGTGTACGTCCTGGGAAGCCGGATCGACATTGGGGTCCGCTACTACCTGCCGGCATATCCTTTCCTCTTCATATTAGGCGGCGCCTTGTTAGCGCGCGCGTTTGGATCACGACAACGTCGCCGCGCGGTTCTGTTTGTCGCGATTGTCCTAATGGCCTGGATCGGGTTTGAAGCGGTGCGCGCCTTTCCCAATCACATTAGTTACCTGAACCAGCTCGCCGCAGCGCGCCCGCACTGGTGGTATCTGTCCGATTCGAATGTCGAATGGGGCGACGAAGCGCGCGCCGTCGGACAATACCTGCAAACGCGCGGAGAAACTCGGGTGCGTTCACAATTTCTCGGCGACTTCATCATGCTGCATCACTACGGCGTTCAACCTTTGGTGCTCGCTAACGCGGAAGGCACAGAACCAGAGCACACACGTTATGTGGCAATTGGCGCCAGCTTTCTAAACGGCTCGACCGTGCCCGAGACGCTCAAAATTCAGGGCAGGTGGGCCACTGAAACTGAGCGTCAGAATTTCTTTGATGCTTACCGGCGCCGCACCCCTGAAGCGATTATCGGCGGTTCAATCTACTTGTATCGAGACGATTCACGCTAAGCGCGCAACTAATGCCAAAGATCGGTGAAGGGTTCTTTCGTCGGCACTTTCAAACCATCGCGTTCCTGGGTGTGATCGCCGGCGGCGCGGTCGTCTACGCCCACGCACTGACAACTAATCCAGCCGGTTTCTACATTGATGAATCCTCGATTGCCTATAACGCGCATCTAATCGCCCAAACGGGCCACGATGAACACGGTGAGTTCTGGCCACTCTACTTCCGGGCTTTCGGCGACTATAAGAACCCTGTCTATATCTACCTGCTGGCCGGAGTGTTTAAGGTAACGGGACCGAGCGTCTTGCTTGCTCGCTTGCTGAGCGCGTCGCTGGGTTTTGCCGGCGCCATACTCACCGGTTTGCTGGCCTGGCGCGTTACCAAACAACGATTGGTGTGGCTGGTGTTGACCCTGACTGCGCTATTAACTCCTGGCTCTTCGAACTAAGTCGCGTGGTGGTCGAGGTCGCGCTCTATCCGCTCCTGATCGCGCTACTCTTATTACTGCTTCAACGCATTTCTGAAAGGGAAAGATGGACCTGGTTGAACGCATTGGCGCTGGCATTCGTACTGGCGCTCCTGACCTATGCTTATTCGATTGGACGTTTGCTCGGCCCTTTGCTGGCGGTCGGCCTGCTGCTATTTCTCCCCGGGCGCGATTGTGGTTCATCGCGAAGACCTGGATTCTTTACGGACTGTCGTTGACGCCGCTATGGATCTTTCAACAAAGACATCCCGGCGCGTTGAGCGCGCGCTACCAATTGATAGCGTTTATCACGCCGCAAACCGGCTATGCCGAAGGCGCTTTGGAATTCGTCAGACACTATCTGGAAAACATTAATCCGTGGAAGATGCTGGTCAGTGGAGATCCGAACGCGTTTCAAATCGCCAGCGTTTACGGCGTCGGCCCGGTGCTCGCTGTCGCGTTTCTGATGATGCTGGCTAGCATCGTATTGTTGACGAGCAAGAGAAAGTGGAATCCCTGGTGGCTGTACGTGCTCTACGGGCTGGCAGTGGCTTTCGTTCCGGCCTCGCTCACGAAGGATTATTTTCACACCTTGCGGCTGGCGGCAGTGCCTGTGTTCATGCTGGCGTTGGCCATCCCAGCGTTCGAATGGCTGATCGCAGAAGGCAATCGTTTCGGGCGGGCGATCCTCATCGGGGCCACCGCGCTCATTCTGATCCAGGGAATGTTCTTTCAATGGCAGTATCGCGCCAGTGCGAGCATTCAGCGCCGTCTGGATCTTTTCGACAGCGATTACGCGCCGGTGATTTTGCCGATCGCAATAGCAAAGGCAGCCGGCAAATCAGTCTTGATTGCTGACGCACCGCCGATTCCCGGCTATATCCAGGCGTTCTGGTATTCAACCATTCAGCGAATTCCGCATGAAAGATTTATCGTGATGCCTTTTGACGCCGGCCCGCCCGATGCCTCGGTGGTCATCACTACTGAGGATACTTGTCCCCGCTGCGAGGTACTCTTCAAAAGATGGCCGTACACCGTCTACATCGCGAAGGGGCCACCTCGCTCGTTAACACCGTTACCGCCTGATGCTTTCCGCGCAGAGATTCGGGCGATCACTTTCCCGTCGCACCTGAGGGCGCGCGAAGCCGCAATGATTCGTGTAGCCGTCAGGAATCGGAGCGCGATTGCATGGCTGGCGCGCGAACGCGCTGTAGCGCCGTATCAAATCAGCGTCGGCAATCACTGGTTGGATAGCGCTGGCCGAGTGATCACGAATGACGATGGCCGGGCGACTTTGTTGCAGGATTTGCTGCCGGCCCGGGAGGCTGAGTTTTCATTCACGATCAATGCGCCGAAGGATGCAGGTCAATACCTGCTTGAAGTGGACGTGCTTCAGGAAAATGTCTCGTGGTTCGGGCTGAAAGGTTCGCAGACTTTGCGCTTGCCGGTGACGGTCAACTAGCTCAATCAGTGACCAGCCGCCGATAAAATCGAACCGAATAAGCGAGCAGACATATGCTTAACGCAAGCGGCAGGCGCGAGCCACGTAACCATAGGAAAATCCTTTAGAGTCAAAGCACCCAGGTTCTGCCGCGCGGCCCAAAGCCCGTATTGTCCCACGTCACAATACATCGCCGTGTACATCGCTCCCAGAGTGCTGATGAAAATCGAAACCAATCCTGCCAGCATCACTGTCGCCATCGCCAAACGTTTCGCGATTCCCGATCGCAAATAATCAAATCCGGCCAATCCCACACACAGGAATGGCATCGCCGGCAGCAGGAAGCGAGGGCCGTAATGGCACCCGCCGTGCGATTCAATATTCAAAACCTGAAACATCTGCGCCATCAGCAGGACGACCAGGATGACTTGTTCGCGACGAAGGTTGCGGGGAAAGAACAGCAATCCCAAAATGCCCAGCCAGACGATCGGCACATACAGAGTAATCTCTGCGAGGTAGAGCCGCACCTTCTCAAACGAGTTGGAAAGGTTGAGTTGAAGCATCGATTCGGGATAGCCGCCCGCCATGTAAGAATTGAGAAACGGATTGCCAAACGAAACAGCGTTGTAAAAGCAGCGGCGCGATCCCGAGAACTCCACCGAGTATCAACCAGCCGGTTAGTTTCCATTGCCGCAGCCAAATGACATAAAGCCCTACGACACACGCCATGAAAAATGGCAGCATTGACGTCGTAATCGTTGAGCCCAACAGCAACCCACAACTCACCGCGAGCAGGGTTCCCAACCGGCCGGTGGCCCGACCTCGCGCGATCAGGACAGCGAAGAGAAACGCAATCGCTAAGTAGCCGGACGCCAGCGAATCGTGGTAAGCAATGCCCGAATAAACAAACGCCGTCGTTCCCAAACCGTAAATCAGCGCGCCGGTAAGCGGCCAAAACAGTCTTCCGCTTGTCAGTTCCCGAACGGTAGCGAAAACAGCAATTGCGGCGAGCGCTGTAACCAACGACGTCGTCAACCAGCTGACCAGTGCCGAAGTAAGCGTGTAATGGTGTTGGTAATCGAGGCCGAACAGCCGGAGAAAAACCAGGCCACGGCGCCGGCCATGAACTGGCCCGGTTGCTTCGCCGCATACTGATGACCGTCATGCGCAAACACATCTCCGAAGGGCTTATTGCCGTCGTAATAATAGACTTGCATCTGCAGCCGCGGAGTTGAAGATCCTTCGAGATAAAAATGATGGCGTTCGACAATTGCCTCAACTCCGGCTTGCTGCAGGTTAAACTCGTATTGATTGCGAGAATTCACCACTGCGCCATAGGCAAACCAAAGACAAAAGAAGAGGGACAGTTCGACCTTGTGTTCACGCAGAACATTCCAGACTGGCAAGAAGTTGGTGCGCGCGGCCAGCGCGAAGCGGCGACGGCGCTTTGGATTATTTGTGGCTTGGCGCATTGGCGTGAAGCGGTCGCCTTTCGACCTCAGGCGCAAGGCAAATCACAACCGATCCAAAGCGCCGTCGCCGCTTCGCTCTGCCGTCGCACTTCAGGTCATCGGTGGGTACCAGTCTTCGTCAACAACCGGTTAACCAGGGCGATCAATTCAGAAGGTTCGACAGGTTTCGATACGTGAGCATTGAAGCCGGATGCCATGGCGGCCTTTACATCCTTGTGTGAAGCGTAACCCGACAAGGCGATCGCCGGCACAGTCTGATAACGTTCAAGCTGCCGCAAACGCTGGATCAGTTCGAATCCGTCCATCGCCGGCATGCCAATGTCGGAAATGATCAAATCGACGGTGTTTTCGGGTGCGACAGTAAGGGTTTCGGCCGCCGATTCGCAAGCCGTGACGCGAAACCCATGCGATTGCAAAGTCGCGCGTAACATTTCCAGCGTGTCGGAATCGTCTTCAATGATCATCAGATGCGCGCGCCAGGTCGCGTCGACTTGAGCTGCCGGTTGGCCCTCGCTCGGCAGGCCCGCACCTTTGCGTCGTGGCAGGCGCACGGTAAATCGGCTGCCACTGCCCGAACCTTCACTTGATACCTGCACACTGCCGCGATGCGCTTCAACAAAGCTTTTGACCAGCGCCAATCCCAGACCGAGACCGCCGTGACTTCTGGTTTTGGATCCATCTTCCTGCCGGAAGCGTTCAAACACGAACGGAATAAACTCCGCGGCAATACCGCGACCGGCATCGTCAACCTGGATCAAAGCGTCGTCACCTTCTTGCCGGCAGGTAACCTTCACCACCCCGCCGGGCGTGGAAAATTTGATTGCGTTGTCGAGAAGATTAACGAAAGCCTGACCCAACCTGATCCGATCGCCGGTAACAATTTCGTTGTGCCACTCTCCGAACGTAAGTTCAATTTGCACCTCACGCGCCGCAGCCGTCGGGCGCACAGTTTCAATCGCCTCGCGCACCGCAGCTTCCAGTCGTAGCGGCATCTCTTCCATGCGCATCTTGCCACTGAGAATTGCCGACATATCGAGCAGGTCGTTAATCAATCGTTTCAGCGCATGCGAATTTTTTCGATTACCTCCAGACCGTGCGCGGTCTCTTTTTGCGGCAATAAATCATTGCGAATCATATGAACCCAACCGATGATGGGTGTTAGCGGCGTTCTGAGCTCGTGTGAAATCGTGGTCAGAAACTCGTCCTTGGCACGGCTGGCCAGTTCAGCTTCGCGGCGGGCGGCCCGCTCTTCCTCAAACAACCGGGCATTGTCTATGGCCAGGGCCACGCGGAAGGCCACCAGTTCCAACAAGCGCGCGTCATCCTCGGTGAAGGGACGATACACCAGCCTGCCGACATGAATCACGCCGACCACCCGGCCTTCGATAAGCAAAGGCACACCCAACAATGATTTGACTCCGCGTTCACGCAAAAACGGCGTGTGCAGATCAGCCAGCTCAATGTCGTCAATCATGAGCGGCTCTTTCTGTTGGGCTACTCGACCGGCAAAGCCGGACCCGATCGGAACTCGAATCCTGCACGTCGAGTTCCAGTCCTTTGGTAGCCCAGGCCACGAGGGTATCGCCTTCCTCGCGCAGGAGAATTACCACGGTGTCCACGTCCATTGCGGCATGCACGCGATCGATGAGTTCGGCGAGCAGCTTGTCCAGCGACAAATGGGCCAGGGCGACCTCAGTCACGGTTTGCACCTGCCGCATGCGCTCCATGGTTGCTTCCAGCTCTAGTCGGGCTCGTTGTTCGCGTTCGAACAATTGTCCGCGCTCCTCCTCGACCCGCTTCCGTTCGACAAACTGTCCAATCTGATTCCCGACTCCGGTCATGATTTCCAGCAGCGACGGATCGGGGCCAAATGCTCGCGACTAAAGAACTCCATTACTCCGATGATTACATGGCCCAAAGTGATGGGAAATCCGAACGCCGAAACCAGACCGCTGCGGGTAGCGAACGTGGCGCGCGGGAAGTTCTTGTCGTCCGCCAGATTCTCGATCCACTCGGCCGCCTGACTGGCCCAGATTCGCCCCGGCAAGCTTACCCCGCGGCCAAAGCTGCGATTGCGGCTGGCTTCCTCAAGCTCGTTGGCTTCGAGTGAGCTCGCGCGCCACGCCGCCAGCCATTGCAAACTTTCCGTCTCACGGTCCAAACCCCAGAGCTGGCCCATTTCGCAGCCCAGACTTTCACAGATTGCCTGCAACAACCTTGGGGCTGCTGCTTCCAGTGACTCTGACTCGGCCATTATTCTGGCGACCTCTACCTGGACCGTTAAGCGTCGCTCGAGCTGACGACGTTCGGTAATGTCGCGCACGATGCCGGTGAACAGCCTCCGGCCGTTTTCGGTGAATTCACCAAGAGATAGTTCCAGCGGGACCTCTCGTCCGCTCTTGTGCAAACCCTGAATGGTGATGGCGTCGCAGGACAAGTCCCGGACTCCCATCGCGAGATAACCCTCGAACGCCGATCGATAACCTTGCCTGAGATAATCAGGCATGAGCATAGTCACCGACTGGCCGATAAGTTCATCGTGGAGATATCCAAAGATCTTTTCGGTAGCCGGATTGGCGAACAGGATCGTGCTTTGATCGTCGATCGTGAGGATCCCGTCTGAAGCAGTGTGGGCAATTACCCGCGAGAGGTGATTCAACTCAACCTCAGAAATATTTCGCAGGCTCTTCCGCAGCGTCGCTCATCGAGGTGATCGAAACTAAACCTTTTTGCGGCAGGCGTCAAACAGTCTTTGACAAGCCGCAGTGTGACGCTGAAAATCATCAATCGAAATATGTATCCGGCAGGAAATCTCTTTATCGAGGCGCCTCACGGGCGGCTGGAAGCTATTCTGAAACCACCGCGCGAGGAACCAATTCGCGGTGCGGCGTTAGTCCTCCATCCGCATCCGCTGGGCGGCGGAACCATGCACAATAAAGTCGTGTTTCGCGCTGCGGCAGCACTGAATGAAGCAGGACTGGTGACCCTGCGTTTCAACTTTCGCGGCGTGGGCCAGAGCACCGGCACCCACGACGAAGGCCAGGGCGAACGCGACGACGCGCGCGCAGGACTGGATTACCTCGCTGAAAACTATCCGCACCATGAGATTACCCTGTGCGGCTTCTCGTTTGGCGCTCGGGTGGGCATGGAAGTCGGCATCGACGACGATCGGGTAACCAGATTGATCAGTATCGGCACGCCGGTGGACAAGTATGATTTCAGTTTTCTCACCGCTTGCCGCAAACCGATTCTGTTCGTCCACGGCGAGCATGACGAGTATGGGAATATCGAGCGTTTGCGCGAACTGGTCGCGGCGATCAAAGCGCCGGTGACATTAGAGGTCATCAAAGGCGCGCGGGCACTTCTTTGACGATCAGTTGGATGAGTTGAAGCAGGTGATTAAGGAGTGGGTCTCAGAAGCCCGACCGTGAGGGAGGGCCAGGTTAAAATCAGCACCTCACTTCAGCTCGACGCAGGCGTGTCCAGATAACCAACCACGCAATCGCGAATCAGCTGGTAAGAGCGCTCGTAAGCCAGACTCCCGAGGCCAAACGGATCGGCGATCTCAGCGCCGCGGCGTCGCGGATCGAAGGTGCCCAGCAGACTGATGCGCTCGGGGCGAGATGCCAAACTCACGCGGTCAGCATATCAGCGTGACTATGCTCCATCACGAGAAACCGTTCGATCGAGTTCAATGGAAGCTGACCCACCCATGTCGGAGTTTCTTTGACCGGCGGCGTGTGGTGCGCGAGGCAAGTGGCTGAAGTCTCAGTCAGCGGCGGCTGATGTGAGAAATCAACGACCCCGGCCGAATAGGCTTCGACTGCCAGAGATCGCTTCCTCGCCTCAGCCACTAAGATTGCGTGCGCCATCACGCTGCGACACCGATTCGCATAACAGATGAGAGCGACTGAAGGCATGATGAAACCAACCCTTGTTCAGAAGCCCAACCGTAAGGGAGGGGCACGTGAAGCGAAATGATGCCCACGGTTACGGTCGAGCTTCTGACACGAACTCACTTCTCAACATATCCCCGCGCCGCCAGCAACTCTGCATTGAGAATCGCCGCGCCCGCTGCGCCGCGAATCGTGTTATGGCCCAGCGCGACGAAACGATAATCAAAAACGGTGTCCGGCATGATCCGTCCGACTGTAACGGCTCATGCCATTTCCGGCATCACGGTCCAAACGCGGCTGTGGGACGATCAATCTCATCTCTGACGATGATTGGCTTTCGCCGGCGCAGTGTGAAGCTGCAACCGTTGCGGCTCTGCCGTGAACGAGGCGAGAGCGTCGCGAATCTCCTCCAGCGAAGCCGGACCGAGCCAGCTTTACCCGAATCGAAGCCATGTGCCCGTCAGTGACATTCACCCGATTGCACTGGGCGCTCACTGTCATCTCGGCATCGATGACTGTGCCCTGGGACACGACGCCCAGAAGCTTCCGCGTTTCACTCTCGACCTTTTCATCTTCGCCGCCAATAAACGGAATCACGTTGTCGGTTGCATCCAGCGACGGCACGCCGGGATAGCCAGCGCCGGAAAGCGCCTGCATGGTCGTCACGACACAGCGAGCTGATCCCAAACTTCGCCTGCAGCGGCGCCAGCGCGATTACGATCGCGATGGCCGAACAATTGGGATTGGTGACAATGAATCCACGATTGAAGTCGCGATTTGTGCGCTGCGCATCGATCAATTCAAGGTGCTCCGGGTTCACTTCCGGGATCAACAGCGGAACGTCCGCGCCCATGCGGTGCGACGAAGAATTGCTGATCACCGGGTATCCGGCGCGCGCGAAATCTTCTTCGGCTGCCTTTGGCTATGTCGCCGGGCAAGCTGGAAAAGACAAAGTCGCAGTCAAGCGGAGGCGCCGGCGGTTTCACGATGATCTCTTTAACCGCGTCTGGCATTTCGCCGGGCAGACGCCACGTACACGCCTCGGCATAAGTCTTTCCCTGCGAACGATCTGACGCGGCCAGGGCCGCGACTTCAAATTGTGGATGATGCTCGAGCAGCTGAATAAAGCGCTGCCCTACCACCCCGGTAGCTCCCAGAATTCCTACACGAAATTTATTAGTCATGTGATTATGATACTGTTAACCGAGTCAGTAGCATCTGCGTAAGCAGATGGACCGTACACGACTCCAGTTTGCGCTTATGCCCGGCTAACGCGGTCGTACTGACCTCATTATCCGGCTGATTCTATTCAACGATGTCAGCGCGGCTCCCAAACGCCGCACGCCTTCGCTCAATCTCTCTTCATCAGCACAAAACGAAATGCGGAGAAAACCCTTACTCTCATCTCCAAACGACGCCGCGGGAATCGTGACTACACCTTGTTCCAGCCCGGCTTCGGCGACGCGCATTTCGTCGCCGTAAGCGCTCACGTCAACCATCGTATAGAACGCCCCCTCGGGCGTAACGCAACGCAAACCCAGTTCGTTGCGCAACAAGCCGAGCAGATGGTCGCGCCGCCGATGAAAAATCTCGCGATACTCTTCACGCGCTTTCGCAGCTTCGTCAGTCCACGCCGCCAGGGCTGCCTTCTGCGAGATGCTCGAAGCGCAGGTCACGACGTAACCATGCAGCACCAGCACCGCGCGCATCACTTCGGCATCGCCGGCCAGCCAACCGATGCGCCATCCAGTCATGCGCATTGATTTCGAAAGACCACTGACCACAATCGTACGCGGATAGAATTCCGAGATTGATGGTGGGCGCTCAGGCGTATAGTAAAGCTCGCGATAAATCTCGTCGCTGACAATGAAAGCGTTTGAACCGCTGGCTGTGACGGCGTCGGCCATAGACCGCAAGATCGTCCGCCGAAAGCACGCGACCAGTTGGATTTGAAGGGCTGATGCAGATTACGACTTTAGTGCGCGGCGACAGCTTCCTCTTGAAGTCTTCGACATCAAAACCGAAATCGATTCTTTGCAGGCAAGCTGTAAGGAACGGCGCGACCGCCCACCATTCGAACTGATCGTCGGGTAAGGAATAAAGCCTGGGTTGGGAATGAGCACTTCATCGCCTTCTTCCACCAGCGTTCGCAGGATGACGTAAAGCGCCTCCTGCGACCCGGCCGTGACGATCACCTGATCGTTCGACAGATTCATGTGCGGATAATCGCCGGCGATTCGCTCGCGCAGCGCGGGTAAACCTGCTTGCAGCGTGTAGCCGCTCTTTTCTTCCTGAATTACCCGGACGGCTTCGCGCAGGATAACTTCGGGCGTGGGCAAATCAGGCTCGCCGAGTCCCAGGCTGATACTTCCCGGCTTCGCGCGATCCGAAATCTTCCGGATCATGCTCTTCTCAATGCCGCGCAGAAATGGTGGTGGTTGGAATGAGTTCAAACGACTGCCTCACTGCAAACGAAAAACTATATAACCTGAATACCGTGTGTCGTAACAAGAATCATCAAGCTGCCGCAGCTCACGCTTCAGACGCCTCTTGAAATCTTTGAGAAATCTCTTCGTGTCGTTATTACCAATAGCGACGATTTCGATCTTGATGATGTCGTCGATAAATTCAACTCCGCCGTACTTCCAAAACGCCATGGTAAGGAGATGACAACGAGCTAACCGTGATGCCTCCGAAGGCAGCAACGAGTTCTCCCTAATTTTCTTGAACTTCTCAGCCTCTATTTCCTTGCCATTGTTGTATTTTAGTGGCAGGTAGATCTCGTACTTTCTCATGAGGCGAGGCTGGGCTGAGGAATCCGAATCTTGCTGGCTTCGAGTTTCTTAAACGGAACGCGCTTACGCCTAAGCAGTTTGAGATGTTCCGGTGAACGCCGTAAATGTTTTTAGGCAGGCACGAGACAGGGATACCGCTCTTCGCCAAGGCCAAAAACCCCCTTGCATCGCTGTTTCTCTGAAATCTGAATATAAGTAATTGGAAACATCACCATCAAAACCTATCGGATTTGCGACTAGAGTCAAGATTCACCGCAACAATTCCTCCAACTGTGTCGCCGCATCAGTCTTCTCATCGCGGTACTTCACAATCACGGGAGCATATAGAGACAGATTCCATTCCCGACCTTTGTCGGTGTTAACTGCGCGCGCGCCGGGCACCACCACCGCTCCCGCAGGAATTTCCAGCGGCGCGTCATGAGTTCGGCGATAAATTTCTTCGCGCACCAGATCAAAAACGGGCGTCGAGCCGGTGATAATTGTCCCGGTAGCCAGCACCGCGCCCTCGCGCACGATGGTCCCTTCGTACACGCCGCAGTTGCCGCCGACGATCACATCGTCTTCAACAATCACCGGGATGGCCCCGGCAGGTTCCAGCACGCCGCCAATTTGCGCCGCGGCCGAAAGATGCACACGCTTTCCAATCTGGGCGCACGAACCGACCAGTGCATGACTGTCGATCATCGTGCCTTCATCGACGTACGCGCCCGGCGTTTACAAACATCGGCGGCATGCACACGACGCCGGGCGCAATGTATGCGCCGTCGCGAATGCTCGAGCCGCCCGGCACGATCCGAACGCGATCTTCTGTCGAAAACTCTCGAATCGGATAAGTGCTCTTGTCGAGAAACTGCAAACTTTGATCCCTGGGCGACATGTCAACAATCGAGCCCATGCGAAATCCGAGCAGTATGCCGCGCTTTACCCAGGCATTCGTTTCCCACTTGCCAGCAGCATTCCGCTCAGCCGCGCGGATCTCACCGCGGTTGAGCGCCGATTTGAATTCGTTGAAGACGGCAAAGTCTTCGTCAGAATATTCGCCTGCGGCGCGCGCCGCTAACTGTTCAATTTGTTCTTTAAGGGGCATGGAGTCAGAAACCGCCTGCGGTAGCGGGCGGTTGAACTAAACATTTAGCGTCGATTAGCTTCAGCGGTTAACCGCCCGCTACCGCAGGCGGTTCTGACATTTTACGCACTGGCTCGGGCCGTCTCTTCGATCAAACCAAGCTCGGCGAGCACTTCCCGGATTGCTCCCCGACTCTTGTCGGTAATCGGCACCATCGGCAGACGGAAATTCTCTTCGAGCAAACCCATGATAGCCATTGCCGCCTTCACCGGACCGGGGCTCGATTCAATGAAGTTCACTTCCATCAGCGGCAGGATGCGATAGTGCAACTCACGCGCTTCGTCCCACTTGCCTTCCAACGCCAGGTTCGTCAGGCGAGACATCAGGTCCGGAATCTCGTTCGAAGCGACCGAGACAATTCCCTCGCCGCCCAGGGCAATCAAAGGCAAAGTCACCGCGTCGTCCCCGGACAAAACGGAAAAGTCCGCGGGACGCTCGCGCAGAATTTCCATGATCTGAGAAAAATTTCCCGACGCCTCTTTGATCGCGACGATGTTTTCACAGTCGCGCGCCAAACGCAGAGTTGTCGGCGCCGCAATATTCGATGAAGTGCGTCCCGGCACGTTGTAGAGCATGATGGGCGTTTCCGGAACCGCGCCGGCAATCGCGCTAAAGTGGGCGTACAATCCTTCCTGGGTGGGCTTGTTATACCAGGGGGCGACTTGTAGGACCGCGTCCGCGCCGAGATCGCGCGCTCGCTGAGAGTACTCAATGGCTGAGGCCGTTGAGTTACTGCCCGCGCCGGCGATCACTTTTGCCCGTCCCCGGCGCGACTTCAATCGTGGTCGCGAATCACCCGGGCGTCCTCTTCTTCGCGTCATGGTGGCGCTTTCGCCAGTAGTTCCGCACGGCACCAGCAGCCGCACGCCACCCTTGATTTGTCGATCGACGAGGGCGCGCATGCGATCTTCATCGAAAGATCCGTCGCCCTTGAACGGCGTAACCAGAGCGGTTGCGCACCCGCGCATCCAGTCAACTTTCATAGTCATGACTTGTCTACTCCTCGATTCAGCCATAACTGAAGCAACCATAAACACTCGCTCCTAACGGAGCGAGCTCTTCACAATATCGTCAAACACTTCCGAGAATTCATAGACACCTGTGCGCCCCACGATCCAGCGCGCCGCCATCAAAGCGCCCGCCGCAAACCCTTCACGCGAGCGCGCCGTATGAGTCAACGTTATCTGATCCGCGGCCGAATCGAAACCGAGCCGGTGCGTACCAGGAATGTAACCGGAGCGCGTTGAACTCACCGGCACGTCACCGGCCCAACTTTTCACCCACGATCTTGTGAAGGTGAATCGCCGTGCCTGAAGGCGCGTCGCGCTTGCGCTTATGATGCGCTTCTTCGATGAACGCATCGTACGAATCGAGATCGCGAAATAATTCAGCCGCGCGGGCGGTCAAGCCGATAAAAGACCTGCACCCCAACCGAAAAATTCGCGCCGTAAACCAGAGCGCCCTTGATGCTCGTTCAACCAAACTGCGAACGTGATCGACTTGAGATTGCCAACCAGTCAGTGCCCACCACCAGCGGCACACCAGCGCGCGCCGCAGCTTCAGCGTTTTTCGGCACTGCATCCGCAATCGAAAAATCGATGGCCACGTCGCAGATCCGTAAAGCATCGCCGAGTTCATCAACGCTGCGCCCGGCCCCATCAAGATCGATCGTCAGCGCAATCTCATCGCCCTTTTCGACTGCGAGTTGACCGACCAGGCGACCCATGGCGCCATATCCAATTAATCCAACCTTCATAGAGGCTTTCACCAGCTCGACGTACAAATCGACGGCTCTTGTCAGTTCGCTCTTTGCGGATTTTTTCACCTTCGGTATGCGCGTCAAGAATCGAGCCCGGTCCTATCAGCAGAGCCTGGCCCCAATTCGAAAGATACGGAATATCAGTGGTGAATCGCGCCAGCATCTGATCGAAACCGGCAATCGTCATCAATCGCACCGGATCGTGAACCGACTTGTAATCGATGGTCGCTCGTCCACCAATCGCCTGCTCCAATAAATCTCTCACCACGGTCGAGTCTTTCGCCAGACGGATATGCAAAGTTGCCTCTGCTTCGGCGGGAATGACGTTGGCCCGAGATGCCGCCCGCCAAAACACCGATGTTACACGTCGTCTCGCCAAACACCTCGTCGGCGGGCCACGCGTTGCTCCTGAATGTCAGCCAGCACGTCAAGCAACTTCTCGATCGCCGATTCGCCTTGTTCAGGATAAGCCGAATGCGCGGCCCGGCCGTCGGTTCTGAGCGTCACCTGGATAGAGCCCTTGGTTCCGGCCGCCAACTGGTTGTCGGTGGGCTCGCCATTGATCAAATATTCGCACGACGAGGCCAGGGGTGCTGGTTGGCGACTTTGGCCCCGGCGCTGGCGACCTCTTCGTCAACCGTAAAGAGCAAGCCAATCCCGTTCACACCCTCGGCGCGAAGCCGTTCGGCTGCGGCAATCTGCGCAGCGATAATCCCCTTCGCATCGCACGACCCGCGACCGTAAATGTATTCGTCGTCCTCGCCGGAAGTGATAAAGGGCGGCACGGTGTCCATGTGCGTTGACAGGACTACCCGAGGCGGAGCTTCAGTAGTAGCGATGACGTTCGATCGTTCATCAGTTACATCCTGCAACTCCACGCGATAACCATAGCGTATAAGCAACTCGCCGAGCGACGTTCCGATCTGAAATTCTTCGCCGGTAACTGACGGGATGTCGATCAACTCGCGCGCGAGCCGGAAAACATCGATCACGCGACGACCTCCGGGCCATCACTCGTGGCCGTGACGACCACGCCGCTGAATCTAATGAAAGTTGGCTGCATGACCTTCGTTACTGTGGCATTCTTCGGGCGGATCCGATCTAACCACACCGCAAAGAAAAATGGCCAGTCGTACAGAATACGACTGGCCCAACAATTCTGAGAAACTTTTGCGCAATAAAACAGCGCCCCGTGTTCGCGGACGAAGACTATCGCGTGGTTTCGGCGCGCCGGGCCTCTCGCGACGTGGGGCGAACTTCGGTCATTTCGTCATCGATACTTCCGCCCGTCGTTTCGAAAAAGATCTGGTGCAATCGGGCGATCGCTTTCGCCGCGTGAGCTTCGTCAACCATGAGAGTGAGATTCACGCTCGAAGCTCCGACCGAAATCATCGATACGTTTATGTCGCTGATTTCGGAAAACACGCGCGCCGCAATCCCGGGAGTATTTCGAAGTCCCTCGCCGATAATCGAAATTATTGTGCGTCGCCTTACAATTTCAACCGTGCCCAGCTCTTCAAGATCGGCGACCAGCGCGTCGAGCGCGCCCGCGTCGTCGATTGATAAAGAGACGCTCACCTCGGAAGTTGTGACCACGTCCACCGCGGTGCGATGTTGATCGAAAACTTCAAACAGTTTACGCAAGAAACCGTAGGCGCCCAGCATCCGCGCAGATGTAATCTGTACGGTCGTAATTCCACTTCTTGTGCGCGATGGCTTTCACCGTCTGCGGCGCGGCTGCCGATTCCGAAACGATTAACGTGCCGGCATCTTTCGACGCTCGCGAATTACAAACGCGCACCGGAATGGATCTGTCAACCGCGGGTTGAATTGTTTTCGGATGCAGGACCTTGGCGCCAAAGTAGGCCAGCTCGGCAGCCTCCTGATAAGAGAGCATCGGAATTGTGCGCGCCTGAGGAACAATCCGCGGATCGGCAGTCAAAACGCCACTGACGTCCGTCCAGATTTGAATCTCGCGCGCAGCGAGAGCGGAGCCGATAATTGCCGCCGAATAATCCGACCCTCCGCGGCCCAGGGTGGTTGTCACGCCACGTAAGGTGCTGCCGATGAACCCACCGAGGACTGGAATCTTTGCCGCTTGCAATAGCGGCCATAACACCGCTTTGGTCGCTTCAGTGGTTTCAGGCTGCGGCGTGGCAGCGCCGTAATTCTCGTCGGTCTTTACGCAGGCTCGGGCATCGATGTGGCGCGCGCCCAACCCGTTTTCGCTCAGAACGGCGGCGAGCAACTGGGCCGAGAGTTGCTCTCCATAAGCAACGATCTCGTCCTGGAGAGGCGGGCTGGTAACCGGATGCGCGGCGATAATCTTATGCAGTTGCCGAATCTTGCCGCGCGCGTCTCCGATGGTTGACACGAACGCCGCCTGCGCCTCTTTGCCGAGCAAATCCTTTGCGATTGTGAGGTGACGGTCAAAGTCCTTGTCCAGTGATTTGGTCGCGCCGCGACTATCGCCGGCGATCGCCAGTTCCACGCTCTGCAGTAAGTTATTAGTGAATCCGCCGATCGCCGATACTACGACCACCGGACGTGACGCGGCCGCGACCTTAACAATCGAGGTGACGTTGCGAAAAGCGGCAGTATCCTCAACGGAAGTGCCGCCAAATTTCATGACTGTTGGTTTCATACAAATGTTTGGGGATGCGCTCTGGCGGAGCCTGAGGCCTCCAACTCCCCTCGACCAAAGCGCCTTCTTCCGATGAATCGGGATTGCCGCCGCCCTTCATTAAAAGCAATCATAAAGAATACGACTGGCGCAGCACATCTGAGAAGCTCACAGGGCATAAAACAACATTGCCGGCGTCTCTTTGACATTCGAGGCTGGTGATTGCTGTAATCGAAAGAGTTCAGAGTTCACTCTAAATAAATTGTTTCAATCAAAAACAAAAACTAAAGCTCGAACTATAAGACTTATCGAGGTGTAAACCGTGTCTGTTGCTGAATTGATTTACGACTGGAATACAGTTGACCCGCAACTTCGCAAGCCCGATCGGCACATTGGTTTCGATGACGAGACGCTGCGCGATGGTTTGCAATCACCATCAGTGTGCGAGCCTCCCATCGACAAGAAGATCGAGTTGTTGCATTTGATGAATGCCCTCGATATCGACACTGCAGACATAGGATTGCCGGGCGCCGGCGGGACTCACGCCGCCGGGGTCGAGTTGATGGCCCGCGAAATCGCTGACCAGAAACTAAAGATTCGTCCCAATTGCGCCGCCCGCACGCACCGGAATGACATCATTCCCATCGCCGAGATTTCCCAACGCGCCGGAATTCCAATCGAGGCCTGCACTTTTATCGGCTCTTCGCCGATTCGCTTCTACGCAGAAGAGTGGACTCTGGAAAAGCTTTTGCATTTGACGGAAGACGCGGTCACGTTCGCGGTCAACGAAGGACTGCCCGTGATGTTCGTCACGGAAGACACCACCCGCGCCGATCCTGAGACGATTCGCGCGCTCTATACTACTGCGATCCGCTGCGGCGCGCGCGCGGTTTGCGTCTGCGACACGGTGGGTCACGCGACGCCGGACGGCGCGCGCGAAGTCGTCAGGTTCGTGCGCGGCATCATCGATGAACAGGACGAAAAGGTGCGTCTCGATTGGCACGGTCATCAGGATCGCGGCCTGGGAGTAATTAACTCGATCGCGGCCATCCAAGGTGGTGCAGATCAGGTTCACGGTTCGGCTCTCGGGATGGGCGAACGCGTCGGCAACACGCCAATGGATCAGTTGCTGGTGAATCTGAAATTGCTGGGTTGGATCGAGAACGATCTGAGTCGATTGCGCGAATACTGTGACAAAGCAGCGGACGCGTGTCGCTGGACGATTCCTTTGAACTATCCCGTGTTTGGACGCGATGCGTTCAGGACCGCGACTGGCGTGCATGCGGCGGCAGTCATCAAGAGTTATCGCAAGGGCGACACTGAGCTGGCCGATCTGATTTATTCCGGGGTGCCCGCGGGTCAGTTCGGTCTAAAGCAGGTGATCGAGGTTGGGCCGATGAGCGGCAAGTCAAACGTAATCTTCTGGCTCGAAAGCCGCGGCGTGGAAGCGAGCGAAGACCGCATCAATCGAATCTATGAACGGGCCAAGCAAGCAACGTCGGTGTTGAGCGACGAAGAGCTGTTGGCGCTCGTATGAGCAATACGCACCCTCCGGCGTGCGCCAGTCCACCTGCTCATCAGCGCGAGAAAGCACGGATGGTCAAATCAGCTTTTGAGCAGGATTCAACCCAATTTGCAGAGTTAATGGTTTAGTTGATGGGATCGTAATGGTCGCCGAGCCGGCTTTTCCGGCGGGAAATCTTTTTTGGCGCGCAATGCGTAACGCGGTGGCGTCTCCGCCCGAAGCCTGAGTGACGCGGCCATTCTCGTCATAAGTCACCTGCACAGTTACCTTCTTGGCTCCGCTGGAGGGCGACGTTTGAGGCTTTGCAGCCGCACGTTGCGGTGATGCTGTGGCGATGGAAGTGAAGCCGTCGTGTCCGCGGCTTTCTCGCGCGCCCGCGCTTCTTCTCTCAGCCGTGCTTCGCGCTGACGTCGGGCCAGATCCGCTGCTTCCGAATTGGCGGGGGCTGCGGTCTCAGTCATCTGCTTGCGTGGCCGGGACTCTCGATCGGCGCGGCCTGGGATTCTAATGTGGGCTGCTCGGGTACCGCAGCGGGCTTGGTTTCATTGGCCATCTTCGCCGCCTTGCTGCGCGCATACCATCCCCAGGGCACCGCTACGACAGCAACGATCAAGACGATCGCGGCGAAAACAGCGCCCAGCCGCCATGGTCGGGCAGCAAACCGTGACGAAGGTTCAACCTGTGACAGAAACGGGACGGCCTGTGGACGAAGTTTTTGTTTGAGGGCGAGGCAATTCGCGCTGGCGTCTCGAACTCATCCTGATCTGACAACGGGTTTTGGCAGTTCGGCTTTTACAACTTCGGGTCTTACAGGTTCTGGTTTTACAGTTTCTGCGTTTGCGGTTTCCGGCTTGGCTTCAACCGGTGGAGCTTTTACCTCTTCAACCGGTGTGTCGGATCCGTCAAGGAAAGGATTTGGCGGGTGGATTCCTTCATCCATTCGCCGCAAGCCCTCTAAGACGACCGAGGTCCAGGGTTGATTTATCGAATGCTCCGGGGCCTCGAATGCCGGACTGAAAGTAAAGGAAGCGTTGCGTTGCGTCAGTGCAAAATAAACAGCCTCAATGCCTCGCAAGTCGCCAACTCTCGCGTGTACTACCGAACCTGACTGCAAATAGAAATAACCAGCGCCGGTCGGATACACGACTTTCAGCCTGCCCGTCTTTCGTTGATTACAAAAAAACTCGATCAGTTCAGCAAGCGAGAGGTCGGTGAGTTCTCCAGTGAGTGCCATTACTTTTTCCTCTTTCGTTGGGGCTCTAACCTTACGGCAGGGTGAAGTTGTAATCGATCCGGCCGGAAATCTTTACCGGCTGTCCCGAAAGTTTCGTCGGTGTAAAACGGGCACGCAGGGCGGCTTCCACGGCTACGTCACGCAAAGCAGTGGGACCTGCGATGGCTCGCGGCGGAAATTACTTTTCCGTTTTCGTCGACAATCACCTCGACTTCGACTTTGCCGCCATGTGCGCATCCGACGCGCGATTTCAGGATAGGTCGGTGACGGTAAGCTAATCGCTTTTCCGTTGAGCACGCCACCCGAAACTGGCTTGAGCAGGGGTCGCGGCGCGGGCGGCGCTTCATTGTCGGTGGCTACCACATTCTTCCGCTGGAATCTGACAGTGGGCGCAGATCTAAATTCAACGGCTGCATCTGCGAACCGTTGAGCTTCGCCGATGAGGTTCGCGCCGGCAATGAAGCAACGACGCGAGTTTCATTTCCTGAACTGGCACCGGTCGTTGATCCGGCGATTTGGCGCCGAAGAGGCTGCGGGTGGTTGCAGCATCTTCGCCATCGAGGCATCGAGGTAATAAAAGATGGTTCGATAAGTAACTTCCGGTTGGTTCGAACCCGATCTTTCCATTCTCCACCACGGCCACCGAAGTAGTCATCTTTACCCAATTACCAATGGTGTCGAACTCGTACTTGTAAACTTCTTTGCTCAGCAGCGATCCATCTCGCATTCAACAAGGTCATCTCGCTGATGTTGCCCTTGTCGTCATACTTGTACACTTCGCGTCCGGTCAGCGTTGCGCCGCTCACGGGAAAATATTGGTTCTGTGTCTTGACGCCTTTCACGTCGTACTCGGCAGTTTCCAAAAGCACTCGCTTTGGATCTTCAACGCTCTTGCCCGATGCGGTCGAAAGTTTCGCGACTTCGGTGCGAACTCTGCGGACCGGACCGGTCAACCCATCGCGAGCTCGGTCACTGTCGCCGCTTGAGCCATCAACTGTATTAGGCTGAACGCTGGCTTTGGCGGTTAGGTTTGTTTGGGCGGTCGCTACAAACGCGATTGTCATGAGAGACAGACACGCGCAGAAGGTTCTGATCACTCGCTGCAACATCATTGGCTCCTAACTGTGGAACTGAAAGAGAGGACCGCGGCTAAGACCTTGATTAGGCGTCAAGGCGGGGCCAGCCTCCATCATATTACGAGGTTGAACGCTGTTTGTCCAGCACCAACTGTGCCAAATTTGCATGAAATTGTGGGCAGTTTTCGACTATTTTGCCTGTTGAGTTCGACCAAAACCGGCGATCGAGGTTGCTATTTGGTCGATAATCGCCACCGCGCCGCGGTCGGCAACGGCTTCATTGCACATGATCGAAAACACCGAGGACCTCGTCCCGCGGGGTAGTCGGCATACCCGGACAGCGAATGCGTGTAGGTCAAGGTACCCGTCTTGGCAAAGATGCGACCGGTCAGGTTCTTGAGGCGCGCCGCCAGCGTTCCATCATGCCCGGCATTTGGAAGTGAATCGTGAAACTGAGACGCCGCATTGCTGGCTGTCATTGCTGAAAGCAGGCGTGCCGTGGTTTCGGGAGTTACGAGATCAAGGCGTGACAATCCCGAGCCGTCACGAATCGCGACGGACCGCGTCGCAATTCCTTACTCTCAAGCCACGCTCTGACAACCGCGGTGCCGGCCTCGTCATCTCCCGCGCGCGGCATTCTTTCGCGGGATCGGGATCCGGAGCCGCAGCTGCCTCGCTCTTTTCCAACCGTGCGCAGGATCAGCTCAGCAAAAAGGTTGTTGCTTTCCTTGTTTGTCCGGCGAACGATCTCCGGCAAGCAGTTCACTGTTTTCATACGCCAGCTCAACCGCTTTCTGGGGATCGAACTTATCGGTATTGGCTGTCCGAAAGTCGCGACTGCGCGTTTGCCCACTGACTTTTATGCCTCGCGCGGTCAGGGCTTGCGTGAAGAGTGTCGCCGCCCACAGCGACGGATCGTGCACCGAGAGAAATGCCGAAAAAGCCCGCCCGCCAACAGGAAAATCGCCCCAGACGTGAACCTCGTTGTTTGATAAGCCACGAAGTATCCCAATGGTAGTAATCGCATCATGTTCGCCAGTCGTCGCATCGTTCGTGAGCCTGACAAAATTCTGATTCGGAGTGACGATTACATTAGCGCTCTCGCCTTTCCTGGTGGCCGGCGACATAGTTACTTCGACACTGTTTTCATCGATGGATAGAGCACTGGGTTCAGCGCCGAAGTACCATTGAAGATCATTCCATTGCCAACCCATTCCGAACAGTTCGCTGCGAAAATAGCTCGCGTCACCAACGACATCGCCGCGTACTTCACGCACTCCTGATTGATAGAGCTGATCCGCGAGTTTCGCCAACGATGGTGCGTCGCCCTTCGGCTTCGAGACAAGATCCGGGCGCGCCTCGACCATACAACGTGAGGTCTCCGTTGATGACGCCGTTCGCGTCCGGCTGCTTCAACGCATAGACGGATGTACGCCAACGATAGTCCGGGCCGAGCAGATCGAGCGCCACGGCCGTGGTATAGACCTTCATATTCGACGCCGGCGTGAACGGTTTGTCTCCGTCCCTTGAATAAAGGACACGCCCGTCTTTTGAGAGACATCACAAAGACCCCCAACGCGGCTGCCGGGCATCGCCCGAGTCGAGCAGGTGATCGATTTCCTCGCGCGAGCGCAACATCAGCAATCCTGCTTCGGAGGGAATTATCCTTTGGTAATCCTTTATCACTCTTTGGCGAGCGAAGGTGACGGTCGCCGGCTTGTCGGTCTTGCCCTTCGTCTCTCTGCCCAATAAGCGCACTGAGAGCAAGCGCAATCAAAACCGAGAACAGCCAGGATCAAATAGTTATGAGGTCTTGAGTCTAGGCATGGATTTAGGTTCAGCTCGCGAACAGAGAGGCCGTCCTCCCGGCGCTCAACAACTCACGGGTGGCTGTGTAAACATCTTCCACTTCGATCGCCGTCACGCGTTCACTAAACATCAGCCGTTGCGAGGTACCCAGCGGAATGTAGGCGTGCGGCGTTGGCAGATCAATCAACACTACTACCGGCGTGCCTACCGCGGCGGCAATGTGAACCGGGCCAGTATCATTCGAGATGAACACCGCCAGCCGGGCCTGCAGCCGCCGCCAATTGGGGTATCGAAAGTTTGTCGAGTATGACGCACGGCGCGGGAAACAACGCCCGGATTTCCGAAATCATTTGTCGCTCTTCGGGGCCGACAAAGATGACTGGCCTCAGTCGGTCATTACGAATCAAGAAGTCAGCCAACTGGGCAAACCTTTCAATCGGCCAACATCTGCCCGGATGGCCTGCCCCTGGGAAAAAGCCCAACCAACGGCGCCCCCGCATCAGCGGCAGCTTTGCGCAGCATCAGATCGATCGAGCGATCATCTTCGGTTCGAGTGACGAGCTTCGGAACGCGTGGCGGGTCTTTGATACCCAATGGCCTCAGCACGTCGAGGTAGCGATCGACCAAATGTTGCTTCGGATCGTTCTCTGTCGACCGGCGGTTTCGGATTGAAGCTAGCAAGAAAATCGAGCGATCGACCGGGACGACGCGCCGAATAAGCGATCGCGTGCGCCACTGAAAAAGCCGAGCAGGTTCGTTTCCGCAAAACTGTGCAGGTCGATCACGAAATCGAATTGCCGGCGCCGCACATCTTTGACGACCTGAAAGACTTTGAGAACCGAAAGCGGTTTGAAGCCATCCCGCAAAGCCACGCGATCGATTTCAATGGTGGCATCGGCATGAGCCTGACATCGCCGATGATTTCCGCGCCGGGCTTTCCCACGGCAACGGTAATTCGCGCGTGGGAAAACGCTCGCGAATCGGCCCGCAGCGCGGGCAAGCTCATGACAACGTCGCCGAGCTGTCCGAAATCGATAACCAGAATATTGCGAGGATCGAAAGTCACTTCAGATGCTTGTCGAAAAACTCGGCACCCAGGAGATATGAGCGCACCCAGTCCTGGTGCCGGAGAAAGTCATGGATCTCATCCGGATAAATCAATTCTTCAAAGTACACGCCGTTCTTGCGCAGCAGGCGGACCAGATTGACGGTCTGAGCAAACTCAACGTTGCGATCGTCATCGCCGTGAATCAAGAGCACCGGCGATTTCCATTTATCAACCGAAGAGATGGGCGATGACTCGCGCGCAACGCGGATGCGGTCGGCCGTATCGGTCGGCACCCGCAAGCCGGCAACCTGCACGCTCCAATCATGCACACCGTGAAAATCGACACCCGCGCGAAAGATGTCCGAGTCGCGCGCCAGACCCTAGCGCCGTCAGGTATCCTCCATACGATCCACCCCACAAACCGATCCGCTTGCTGTCCACATCGTCGCGGCTGCGCAGGTATTTCGCCCCGGCCACGACATCCTGATATTCAGACGCGCCGCGCGCACCGCGATGTTGGGCCAGGCGAAACCCGCGGCCATAGCCGATCCCGCTGCGATAATTCACCGACAGCACCATGTAGCCGCGACTCGCCAGGTGCTGATTCATCGCGTAAGAGTTGTGATAGTAATAAAGATAATGCCAGCCCAGCAGCATCTGCCTGACGGGCCCACCGTGCATGAACACGAGCGCCGGCAGCTTGCCGGAAGCATTGAGCCGGTTTGAAAAGCTGGCCATGAATTTCGGTTCCGTCCGCGGCTTTGAAAATTACCTGCTCAGGAACGACGAGCTTGGCTGCCGGAAAGTCTCGCGGCAATGCCTGTGGCGCCAGGGCCTTCAGATTCGAACCATCGGTGCGCGCGGTGTAAGGCATGAAGGGATCGCGCGCAGTTGAATGAAAGAACGCGACGCGCCGATCGTTATCGAACAGCGCGGGAAACATCTCGATGCTTTCGCCGGTGGTTATTTGACGCGGCGCGCCGCCGTCCACCTTGACCCACCAGAGATGACGCCGATCGATATCGCTCTTGTTGGTGGAAAAGACGACGAACGATTTGTCCTGGGAAAGCGCGACGTTCTCGACTTCAAACGAGCCGGGAGTCAATGACTCAACCGCTCCGCCATTTGCCGATACTGAATACAGGTGCATCCACCCGTCCTGTTCAGACGGAAACGACGAGACGATCATTGGCCGCCCACTGCCAGGAATCCTCGCTACCTAATCCCGGAAATGAATCGTTGTCCTGATCGCCTGAGCGCCAAATCTGCTTTGGCGCCACCGTTGACGCGAGTCGGTCTACGAAAATCGCCCATGGCTGTAAGCGTTCCCGATCCATCGAGAAGGTGTCCGATATATTGAACAAGCGAATGAAGGCGATTCGCCGTCCGTCCGGGGACCAACGCGGCGACTGGTCGCGGTCTACGCTCGGGGACATGAAGCGAAGATAGTTTGAGCGCGTATCGTAAATGCCGATGAAGCTGTGGTCGCCCCGGTTCGAGACAAAGGCCAATTCCGCGCCATCAGGCGACCACTGGGGCGAATTCACGGTGCCGCGAATTTCAAAAAGCTTTCGCTCTTTCCCGCCGATGGCCGGCGCCGTCCAAAACTTTCCGTCGCGAATGTAAATGACCTGATCGCCGGCGGCATTAGAAGAACGGCGAACTCGCCTTCGCCGATTGTGGTCACGCGACCCGTTCGCGTATCGACGACCAGAACCTGCTGCTTAGCGCCAGCCGGATCGCTGGTCGGGTTGGGGACTTCGCCAGCCTGATTTTTCCCTGCCCGCGCACGTACGCGATCGCGCTGCCGTTCGGCGAAAACACCAAATCACTCAATTCCTGACCGTCATCATTATTCGAACGCGTCACTTGCCGGGCGGCGAACGCCGGCGCTTCGGCGACCCAGATGTTTCGCTTGCCTTCGGCATCAAAGGCCCATGCCAGTTTGTCTCCGCGTTTCGAAACGATCAGGTCTGACGGGAACGGCGAACTCATTACTTGTTCGAGCGTGAAATTCTGCGCTTCCGTGACGGCGGCGAATGAAAACGCAATGCCTATGAGCAGCAGAAACAATGGACGAGGGCGGTGGCGTTGTGGCATTTGAGACTCTCCTGTTTTTCGCAGGCCGTAAGTTGGCAGCTTGCGCCTCTGAAAGCGTTCGAGCGGCTGCGATTCTAGCATCCGTCAGTATGTGCCGCACAAGAACGCATTTTCATCGAGGCTTGGCCCAGAGCTGTTTGCCGCTCATTTTTAATCTGCTAATCTAACCACTGCGCCTCAATTTTGAACTGCACATTCTCGAGATGGACACTGCGCAAGCAAATTTTCGATCCTCAAGTCACGTTAAGCACAATCATCGTCATGATCGCGTTCAAAGGAGCGGGAAACGACTAATTGTTGTGCTCGCGCTTACCGGACTCTATATGTTTGCCGAGTTTTCGGCGGCCTCTGGACCGGGTCCCTGGCGCTGCTCGCAGATTCCGGTCACATGCTGGCCGACGTTGCGGCTTTGCTGCTGGCGCTGATGGCCTTGTGGTTTGCCGCGCGACCGGCGACATCACAGAAGACGTTTGGCTATTACCGGCTGGAGATTTTGGCGGCGTTGATTAACGGGGTCGGGCTTACGCTGATCTCATTCTTTATTTTTACGAAGCTTATCGGCGTCTAGCTGCACCACCGGCGATTCGCAGTGTGCCGATGACGATCGTCGCTGCCGGAGGCCTGTTGATAAATCTGATTTGCGCTGCGATTGCTGCACAGCGACCGTCAGGATGATTTGAACATGCACGGCGCGTGGTTGCATATCGTCGGCGATGCGCTCGGTTCGCTGGGAGCAATCATCGCCGGGCGTGCTGGTTGCGGTTTGTGGTTGGAACGCGGCCGACCCGGTCATCAGCATCGTGATTGGCGTTGTTGATTGTCTGGAGCTCCTGGCACCTGATGCGCGACGCGACGAACGTGCTGCTGGAAGGAACGCCCGCTCACATCAATTTGGCGGCGGTGGAAGATGCCATTCTCGAGACTGAAGGGGTCTCGAATGTGCACGACTTGCACGTTTGGACGATCACTTCCGGCAGAGAGGCTCTGAGCGCTCATGTGATCCATGCGTATTCAATCTCACAACCAAATTTGCTTAAGGAGCTGCGGACGAAACTGCATGATCGCTTTGGAGTGGACCATCTGACGATACAGATGGAGACACCCGACTTTGAAGACGAGGCGTTTCACTTTTGTGTCGCAGGCACAGCATGTTTTAGATCGGATCAGAACCGGGAGCGGTAGCGACCGGATCACCGAAGCCCTTAGAACCTAAAGGACACTGGAAGAGGTTGCCAACACTATTTCGTATTCTCGGCTCGCGTTCCCGACCCGGTCGCTTTTGCTCCCGGTTCCGAAGACAGCATCCATGACAACTATTCAACTCGGTTATGGCCATTCAACCATAGATTTCGAATACGAGCCCGGACGTTTTAAGGTTTTGGTCCCAGACGAAAGCGATTGTCATCCGCGGTCCGACGTCGAGGTGAACGCCGCGCTGGATGCTCCGATCGAATCGCGGCCACTTGAAGAACTGATTACTCCCGCTGACACGGTGTTGATTGTCGTATCTGATGCGACGCGCGCTACGGGCAGCGCACAGATTATTAACCTGTTGGTGCGACGACTGATTGAAAATGGCACCCAGCCGAGTCAGGTCGCGGTCATTTTTGCGACCGGAATTCACCGGGCCGTGCGGCCACAGGAAAAGACCGAACTGCTCACCTCATTCATCGCTCAACGCGTTCGCACGATCGATCACGATTCCAGCGATGCCGCTCAGTTGATTCAAATCGGCACAATGGAGAACGGGACACCGATAGAGGTCAATCGGGCGCTGAAAGAATTCTCGAAGGTAATCATCACCGGCGCCGTTGGTTTTCATTACTTTGCGGGTTTCACCGGCGGTCGCAAATCAATCTGCCCCGGGCTCGCCGCAGTGAGAACGATCGAGGCGACGCACATGCTCGCGCTGGATTTTGAGCGTGGCGGACGGCGGACGGGAGTCGGGACTGGCCTGCTAAATGGCAACGCTGTAAGCGAAGAGTGCGAGCGCGTCGCGGCCATAATCGATCCGGCTTTTTCGATCAATGCAATCGTCAACGAACGCGGCCGGGTCGAGAAGTTGTGCGCCGGACAATGGCGGGCGGCCCATCGACGGGCCTGCGCAGACTATCTAAAGCATCATTCGCGTCGCATAACTGAGAAGCGCGCAGCGGTAGTGGTCAGTTGTGGTGGCTCGCCTTACGACCTCAACATGATTCAGGCCCACAAAGCTCTCGACATGGCGGCTCATGCCTGCATTGATGGCGGCACCATAATCTTCATCGCGGAATGTGCCGACGGGCTGGGCCGGGCCGATTTTATGAAGTGGTTCGAGTCAGAGAGTTCTCGCGCGCTCGAAGCTCGTCTGCGTGAGAGTTATGAAGTCAATGGCCAGACGGCGTGGTCGCTGCTAACCAAATCCGAGCGATTCAATGTTCAGATTGTAACCAGTCTCGGTAAAGACGAAGTAAGGCGAATGCGAATGAGTCCGGCAAGTTCGCTGCCTAAAGCGCTGGCCGACATTCCCTCAGACGCGACGGGATACATAATGCCCGCGGCGCAGCATTGCTGCCCTTGATTGATTAGACTGGTGAAGAAAACTAATTCTTAATCTGAGTCGCGTTCGTGCGGATCAGTTGCCGCCAATGCTCCCACCGGCACCGTAAGCAAAGGCGCAACGCCGTGACGCAAAACTCTTTCGCTATGGCTGCCGCGTAGCGAATCGAGGAACTCATTCCGGCCATCAGTCGACATCACAATCAAGTCAGCGCCGAGATCTTTTGCTGAGCCGACGATACTCTGAATTACGTCGCCCTTGCGCAGCTCCTTCTCCCATTTCCAGCCAGGAACTTCAGGACACCGAACGGCCGGCATCGTATCCGATCCGCCGACGTGCATGAGCGTGAAGGTGCCCTCCGGGCAATCTAATTTTTGGACCAGTCGAGCGGCGGCGGACACTGCCGGCTCTGAGCGCGGAGATCGAGCTACCGGAATCAGCACCTTGTTAAGCCGCACCGATCCATCCTCCGCTGAAACAAAGCCTTTGGCGCCGCCGGGAATGAACAGTGTCATCTGCCAGGCGGTTCGCGCAATTGGTTCCGAGACAGATTTGCCGAGCCAGCGAACGCCGCCGTCACGTTGCCGCGTGGCCAGCACGATCAAGTCGACCGGGTGACGTTCCATGTATCCGAGCACCGCCTTAACCGGATCATTCATGTCAGCGACGATTTTCCGAACATGGATCCCCAGTTCGCCCACCGCGGATCGCTCACTGTTCTTCGGAATTATTCCCAACGCTCGAGGGTCGCACGCACACCGGAAAGCTGGCCCATTCCGGCTCTCCATCCGGCGATACATTGAAAAGCGTAAATTTTGATTTGGTAATGAGCGCGGTCTTCAACGCGTGATTAAAAGCAACAAGGCTGCCCTCAGAAAAGTCAGTCGGGTGCAACACACTTTCAATGATTGGGTCAGTCGCCTGGATTGTTTGGCTCATGTTAGGTTTCCATTCTATCGCTCACCATCGCAAATTTGGAATCGACACTAAAAGACCTGTCGCCTGAGCGTCACTGTCAGAATTAACAGGTTACAGGCTCGGGCCGATGCTACACAACCTTCATCTTCCATTTACCTCTGTGGAAGAATATTGCGCTGACCACCGCAAGAGTGGAAAACGCGATCGTCATAGCGAGGAAAACGCCGCGCGGGCCAAAGTTCAGTGAGACAGCGAGCACATACGCCAACGGCAGTTCCAAAACCAGAAGACAAATAAGTTGATGACCGTCGGCGTCCAGGTGTCGCCGGCGCCATTGAGCTGATTGCGTCAGCACCAAGCCGTAGGCGTAGAACAAAAACCAGAAGCCACAATTCGCAAACAATCGATTCCGTAAGGCGCAACTGCCGGGTCCGAGGTGAATAGCCAGACAATTTGCGGCGCAAATACGACAAAGACGATTCCCACGAGACCCAGAACGATCATGTTGTAAAAGCCTGCGAGCCAAACAGCCCGTTCCGCGCGCTCTGGTTTGCCGGCGCCCAAGGCCTGCCCCACCATGGTCGCCGCTGCGTTGGACATTCCCCATGAAGGCAGCAAGGCAAACAGGATCACCCGAATCCCGACGATGTATCCAGCCAGAGCATTGGTGCCGAAAGTGGAAATCGTCCGCGCAAACCAATCCAGCTAGCCATCCCGATAAAAACCTGAAACGTTCCCGTGGCTGACAAACGCACCAGCCGTCCCATGACTGGCAGTTCAATTCGAAAATGCTCCCGACGGATATCGAACCTTCCGCCGCGCCGCACCAGGCGGCTGAAAGCGAACAGCACGCCCACGCCTCGGCCAATATTGGTGGCCACGGCCGCACCCGCGATCCCCAGTTTGGGGAACGGACCAAGACCGAAAATGAAGCATGGCCCAAGCACGATATTCAAAGCGTTGGCCAGCCAAAGAACTCGCATGGCAATCGCCGCATCGCCGGCGCCGCGGAAGATCGCATTGATCATGAACAGCATGACCACCGTGACGTTGCCCGCCAACATGATTCGCGTGAACCAGACACCATGCTCGATAACTGCCGGCGCCGCGCCCATCAAAGCCAGAAGCTTCGGCGCGGACGGCGCACCAATCAACGCGATCACGACCGCAACCAGCAAACCAAGAAAAATCGCCTGAACGGCCGCCCGCGCAGCGCCGTCGCGATTGTGTTCGCCAATGCGGCGGGCAACCGTGGCGGTGACGCCGATACTCAATCCGATCGCGATTGCATAAATCAGCGTCAGGAGAGATTCGGTCAAACCCACCGTAGCCATCGCGTCAGGGCCGAGATAAGAGACCCGCTTGATATCGACCACCGCAAAGATGCTCTCCATGCACATTTCCAGCACCATCGGAATCGCCAAAAGTACTATTGAACGACCGATTGGACCTGCGGTGTAATCGTGATGGCTGCCGCGCAACGAATCGCGGATCGCGCTCCACAGGCTCACCACGGATTCGTGTGTGGCATCGTTATCCGCCGCTGACGTTAACGCTTCGTGACCTTCTGACATTTCGGCTCAGCTAGCACGCGGCCCTCGCGATGATCGCATTTTCGCTATGCAGTAAACCTTGATGAAGTGACCGAAAAGGAGCACAATTCTCCTTCGGCTTCAGGCCAATCTGCACAGAAGGAGACAACCGATGAAGGCTATCGTCCTGCTTCCACTTCTCGCGATCCTGATCTTTCCAACTCAGAGTCTCCAAACGCCACCGCCCGACGGAAGCCAAATTGCAGTCCTCAGTTTTAAGTGGTCCAAAAGCCGGCAGACAATTAACGTGTCGAGTGGAGAAGACCCCCTGCCCGCAAGCGCAATGACGCCTAACGACAAGGCCTATGCGCGCAGCGCGCATTAATGATCCCGCCGGGAAGCGTGATCCAAACGCGGATACGGTCGATACCAGAAGCACCGCGCTGGAAAAGAGTGTGCGAGCGGCGGAGAAGCCCGAGACCAACAGGGTTGATGCCTTTGTTTATCAGGCCAGGATCCACAACGCCGGCAAGCAGGTTGTCGAGGTCATTTTCTGGGAATATCAAATGATCGATGCGGCCAATCCGGCTGATGTGACGCGGCGACAGTTTCTTTGCGGCATCAATCTCAAACCTGACAAGGACAAAGAATTACTGGCCACCAGTTCGGCGGGTCCAACACACACGGTTAACGCCGAAAGTCTCGCGAACAAAACAGGTAGCCCGTTTCAAGAGAAGGTAATAATCAACCGTGTGGAATTCGCTGACGGAAAAAGCTGGACGCGCAAGGATTGGAATGCCAGCGAGATCAAGGCAGGTTATCAAAGGGCCATGGCTTCACTCTGGTCACCGAACGAAATGTGCCGCGCTCTGTGATATCGGGCGAGCGGCGACCGTCGCTGGCAAGCCAGGCAGAAATCGATCGCACACACCAATACCAAACGCCTTGAGTTGGCAATGGCCCCCTTCACGCGACACGGCGCGTGACACATTCAAACGACTCCCTTGCTAACAGTCTGGATCGTCTGGTTTAAGATATTGGCTTCAGAACGATCTTTCGATTCCGGTTTCCCAGCCTGAGCACCATAGGATTGTTGACTTGAATCGGATATTCCTGACCGTCGATGCTGATCACAAAGTTCATCGGCGCGGGTCTTTCCGGGAATTGCGGCTGGCACTGGCGGCGTGACCTCGGTGGGTTTCGCGATGTCGACAGTGCGAGTCATCAGATTAGTCGCCACGACGCGCCAACTCTGCGGTGAACAGCGCAGACGCAAACCCGGCGTATCAACTTCCGCCGATTCCTGCGGCGCGAGCGCGTCAATTTTGAAGAGTCCATCGCCGCAACGGATCGCGTTAGCGTCGTAGAATGTGGCCCAGCCGCTGACATAGGTGTAGGAGTTCGTGGTCGTATTCTTCACCGATAACTTTACGTTGGTAACCGGCGAGTCCTCGGCTCCATTCAACACCTGAGTAAGCAAACGCGCCTCCAGCGCCGGGGCGGACCTGGCGTCAAGAGCGATCGCGGCTTCATTCAAAGCCGCACGCTGCTCGTTGGACTGGGCGGAAATGGTCACTGCACAACAGCTCATCAGCATAAGAAACAGGATTCTTTTCATGATGTCGTCTCCTCTGGAGGTTTTATCTCATATCGGGCGGCGGGCCCTAAAGATTTTTAAAACCTTCTCTGCGAGTGTCTTTGATTTTTTCAGCTTCGCCTGCGCATCGGCGGCGCCGCCAATGCTGATACGAAAAACTGGTCCTTCTTCAAAACGTATAGGGCGCCACCAACGCGGCTGGCGCTCCAGAAAACCTCTTCACCAAGGCCTTTTGATTCTCTCAGGCAGCGAGCCTTCTTCCTCTTCTTCACCGGCGCGACGTTCCCCGGCCTTATCTTTCTGCTTCTCTCGCCCCCGCTCACTCTTGCTCTTGGGCTCACTTTCATCGGCTTCGCGGAAAGTATCTTCCCAGAAATCGCGAGGATTGCGCCCGCCGGCGCCCTCGCGCGCGGTGGTCACGTTGAGCACAACTGAATTCACCATTGTAGGCATCTGGTAACTAGCACTGAGCGATAACGAGGTCACCATCCTGACGATCGGGCGCTGCGCCTCTTTGTAGGCTTCGCCCTGCACGCCCCTGAGATCCTCGCTCGACAAGAGGCCGCAGACATCGACTTTCGCCTTTACTGTGGGCGTTGAGTTGGTGGACGTCGGCGGATTTCCGATCGCAGCCGGAGCCGGAGTCGAAGTCGTCGTGGAGTTCGGATTCGCCGGCGCGCGGTTGTCGGTCGATTTACATCCGGCAACGATGACCGGAGGAATACGTAACTGAACGAACGAGGGTTACGTATTGCTAGCACCGGGCGGTCCCACGGTCACGGCTTCACCGGACGTCATCGTGCTGGGCGACGACAACAAACCGGTCGGTCCCCGGCCAGGTCGGCCGTCTGGCCCGGGCGGGCACGTGCCGCTCGGCTACTACTGCAACGACCCGGGTCAAGACCGCAGCGCGATGTTCGCCGAGGTGGACGGGAAGCGCTACGCGATCCCGGGCGACATGGCCCGGGTGGAGGACGACGGCACCCTGACGCTGCTCGGCCGCGGCAACACCTGCGTGAACTCCGGCGGCGAGAAGGTCTTCCCCGAGGAGGTGGAGGGCGCGCTGAAATCCCACCCCGACGTGTTCGACGCGCTGGTCATCGGCATGCCTGACGACCTGCTCGGGCAGCGGGTGGCCGCGCTGGTGCAGCCCAGGCCCGGCGCGGAACCCGACCCGGCCGCGCTCCAGGAGCACGTCCGCGGCCACATCGCTAGCCGCAAGGTGCCGCGCACCATCTGGCTGACCGGCACGATCAGGCGCACGGTGTCCGGCAAGGCCGACTACACCTGGGCCCGCGAGTACGTTGCGCCCACGAGCCTGCGCCCTGGACACGCCGCCGGTGAGTGCCCCGGACGATCCGCACCGCTCTTGCGACCTGCTCGGCATCGAGCATCCCGTCGTCGGGTTCACCCCGTCCGAGCACGTCGCCGCCGCGGTCAGCCGGGCCGACGGCCTCGGGGTGCTCGGCTGCGTCCGGTTCAACGACCCGGCCGAGCTGGACACGGTCCTGACTGGATGGACCAGAACACCGGCGGCGCGCCCGTACGGCATCGACGTGGTCATGCCTACCGGGTGCCTACCGAGGGCGGCCAGCAGGACCTCAGCCAGCTGATCCCGCAGACCCATCAGGACTTCGTCGAGCAGACGCTGCTCAGGCTCGGGTGTGCCGCCGCTGCCGGACGGCGCGCAGGCCGCCGACGGCGTGCTCGGCTGGCTGCACTCGATCGCGCGCAGCACGTCGAGGTCGCGCTGGACCACCCGGCGCGGCTGATCGCGAACGCGCTCGGCCCGCCGCCGCCTGACGTCATCGCCAGCGCGCACGAGCGCGGCATGCTGGTGGCCGCGCTGGCCGGGAAGGCCGAACACGCCCGCAGGCAGGTCGCCAGCGGCGTGGACATCGTGGTCGCCCAGGGCTACGAGGCGGGCGGGCACACCGGCGAGATCGCCACCATGGTCCTGGTGCCCGAGATCGTCGACGCCGTGGGCGCGGCAGTCCCGGTCCTCGCCGCGGGCGGGATCGGCTGCGGCCGCCAGGTCGCGGCGGCGCTCGCCCTCGGCGCGGTCGGGGCCTGGATGGGTTCGGCCTGGCTGGTCACGAGCGAGTACCAGCAGCTTCCACCGCGCCCGCGGTGCAGCAGGCGCTGCTCGCGGCCACGAGCTCGGATACGACCCGGTCCCGGATCTACAGCGGCAAGCCCGGCCCGGCTGCTGCAAGAACCGCTGGACCGAGGCCTGGGAACACGAAGACGCCCCCGAGCCGCTGCCGCATGCCGCTGCAGAACCTGCTGGTCAGCGAGGCGCACCAGCGCCTGATGCGGTCCGGGCAGCCGGACGTGGTGCCGATGCCTGCCGGGCAGATCGTCGGCCGGATGAACGAGATCAGGCCGGTCGCCGACGTGATGGCCGAACTCATCGGTGAAGCCAGCGCCGTCATCGACCGCCTGGGCGGCCTCCGATGACGCGGCTCCGATGACACGGCTGGGATGATGGTGCGATGAGGATCAGCGTCTCGGCTCGGCTACTGGTCGGCCGGTACCGCCGCCCGGCGCCGCGGACCTGTTCGAGGCGGCCGAACGCATCGGGATCGACCAGATCTGACGGCCGAAGCCTACGGCAGCGACGCGTGGACCCCGCTGGCCTGGTGGGGCTCGCGCACCGCGCGGATCAAGCTCGGCACGGCGGTGTCCCAGCTGTCCGCCCGGCCGCCGGTCACCCTGGCCATGACCGCGATGACGATGGACCACCTCACCGGTGGCCGGGTGCTGCTCGGCATCGGCACCAGCAACCCCAGGTGGTGGAGGGATGGTACGGCGAGCCGTATCCCCGGCCGCTGGAGCGCACCCGGGAGTACATCGACATCGTCCGGCAGGTCATCGCGCGCCGCGAACCGGTCAGCTACGACGGCAAGCACTACCAGCTCCCGCTGTCACCCGACCGCGGGGCACCGGCCTGGGCAAGCCGCTGCGCTCGATCCTGCACCCGTTCCGCACCGAGATCCCGATCTACCTGGGCGCCGAGGGCCCGAAGAACGTGGCCCTGGCGGCCGAGATCGCCGACGGCTGGAACGTGATCTTCTTCTCGCCCGCGATGAACGACTTCTACGCCGCCGCCCTGGCCGAGGGCTTCGGCCGCCCCGGCGCGCGGCAGAGCCAGGAAACATTCGACGTAGTGGGCGGACCGATGGCCATCATCGTCGACGATGACACCGAACGGGCGGCGGATCTCGTCCGCCCGACCCTGGCTCTGTACATCGGCGGGATGGGCGCCCGGGGCGTCAACTTCCACCACGAGGTATTCGTCCGGATGGGCTACGAGGCCGAGGCCCGCACCATCCAGGACTTCTACCTGGCTTAGCGACAAGAAGAGCGCCATCGCGGCCGTCCCGACCAAGCTGGTCGAGGACGTCGCCCTGGTCGGTCCCTGGGCCAAGATCACCGACGAGATCCAGCGCTGGAAGCGGACCATCCTGACCACGTTCTCGGTCAACTGCGACCCGCGCTACCTGGAGAAGATCGCCGACCTGATCCGCGGCTAGGGCTTGCGGGCCACCCCGCACCACATCGAGGAGGGCATGGAGGCCAGGTAGTCGCTGTCAGCGGCGCCAGCTGGCCACCGCCACCACACCCGGTTCGATCAGGTCCAGGCCTGCGAAGAACCGGGTGGTCCCGGCCTGGTCCCGGAGCGTGGCCTGGTCGGCGACCCGCTCGTTGTACCGCTTGATCGACTCGCCCCGGTTCGGGTTGAAGTCGTCGGTCGGGTGCGAGATCACCAGGTAGCTGCCCGACGGCAGCGCCGCGACCAGGCGGGACACCAGCCCGGCCGGGTCCTGCTCGTCGGGGATGAACTGCAGGATCGCCAGCAGCATCAGGGCCACCGGCTGGCCGAAGTCCAGCGTCCGGGCCGCCTCGGCCAGGATCGCGTCCGGTGTCGCGCAGGTCGGCCTGGATGTAGTCGCACGCACCCTGCCGCGTGCTCGTCAGCAAGGCCCGGGCGTGCAGCAGCACGATGGGGTCGTTGTCGACGTAGACGATCCGGCTGTCCGGCGCCTCGCGCTGGGCGACCTGGTGGGTGTTGTCCGCGGCCGGGATGCCGGTGCCGATGTCGAGGAACTGCCGGATGCCGCACTCGCCGGTCAGGTACCGCACCGCGCGGGCCAGGAACTTGCGGTTGGCCTGCACCGCCTGCGCCAGCTGCGGGTAGGCCTGCAGGGCCTGCTCGGCCGCCTCCGCGGTCGGCGGCGAAGTTGTCCTTGCCGCCGAGCCAGTAGTCGGCTAGACGCGCGCCGGGTGCGCCCGGCTGTGGTGTCGATGCCTGGCAGCGCAGCCGCCTCTTCGTCCGTCCGACGAGCCTATCCGGTCACCATCATGTGCCCGAGGACCAGGTTCGTCCGGTGTCTCCTGCAATGGGGAGATCGCCGAGGGCCGGGACAGCGGCGCGCGGTCGCGCCGGGGTTCAGGTCCCGGTTGACCACCTGGGCGATCGCCTCGACGGTCCTGGACCCCGCAAGGCCATGGACGTGGTTAGCTCTGGGTCAGCACCACATTGCTGTACCGGCTCCGCCGTGTTACGAACTGGCGGTGAAGCCGCCGATGCCGCCGCTGATCCGCCAGCCGTACGGGGCCAGAAAGTGGCAGCCAGCCGTTCTTGGCGATGCACGACCAGGCTCCGCGGCGCCCGGTTGCCGCACTACCCCAGCGCTGGGATCCGATGACGTCCGCCATCAGGTCGGTCGAGCGCGTAGTTCGCGGGAAGGAGGTGTCTGAGCGCGCCCGGTTCGCCTCGAGCGGCAGCGCCGGCAGGCGCCGGGTCTCGTCGGCGGCGGGCAGATCCGGGTGAGCCCCCACGCCGCGCCCGGGCCCAGGACCGCAGTCCGCCATCCCGGCCCGGTTCAGGAAGCGCCGCAGCCAGGTCCGCCCGGTCGCGGCCCACAGCGCGGACGCGGCGCCGCTGGCCCTGACCGGGCGATCATCGCCCGGAGCCAGCGCGCGCTCGGTCCGGGTGAGCGCGGCCAGGTGCTCCGCCACCGGGCCTTGCGGAGCAGCGCGCCCAGTGATGATGACCTTCACCACGCTGGCCGAGTCAAGGTGCGACGTGCTGTCGAGCCTAAGACACCGCGGACCTGACCACGCTGGCTATGGACGGCGGGTGCCCCGGACAACATCACCTGCATCGTTGCCGACGTCGACGGCGGCGCCTGAACTGCCGGTATGGCGACGGCTAAAACCGTTTGGTGACTTCATGACCGCCGGTAACCCCGGTGCCAGCCTGTGGCCAGTGGTTCCCCTTTAAACTGAACGGAGGTATCCGGTCATGCCCAGAAGAAGACCCTGTGGTCCATGCGCGTGCAATGACACTTCCGGCCTCGCGCCGCTGTTGCCTGCGGCGTGCTGATCGGTGACCTTTGGCCGCTTACCCCGCCAGCCTGGCGTCGTCGCTAATCAAGATCACCATCTGCCTGAAGAACTCGACGTCGCTCTGCGTGGACGTCAAAGACTCCAACGACGTCGCTTACCAGCCCGGTTCATTGCAATTCGCCTCGGGCGAAGGACTATCACTGGATCGAGGTCCTGATCCCCCGCGCTGGTCCCGGCTGCATTAACAACTGCGTCGTGGCCAATGCCTGCGTCGCGTTCGAGGATGTCTGGCAACCATCTCGCTCTGGCCCGGCCGCCGCGCCGAACCAGGGGATGGACCCGATCTCCCGCGGCCCGGCCTCAACCAGACGCCGGGACGCTCGCGCCGTGCCTGCCTCATCAGGAAACAATCACAATATTTTCTTCGACCATCATCGATCGTTCGGCCCGCTCGCCAATAAGAACCCGTCGCTGCGCTCAACGGGGCCAGCGGCGAATGGCAGAAGTGGATCGGGCCTGTGGCTTGCCATGACCTGACCGGCGGGGATAGGTCGGTACTTCGGGCGCCGTCGCGCCAGGAGCCGGGCCGCCGACCCGCGACGATGCGGCTCCAGGTCCGCTGACGCACTGGGCGTGCCAGGCTATTCTGTCGCTAGCCTGGGACCTGGGGACATTGACGCGGAGACGGAGAGGATCGGGACGTGTCGGCACTTCAGCATTTCCGGGCCCTGGACGGGCTGGCGCCCGGCCCGGGCTACAGCCACGCGGTGACCGGGCGCGGCCGCTGGGCCGCGACCTCCGGGCAGGTGGCGCTCGACGGCGAGGGCAAACTGGTCGGGCCGGGCGATCCCGAGGGCACAGACCCGGCAGGTGTTCGCCAACCTGGACCGGGCGCTGGCCGCGGCTGGCGCGTCGTTCACCGACGTGATCAAGCTCAACTACTACGTCACCGACATCGCGATGCTCCCGGTGGTCCGGACGATCCGCGACGAATACGTCGACATCGGCCCGCCCGCTTACCAGCACGGCGGTGCAGGTCACCGCGCTGGCGATGCCGGATCTGATGATCGAGATCGAAGCCTGGGCGGTCTGCGCCGACCGACCGGCACCGGGTCGGCCGGGCCAGCCGGGACCGCCGTCAGCCAGCCGGTACGGACCGTGTCCCGGGCCGGAGTCCAGCCGGGCTGCGGGCGGTCCAGGTGGCCAGCAGCGAGCTTCTACCAGGATCAGCGCGAACGAGGCGGCGATCGTGACGGTGAAGTGGCTCGGACAGGAAGGCGACGCCCGCCGCCACGGCCACGGCGGGGTTGACGTAGGTGAAGACCATCGCCCGCGACGTGCCCGCCTCCCTGATCAGCGCGAGGAAGACGAGGAACGCGAAGGCGGTGCAGATGACGCCGAGCGCGACGAGGGCACCCAGCGCGCGGCCGGACGGCACCCGGTGCGGCCAGGTCACGATGGCTATACGGCAGCCAGACGAGCGCGCCCAGGCTGAGGCAGGCCGCCGTCATCGGCAGGGGCCGGGACGTCGGCCAGCTTCCTCGCCGCGATCAGCGGCGCGGTCGCGTACCCGAGCGCGACCAGCAGCACCTCGACCACGGCCACGGCGCTGCCGCCGCTCAGGTCCGAGCGGCCAGCACCGCCACGCACTGCCAGGCCGATGACCAGGCTACCCAGCGCCGCGGGCTGAGCCGCTCGGTGCCACCGCCGGTGAGCCGGGCGGTCACCACGCTGATGATCGGCACGGCCGCGATCAGCAGGCCAGCAAGCGAGCTGGGCAGCTTCCGTTCGGCCTCGAGAAAGCAGGCCCCAGGGAATGATGATCTCCAGCGCGGCGAAGGCGACGAGCGGCCGCCAGTGCTGAAGGCAGCACGTCAAATTCCCCACCGCCCTGACGAGCCTGCCCGCCCTGACGAGCAGAGCGTATCGCCAGCGGGAGCAAGATCAGCGCGCCGATCGCCGTCCGGGCGAACACCACCACGGGGACGGAAACCTGCCCGACCGCGACCTTGATGAACAGGTAGGGGATGCCCCATACCAGGCACATCACCGCGAACAGGACCCAGCCCTTCCGGCTCACCGTACCCTCGCATTCCACCGACGTCGTCCGCCTGGCACGCCAGGCGGCCGGACCCTAGCATCACCGATACCGCGGGGTCCTGTCTTGAACGCTGTTGCGGTACACACCCGGGGTGACCCCCGACCACCCGCCGGAACCACCTGGTCAGGTGCGCCTGGTCCGGCGAACCCGGTCAGCGCGGCGTGCCTCGGCCGGGCGGCAGCCCCGCTCGAGCAGCACCCGGGCCTGAGACACCCGGTGCTGTGCCAGCCAGGCGTACGGCGGCATGCCCACCTCGGTGCGGAAGGACCGGACCAGCTGATAGCGGGACAGGCCGGTACGCGGCGGCGATCTCGGCGCAGCGCGGGCGGGCACACCAGCCGGTCGGCCAGCTGCGCCATCACCAGCCGGGCCACCCGGCCCGCGCCGCGTACCTCGACGTCGCGGACGGCGAGCCGTGTCGCCGGACCAGCTCCCGAGCAGCCAGGACAGCCGCGTTTCGGCCTCCAGCGGCTCAGTCTCGCCCAGCCCGGCGCCCAGCGCCGCGTGCAGCTCGAGCGCAGCCCGCCGCCAGCCCGGGATCGGCGATGACCGGCTCGCGGAACCGCGGCATCGGCGCGCCCTGGGCCCGCTGCCCCCGGCCAGCAGCCCTTCAGCCAGTAGCCCGTCAGTCAGTAGCCGCTCGGCCGGGTACATCACCCGGTAGGTGAAGTCCGGGGATCGGCCGGGCCCCCGGTGTGCGCCTCGCCGGGCTCCAGGACCACCACGCTGCCCGGCCCCGCGTAGTGCAGTGTCCCGCGGTAGCGGATCACCTCCCGGCCCGCGGTGCACGCGCCGACCGCGTACTCTCTCGTGCACGTGCGGGGCGTAGGGCTCGGCCACCCGGGCGTGCAGCAGGTCCAGCGCCTGCCCGGCCGGGCAGGCGCGCCGCCACACCGCCGCATGCCCCGTCATGGCTGTGCCGTCATGGCTGTGCTCATGGCTGCCTGGTCAGAGCCCGGTCACCGTGACCTGGGCCGGATGCTCGACGGTGAACCGGTACCTGACCGTCGCCTCCTGGCCGCCGTCGAGCGCCAGCTCCCCAGGTGAGCTCGCCCAGGTCGGTCTGCTGTGGCCGGGGCCGGGTTCGTCTCCCGGAGCCGGACCTTGATGTCGGCGTCGGTGGACACCGGGATGCGGTCGTGCACGCTGACCCGGGTCTTGCCGGTGCGGTGGTTCTCCACGGTGATCTCGTAGCCGATGTCGATCGTGCGGGTGCCGCCGATGACGGCCTTGCCGGTGCCCCGGCGGCGCAGCGTGCGCTCCACCCTGATCTGGGTCGTCCACGCCGAGCTGCAGCTCGAACTCCTCGCCCGCGGCCACGGTCGGCAGGGATGTCTCCCCGACGAACTGGGGCCCGTGGAAGACCCGGGCCGGGCCGGGCAGGAGCAGCAGCGGCGAGGTGTTGGTGACGGTCGCCCGCAGGTAGCGCCTCGGCGGCGAGCACCGGCACCGCGAGATGGTCGAGCGCGGCGTCAGGCCGAACCTCCCGATGCTGGTCTTGTGCGGTCCGCCGTCGGTTCGAGCACGGCCAGCGGACGCTGGAACCGGTAGACCAGGCTTCACCCACCGGCGTCGCTGGGTTCGGCCATGAGCACCGCGGCTTCCGGCGTGGTCGGCCTGCGCGGCGCCGCCTGCGTCGCCGCGCCGCAGCCGACTACGGCCGTGAAAGCCATGGCCCGGTGGGTCATCCGCGGCATCGCGGGCGGAGAGCAGGGGCCTTCCCGATGTACCAGGGATCCAGCTCGGGCAGGCCCTGGTACTGGCCGCGCCGCGTGGTGGCCAGGACCGAGCTCCACCGCGGGCCAGTCCTCCCCGGTCTGCTGGGTCACCTCGGCCAGGTAGCTGACCGCCAGCTGCTCGCCGTCCAGCGTCAGGTCGTAGAGCGGCCGCCAGGGAAGCGCCGGGCACGTGGTAGGAGAGCTCCACCTCAGCCTCGGGCCGCGGCGGCCTACGAGGATCGCGGACACGTCGGTGTAGGCAGCGGGCTGGCTGACCCGTTGCTCCGCCTCGTCCAGGCGCCGTTCGGCGGCCTCGCAGCTCCCGGCGGGCGTCGCGCGGCTCCGCGCCGCGATGTCGCGGCGCCTGCCGAGTGCGTCGCCGGTGTCGGCGGACAGGTGACCGGCCATCTGGGCCAGGTCGTCGTGGCTGGCCCGGCCGAAGCCCACCGCCCGGGCCAGCGCCGTCGGCGACGCCCCGGACAGGTGGCTCCGGGAAGTCGAGCCGCGCCTGCACGGCGGCGTCCTCGTCGTCGAGGGCGCGGACGGCGTCGCGGCATCGTTCGGCTTCCGCGCCCGCAGCCGCGCGGTCTCGTCCCCGGAGCGGATCGGTGCGGTAGCCGCGGTGAACCTCGACGTTCAGCAGGGTCAGGCCGGGCCCGCGGCCGCGACCCGGACCGACGCCGGATCCACGCTGGCTCGAGCAGGCCGCCGATCACCACCGCCTGCCGTTCCCTGCGTCATGCTCACCGTGCCGCTGCGCTGCACGCGGGCGCCGTCCCTGAAGACGGTCACCGCCGTGATAGGAGCTTCGAGCATAGGACCATCCTGCCGCACGAGCGCTACTGCTCGCCCAGGCTGACCCAGTCTCCCTCGCCCGGCGCAGGGCCCGGGTGATCTGCGGCGCGGTGGCCAGCGTGTAGTGGCCCTGGTGGCACGGCAGGTCGATACAGGAGCTCGCTCGACATGGCGCCTGATGAACTCCAGCCGCGCCCTGCGCCTCGTCGGCCCCGGCGGGGAGGAGGCGGACGCCAGCTCCTGCTCGGCGCGCGCGGTGTGGATCGCGCCCATCTGCGGCGTGAGCTGGTACCCGCCGGGCCCGCTGAGCGCCAGGCTGCTTACCATCGGGCCGGTAGTCGGCGTCGGCGAGCACGTCGCCGCACTGTGGGCAGAGGAGCTTCTTCGTCACCCGCCGGAAAACACTCACGCTAAGAACTTAGCCCGCCAGGGCACCGCCGATGCGCCGGAGCTGGGCCGTCGCGCCGCCGAGCGCGAACTCGTTCCGCTTGGCCGCGACGAAATACCGGTGCACCGGGTAGGTCATGTCGATGCCCATCCCGCCGTGCACGTGCACCGCGGTGTGCGCCACTCCGGTGGTCGACTACTCGGCCGCCCAGAACTTGGCCGTGGCCACCTCGGCCGCGGCGGCAGACCCCGGCAGCAGCAGCCAGGCCGCCTGCCACATGGTGAGCCGCACCGCCTCGACGTCGACGAAGGCGTCGGCCAGCCGCTGCGTCACCGCCTGGAACGAGCCGATCGGACGGCCGAACGCCACCCGGCTCTTCGCGTACTCCGCGGTCAGCTCCAGCGCCCGCTCGATCACCCCGGACTGCATCGCGCACAGCCCCACCGTGGCCCGCGCCACCAGCCAGTCCGCCACCGCGTCCGCACCACCTAGCACCCGGTCGCCGGACACGACGCAGCCGTCGAGCACGACCCGGCCCGCCGAGCCGAAATCCGTCAGCTGCTGCGGCTCCACCCGAACCCCGGCGTCCGACGGCGCCACCAGGAACACCAGCACCCCGTCCGGCGAGGCGCACGGCACCAGGAACAGGTCCGCCTCGGGCGCGGCGTCCACCGCGGTCTTCACCCCGGTCAGCACCCACTGCCCGTCCGCCCGTTCGGCCCGCGCCGAGGGCACCCGCGGGTCGTCCCCGTCTTCGCTCGGCCAGCGCCGCGGTGAGCACCACCGAGCCCTGTCCCGCCGGGGCCGCCCACCTCTCCTGCTGCGCGGCCGTCCCGAACGCAAGCCAGAGCGCCCGGCGCCCAGCACCACCGACGCCAGGTACGGCACGTCGCAGGCCGCCCGGCTCCAGCTCGATCAGCACCGAGCACTGCTCGAGCAGGCCCGAGTGCCTGCCGCCCAGCGACGCAGGCAGCCCGGCCGCGAGCACGCCCGCCGCGGCCAGATCGCCCCACGGTGCGTCCCGTTCGGCCAGGATCTTCCTGGTCAGGCTGACCAGCTCCGTCTGCTCCTCGGTCAGGCCGAAGTCCATCGCAACTCGCTCCTACCTACGAGAAAAGGGCAGGCCCGAGACCGGCGGCCGCGATGATGTCGCGCTGCACCTCGTTGGTGCCGCCGCCGAAGGTCAAGATGAGCGCGGCCCGGTGCGCCCGCTCGATCCGGCCCGGCCAGCACCTCGCCGGGCGAGCCCGACCGCACCACGGCGTGCAGCGCCGAGCACCTCCATCAGCAGCCGGTACGCCTCGACCGCGAACTCGGTGCCGAACACCTTCGTCGCCGACGCGTCGGCGGGTTCAGCGCCAGCCGCGGCCGGCACGACGCCACCCGCCAGTTGAGCAGCTTCAGGAACTCGGCCTTGGCGTGCACCCGGGCCAGGTTGAGCTGCACCCATTCCGCGTCGATCACCCGCTCCCCGTCTGGCCAGCCGGGTCGACGCGGCCCAGCTCGCGCACGTCGGCCAGCGCCGACATCACCGGCGCCGCCGAGGTCAGCGCGACCCGCTCGTGGTTGAGCTGGTTGGTGATCAGCGGCCAGCCCCGGTTCTCCTCGCCGACCAGCGACGAGGTAGGCACCCGCACCGTCGGAGTAGTAGGTCGCGCTGGTCGTCACGCCCGCGACCGTCCGCACCGGCGTCCAGGAGAAGCCCTGCGGCCGACGTCGGCACGATGATGATGGACAGCCCCTCGGTGCCGCTCGGCGCGTCCGGATCGGTCCGGCAGGCGAGCCAGACGTAGTCGGCGTACTGGATCAGGCTGGTCCACATCTTCTGGCCGTCGATCACGTACTCGTCGCCGTCCCGCACCGCCGGGTGCGCAGCGCGGCCAGGTCGGTGCCTAGCCTCCGGCTCGGAGTACCCGATCGAGAAGTGGAGCTCGCCCGCGGCGATCCGGGGCAGGTAGAACGCCTTCTGCTCCGGCGTCCCGTACCGCATGATCGTCGGCCCCACCGTGTTGATGGTCAGGAACGGCACCGGCACCCCGGCGATCGCCGCCTCGTCGGTGAAGATGAGCTGGTCGAGCATGGTCCCGCCGCGCCCGCCGTGCTCGGCGCGGCCAGCCGAGCGCCAGCCAGCCGTCGCGACCGAGCTGCCGAACGACCTGGCGGTACGCCTCCCCGTCGCCGAGTCCCTCGTCGCCGCCGGACAGCGCCGCGCGCACCTCGGGCGTCATCAGCCCGGCGAAGTACGCGCGCAGCTCCTGCCGCAGCCGTTCCTGCTCCGGGGTGTAGGCGATGCGCATGCAGGTCCCCTAAACTAGAACGTGTTCTAGAAGACATTACACCGGGGAGGCGGAATGCCCGAGGCCTTCATTATCGACGCGGTGCGCACCCCGGTCAGCCGCGCGCGGCGGCGGCCTGGCCAGCGTGCACCCGGCCGACCTGCGGCGCGCACGTCATCACGGCCCTGCTGGCCCGCGCCCAGGCTCGACCCGGGCGCCGTCGACGACGTGGTCTTCGGCTGCGTGGACACGGTCGGCCCGCAGGCCGGCGACATCGCCCGCACCGCGCTGGCTCGCGGCGGGCCTGCCCGAGGCGGTGCCCGGCGTCACCGTCGACCGGCAGTGCGGCTCGTCCCAGCAGGCCGTGCACTTCGCCGCGCAGGCGGTGCTCAGCGGCACCGGCGACCTGGTGGTCGCGGGCGGCGTGCAGAACATGAGCATGGTCCCGATCGGCTCGGCCGATGGCAGCTCGGTACGGACCCGTTCTCCGGGCTCGGAGGGCTGGCGGGCCCGGTACGGCGACCGAGGAGATCTCCCAGTTCCGCGCGCGCCGACCTGATCGCCGCCGAAGTGGGGCATCGGCCGCGCCGAGATGGAGCGCTTCGCGCTGGCCAGCCACCAGCGGGCGGTCCGGGCGATCGACGACGGCGCTTCGACGCCGAGATCGCGCCCTACCGCGAGCGTAACCGAGGACGAGGGCCCGCGCCGCGACACGACGCCTGGAGAAGATGGCCGCGCTGCAGCCGCTGCGCGAGGGCGGCCTGATCACCGCCGCGCTGTCCAGCCAGATCTCCGACGGCGCGGCCGCCCTGCTGATCGCCTCGGACCACGCGGTCCGCCGGCACGGCCTGCGCGCCGCGAGCCCGGATCACCCACCTGTCCGCCCGCGGCGACGACCCGGTGCTGATGCTCACCGCGCCGATCCCCGCGACCGCCCACGCCCTGCAAGAGCACCGGGCTCACCCTGGACGACATCGACCTGGTCGAGATCAACGAGGCGTTCGCCTCGGTGCGTCCTGGCCTGGCAGCAGGAGACCGGCGCCGACCTGGACCGGGTGAACGTCAGCGGCGGCGCGATCGCGCTCGGCCACCCGCTCGGCGCCACCGGCGCCCGCCTGCTCACCACGCTGCTCCACGAGCTGAGCGCACCGGCGGCCGCTACGGCCTGCAGACCATGTGCGAGGGCGGCGGCCAGGCCAACGTCACGATCATCGAACGCCTGTAGCCCGAACGGGCCGGGTTTCACGCCTTCCTGACGCCCGTCCAGCCGGTCCAGGGTGGCGCCTACTCGGCCATGATGCGACTCGATCAGCTCCGCGCACGACGGCAGGTCGTCGATCAGCCCGGCCACCTGCCCGGACGACATCAGCCCGAGGTCGGTCCGGCCGTCCACCATGGCCGCGCGGAGCAGCACCGGCGTGTTCGCCGCCATCAGCACCTGCCCCCACGCTCGAGCCCGTGCTCGCGCGCATCTCCCGGCCCTGCCGCAGCATCCGCCAGCCCATCCCGGACACCCGCGGAACGCGGCCGCGTTCCGCGCCGACCGCACCAGCCCGCCCAGCCGTCCGTGCCTGGCCGCACCGCTCCAGGTGGTCGACCATCGTCGTCCGCAGGACCCGGTGCGGCACCCCGTCGACCCGCGTGGTCACCACCGTGCCGGTCCAGGCCCGCCGCCAGGTAGAGCCTGCTTGACCGCGTCGGCCACCGGGCTGTCGCTGGTCAGCAGGAACCGGGTGCCCATCGCGATCCCGGCCGCGCCCCAGGCCAGCGCCGCGACCAGGCCGCGGCCGTCGAAGAACCCGCTTACCGCGATCACCGGGATGTCCACCGCGGCCGCGACCTGGGGGACCAGCAGGCTGGTCGGCACCGCGCCGACGTGCCCGCCGCCCTCGCCGCCGGTCGCGATCACCGCGTCAACGCCCCACCCGGCCGCCTTCTCCGCGTGCCGCCGCGCCCCGATCGAGGCGATCGTGACCACGCCCGCGTCCTTCAGCGCGGCGATCAGCTCCGGCTTGGGGCCTGCGCGCGAAGCGAGGCGACAGGGACCCGGCGGGCGACGATCAGCCGGACCCGTTCGGCCGCATCCGGCGCGTCGGCGCGCAGATTGACCCCGAACGGGTCCGGCCGTCCGCCCCGCCGTCTCCTCGATCGCCTGCGTCCAGCTCGGCCAGGCTCATCGTGGCCGACGCGATCAGGCCGAGGCCCGCCGGCGTCAGACGACCGCCGCGGCCAGCCGCGGCCCGGACACGCACGCCCATCGCGGCCTGCACGACCGGGTAGCGGATGCCGAGCAGCTCGGTCAGCGCGGTGCGGATCACTACAGCTCTCGCTCCCGGGCCCCGCCGGGGTCGAGCCGGGTCCGGATCAGGTCGAGCTCGGCCGCCGTCGGCGTGCGCGTGACCGGCACCTGGTCCGGGACGGCGAGCGGGAACCCGGTGGCCGCCAGCACGTCCGCGACCTCAACCCCCGGATGCACCGAACGCAGCCGCATCACCCGCTCCGGCGTCGCGAAGTCGAGCACCGCCAGGTTGGTCACCACCACGCGCAGCTCGTACGGCACCGTCGCCCCGGTCGTAGCCCACGCCGCAGACCATGTCCACGTGATCGGTGAAGACCCGCGGCGAGTGCCGCGGGACCCAGTAGCTGACCGGGTGGTTCACCGTGTTGCCCGGCGCGCCGCGCACGCCGAGCAGCTGCGCCTTCGGCCGCCGCCAGTCGCCGATGCAGGAGATGTTCTGGTTGCCGTACCGGTCGATCTGGGCTGGCGCCCATCATCACGTGCCTGCGGCTCGACCGCGAGCATCGTGAACACCTTCGCGTACGGCAGCCAGCCCTCGCACCTGGCCGTCCTCGTCGACCAGGTAGGCCTCGCCGTCGGTCAGCAGCAGGTCCGGCGCGAACGTGAGCCGGGCCAGCCGGGCGCCCAGCGTCGGGATCAGCCCCATCGGGCTGGCCAGGATCGCGCCGTCGCCGCGCCACGCCTCGGCGCACGCCACCACGCAGACCTCGGCCCGTGATGCCCGCGGTCGCGTCACTGGACCGCCTTCTGGTAGGCGGCCTCGTCTTTTTCGAGGTACGTCTGCGTGAACCGCCGCCACTCGTCCGGGTCGGCCGCGGCCGCCGCGTAGCGCTTCTGGAACGCCTCGTCGCGGCCGTAGTCGGGGACGCAGCTGGTGAAGTGGGCGCCGTTCGGCGTCTGCGATGACCCCGTGCACCATCGCCCGGTTCAGCAGCAGGGTCTGCGGCGGGCCCGTCACAGGCATCGCGGCACGATCCGCTCGCACGAGACGTACGCCCGCTCGCGCCGCCAGGCAGAACAGGTCGTCGAAGTACGGGTCCGGGCCGAGGTACTGGCCGTTGCCCGCGGCGTCGGCCCGGTTCATGTGCACCAGCGCGGCGTCCAGCCGCAGCGCAGGCATCGCCACCAGTTCCTCGCCGTCCGTCGTACGGCGAGCGGACCGTGCGCAGCTCGGGTTGACCTCGAGCACGCCGGAGCCGAGCCCGGCGCGGATCGGCAGGAACGGCAGCCGGTGCGCGGCGGCCAGCAGGCCCCAGTGCAGCATGCCCTCGTCCAGTCTCGGTCGAGCTCGACCGTGCCTGCCTGGCGGGCCCGCCGGAAGTTCGGCTCCAGCGGGATCGAGTCGAGCGACGACGAACCCGGTGACCACCCGCCTGGCCTGCCCGGACGCGACCAGCAGCCCGACGTCGGGCCCGCGTAGGACACGATCGTGAGGTCCGTCAGCGGCGAGCGCAGGATCGCCCGGACCAGCGCCATCGGCTTGCGCCGCGATCCCCACCCGCCGATCCCGATCGTCATGCCGTCCCGCAGCTCGGCGACGATCTCGTCCGGCGATCACGCCTGCTTCCCGTCCAGCTCGTCGTTGCCGTCGACGAAGGCCTGCGCGGGCCTCGGTCCGCCGGCGCCGGCCAGGTTCAGCTCGAAGGTGAAGCCCTGCTCGTACCGGTAGGACCGCTTCACGTCGACCGGGTCGATGCCGTTCAGCGACTGCTTGGCCAGCCGGATCACGGTCGGGTCCTTGGCCGCGATCTCCTCCGCCAGCTGCGTGCGCCGCGTCGCGCAGCTGCTCGGGCGGCACCACGTCGAGCACGGTGCCGAAGGCGAGCAGCTGCCGCGCGCGGTGACGGTCCGGCAGGTGTAGACCATCGCGCGCATCAGCGTGCTGCGGCACCAGCCGGGCCAGGTGCGTGGCCGCGCCCAGCGCGCCGCGGTCGACCTCGGGCAGCCCGAAGGTCGCGTCGCTCGGCGGCGATCACGATGTCCGCGTTGCCGGCCAGCCCGACGCCGCCGCCCAGGCAGAAGCCGTGCACCGCGGCGATCACCGGCACCGCGCAGTCGTAGACCGCGCCGAACGCGGCCGCAGCAGCCCCGGTTGGCGCCGAGCAGGGCCGTCATGCCCGGGTAGGCGCTGCATCTCCTTGATGTCCACCCCGGCGCAGAAGCCGCGGCCCGCCGCGGCCAGGATCACCGCCCGTGTGCTCGCCTCGGCGCCCGCCGCCGCGACCGCGCTCGCCAGGTCGTACCAGCCCTGCACCGGCAGCGCGTTGACCGGCGGGAAATCGATGACCACCTCGGCGATCCCGCCCGCCGTCCGCACCTCAACGCTCATCGCTCGCCGCCCGCCCTGCCGCCGTCACGCCTACCACGCCGTAAACGACGCCTCACCTGCGCGTTCCTTGACCTAGCGTTTGCTTGGGCGCGAGCCTAACATGGCGCCATCGCAACCCGTCGACCAACCGCGTTTCCCGGCCTTTCCGGCCTCCGGGTGATCGTGACCGGCGGCACGCGGGGCATCGGGGCGGGCATCGCCCAGGGGTTCCTCCGCTCCGGCGCGCAGGTCATGGTCTGCGCCCGCAGCGAGCCTCGCTGCCCTGCCCGCGGTGGACGACCGGATCGCCTCGTTCACCCGCGCGGACGTCAGGGATCCGGACCGAGGCGCGGCGGCTGATCGGAGGTCTGCGCGAAGCAGTTCGGCGGCGTCGACGTGGTGATCAGCAACGCGGGCGGCTCCCCGCCCGCCGCGGCCGCCACCGCGTCGCCGCGGTTCCACGCCAAGGTCATCGAGTTGAACCTGATCGCGCCGCTGCACGTCGGCGCAGGCCGCCAACGCGGTGATGCGGAAGCAGCCGGACGGCGGGTCGATCATCATGATCGGCAGCGTGAGCGGCACCCGCCCGTCGCCGGGCACCGCGGCCTACGGCGCCGCCAAGGCTGGACCTGCACCACCTGGTCACCAGCCTGGCCATCGAGTGGGCGCCCAAGGTACGGGTGAACACCGTCGTCCCCGGCTTCGTGACGACCGGATGCCTCCCTCCCGCACTACGGCGACGCCGCGTCGCGGCCGCCATCGCCGCAAGCTGTCCCGCTGGGCCGGATGGCCATCCCCAGGACGTGGCCGATGCCTGCCAGTTCCTGGCCTCGCCCCGGGCGTCCTACATCAGCGGCTCCAGCCTGACCCTGCACGGCGGCGGCGAGCCCCCGGCCTTCCTGTCGGCGGCCGTTCCTGCCATGCACGAGGGTCCAGCCTCGCCCGGGCCATAATGCTGGGGGTGGTCACAGCGGCGGGCGGGCTCCGCGCACCGTTCCTCCGTTGGCTGGTGTCCGGGTTCCTGGCCGATTTCGGAGAAGGGCGAGAAAGGGCCGGGCGCGCGGGCGGGTTTCCGCATGATGGCAGGTCGCGAGAGCTGACCTCGCTGCTGATGTCGTAGTAGCCGTCCTGGCCAGGCATACCGGGGGCTGTTACCCCGGCCGGGCCGGGGGCCGTGGCTGTGGAGGACCTTGGTCTTGTCCTTGTTCCACGCGGTGGTGGTGCCGTCGGGGTTCAGGACCAGGGTCCAGCCCCACCGGTGGATCACGATCTGGTGGTGGAACCGGCACAGCAGGACGCAGTCCTTGACGGACTGGTCTTGCCGCCGTTGGCCTTGTGCTTGGTGTGGTGCACCTCGGCAAGCCGTCGGCGGGCTGGTCGCAGCCGGCTTACCACTGGCAGTGCCGGTCCCGCAGGATGCACCGCGTTGCGGATCCCGGCCGGGATGGTCTCGGCGTAGCCGATGTCCAGCGGCAGGCTCGGCCCGGCCAGCCGGGCGCCGAGCTGCCGGCGGCGCAGGAAGCTGCGCCAGCCCGCCGGGCCCGGACAGCAGGTCCACGGCCTTGCCGATGACGGCTTGCTCGAGCGCGGCCCAGGCCGCGTCCCGCGCGCCGTCCCGCCGCCGGCGCGTCCAGTTCCACGCACAGCCGGACCAGGTCCTCCAGCGCGTCGACGTTGACGTCGCCGGTCACGATCGGGGCCATCGCCGCGTCGCAGGCGATCGCCTCGGCGGCGTCGCCGTCCAGCCAGGCGCCGCCGTCGCCGCCGGTCTTCGGACGCGGCGCGCGCGGTGCGCGGCCCACCGCGCCCGGACCTGCGCGGTCCACTGCTCCTGCAGGGCCGAGCTCGCCGTCCAGCCGCAGCAGGTCCGGCCAGCGAGATGTGCGCCCAGACCTTCACCGGCTGCCCGGCCCGCTCCGGCAGCAGGTCCGGCCGCGACCAGCCGCCGCATCGCCTCGGCCAGCGCGTCGTGGTACCGCTGCTCCTGCGTCCGGTCATCGTCCTTCCCGGCCGGGGCGGACAGCGCGTCCAGCACCTTGCCGCGACGACCGCGGCGCACTCCGGGGTCAGGTCCCCGTTGCAGCACCCCTGCGCCTGCCGAACGTGGTCGCCAGCCGCACGCCGCGGTCGGCGAACGTCCCGGTCCGGGTCCTCATCGGGCAGGTCGCCGCGGGCCCGCTCGTACATCTCGCGCGAACAGCGCCGGCCAGGTCCGCCAGCCCCAGCCCTCCGGCCGCGGCCGCGACCAGCAGCTCGTCGGACTCGTCCCGGTACTTCTCCGGCAGCTTGTCCGGTCCACTGGCAGATCGTCCGCCCGTACGGACTCCGACAGACCTGCCCGGCGGCCAGCGCCGCCATCACCTGCGGATGCGTCTCACACCGCTTGGCCCACGCGGTGTGGCCGGCCGCGGCGCCGCGGGTGATCCCGCGTCTTGTGCATCAGCCAGGACACGCGCGCTGTAGTCCGCGTCCGGCGAGTAGCCCTTGCCCGGCGGTGAACGCGGCCAGGATCGAGGCCCGCGCCGCCGTCAGGACCGCCTCGGCCCGCTCCAGCCCCCGCAGGCACTCGGCCTGGCGTCTGCGCCGCCAGCGCCGCTCGGCGTCCGCCGCGCGCCAGGTAACCCAGCGCGGCCCGCGCCTGCCTCCATCGCCTCGCCGACGCTGGCAAATGCCGGGGCCAGTACCCATCCGGGTCACCTCCTCCACCGGGACTGGTCGCTGCTGCGGGCGGTTCTGCTCGTCCCCGATGGGGCAGGCTTCTAGGATCTGAATTCGATTCTACTCGTCCGGCTACGACATTTCCCGGGAAAACCACGCGACGTCCCGGAAGTAGGTGCCAGTGGTTGAAATGGGGTTTGTGGTGCGCTGAGGAAACCGGATGAACCTGGCCTTCGCGAATCCTGACCGGTAGGGCGCCACGTCCCTTGAATTCCGGGTACCCGCAAGGTCAGGGCGGTAAGCGCGGTTTATCCCCGGACCTCCGGAGCCGTGGGGTATCGGGTCTGGTCCACGCGGCCAGGAGCGCGTCTCAGTCGGCCGTCGAGTGGCCCGCTCAGCTCCAGCACCGGGACTGTCCTCCCAGGCATTCAGCGGGTCGTCGTAGACCAGTTCCAGCAACGCGTCATCATCTCCGAACGAAGCCTGGGCAGCTCCGGGCAGTCAAGCAAGGCCTGCTCCGTCTCCGGCGTGATCAGCGGCTGATGAGCCAGCAGATCGAGGCTCACGCGAACAGCAAGCCGGAGCGCCGGCGGCACCGGCTTCACCCGGGAGGTCCGCGCCGATGGCGGCCATATAGGCGAGGTAGTCCAGCGGCGTCCGGTCGAAGACAACCCGCGGGCCGCAACGGCGGCGAGCTCAGGCACCGCACCGAACGCGCCAGCAGTGCCCGGTAATCCTCAGGCGATGGCGGAAACCCGAACTCATACCCCTCCGCCTCAAGCAGGTAGTAACGGCTCGTCCGCCGCCACGTGGCCCGGCATGTGCGCGCACAGCGCCTGCGCCAGCGTCGTCTTCCCGGTCCCGTGCGTCCCGGAATCCCGACCTCATCCGCGGCGTTCCCGCCCCGGCTGTTCCTTGGTCACTCCGGCGGGAACGGCCGGATCTCGATCGGTGCCGGTGCCTGGTCGTGGGGGTGCGCGCCCGCGACCCGGAGCGCCTCGCTGCAGGTCCGCGCATTCGATGATGTCGAAGCTGGCGATCTGCTCCTTCGTCTCGGCGAACGGGCCGTCGGCGACAGCAAGCTCACCATCGCGCGCGTATCGTCGCGGCGTTCCGCGACGGCTGCAGGTAACTCCCCTGCAGGTTCACGCCGCGCGCGCGATGGTGTCTTTCCAGCCAGGCCGCCAGCAGCGCCTGGTCTTCCCGGCTCTCCTCGGCGCTCCATTTCGGTGGTTTCGTCCAGCGTAGTGCGAGCAGCAGGAACTTCATGCGGTCCCTCCGCGGGCCGGTTCGGGCAGTGTCATGCGGCGCGAGCCGTCCGGCCCCGCGATGATGACCATGATCCCGCGACCCCCGGCCCCCGGCTGCGCGCCGGGCTCCGGGCGCCCGCGCCAGAACTGCCGCCCAGCGGCCGCGCCGCGCGTCGCCCGCCAGGACCTCGGCGCGCGTCTGGGTCCGCTCGACCTAGTACAGCTGGTATCCGTAGTTCCGGGTTCATGATGGCCGCCTTTCGTCGGTGAGCTTTCGCGGTGTCACCCAGACGAGCGAACGACATTCCCGCCATGGACACCCCGCCGCGCTCTTTCTCGCGCTCCAGCCAACGGCCGATCGCTGCTTACTGATCCCACGCGACTCCTGCGCCGCGAGCCAGGTGTACGCTCCAGAATAACTAGAACATGTTCTAAGTTATAGGCAGCGCGACTCACGGGCATCACGGAGGCCGGTCATGGTCGCATCCATCAAGCCGCACCGCGACGAGCTCGGCCTTGGCGACGGCCGCATGCTGATCGACGGGGACTGGGTCACGGCAGCCGACGAGGCCACCTGGAGCCACCGTGCACCCCGCCACCGGCGAGCAGGTCGCCGAATTCCCGGTCGCCACCCCGGCCGACGTGGACCGGGCCGTGCGGCGGCGCGCCGGGCGTTCGACGAGGGCCCTGGCCGCGCGCACGGGCTACGAGCGGGTCCGGGTGCTGCGCACGATCGCGGACCTGGTCCGCGAGCACGCCGACGAGCTGCTGAAGCTGCAGGCTCCTGGACAACAGCGTGCCGCTGAGCTTCGGCGAGATCTACGCCATGTCGCCCGGCTTCGTGGCCGACGTCTTCGACCACCACGCTTAGCTGGGCCGACAAGCTCGTCGCTGAGACGCTGCCGCCGTTCCAGGGCGGCGACCACATGGTCCTCACGCTGCGCGAGCCGGTCGGCGTGGTGGGCGCGGTGATCCCGTGGAACGCGCCGCTGGTGCTGTTCGCCCAGAAGGTGGCCCCGGCCCTGGCGACCGGCTGCACCGTCGTGCTCAAGCCCTCGGAGTACGCCACGCTTCGCCGTGCTGCGGCTGGCCCGGCTGATCGCGAGAAACCGGCCTGCCGGCAGGCGTGCTCAACGTGGTCACCGGGCCCGGCGACCCGGCCGGGCAGGCGCTGATCAGCCACCCGATGGTGGACAAGCTGTCGTTCACCGGCAGCCGGGCGGTCGGCCAGAAGGTCATGATGGCCGCGGCCGCCGGGTGCAAGCGGGTCAGCCTCGAGCTCGGCGGCAAGAGCCCGTCGGTGGTGTTCGCCGACGCCGACATCGGCACCGCCGCCGCGGTGACGATGGGCACCGTCACCCTCGGCCTGTCCGGCCAGGTGTGCGCGGCGCAGACCAGGGCACTGGTGCACCGAGACGCGGTCGAGGAGTTCCTCGCCACGGCCGAGCTGATCGGCACGCATGGTCAGCTACGGGAACCCGTTCGACCCCGAGGTCACGTCGGCGCCGCTCATCAACACCCGGCAGCTGGACCGGGTGCTCGGCCTGATCGCCCGCGGCCAGGAGGAGGGCGCCCGCCTGGTCTGCGGAGGCGGCCGCGCCGACGGCGACGAACTCGCTCACGGCAACTTCGTCGCGCCGACCCTGTTCGCCGACGTGTCCAACGACATGAGCATCGCCCGCGAGGAGATCTTCGGCCCGGTGCTCTCGGTGATCCCGTTCGACGGCGAGCGAGGAGGCCGTTCGGCTGGCCAACGACACCGACTACGGCCTGGCCGCCACGGTCTGGACCTCCGACGTGCGCCGGGCCATGCGGATGACCAAAGGCCATCAAGGCTAGGCACCGTCGGCGTGAACGGCTACCAGCTCGAGCCGAACTCCCCGTTCGGCGGCTTCCGCCAGTCCGGCCTGGGCCGCGAGGGCGGCCGGGCCGCGATCGAGTCCTACACCGAGCTCAAGACCGTCCTGCTGCCCTTCACCGACGAGATGATGTGATCCCACGCCTCTGGCCACCCGCGAAGGCCACTGGCTGAGCCGCGGCGCTCCGCGGGCTGCCGGGCGCTCGCGCGCAGCGCCGGATACAGGCCTTACCACACGCCTCCCACCAGCAGGGCGATGCCCGCCGCGGCCAGCAGCACCGGCACCGGCACGACCGCGTCCCAGTGCCGGGCCGCCGCGTAGACGGTCGTGGCGGAACCCGCCGAGGACCGCCCCGGCCACGCCGCCGCAGCCGAGCAAGCCAGCCTCACCAGCGAACTGCGCCGCCACGCTGCAGCCTGCGCGGGCTAGCCCTGCCGCAGCCCGATCTCGCCGCGCGCTCGAGCACCGCGATGACCATGACGTTGGCGATGCCGACGCCGCCGACCAAGCAGCGCCACCGCACCCAGCTTCCAGGAACAGCTCCTGCAGCGCGACCGAGGCGTCGGCCCGGGCGGTGAGCGCGGTGATCGGGTCGGCCCACCGATACATTCTGCGGCGCGGCCGGATCAGCGGTGGCTAGGCAGGACGGCGGCCACCGCGGCGATATCGGGCCGGGTTGGCCTGCGCAACGCAGATCTGCACCGGCGCCGCGGTGGCGTGCAGCCGCTGCGCGACCGGGTAGCCGATCAGCGCGGTGCGGTCGAGTTCGGGAGCCAGCGGCAGCGGCCGCATGATCCCGATGACGCCGAACCACCGGTGGCCCAGCCAGACCAGCACGCCAGAACGGTCCACGCCGAGCGCGCCGCCGGCGTCGCGCCGAGCACCACCCGCCGGGTAGCGCGCGGTGGCGGCGTCCAGAACCTGCCCCGGGCCAAGCTGCCCCTGCACGGCGCTCCGCAGCAGGCCGACATCCGCCGAGTAAACCGTGATCGCGTTGGTGTTTGCGGCGGAGATGCGGTCGTTCCGGTACACCTGGGCGTTCACGTCGCCGATCGCCGCGGCCCGATGACCGGGCCGATCCGCGCGACCATGGCCAGTGCCGAAGGCGGCAGCGTGACAGTCTGGCCGCCGAACGACTGTCCCGGAGCCACCGTGAGCAAGGTTGGTGCCCGGCGCGTCGATCTGCGCCACCAGCTGGGCCCGGCTGGAACCGGAACGCCGAGCACGGCCACCATGGTGGCGATGCCGAGCGCCACGCCGATGGCGGACAGCGCGGCCCGCGCGGGCCTGCTGACCAGGCCGAGGACGGCGAGCGGCCAGAGTGTCGGCGGCCGCAGCCTGACAGGCCGGGGCCACCGGGCCATCCTCGCTGCCTCGCTATCGTGCTCCACGCCCGTCGCGCAGCCGGATCACCCGGCCGGCGGCCTCGGCTATCTCCGGATTGTGGGTGACCACAAGGACTCGTCCCGCCGCGGTTCAGCTCGGCCAGCAGGGTGAGGATGCCCGCGCTGGTCGCCGAGTCCAGGCTGCCGGTCGGCTCGCTCGGCCAGGATGATGGCGGGCCGCCCGGCCAGCGCCCGGGCGATGGCGACGCGCTGGCACTCGCCGCCGGATAGTTCGGCGGGACGATGCCGGCCCGGCCGGACAGGCCGACCTCGGCCAGACGCGTCGGCCGCAGCCGCGCGGCGCTCCGCGCGCAACGCCGCGGTATAGCAGCCCGGTGGCCACGTTGTCCAGCGCGGTCAGCGTCGGGGACCAGGAAGAACTGCTGGAACACGAAGCCGATCGCGGCCCGCGCGAACGCCGGACAGCGCCTTGTCAGGCAGGCCGTCGACCGACAAGCCCGGCCACTCCGGACCGCTGCCCGTGGTCAGGCGCTCCAGGTGCCCGCGATGGCCAGCATGGTCGACTTGCCCAGATCCGGACGGTCCGACGAGTCGCGGTGAACTCGCCCTCCGTCGTCATGGTCACCGACTCTGAGCGCGGCCACCGGAGATCCTGGATGCCCTTGGACACCCCGATGAGCTCGAGACGCACGTCGCCAGTACCGTTCACTGCGGCCACCACCACCTCTCGTCCCGGCCGTGACGCCCGGCCCCGCTGACCTGGACCTGCCCCGAGGCGAACAGGCCCGCGGTCACCCCACGCAGACGGTGCACCCCGGACGGCTCGACGACCTCGAGCCTGCACCGCCGCCGGACAGCGGAGCAGGGCCGAGACCGGGACGGCCAGCACGTCCCGGGCGGACTGCACCGCCAGGGACACTCTCGCACCTGGACGTTCACCCCGGTGCCGGTGGCGCCTCGGAGCGTCACGAGTGGGCCGAGCGTGGACCCCGCCGCGCTGATCCGTCCCGGGCACGGTGGCCTGCGACGGCAGGATGATCGAGAGCGCTCGTAGGGCCAAGCGGCGGCGGCGGCAGGGTCTCACCGGCACGGTCACGGTCCGCTGGCCCGTCGTCACCTGATAGGGGCGCTGCCCGGCCGCGGCGGCCTCGCCCGCCGCGACGTTCATCGCGCCGACCAGGACCGCGGTGGGCAGGAAGGAGCCACCTGCCCGAGCGGGATCGACCCGGTTACGGTCAGGCCGCGGGCCGCCGCTTAGCGTTCCACCGCGTCCGCGGTGGCCAGGTCGTAGTGGCGGTCGGGGCGGTGGTGAACCAGGCCGGGCGAAGTGGTACAGCGATCAGCAAACCTGAAGCTGCCGGACGTCGGGCCCATCCGTCATCCCGATACCGAACGGCGCCAGGCTGGCACCGACAGCCAGGCCATCAGCGTGACCGGGCTGTCGTCCGCCGGGCTGGGGACGCCCCGGCCCGGATCCGGGGCCTTCCGGCCGCGGCAGCCAGGTGTGAATGCCCGTCTGCCGAGGTCAGCCGCGCCGCCGCGCAGTAGCCGAGGGTTCCCCGCCGGTCAGCGCTGGCCTGGCCAGGTTCGATCGGACGACCGTGGCCGTGCCCAGCCGCGGCGGCGCCGGAGGCGGCCGGGCGCCGGGCCGCCCCGGACCGACGCCGGGGTGGCGACCGCCCGCGGCCACGGGCCGCGGCGCACCAGGACACCGCCAGCACCCCGCCTTCGCGCCGCGCGCCTCACAGGCCCGGTCCCCGTCGTCCCTGATCCGCGAGCCGGAAGTGCCTAGACAGGCCACGCGTCGGCCGCCGGAACTGCGAGAAAGCGAAGTTGCCGGCCGAAAGTCGCTGGTGATGCCGGGCACGTGCCCCAGAGTTCAGGTCGCGCCGAGCGGCGTCCGGGTCCAGCATGTTGATGTCGTGGCTCCGCATGCTGCGCCGTAGCCTGGTCAGCGCGGCCAGGTGCGGCGCCGGCACTGAATGGCCGCCGGCCCGGCCTGTTTGGCGCTCGATGTTGTGGCCTGGATGGAAGTGGATGCAGGCGGCGTAAAGGCCGCGTTGGTCGCCGGGCCCCGGCTCGGCATGTCGATCGGACTGGCCCCGCGTGCCCGGGTGCGGTGCACCGGGGTCGGACTTTGCCTGGACTCGCGTGACTGCGCATGCACCCGGCGAAGCTGACGTATGTTCTGGTCACCCTGCTGCTGTGGTGAGGGCGGCTGGTGCAAACGCCGAGTCGTGGCCCGCCCGGTCCCGGCTACAAGCTGGCCACGGGCGCGCTGCCCGGTCCCTGGCCGCCGATGCAGCAACGCGGCCGCGAGAACCACTCAGGCCGAGGTAGCAGCGCGGGCATACCCCGGGCCGCAGGCGTGGGCGCATGACGATGACCTCCAAGCTGTAGGCACCCGCCGGTCAGCAGCGTTGGTACACGGCCAGCCGTCCCACAGGGGATCTCACCGGGATCGGCGCCTCGGCCCGGCCGTTCAGGCGGCGGCGTCCCGGTAACGCCAGAGTGCCTCGTTCTTTGGCGCCTAAGCGCCATGATCACGGAGGCTTGTGATGGCGGTGTGCTGACCTCGCCTGGGTGCTGATGGCTCCATGCCGGGTGCTCGTGGTGGAGGATCAGGCCGAACTGGCCGACGACATCGCCGATGGCCTGCGCGACCAGGGCATCGGCGCGGACGTCGGCCTACGACGGCTCGGCACGCCATCGAGAAGAGCGCTGCTGAACCCCTACGATGTCGTCCTCGGACCGCGACCTGCCCACGCATCCGGCGGACGCGGTCTGCGCGCACGCTGGTCGGCTCGCCGTCGCAGGCCCGCATCCTGATGCTGACCGCGGCAGGCACGGTCGATCGACCGGGTCGACGGCCTCAACCTCGGCGCCGACGACTACCTGACCAAGCCGTTCGCGTTCGCCGAACTCGTCGCCCGGGTCCGCTCGCTGGCCCGGCGCAGCCCAGCCGCCGCCCGGTGATCGCCCGCGGCGGCATCGTGCTCGACCGGGCCAGGCGGCGGGATCGAGCCAGGGAGGCCGCCCGGTGCCCGCTCAACCAGCAAGGAGCTGGGCGTGCTCGAGGAACTGCTGATCGCCGACGGGGGCATCGCAGCGCCGAGGACCTGTTCGAGCGGGTCTGGGACGAAGCACCGACCTGTTCTCGCGGACCGTGAGCCTCACCATCGCCCGGCTCCGGCGCAAGCTCGGCGAGCCGGCCCGATCGAGACCGTGATCGGCGTCGGGTGCCGCGTGCCATGTACGCCGGAGGTATCTGCCATGAAGGGCTCGGGCGCATCTGGCCGCAGAAGGTCAGGACCAGGCTGGCGCTGCTCTACGCCGTGCTGTTCCTGATCTCCGGGTTCGGCCTGCTCGGCCTCACCTACGGGCTGGTCGCGGCGCCAACCTGCCCGCGACGCCCGCCTCCACCGGCGCAGCGGGTTCGACAGCGACCAGCTGGCCAAGCTAAGCAAGGCCTGCAAGCAGCCGCATCTCGATCCCGGCACGGTCCTGGCGGTTGAAGAGGCCTTCAGCCGTGCGGCCGGCGAGGACCGTGATGCCAGCGCGCGCCTGGACAGCCTGCTGATCTTCTCCCTGGTCGGCCTGGGCGTGATGACCGTCGCCTCGGGCGGGCTGGGCTGGTACGTCTCCGGCCGGGTGCTGCGGCCGGTGCGGGCGATCACCGAGACCGCCCGCCGCGCCTCCGACCAGCACCTGGGCGAGCGGCTCGCGCTGACCGGGGCCCAGGACGGAGCTCAAAGGAGCTGGCTGACACCTTCGACGACATGCTGGAGCGACTGGACCTGGCGTTCGCCGCGCAGCGCGGTTCGTCGCGAACGCCTCGCACGAGCTGCGCACCCGCTGACCGTGATGCGGACCGCCATCGACGTCGTCCTGGCCAAGCCGAACCGCACCACCGGCGACAGCTCGAGGACATGGCCGCCCGCATTCCGCCGGTCCGTCGACCGGAGCCGAAGCGCAGGATCGAGGCGCTTCTGGTCCTGGCCATCAGCGATCAGGGCGTGACGAGCAGCGAGCTGCTCAGACCTCTCGGCGGTGGCCGAGGACGCCCTGGAACTGGCGCGCTGGGCATCGCCCGGCCAGGGCTGAGGGTCGCGGCGGACCTCGAGCACGCGCCGAGGCGACCGGCGATCAGCAGCTCATCGAGCGCATGGTCTGGAACCTCGTCGACAACGCGGTCCGGCACAACGAGCCGGGCGGCTGGATCACATCTCGACCGCCCGGTGTCCGGGCGGCGCCGAGCGCGCATCGCCAGCGGCGGGCCCGTGGTGCCGCCCGGGGCCGTGCCGACGCTGGCCGAACCGTTCCGCCGGATCAGAAACAGGCCGACGGCGGCGTGGGCCTCGGCCTGTCGATCGCCCGAGTCCGTCAGCACCGCGCACGGCGCCCATCTCGACGTGCCAGCCAGCCCGCGGCGGCCTGGCAGCGTCAGCCTCACTCCTCCGGGCCGCCCTAGGGCGGGAAGCGGGGATGGCGGGGCGATGGTCTCGGTGGCCAGCTCGAGCGTGTCCTCGCACAGGAACCCGACCGAGGGCGCCCGGTCCCCGAACGCCCCGCCCCGAGACAGGGCCCAGCGCCGCGGCGCAGGTCCAGCGTCCACATCCCGTCCGGCGTGCCCGCGGCCCGGAATACCGAACGGACTCGTGGCGGGTCCATCACCGCGGCCACGCCGCCGTGCACCACGAACACCTCGCCGTTGATCGTCTCGGCCGCCGGGCTGAGCCAGGTACACCACCAGCGGCGCGACGTGCTCCGGCGCCAGCGGGTCGACCGCGCCGTCGGGCGCCGGGCCCATCAGCTCGGCCGTCATGGCGGTGCGGGCGCGGGGGCAGATCGCGTTGGCCCGTACCCCGTACCGGGAGCACGAACGCGCGGTCGTCACGGTGAGCGCGGCGATGCTTAAGCCTTGGCCGCGGCGTAGTTGGGCTGGCCGAGCGAGCCGAGCAGGAACGCCTCGGAGGACGTGTTCACGATCCGCGCGTGCTACGCGGGCGCCCGGCCGCGTTCCGCTGCATCCCGCCAGTACGCGGTGGCCAGCCGCGTGGTCACGAAGTGCCCGCGCAGAGTGCACCCAGGATGACCAGGTCACTCCTCGATGAAACTTCGGTGAACCATCCGGTAGCAATACGTAACC
>ERZ1370068.6385-contig-537_pt1 | contig 102678 bp, 147 predicted proteins | sample MGYA00561227_ERZ1370068 | MGnify/ENA primary metagenome ERZ1370068 (study PRJEB38410, sample SAMEA6850437) | metagenome | study: Metagenomic assessment of the ecological functions of the soil: analysis of the soil microbiota associated with the...
GTTATACTTCGTTCGGTTACGTATTGCTATGGCGAAAACCATTTACTTGCCAATCACTTCCATTTGAAGGCAAATATTCTGCTCATTTTCCGGCGAATATATTCGCGGATTCACGCACCGCGCATTTTCGAAGCGCTGCTTTCATCGCGGTAGAGCGACCATCGGACGGCTATGCGCTTTTGCGCTGCGGTGCTTAGTTAGTGGATTGAGTGACTTTCATCGACAGAGAGGATCTCACCGATGACCAAATCGATCCCAACACTCGCCGCCGCGCTTCTGATGACGGCGATCGCAACGCCGGTATTCGCACAAGCCGCGATCCAGGAGCCCGGCGCCTATGCGTTCTATCATCCCAACGCCGACGTGCTCGGCTGGCAGATCCGGCATGTCGGTCGTTCGCATCGATGTGAACGCGTACTATACGACGAGCCCGGTGCCGATGCGTGATCACCAGCCCGGCTGCGCCGCGACATCATCGCACGGCGCGCTAAGAGACGTGGCAGTGCCTGTTGCGCGGGGGCGGGTGACTGTCCACGCGCCCGCGCCCGCGAATTTATCCCGCCGCGACGTATCGCTGCTCTCAAACCTCTCGCCGAAATCCGCAAGCTCGTCCTGCGCGAGATCGCTGACCGCCCAGAAATTCAGGCCGCGGTCGCTCCAGTGCCGGATGTTGAAGCCCTGGAGCGTCGTCGATCTTCGCGGCGCGGCGCTCGGTGCTCGGCGGTCTGCGCCACGAACAGATTGATCACGTGCTGGCGGCGGCGATAGACCACGGCGCCGATGGCGCGGGCATCGACGTAATCGAGCCGGCCGCCGATCAGCGTAAAGCCCTGCGCGGTGAGGTCGATCACCGGCGGCGCGACGTCGAGCTTGCCGTTGAACCACGGCTTCACCGTGTGCTGGTCGGTGGAGATCACGTCGGTGAGATGTCCGGCCTGCAGCGAGCGCAGATGCGCCGAGACGACCTCCGACTGGATCGCGCTCGACGTCGTCATTGCGCAGCACGATCGCGACCAGGCCGGTCGCCGCCATCGCCGACACCGCCGAGCCCATGCGCAAAGCCGCGCAGCACCGCGCGGCGGCTCGGCGCCTGCCGCGGCTGCGGCAGCGCAGCCTCGATGCGCCGGCGCAGCGCCAGCGGCGCGGTGTAGCGCGGCGCCGGCTTCGGCAATCAGCCTTGCTCATCTCGCGATAGTCCCGCAGCAGCCGCGGCGCAGCGCGGGCAGCCTGCGATATGGCTTTCGACCTCGCGCGCGTGCCCGGCGTCGAGCTCGCCGTCGATCAGCGCGTGAAGCAGGATTTCAGCCTCGTCGCAGGTCATTTCGGTTGCTCCTCTTCCGCCAGCCATGCCGATCGCAGCATGGCGCGGGCGCGCGCCAGGCGCGACATCACGGTGCCGACCGGGCACCTCGGCGACCTCGGCAATCTCGCGGTACGACAGGTTCGTGGATTTCGCGCAGCACGAACGTCTCGCGGAACGGTTCGGCCAGCGCTGCGACCAGCCGGCGGATGGTGTCGGCATCCCAGCGGCGCAGCATCTGCGCTTCCGGCGTCTCCTGCGCCTCATGCCAGAGCGGCGTCTGCTTCGGCGCTTTCGGCCACGTCCTCGATCGCGCTGGTCGGCGTGGTGGCGCGACGGGCATATTCGGCGCGGCAGACATTGCGCAGGATCGCGAACAGCCAGGGCTTCATCGCCGGCCCGCGATAGCTGTCGAAATGCCTGAGCGCGCGCAGGTAACATTCCTGCACCGCGTCCTCGGCGTCGGCGGCGTTGCGCAAGCAGATAGCGCGCCAGCGTATAGGCGTCGTCGAGATAGGGCAGCGCGGCGTCGCGAAAACGCCGCGCCTTTTCGGGATCGTCGTTCGACGCTTTGACCGGCATCGCCTTTCGTCCGGCTGCTTGCAGAAGCGGCTTGCGCCCGGCCGGGCTCGATCCACCGGCCGGGCAGGGTTGTGATGCCTTGGTTTGGTGCGCTACTCAACCTTGACCATCCCCGTCATATGCGGGTGCAGCGAACAAAAATACTTGTATTCGCCCGGTGCCGTGAACGTGAACGAGAAGGTGCCGTCGGTGTCCATGCGTCTTCGACCTGAACTTGCCGGCGCAGACCACGGTGTGCGGGATGTCGTCGCGGTTGGTCCAGGTGACGGTCGGTGCCGACCTTCACCGTGAGCTGGTGCCGGCTCGAACACGAAGTTGTCGATATGCACCGCCATCGGCAGCGTGTCTTCGGCGCGGGCGGCGCCGACGGGCAGGAGCATGGCCGCGACCACGGCGATGCCGAAGTCGCGGCGATTGATCGGATGCATTGCCAGTATCCTCTTCAGCCCTGCAGCGGCGTGTCGATGATCGCGAGCGCGCTGCTCGCCCTGCTTGAAGTTGATGCTGGCGACGCCGAGCAGGCTGCGCAGCTTGTCATCCTCGACCTTCATCGGTCCGGGCGAGGGCGCGGTGCCCGGCGCCGGCTGCGGGAACGCGGTCGAGCGCGCGGTGTGGAAGGTGACGTTGCCCTCGACCTTCTGCATCACCTGGTGGATGTGGCCGTTGAGCACCGTCACCGAGCCGAAGCGCTTGACGTAGTCCAGCGCGCGGGCGCCGTCCTCGGTGCCCCAGCCCCATTGCGGATAGACCGTCCACAGCGGGATATGGGCGAACACGCACGATCGGCGTGGATGTCGAGCTGCCCTTGAGGTCGTCCTCCAGCCATTCGAGCTGGTCGTCGCCGAGACTGCCGAGGCCGCCGCCCTTGAGGTTGGCGACGTTGACGAGGCCGACGAAATGCACGCCGCTGGCGTCGAAGCGAATACCAGCCGGCGCCCTTGGTGCCGCGGCCGTAGCGCTCGCTTGTAGAGCTTGACCTCCTCGTCGATGATGTCGTGCTCGCCCGGCACGTAATGCACGTCGAGCTTGGCCTGCGAGATGATGCGGTCGGCGTCGTCGAACTCGCTGACCTTCGACAGATGCGTGATGTCGCCGGTGTGGATCATGAACGACGGCTTCGCCGGCATCGCCTTGATCTTGTTGATGGCTTCCTCCAGCGTGCCGATCGCGTTCGGGATTGGCCGGCTTGTCGAAGCCGACATGGCTGTCGCTGATCTGCAGGAAGGTCATGCCCGCCGGCTTCGGCGGCCATGCGCCGAGCCGACAATGCCGAGCGAGCGCGGCACGCCGCCGGTGATGGTCCAGAGCACGCCGGTGCCGGCCCAGGTCATGCATTCCAGCACGCGGCGGCGGCTGACGCCGTCGCCTCATGGTGGTCGTGATCGCTCATGGCAAATCTCCCTGAGCCCTTGATTGGGCTTGCAGGGACGTGATCGGGCGAGGGCGAGGTTTATTCCCGGATGTTGCGGCGGGCGCCCGCCGACGCGATGACGTCTTCGTGAGATCGCAAGCCGGAAGTCTGCCTCAGCGAACAACCGCCGATTTAGGCCACTGTGGTGCTTCCCATATCGTGTCTCCAACCGCTGAACTCTCGCCGCACCGTGTTTTCCTGACCTCCACGCGGACGACCACGAAGGTTGCGGCCTCGCTGACCCAGCCTGCCGCTAAGCCCGGCCGATAGGTGTGGCGGAGCTGAGGGCTGGGGCAGGTGTCCGTTCCAGTTACGGCCTCAAATACTCCGACATCTCCTTTCCAGGTGATCATGCCCGGTCTGGGTGTGATGCCGAAACCGTCGCTTATGCGCGAGAAATGGAAGTTCTATCAGCTTTGGCTTTTGCAAAACCGAAAGGTCGAACAGCTGATGCGATCCAGTGACCCCAAATCGACAGAAGACGATTGCGACGGCGCTTTTCAACGCTGGTGAAACGAACCGCTATCTCCTTGATGCCATCTTTATAAAGGCAGCCCGATTGCTGCGCCGCCAAGTGCGAGAGCCGTCTCGGCACCAAAGCTGATCCGAAACATCAAATTCTGTTCGTCCATTGGCGAGGGCTCTGCCATTCCATACCCGCATCTCGCCGATCGTCGGCTTCCCAAGCGGTCCTGCCCGGGGGCGGCTGCAATCGACGCGACAGAGTAAAATCGCGGCCAGGGTAGCCCGGCGCAGGATTGGAATGAGGAAGCGCATAAATTTATCCCGGTACGACGGTCCGCAAACTCAACGAGGTCTGATCCCGTTGCAGGCCAAAGTTTAGAGCGGAACCAACTGAGGCAACCGAAGATTGCTCGCCATACCAGTGTCAATTTCCCACCTCGTGTCGCACGTGCTTATGCCTTCACGCTGGGATCAGGAGTTAAAGATCGGTTATCATCCAACGATGCCTTCTAAGACGGCGGAGCGGAGGACATATGCCACCCGATAACCTATTGCGACGACTCGATGATGGCCTATCGGTCGGCGAGAAGGATATTTCAACCCGGCGAACGTGTCGTGTTCGACGGGGATACCCGGCTCGCGCATCTTCCGCCTCGTCAATGCGGGACATCCTGCCGTCATCAAGCGAGGTCGACCTGGTCGCGATTATCGAAACGGCATCCTACGAGAAGACGCGCTATGCGCTCGTGATGCCAATTTCCGCGGACGCCTTCGAATCCGACCAGGTTCAGGCGCTTGAGCTGGCCATGAAGTCATCGAGCTTCGCGCCAAAGATTGCGTGGGAAATCTGCGAGCGTCGGCGTCACAGTTGCATGCAACGCCATGTAGGCGGCGTTCCGGAGGCCGATCTCGATCGTTATGCGGCGACGGTCAGGATCTGCTGGATCAAATCGGTTCGATATCCGCTTGCGCCGAAAGGGCCCTTCAGGGCACCAGGAATACCGGCGCGTATCTAGTTTCCGGTCTACCCGCAGAAGATTGGCGGTGAGGATGCATTTGCTTTGGTGCAAAAGAGCATCGGCGTGCCGCCGACGAAACTCTACCTCGTCGGGTATTATCATATGCGCAATGAAGCTCGATCCGCTGGAAACAAGGGAGCTGGCCGAACGATCGATCAGTGGCGGGATCGAATTGTCGTCAGAGACAACCATTCCTTTCCCTGGAATTGCATGCCACCAACGATGATCTTGCGCTTTCCGCGCGCGCGCACGCGAAAATGTGGTCAAGAGCCCCAGAGGTAAATCACCGAGCGCTATCGCGCATCCTCCAAGATCATCGCGGCACCTTTCTCCGCGATCATCGCCGTCGGCGTGTTGGTGTTGCCCGACGTGATCGTCGGCATCACCGAGGCATCGGCGACGCGCAAGCCCGCGATGCCGTGAAAGCGCAGCCGCTCGTCGACCACGGCCAGTCGGATCGCTCGCCGTGCCCATCTTCGCGGTGCCGACGGGATGGAAGATCGTGGTGCCGATATCGCCGGCGGCTTTCGCCAGCGAGGCGTCGTCGTCGCCGACGCTGGGGCCGGGCAGGTATTCCTGCGGGTGATATTGTGCCAGCGCCTGCTGCTTCATCAGCCGCCGCGTGGTGCGGATGGCGTCGGCGGCGACCTGGCGGTCTTCGTCGGTCGACAGATAATTCGGCGCGATCGACGGGCGCCTCGTCCGGCTTCGCCGAGCGGATGCGCACGGTGCCGCGCGAGGTCGGCTGCAGATTGCAGGCGCTGACGGTGATCGCGGGAAAGCGATGCAGGGGATCGCCGAACTTGTCGAGCGACAGCGGCTGCACGTGGAACTGGATGTTGGCGCGCTCGCGATGCGGATCGGAGCGGGTGAAGATGCCGAGCTGCGACGGCGCCATGGTCAGCGGCCCGCGGCGGCGGAAGGCATAATCGAGCCCCATCAGGCCGCGCCGGAGCAGCGATTGTAATAGGTCTCGTTCAGCGTGCGGACGCCATCGACCTTGTAGATCGCGCGCTGCTGCAGATGGTCCTGCAGATTGCGGCCGACGCCTTGCTGGTCGAGCACGACATCGATGCCGAGCGGCGACAGCCAGTCTGGCGGGCCGATGCCGGAGCGGTGCAGCACCTGCGTCGATCCGATCGAGCCGGCGCACAGAATGACTTCGCCCTTGGTGCGGGCCTCGACCACTTCGCCGCCTTGCATGAAGCGCACGCCGACGGCGCGGCCGTTCTCGATCGATCAGGCGGTCGACCAGCACGTTCTTTTCCAGCCGCAGATTGGCGCGCGTTCAGCGCCGGCTTGAGAAAGCCGCGCGCCGACGACCAGCGCCGGCCGCGCTTCTGGTTGACGTGGAAATAGCTGATGCCTTCATTGTCGCCGGTGTTGAAATCGGCAATGCGTTTCGGATGCCCATCTCCTCGGCGGCGTCGCCGACCGCGTCGAGAATGTCCCAGGACAGCCGCGGCGCCTCGATGCGCCAGCCGCCGCCGGTGCCGTGATGCTCGCTCGCGCCGAGGAAATGATCTTCCAGCCGCCTGAACAGCGGCAGCACGTCGTCATAGCCCCAGCCGGTCAGGCCGAGCTGGCGCCAGTGATCGTAATCGGCGGCCTGTCCGCGCATCGAGATCATGGCGTTGATGGCGGAGGAGCCGCCGATCACCTTGCCGCGGGGATAGGCCAGCGCGCGGCCGTTGAGGCCGGGCTCCGCCTCGGTCTTGAACATCCAGTCCGAGCGCGGATTGCCGATCGCGAAGAGGTAGCCGACCGGGATGTGAAACCAGATCCAGTTGTCGTTGCCGCCGGCCTCCAGGATCAGCACGCGGTTTTTCGGATCGGCCGACAGCCGGTTGGCCATGATGCAGCCGGCGGTGCCCGCGCCGACGACGATATAGTCGAAATCACCTTCAAGCCTGTCGCGGCATCTTCCTAGCTTCCAGCCCGGACACGTCGTGCCGCTTGTGCCGGGCATCCACGTCTTTCGTCATAGTCAGACGTGGATGGCCGGGACAAGCCCGGCCATGACGCGGGAATGCGGCGCTCGCAGCGCTGTTGGTGGACCGCCACTTGCATGCTACAGGGCAGAAGCGTTCAACCCGAAAGCCGAGCATCTCCATGCCCATCGTCAACCGCGTCGCCGATCTGCAACCCGACATCCAGGCCTGGCGCCGGGATATCCATGAACATCCCGAACTGCTCTACGACGTGCACCGCACTGCGGCATTGGTGGCGGACCGGTTGCGGGAATTCGGCTGCGACGAGGTCGCTACCGGCATCGGCCGCACCGGCGTCGTCGGCGTCATCAAGGGCAGCAAGCCCGCCGGCAAGGGCGACGTGAAGGTGATCGGGCTGCGCGCCGATATGGACGCGCTGCCGATCGAGGAGGCGACCAATCTGCCTTACGCCTCCAGGACGCCGGGCATGATGCACGCCTGCGGCCATGACGGCCACACCGCGATGCTGCTGGGTGCGGCGCGCTATCTCGCCGAGACCCGCAATTTCGCCGGCGATGCGGTCGTGATCTTCCAGCCGGCCGAAGAGGGCGGCGCGGGCGCCGTTGCGATGATCAAGGACGGGCTGATGGACCGTTTCGGCATCGAGCAGGTCTACGGCATGCATAACGGTCCGGGCATTCCGGTCGGCGCGTTCGCGCATTCGGCCCGGTCCGATCATGGCCGGCGGCGATGCCGTCGTCATCAAGATCGAGGGGCTCGGCGGGCACGCCGCGCGTCCGCACAAATGCATCGATTCCGTCCTGGTCGGCGCGCAGTTGATCACGGCGCTGCAGTCGATCGTGTCGCGCAGCGTCGATCCGCTGGAATCGGCGGTGATTTCGATGTGCGAATTTCACGCCGGCAACGCCCGCAACGTGATCCCGCAAACCGCCGAGCTGACGGGCACCGTCCGTACCCTGAACGGCGAAGTGCGCGAAACTGGTGGAAAGGCGGGTGCGCGAGGTCGTCGCCGGCGTGGCGCAGATCACCGGCGCCAAGATCGATCTGACCTACGATCGCGGCTATCCGGTGACGGTCAACCATGCCGCGCAGACCGATGTCGCGACGCGCGGCGCCAGCGAAATCGCCGGCGACGCCAACGTGCACGAGATGCCGCCGCTGATGGCCGGCGGAAGATTTCGCCTACATGCTGGAGCAGCGGCCGGGCGCGTTGATCTTCTGCGGCAACGGCGACAGCGCAGGGCCTGCATCACCCCGCCTACAATTTCAACGACGAGGCGATCGTCTACGGCACCTCGTACTGGATCAAGCTGGTCGAGAACACGCTGGCCGCGTGAGGCCGTTCACCGACATTTCATCGCCGCCGGATGCGAGGGTCTTGACGGGCGGTCGCGGCGCGACCAGCTTCATCGTGAGGCGGCATTGGAGCGTGCATCATGGATGCCGTCACCTTGGTCGTTTTTGTCGCTTCGATCTATCCCGCCGGTCGAATTGCTGAGCGCCGGGGACGCAGCTTCAAAGTGTGGGCATGGGTTGCCGCGTTTATCGGTCCGCTCTGCGCTTCCGCTGGTGTTCTTGTTGCCGAACTTGCGCGCGAGAACGTCAGGCCATGCCTTAGGGCGGCAAACGCCGGAAGCGTTGAGACGCTATCCAGACTTGAGTCACGTGCCGGAACTGGCGGCCACTTGGGGCCCGCGCCGGGTCTTTGGCTCCGGCCGGCCGAGCCCCGGGTGGATGGCGGCTCTGCGGCAGAGTGTTGGGTGGACCGCCGCTTGCATGCTACAGAGGCACTAGCATTCCAACCCTTGAGGCCAGAATTCCCATGCCCATCGTCAACCGCGTCGCCGATCTGCAACCCGACATTCAGGCCTGGCGCCGCGATATCCATGCACATCCCGAACTGCTCTACGACGTCCACCGCACTGCGGCATTCGTCGCGGACCGCTTGCGCGAATTCGGCTGCGACGAGGTCGCCACCGGCCTCGGCAAGACCGGCGTCGTCGGCGTCATCAAGGGCAAGCAGCCGCGGCAAGGGCGACATCAAGGTGATCGGGCTGCGCGCCGACATGGATGCGCTGCCGATCGAGGAGGCGACCAATCTGCCCTACGCCTCCAAGACGCCGGGCAAGATGCACGCCTGCGGCCATGACGGCCACACCGCGATGCTGCTCGGGCGCCGCGCGCTATCTCGCCGAGACGCGCAATTTCGCCGGCGACGCGGTCGTGATCTTCCAGCCGGCCGAGGAGGGCGGCGGCGGCGCCGCCGCGATGATCAAGGACGGGCTGATGGACCGCTTCGGCATCGAGCAGGTCTACGGCATGCACAACGGCCCGGGCATTCCGGTCGGCCAGTTCGCCATCCGCCCGGCCCGATCATGGCGCGCGACCGACCGCATCGACATCAAGATCGAGGGCCTCGGCGGCCACGCCGCGCGGCCGCACAAGTGCATCGATCCTGTGCTGGTCGGCGCGCAGATCATCACCGCGCTGCAGTCGATCGTCTCGCGCACCGTCGATCCGCTGGAGTCGGCGGTGATCTCGATCTGCGAGTTCCACGCCGGCAACGCCCGCAACGTGATCCCGCAGACCGCCGAACTGCGCGGCACCGTGCGCACGCTGACGCCGGAAGTGCGCGAACTGGTCGAGAAGCGCGTCGCGCGAGGTGGTCGACGGCGTGGCGCAGATGACCGGCGCCAAGATCGATCTGGTCTACGAGCGCGGCTATCCCGTGACCGTCAACCACGCCGCGCAAACCGAGTTCGCGACGCGGTGGCCAGGGAAGTCGCCGGCGACGCCAGACGTCCACGACATGCCGCCGCTGATGGGCGCGGAAGATTTCGCCTACATGCTGGAGGCGCGGCCGGGCGCCTTCATCTTCTGCGGCAACGGCGACAGCGCAGGCCTGCATCACCCCGCCTATGATTTCAACGACGAGGCGATCGTCTACGGCACGTCGTACTGGATCAAGCTGGTCGAGAACACGCTGGCGGCGGCGTGAGAGGCTGCTCCAACGCCCTCAAGCGTCGATCGCACGCTAATTCGAATAGCGCTCAAGGAAGGCCTGTATCTCCAGTACGGGCTTTCTTTATTTGCTGCTCAACCGCGACGTGAAGATGCGGAGTTCGTAATATCTGCTAAGCGTGGTGGTCACGCCGAATACTGCGGCATCGCCGATCCGTGACAGGACCGCTTGGATCGTTCGGGTCGGGATGCCGCCGGATGGACGGAACACATATTGAAAATACGGCGCCAGCAGCCAGCCGGGCTTGAGATGCGCCTCGTAGATGAGCTCAAGCAGGCGTCTCATTGCTTCGCACCGGGCTCGGCAGGCCGGTGAAGAACTGGGTGTCGCGATCGAGGTTTCGGGCGGCATTGGAAATCCGCATGTAGGCCACCGCCATCCCGAACCGGTCGAGGGGGCGGCCGGGGACAAGGCCGACGAAGCCGATGCCGCCGTCGAGATAGAGGTCGATCAGGTTTCGATCCGGCGGGCTGTAGGCGATCCGGCCGAAAGCCGTCACTCCCGGCAACGACGCTCGAAACGCCCTTCTCGGTCACCGACGGCGGCCGGTAGAGCGTCTGCTCCACGACCGCGAAGATTCCGAAATTGCCGCGAAGCTTTGCCGCGATGCCGGTTCCACTAGGGTCGGCGATCGACGGCGCCCTGCGCGGTGAAGCGCTGATCGTCGAACTGTCCGGTATGATACCAGCCTCCCGGCGTGAAATTGCCGGCCAGCGGACGGCTCGCCGAAGTCGATATCGTAGTCCCAGCGGACCTGCCCGATGACCCACGGCGGATCGTTGACGCGAAACGCCAGACCGTGATTGTCGCGAAGCTGCGGGTCGCCGTCGCCAGGCCGCGCCGCATTGCCGTTGAACACCGCGCCGAAAAGCCGGTGATCTGGTCCGACAGCGCGGCCTTGACGCGAATGCCGGGCACCGCGATCGGCGGCGCCGGACCGCCGGAGGAAGGTTGGTGGCCTTGATGGCCGGCCAGCCGAACGTCCCGTTGATGAAGAGATCGTCGGTCTGGCTGTCGAAGAACTCGACATCGGCCGCCTGCTGGCCGATCCTGATGTTCAGCGCATTGTTGTAGAAGCTCTGCTCGAAATACGCGTTGTAGAGGCGCGCCTCGGGCAGCGCCTCGATCTCGCTGATGGTCGCCAGGTTGTGGATGTAGTTGCGCGATCAGCCCGCGGCCGTAGATGCTCGTAGCGTGTTGGCGAAGAATCTGCCGCCGGTCCAGCCGACCAGTTTTTCGAGGTCGCCATCGACGGAGAAATCAAAGCGGCCGAGATGGATGAAGCCGCGCCGCAGTTCCGCCCGAGACATTGCCGATGTTGTCGCCGATATAGGTTGCGCCGAAATTCAGTCCCTTGGCCGCAAGCCCGTCATGCCATTCGTTGAACCATTTCGGAGCCAGCCATTCGGCGGCGCTTTCGTCCTTGGCGCCGGCGTGTGCGCCGGTGGTCGCCGATGGCGCCGCACAAGATACGCCGCCGCTACCGACCAATCTGCGCAACGCAAGACATTCGCGGTGGTCCCGCCCTCGTGACCAGGCCTCGAACTACCTGATGATCCCGATGCGCTTCATGATGAAGTAGGCGGCGAAGCGATGACAGCACCATCAGCAGCGATGCCCACAGGAACGCTGTATCGAGATCGGTAAACGGCAGGCCCTTGGTGTTCATGCCGAAAATGCCGGTGACCAGCGTCGGCGGCATCAGCAGCGCCGTCAGCACCGAGAGCACCCTGATAGTTGTTGTTGCCCTGCTCCTCGATCTTCAGATGGAGCTCTTCCTGCAGCAGCCGGCTGCGCTCGCGCATCTCGACGATGGTGTGATCGAGGCCATCGAGGCGCTGCGCGAGCTTGCCGGCGCGGAGCCGCAAGGCGGGCTTCAGATCGTCGACGATGCTTCTGCTCGAACCGGTGGAACACGATCCGCAGGCCTGACAATTGCCGGTGCAGGCGGCCGCAGGTGCGCCGCAGGCGGCCGAGGTTCTGGCGCAGATCCGCCGCGCTGTCCGACAGCACCTGTTCCTCGACCTCATCGAGCGCCTGCGCCACGCGATCGGCGATGCCGATCCATGGTGTCGGCGACATGTTCGACGATTGTCTCAAGCAGCGCGGCGGCGCTTCGATGCGATGCGCCCGCCTCGAGCGCGCGGCGGGTGGCGTCGACCGCGCACAGCGCATGATGGCGGCCGCTAACCAGGATCTGCTCGGTCATGACGAAGCGGAGATATCCGGTATCCTCGGTCGCTTCGGCGACGTCGCGCAACAGATCGGAGATCACGCCGTAGACGCAGTCGTCGACGGTGTGGAGCTGCTGGTAAGTGTCCTTTGACAGCAGCAGCGCGCGTGCCTGCGGCCGGCACCTGGAGGTTGGCGGAGCGTCAGCCATTGCAGCGCGCGGGCATCGGCCAGGTTGAAGTGCAGCCAGAGCAGCCCGTCATGGGAAAACGGAATCGGCTGGTCGACGGCGAGCGATTTCCGGAACGCCGTCCGAATGGATGCGAAACGCCCAGACCAATCCCGGGACAGCGGTCGACAGAAGCGGTGAGCGCGCGTGGCTCGCTGTTGGCGAAGGCATCGGCAACCGACGTATCAGCTCGCATCGCGCACCGCAGAACTTTGTCGCACGCCGGAAATCACGGGGTACGCCCACCAGAGGGACAAATCGGGTTCCAGGGGCGGCAGCCTCCGAGCCCGCCAGTTCCCCAATAAGGTCCTATAGAATGACATCGCCTGTTACGGGAGTGTGTCACTCAGCCGCTATTCCGCGAGGCTTCCGCGAGGCCTTCGATCCTGCTTGTTGTAGTCGTAAAGGCCGCGGCCATAGGGCAAAGCGTCAGATCGGCGATGGAAATGATGCGCGCCGACGCACGCGCCGGACCGGAAAGTCGGCCACCGGCGCGTTGACATGGGGCACGAGGTGAGCCGGCCCGGCCCGATCCATGAGCCCTTCACCGCGATTTCGGTCAGGTTGATAGGCGACGAGCTGGCAGATCTTCGGCGCGGCCGTCGACGCCGGGGATCAGCTTGAGATTGATCTGCGTCTTGGACGAGCGTGGCGCGGTTATCTACGCCGTTGCCGGCCATGCTCTCGTGCTTGTAGGCCATGGTGCCCATGGCCGACGAGCTGGCCCGCATATTCGAGCGTGCCGGTCAGCGTATCCTTGACGATCTCGAGCTTCGGGATGGGCGTATTTCTTCGGGAAGCCCCAGATCTCACGGCCGGCCGACGATCGGCGGATCGTCGTCGAGATACATCTGGCGCGACGAAATTGACTTCCTCGCCATGGAACCGCGCACGGGGATCACCAGGCCGGACTCGGTGTAGCTGCCGAAGCCGGAGCTGTCGGGCATCTTGATGCACTCGTAGTGCACCAGCGGCTGCGTCGATCGGCTCCAGCGGCTCGGGCAGCTGCTGCGCGGATGAGCTCCGGATCGGTCTCGTAGGTGATGACCATGTATTCGCGATTGATGAAGCGATAGGGCCCCGCCGGATAGCTCGGACCGGCCAGCGGCATCGAAGTGGAGTCTCGAGGACGTCTGCGTTGCGCATCGGAAGTCTCCGTGCCATGGTTCAGTGCGCGGTCCAGCCGCCGTCGATCGGCAGCGATCGGTGCCTGTGATCGATGCCGGCGCTGTCGGCTGGCGAGAGAACGCGCCAGCGCGCGCCACCTCCTCGACCGTGACGAAGCGCTTGGTCGGCTGGGCGGCGAGCAGCACGTCGTTGATCACCTGCTCGTCGGGTGATGCCGCGCGCCTTGGCCGTGTCGGGGATCTGCTTCTGCGACCAGCGGCGTCCAGACATAGCCGGGGCAGATCGCGTTGACGGTGATGCCGTCGCTCGGCGGCTTCGAGCGCCACGGTCTTGGTCAGGCCGGCGATGCCGTGCTTGGCGGCGACATAGGCCGACTTGAAGGGCGAGGCGACCAGCGCGTGCGCCGAGGCGATGTTGATGATGCGGCCCCACTTGCTTCTGCTTCATGGCCGGGCAACGCGAGCGCGGATGGTGTGGAACGCGCGCGGACAGGTTGATGGCGAGGATCGCGTCCCACTTGTCGGCCGGGAACTCCTCGATCGGCGCGACGATACTGGATGCCGGCATTGTTGACCAGGATGTCGCACGCCGCCGAATCGCTGCCCGGCCATGCGCTGATCATGCGCGGCGATGTCAGTCGGTGCCATCGGCTCATGTCGGCGCCGCTATAGATCGCCTTGACGCCGAGACTCGCTCGGCGATGCCGCCGCGCATGCCTTCGATCGCCGCCGCATCGCCGAAGCCGTTCAGCATGACGATGTTGGCGCCGCTGGCTGCGAAGCCGCGGGCGATGCCGAGCCCGATGCCGCTGGTCGAGCCGGTGACCATGGCGGTCTTTCCGCTTCATGACATGGCTCTCATGCGAGTGAGATGCCCGCAGCGCGGCGCATCGCGATGCCTCTGAGCATGCGCATTGATAGCCGCGGCGACGCGATATCGAAATTGTCTCGACGTGCGGACAGCTGCGAATGCGCGTGAGCCGACGGCATTGTCGGACCGGTGTCACCGCTGCCCTGAATTCGGCTGCGACACGACGCTGATGGTTACTCGCGAGAGTATTGCCATGGACTGCGCGAACGCCAGTTCTGCAGCACAGCGCGGCTACGGCCGGCTGGCGGCCGGATCGCTGCGACCGCATCGCGCTGGTGCTGCAGGGCGGCGGCGCGCTGGGCGCCTACCAGGCCGGCGTCTATCAGGCGCTGCACGAAGGCGAGCATCGAGCCGGACTGGGTCTGCCGGCGTCTCGATCGGCGCCATCAACGCCGCCATCATCGCCGGCAATCCGCGCGGAGCGACCGGCTGCGAGCGGCTGCAGCGAATTCTGGGAGCGCATCACCGACCGCAAGGTCTGGCACTACACGCCGGACGGCGACATCTACCGCAAGATGCCGCAACGCGATGAGCTCGTTCAGACTGACCATCGCTGCAGGCCAGCCCGGCTTCTTCAAGCCGCCGACGTCAATGCCCTGGCTCGAGCCCGCCGGCGCGCGCGACGCGCGACCAGCTACTACGACACCGCCCGCTGCGCGAGACGCTTGCTCGAGCTGGTCGACTTCGACGCTCATCAACGACGCGCAAGGTCCGATTTTGCGGTCGGCGCCGTCAACGTGCTGACCGGCAACTTCGTCTACTTCGACAATCGCGAACGAAGAGATCGGCCCGGAGCACGTCATGGCCAGCGGCGCGCTGCCGCCGGCGCTTGCCGATGGTCAAGATCGGCACCGACTATTTCTGGGACGGCGGCATCGTTTCCAACACGCCGCTGCAGCATCTGCTCGACCAGGAGGACAGGCTCGAATGCGCTGGTGTTCCAGGTCGATCTGTTCAGCGCTCGCGGCGTCGCTGCCGCGCGATATTCACGAGCGTGCTCGGCCAGGCACAAGGACATCATGTATTCGTCGCGCACCCGCCACAACACCGATGTCTGCAAGCAGCATGAACAACCTGGAAGACCGACTCTGCAAGGCGCTCGCCAGCAGTTCCGGATGACCGGCTCAGCGAACGACGAGCGTTCAGTTGCGCGACCGTCTCGCCGATCTGCCGGAAATCACCATCCTGCAGATGATCTACCAGCAGAAAGCCTATGAGGGGGCGATTCCAAGGACCATGAATTCTCGGCCACGTCGATGCGCGAGGCATTGGCAAAGTGGACTGGAAGACACCCGCCGCACGCTGAAGCTTCGCGGACTGGCTGAGCCTGCCGGAACAGCGGCGTGCGGCATCGTGGTCCACGACGTGCATCGCGGGCGCCGACTACTGAATGATACTCGGCGGCTCGCGTCGCATAAGCGCGCAGCCGCTCAATAGCGCGCCGGCACGTACATTTCGGGCGGATCGGGCCGCGATGATAGTCCGGGTTGCGAACGCGCGCCGGCAGCACCACCGGGTCGTGCTGGATCTCTGGTAGGGAATTTGTTCGAGCAGGTGCGCGATGCAGTTCAGCCGCGCCTTCTTCTTGTCGACGGCCTCGACCACCCACCACGGCGCTTCGGGGATGTGGGTGCGCTCCAGCATCGCTTCCTTGGCCTTGGTGTATTGCTCCCAGCGGCTGCGCGACTCGACGTCCATCGGGCTGAGCTTCCACTGCTTGAGCGGATCGTGGATGCGCATCGTGAAGCGCAGATGCTGCTCCTCGTCGGTGATCGAGAACCAGTACTTGATCAGGATGATGCCCGGAGCGCACCAGCATGCGCTCGAACTCCGGCACCGAGCGGAAGAACTCCTCGACGTCGTCCTCGGTGCAGAAGCCCATCACGCGCTCGACGCCGGCGCGGTTGTACCAGCTGCGGTCGAACAGCACGATCTCGCCGCCGGCCGGCAGATGCGGCGACGTAGCGCTGGAAATACCACTGCGTGCGCTCGCGCTCGTTCGGCGCCGGCAGCGCCGCGACGCGGCAGACGCGCGGATTGAGCCGCTGCGTGATGCGCTTGATGACGCCGCCCTTGCCGGCGGAATCGCGGCCCTCGAAGATCACCACCACCTTGAGCTTGTGCGTGCTGCACCCAGCTCCTGCAGCTTCACCAGCTCGCCCTGCAGGCGGAACAGTTCCTTGAAGTCAGAGCCGCCGATCGACGGTTTCTTTCGCGGTATGGTCGGCAAACTCGTTGGTCAGCGCATCGAGCCGATCGTCGTCGATCTCGAGTTCCAGTTCCTCATCGAAACTATCCAGCATTTCCGCGCTGAATGCGGTCGTGGATGGCTGATGCGGCTGCGGTCTTTCGGTCATGGACGGCTCCGGCTGCAGACCTGTTGGTCCGGTGGGTGTGAATGCAAATGTCTGCCGCGTCAGTCGATCAGGGCGCGACTTCGCGGAAAGCAGAAGGCCGGAGTTTGCGGCTCCGGCCTTCCGCTATCCGTTCGAGGCTGCCGCATGCGTGGCAGCGACCGCACCGCGCCAATTCTCAGAACAGATCTGCGAGAACAGCACGTAGAGGCCGGCCGACAGCATGATCGCGGCCGGCAGCGTCAGCACCCAGGCCATCAGCAGGTTGCGGATGGTGGCCATCTGCAGGCCCGAGCCGTTGGCCGCCATCGTGCCGGCGACGCCGGACGACAGCACATGCGTGGTCGAGACCGGCAGGCCGAACACGTCGGCGGCGCCGATCGTGGCGGCGGCGACCAGCTCGGCGGACGCGCCCTGCGCGTAGGTCAGGTGCGTCTTGCCGATCTTCTCGCCGACGGTGATGACGATGCGCTTCCAGCCGATCATGGTGCCGAGGCCGAGCGCGATCGCGACCGCGATCTTGACCCAGAGTCGGGATGAACTTGGTGGCGCTGTCGAGCGAGCCCTTGTAGGCGTTGAGGGTCGCGACCTCTTCCTTGCTGAGGTCGTTTTCCTTGTCCTTCATCAGGAAGCGGATCGCCTCCGAGGTCAGGTACATGTCGTTGCGGGTGTTGCCGACGGCTTCGGCCGGCACCTTGTTGAGCGAGCCGTATTTCTGCGACCTGGTCGCCGACGTCCTTCACCAGCACGGCGAGCGACGGATAGGTGCCTTCGCTGATCTTGCGCGCGGCGACGTACTGCGTCACCGCCGGGCCGCGGATCGCCGATGATGCTGTGGCCGGCGCCCTTGGCGGCGATCACCTTGGCGGCGGCCTCGAGGTCTTCTGGAACTGCGCCACCTGCGATTCCGGCAGCGCGCGGTTCAGCGCGTAGGCGGTCGGCACGGTGCCGATCAGGATCAGCATGATCAGGCCCATGCCCTTCTGGCCGTCGTTCGAGCCGTGCGCGAAGCTGACGCCGGTGCAGGTCAGCGATCAGGATGCCGCGGATCCACAGCGGCGGCGGCTTGTTGCCTTCGGGCGCGGCGTAGAGCGCCGGATTGCGGACGATGAACTTCAGCACCAGCAGCAGGATCGCGGCCGCGCATGAAGCCGAACAGCGGCGACAGCAGCAGCGCGTAGCCGATTTCGGTCGCCTTGGTCCAGTCGACGCCCGAGGTGCCGTCGCGGCCGCGCATCAGCGCGTTGGCGATGCCGACGCCGATGATCGAGCCGATCAGCGTGTGCGAGCTCGAGGCCGGCAGGCCGAGATACCAGGTGCCGAGGTTCCAGATGATCGCGGCGATCAGCAGCGCGAACACCATGGCGAAGCCGGCGCTGCTGCCGACCTGCAGGATCAGTTCGACCGGCAGCAGCGAGACGATGCCGAAGGCGACCGCGCCGGTGGAGAGCAGCACGCCGAGGAAGTTGAAGAAGCCCGACCACATCACGGCGAATTCGGCCGGCAGCGAGTGGGTGTAGATCACGGTCGCGACCGCGTTGGCGGTGTCGTGGAAGCCGTTGACGAACTCGAAGCCGAGCGCGATCAGCAGCGCGACGAACAGCAGGATGATAGGGCAGGTAGGTCGTGACCTTGGTGCCGGTCGCGTCGACGTCGGCGTAGATGCTGTAGGCGACGAACAGCAGCCCGGCGGCGAGAATGCCGAAGAAGAGGATCATCGTCAGCGGATTGAAACCCTTGTCGAGATTGGGCCTGCGAGGCCGGCTGGACCGGCGCTGCGTCGCCGATCGATGAATTGAGTGTAATATCGGTCATTCTGACGCCCCGTCGTATACATGCTGAGAGGCGGCATCTTTGACCGACGGACTTGAAGGTTGGATGACAGGCAACGGTTATGCCGGCCAGCACTGTGCATGACGTGGCGCGGGCGTATGCCTCGGCGTCGGATACTCGCTGGGAATCGTGCGGCGATGGAATATCCGGTCAGGCGCCCCATGCCGTTGGCGAATACATCGGCCGCTCGGCAGCGCGGCTGAACGCCGCCTCTGTAGCTGAGGATCGGCGTCGGAGGCAGGTCGCGCGCTGCACAGCGCCGGGGCTGAAGGCAGCCGCGCAGCGCGCCGACCTCATGGGAACGTCATAGGCGTGAACAGGACGCCCCACATTCCCGTCGAGAATGCGATTATATCATTCATCAATTAAAGGTTGTACATGCGATTTGTCATTTTTCCGTGTATATTTCACAGGAATTGCGGCCTGTCGGACTGCCGGACTTCAGGCGGCCTGTGCCGAGTTTTCGCAGCACGCTGGCGGCGATCTTGAGATCGTCGACAAAGCGCTGATATTCCCGCGCCTTGGCATCGGCATCGGGCAGCCGCAACAGATAGGACGGATGCACCGTCACCAGCGCCTTGGTGCCGTCGTCGAGATCGATCAGGCGCCCGCGGTTCTTGTTGATCGGCGTGATCTTGCCGAACACGCTTTGCGCCGCGGTCGCGCCCATCGCCACCACCAGGTCGGGTTTGATCGCGGCCAGTTCGCGCTCGTACCACTGCCGGCACGCCTTGATCTCCGGCGTGTTCGGCTTCTGGTGCAGGCGGATCTTGCCGCGCGGCACGAACTTGAAATGCTTCACCGCGTTGGTGACGTAGACCTTGCTGCGGTCGATGCCGGCTTCTTCCAGCGCGCGGTCGAGCATCTGTCCGGCCGGGCCGACGAACGGTTTGCCGGCGAGGTCTTCCTTGTCGCCGGGCTGCTCGCCGACCAGCATCATCTGCGCGTGTTGCGGGCCTTCGCCGAACACGGTCTGGGTCGCGTCTTTCCAGAGCGGGCAGGCGCGGCAATCGGCGGCTTCCTCGCGCAGGCTTCGATATCGTCATGGCTGCAGGCTTTCGTTTCATGGCGGCTCCAGCCGCTTCTGCGACTTGTGCGGTTCGGTTGCGCGCTGCGATCATCGCGCTGGCGGCGCGTTCGGCGCTTTCGATCAAGGGCTTAATCAACGAGGCCTCCGGCAGGTTCCGCCAGATATTTCTTGCGGCATCTCCGTCTGCATGGCCTGCACCTTCAGCCGCGCCGGATTGAAGATGCTGGCGTAGTAGCGCCGCCAGGTCTCTTCCAGCCGGTCCTGCGTCGGCGCCTCGGACTTGCTGACGCCCGGCGTGATCGAGACGGCATGGCCGTCCCAATGCGCGCAGACGTCAGGCGTCAGGATCGACCAGGGCATGTCGGCAAAGCGGCGCGCGAAGAACGGCGCGGCCAGTTCGACGATGTGATGCTCCGGCTCGAACCAGGCGACGAAATGCGATTTCTGCTCGCGGCCGACTTCGCGAAAGCGGACGAAGGCGTGCATCTTGTGCTCGTCGCGGCGCACGGCCTTCGCCATCGCGACGACCTCGGCCACGTCAGGATCGGTCGCGACGTCGAGCAGATCGTGATGTGCCCGCAGCCGCCACAGCAGGCGATAGAGCAGGGCGAACCGTTCGGGGTTGCGGTGCAGGATCGCGATCTGCGCCAGTTCGACGAATTTGGCCGGTACGTTGAAGGTGCCTTGCGGCGGTCTCGAGCGGCGGCGTCGGTCGGCTCGAACAGTTCGGGCGCGTCACCGCGCACGCGTCCAGGTCACGTCGGACGGGCTTCACGTCGTTCAGCGCCAGCGCGCGCGCGGCTTTGCGCCAGCCGTCGAAATCGGTTTCGCTATCGAGGGTGATGTGCGATGCTCTCAGCCTCGGCTGCGGTCGAAACTCGAAATCCCAATTGCGTCGCCTTGCGGCTTGAACCGCTCCACCAGCCGCGCGCCATCGAGCAGATGCGGCGACGGCCGGTGGTCGCTGAGAACGATGAACGGCAGCGCCTTGTTCTGCGGGATATGCAGCCGCGCCAGATCGGCCACGCGGATCGAGGTCAGGCGGCGCGTGGCGATGATGCGATCGACCGCCTTGGTGCCGAAGCCCGGCACGCGCAACAGATCCTCGCGGCTGGCGGTTGCGACATCGAGCGGAAAGCGGTCGCGGTGGCGCAGCGCCCAGGCCAGTTTCGGATCGATGTCGAGCGGCAGCATGCCGTCGGTCTCATCGACGATCTCGCCGGCGTCAAAACCGTAGAACCGCATCAGCCAGTCGGCCTGGTAGAGCCGGTGCTCGCGAATGAGCGGCGGCGAGACCAGCGGCAGCGCGCGGCTGGCGTCGGGGATCGGGCTGAAGGCCGAATAATAGACGCGCTTGAGCCGGTAGGAGCCGTAGAGATTGGCGCTGGTGTCGAGGATGGTCTTGTCGCTGGCGCGCATCCGCGCCGATGATCATCTGCGTGCTCTGGCCGGCGGTGCGAAAGCGCGGCGGCTTTGTCTTCGTCGCGGCCTTGGCGTTCTCCTTGGCTTCATCGAGCTTCAATCGCAGCCGGCCCATGGTGCGGCGGATCGCGCGCACGTCCTTTTCCGGCGCGAATTTGGCGCAGGCTGTTTTCCAGCGGCATCTCGATGTTGATGGAGAGGCGGTCGGCATATTTGCCGGCTTCCGCGATCAGCGCGTCGTCGGCCTCCGGAATGGTCTTGAGATGAATGTAGCCGCGGAAGTGATGCTCCTCGCGCAGCTTTCGCGCGACGCTCACCACCTGCTCCATGGTGTAGTCGGCGCTGCGGATGATGCCGGAGGAGAGAAACAATCCCTCGATGTAATTGCGGCGATAGAAGTCGATCGTCAGCTTCACCACCTCGTCGACCGTGAAGCGCGCCCGCGGCACGTTGCTGGAGGTGCGGTTGACGCAATAGAAGCAATCGTAATTGCAGGCGTTGGTGAGCAGCACCTTCAGCAGCGAGATGCAGCGTCCGTCCGGCGCGTAGGAATGGCAGATGCCCATGCCCGGCGCGGTCGAGCCGAGGCCCTTGCCGTCGCTGGAATCCCGCTTCTCGGTGCCGGAGGAAGCGCAGGAAGCGTCGTATTTCGCCGGCATCCGCCAGGATTTCCAGCTTACGTTGCACGTCCATCGTTGAATCCCTTTGATTCCGTTCATGAATCGCCCAAGCGTCGATCCCGATTGACTCTGCCGGGCCCTGTTAGCTTTATATTAGAACATATCATGAACAAATGAGCCAGCCGCGGGTTCACTCGGAAGAAGCGGTAACGGCCCAAATTTCCTGAGGAGCGGCGCATGAGGCACCGCACGCACAGCACGCTTGCGAATTTGCGCGGCACGCATCGAGCGCATCGAGAGCGCATGGCGATGCGCATGACGCTCAGCAAGGTCGCGCTCGGCCATGCGGCAGCGGATGCGATGCTGCGGGGCGGGCTTGCGGTAGCCGCGGTGCATGAAGTGTTCGCCGAGGGACATCAGAGCGCGGCGGCCACCGGCTTCATCGCGGGCCTCGCGGGGCGGGTCACGCCGCGCCGGCCGCTGGTCTGGGTGCGGCAGGATTTTTCCGAAATCGAATCCGGCGCGCTGTCGATGAGCGGGCTTTGCGAACTCGGGCCTCGATCCGCGGCTGCGTGGTGACCGTGCGCGCCGCCGACACCGACGCCGCGTTGCGGACCGCCGCCGACGCGCTGGCCTGCGATGCGCTCGGCGCCGTCGTGCTGGAAGTCTGGGGCGAGGCGCGCCAGCTCGATCTCGTCGCCAGCCGCAAACTGACGTTGGCCGCGCAAGCCTCCGGCGTCACCGCGCTTGCTGCTGCGGGTGGCGGCGGACGCCGCGCCCTCGACCGCGGAGACCAGATGGATCGTGCGCGCGGCGCATTCGCCGCCGGTCTGCGCCCTGGCATGCGTGGGGCGCGCCGGTGTTCGACGCGCAACTCGTTCGCAACCGTCATGGCCCGGTCGGCCGGTGGATCATGGAATGGAAATGTGATGAGTGCCTCTTCAGCGAACCGGCGGCGTATCCTCAGCCTGTGGCTGCCGCGCCTGCCCATCGACCGCATCAAGCGCAAGCTTGCGCAGAACGAGCGACGCGCTGGATAACACTCCCAGCGTCGTCGTCGCCAAGCAAAACAACGCGCTGCTGATTTACGCCCTCGACGATGCTGGCCGCGCGCTCCGGCCTCGCGATCGGCCTGCCGCTCGCCAATGCCCGCGCCATCTGTCCCGGAACTGACGGTGTTCGATGCCGACGAGGTCGCCGACCGCAAGACGCTCGACGACATCGCCGACTGGTGCGACCGCTTCACGCCGCTGGTGGCGCTCGATCCGCCGCATGGGCTGTTCCTCGACATCACCGGCTGCGCCCATCTGTTCGGCGGCGAGCGCGCGCTGCTGCAGATCGTGTGCGGCGCGCTGACGCGGCGCGGCTTTGCCGTCAGCGCCGCGATCGCCTGGCACCTCGATCTGCGCCCGCACGCTGACGCGGCATGCTTCCGGCAAGATCATTGCCGATGGCGAGGAGGCCGACGGCCGTCAGCCCGCTGCCGGTATCCGCGCTCGGCGCCGACGATGCCATCACCGGCGGCCTGCGCCGCGCCGGCTTGAAGACCATCGGCGACGTCGCCTCGCGCGCGCGCCACGAAATCACGGCGCGGTTCGGCGCCGGCTTCACGACGCTGCTGGAGCAGGCGCTGGGGCGAGGGCGATGCGCCGATCAGCCCGCGAAAGCCGCTGCCGGATTACATCGTCGAAAAGCGCTTTCCCGAACCGGTCGCCACCGAAACCGTGATCGCGATGAACGCTGTCCGCGCTCGCCGCCATGCTGGTCACGGCGATGGACAAGCAAGGCAAGGGCGCGCGGCGGCTGGAAGCGAGTTTCTTCCGCACCGACGGCGCGGTGCGCACGATCGCGGTCGATACCGGCCGTCCCGTGACGAAGCCCGAGATGATCGACCGCCTGTTCCGCGAACGGCTCGATGCGCTCAACGATCCCCTCGATCCCGGCTTCGGCTTCGATCTCATCCGTCTCTCCGCCAGCCGCACCGAAATCGTGGTGCAGCAGCAGCGCGATCTCGACGCCAATGTCCATGACAATGACGAACTGGCCGCGCTGATCGACCGCATCGCCGCGCGCATCGGCGGCAAGCGCGTGGTCGTGCATCTGCCGCAGGATACCCATATCCCCGAGCGCGCGGTGCTGGCCGCACCGGCGCAGCATCATCTGGCGGCCGCGACGCAGGCCGCCTGGCCGGCGCGCATCGAGAGCGAGCCGCCGCTGCGGCCGTTGCGGCTGTTCGACAAGCCGGAGCCCATCAAGGTGCCGTTCGCGACCGTGCCCGACGGCCCGCCGCATCAGTTCACCTGGCGCCGCGTCACCCATGCGGTGGTGCGGGTGGAGGGCCCCGAACGCATCGCCATGGAATGGTGGAAGCAGGACGGCGATGGCGCTGACGCGGGATTATTTCCGCATCGAGGATGAAGCGGGACTTCGCTTCTGGATCTTTCGCGACGGGCTCTATGAAAGCGAACTGGCCGACGAGGAAGGCAAGCCCGCATCCGTCAGACTGGTTCGTGCACGGGCTGTTCGCATGAACAGCTCCTGTGCAGCATATCCCGGTTATGCCGAGATCGGCATCACCACCAATTTCTCGTTCCTGCGCGGCGGCTCGGATCCGCGCGCCTATGTGCATCAGGCGAGCGAGCTCGGCATTCCCGCGATCGGCATCGCCGACCACAACACGCTGGCCGGCGTGGTGCGCGCCTACAAGGAACTCGACAACCCCGAGGTCACGCTACAAGCCAAAACTTCTGATCGGCGCGCGCCTCGTCTTCATCGACGGCACGCCTGACATTCTGGTCTATCCGCGCGACCGCGCCGCCTACGGCCGGCTGTGCCAGCTGCTCACCCGCGGCAAGCGCGGCGACGACATCACGCGGATCGAGAAGGGCGAATGCCATCTGAAGCTCGATGACCTGCTGGAATTCGCCGAAGGCCAGCTTCTGGTGCTGACGCTGCCGCATCGTTTCGATGCGGCGAAGCGCGCAGAAATTCTGCGAGCGCCTGAAGCAACAGCCGCGCCGATGGCGTCTGGCTCGCCGCAAGCCTGCTCTATCGCGGCGACGACAAGCGCCGGCCTGGCGCGGCTGCATCGCCTGGCGCTCGCGGCAAAGTGCCGCTGCTGGCGACCAACGAGGTGCTGTACCACCATCCCGCCGCGCCGTCCGCTGCAGGATGTGCTGACCTGCATCCGCGAGAAGACCACGATCGACGCGATCGGCAGGCGGCTGGAAGCCAATGCGGAGCGCTATCTCAAACCGGCCCATGAAATGGCGCGGCTGTTTCGCGATATTCCCGAGGCGATCGCGGAAACCATGCGCTTTGCCGAGCCGCATCGCTTTCTCGCTCGACCAGCTCAAATACCAGTATCCGGACGAGCCGGTGCCGCCGGGCAAGACCGCGCAGCAGCATCTGGAAGACCTGACCTGGGCCGGCGTCGACAAATATTTCGGCGGCGAGATCGGCGACACGCTGCGCGCCACCTTGCGCAAGGAACTCGCGCTGATCGCCGAGCTCAAATACGCGCATTATTTTCTCACCGTGCACGACATCGTCCATTACGCGCGCAGCCAGAACATCCTGTGCCAGGGCCGGGGCTCGGCGGCGAATTCCGCCGTCTGCTACGTGCTCGGCATCACCTCGGTCGATCCGACCAAGGTCGATCTGCTGTTCGAGCGCTTCATCTCCAAGGAGCGGCTGGAGCCGCCCGACATCGACGTCGATTTCGAGCATTCGCGGCGCGAGGAGGTGATGCAATATGTCTACCGCCGCTACGGCCGCCACCGCGCCGCGATCATCGCCACCGTCATCCATTATCGCCCGCGCAGCGCGATCCGCGACGTCGGCAAGGCGCTGGGGCTGACCGGAGGACGTCACCGCGGCGCTCGCCGACACCGTGTGGGGAAGCTGGGGCAAGGGCCTCAACGAGATGCAGGTCCGCCAGGCCGGGCTCGACCCTGCAGAATGCGATGGTCGAGCTCGCGGTCGAACTCGCCACCGAGCTGATCGAATTCCCGCGCCATCTGTCGCAGCATGTCGGCGGCTATGTGCTGACGCAGGACCGGCTCGACACCTATGTGCCGATCGGCAATGCCGCGATGGACGACCGCACCTTCATCGAATGGGACAAGGACGACGTCGACGCGCTTCAACATGATGAAGGTCGACGTGCTGGCGCTGGGCATGCTGACCTGCATCCGCAAATGCTTTGATCTGATCGCCGACCACAAGGGCGAGCGCTGGGAGCTGGCGACCGTCCAGCAGGACGACGAGAAGGTCTACGACATGCTGTGCCGCGGCGAATCGCTCGGCGTGTTCCAGGTCGAAAGCCGCGCGCAGATGAACATGCTGCCGCGCCTGAAGCCGCGAACCTTCTACGATCTCGTCATCGAAGTCGCGATCGTGCGGCCCGGTCCGATCCAGGGCGACATGGTGCATCCATATCTGCGGCGGCGGAACGGCATCGAGCAAGGTGAGCTATCCGTCGCCATCGCCCGAGCACGGCGACACGGATGAGCTGCACAAGGTGCTGCACAAGACGCTCGGCGTGCCGCTGTTCCAGGAGCAGGCGATGCGGATCGCGATCGAGGCCGCCAGGTTCACGTCCGAGGAAGCCAACGGCTTGCGCCGCGCGATGGCGACCTTTCGCAATGTCGGCACCATCGGCAAGTTCGAAGACAAGATGATCGGCAACATGATCGCGCGCGGCTACGATCCGGAATTCGCCAAAAACTGCTTTGAGCAGATCAAGGGTTTTGGCTCCTACGGCTTTCCGGAAAGCCATGCCGCAAGCTTTGCGCAGCTCGTCTATATCTCGTCATGGCTGAAGCATTATCACCCCGATGCCTTCTGCTGCGGCTTGCTCAATTCGCAGCCGATGGGCTTTTACGCGCCGGCGCAGATCGTCGGCGACGCCCGCAAGAACGGCGTCGAGGTGCGCGAGATCGATGTGTCCCACAGCTTTGCGCAGAACACGCTGGAGGAGGGGACGGGAAATATTGCGCGGTGCGCCTCGGCTTTCGCCAGATCGACGGGTTTCAGCTGGGTCGATGAGGACGAGGAGAGGCTGAAACAATGCAGTCGTCATTCCGGGATGCGTCAGCGTCATTCCGGGGCGATGCGTGCAGCGAACCCGGATTCACGCTGTCGCGATGCCCCGAATGACGATGCGGATGAGAGCGACGACTGGGCCGACCGCATCGTCGCCGCCCGCACGCGCCGTCCCTTCACCTCGCTGGAAGATTTCGCCCGCGACACCGGCTTGCCAAAACGCGCGCTGATCCTGCTGGCCGATGCCGATGCGTTCCGCTCCATCGGGCTCGACCGCCGCGCAGCCCTGTGGGCGGTGCGGCGGCTGCCCGACGACGTGCCGCTGCCGCTGTTCGAAGCCGCGGTCGCGCGCGAGCAGCCCGACGAGAACGCAAAACCGCTGCCGCTGATGCCGCTGCCGGAGCAGGTGGTCGCCGATTACCAGACCGTCCGGCTGTCGCTGAAGGGCCACCCGATGGAATTTTTGCGCGAGATGTTTGCGAAGGAGCGCGTCGTCGCCTGCAAGGACGTCAACCACACGCAACGACAAGCGCCGCGTCCGCTGCGCCGGCGTGGTGCTGGTGCGGCAGCGGCCGGGCAGCGCCAAGGGCGTCGTCTTCATGACGCTGGAGGACGAGACCGGCATCGCCAATATCGTGGTGTGGCCGAAGGTGATGGAGCAGTACCGGAAAGAGGTGATGGGCGCCCGCCTCATCCTGGTCGAGGGCTATATCCAGAGCAGCCCGGAAGAGGTGACGCATCTGGTGGCGCAGCGGATGTTCGACCGCTCCCACGACCTGATCGGCCTCGCCAACGATTCACTCAGCCGCAAACATCCGGTGCCGGCCGGCCCTGCGCTGATCGAGCCGCTCAACGACGACCGCCGCGACCACCCCGATAATCCCGCGCAGAAAATCCGCCACCCGCGCGACGTCCGCATCCTGCCGCCGTCACGGGATTTTCACTGACGCGGCTACCAGTAGATCAATCCTCTTGGCGTCGTCGCAAATCCGCTCTTGGCGAATATTGCTGCGATCCTTTGCTTTTCGGCGCAATGGGCAGCCAGGGTTTCGTACAGCCTCGCCTCCATGAACGGGGCGTATTCCTTGCTGGGCGAGGATGCATCGGCGGTCGCCGAGATCAGCGCACTGATTTGGCGTATTAGCAGATCGTCTGTCGATGGCTGCATAACCTTCTCCCTTCGATCGCGGTCTCGGCCAGCTGATTCCCGATTTCGGTTCACCGCAAGTCGGCAAGTCACAGGAACCGTCGTTCCGGGTGCGACACATTGCTCGCGCGTCATCAAGCTCTCAGTGATGGGCGAACCTGCGCATCTCCCGCAGCCGGGCCAGGCAATATCCCCGGTACAGTATGCCGATGAGGTTCCACATGATCGACTCCATTGTCTCGATCACAGCGCCCACATCACTACAATAATGTCGTTTCCGGATTTCTTCGTCGCCTGAGGAAATGGCTTCGCCGCTAACGCGCAAGATTTCGTGGCGCTTGGCGACGAAACGTCTTCACGGGCTCGCGACCTTGTCCGAACGGAAATAGACGTCGGCCTTCATTCCGATCGTGAGATCTCCGCGCTCCGGTCAATCCGACCGTGACCCGGACGACATCCAGTTCAGCTCTGGTTGCGCGATCCCGGCGGTTCGAGGCGGCCGGGCTCGACCAGTGGCGCGATCGACTGAACGCTTCCCTCGAACTCGCGATCGGGAAACGCCGCCGCCCGCACCGTCACCGCTTGCCCTGATCCTGACCGACCCGAGGTCGCGTTCGTCCAGTTCCGCACGCACACATAGTGCCGAGAGGTCGGCGAGCTGCAGCGGCGGCTGCGGCGAACCGGGCGACACCACTTCGCCCACCCGCACATTGACCTGCAGCACCGTGCCGTCGATCGGTGCCCGCACCGTCATCTTGTCGAGGACGGATCGCGCCACCGCGGATTCCGATCGGGCGATGCTGAGCTGGCCCTCCAGCGAGGTCGGCAAGGCGCCGTCGTCCTCGGCGGTGCGAAGTTCGTCCTGCCGTGTCGACAGTTCATTCTGGGCGCGTGTGAACGCCAGCCGGGCCGCGGTCAGGTCGGCCTCCGATCCGCCGCCGGCCCGTCGCCTCGCGGCCGACCGGTCAACGGCCGATCGCGCGTCATACAGCGTCCGTTCGGCATCGGCCACGGCATCCAGCGCCTTGCGCCGCGTCCTCGCACTGCCCGTCGCCGACTTTTCATCCCGGGCGCGCTCGCGCAAGCCGACCTGCGTCTCCGCCGCCGCCAACCGCGCCCTCAGCTCATCGTCCGCGAGCTGGATCAGCGCTTCACCCGCAAATACCTTGTCATTGGTCTTCACCAGCACCTTCTGAACCACCCCGACCACGGCCGTTGCGACCTTGATCTGGCCCGGAGCAAGCCTCGATGCGCCCGGGCGCAACCGCCTGCCAGCGCTTTTCCGGCGGGGTTTCGGCCGACACGCCCCACCTGGTCGGCCCTACTGGGGCGATCGCCGTAATCGCGTACAGCGCCCCGGCGCCCGCAATCAGGGCCACGACGGCGACCAGGGCGGTCCGGCGCTTCGACATGACTAGTGGTTCTCCAGCGTTTGGCGAATGCCGCCGCGTTCCTCGGCAATGATCCGTCCGTCCTCGATATGAACGACCCGGTCCGCGAATGGCAACAGACGCGGATCATGCGTCACAATCAGCACGGCGTGTCCCCGTTCCCTGGCGATCTCGGCAAGCAGCTTCATGACCGCCTGGCCATTGGCCCCATCAAGCGCGGCGGTGGGCTCGTCGGCAAGGATGATGGACGGGTTTCCGACGATGGCGCGCGCGATCGCCACCCGCTGCTGTTCGCCGCCGCTGAGTTCGCGCGGATACGCCTTTATCTTGTGGGCCAGGCCGACCTTCGCCAGTGCCTCGCGCGATCGGACCTTTGCCGCCCTGCGGGGCTCGCCGCGGACGTCGAGCGCGAGCCTCACATTGTCGGTGGCGGACAGCGTCGGAAACAGGTGAAACGACTGGAACACAAAACCCACATGCTCGCGCCTGAGACGCGCCAGCTCCTCGGGATCGAGCGCCGGCGGTCGAATGCTGGCAGACGCGAACCGTTCCCTCCGTCGGCGTCAACATGCACCCGAGGATGGACAGCAGCGTGGTCTTGCCGCTCCCGGAAGGCCCCATCAGCAGAGTGAGTTCGCCGCCGTTGAGCGCCAGGCTCGACGCCCTTGAGCGCCGCCACCTTGCCAGCGCCGCTGCCAAGGTCCTTCGTCAGATTCACCGCCTCGAGCAATGGTTCGGTCATCGCGTGAACACCATGGCGGGTTCGATGCGGGTGACCTGAACGATCGCCGCGATCGACGACCCGATGCACATGACGAGGGTCAGCAGCGAACAGCCCGGCCATCAGCCCGGGCGTGATGACGATCGGCAACGCCGTCCCTGCGGTCAGCCGCACGACGGCATCGCCGGCCAGCGCGGCGAGCGAGAAGCCGATGACGGCGCTGCAGCAGCGCCTGCCAGATGATCACTTTGTAGATGTACCGTCGCGAGGAGCCGATCGCGCGCAGGGTGGCGAATTCGTTCAGGTGCTCCTTCGTGCTCGCATAAAGCGTCTGGGCGACCACGACGGTGCCGACGATCACGCCGAGCAGGGCGCCCGCGAACAGCGCGGCGCCGGCGCCGGTGCCGAACAGCCAGAATGTGCGGCTGCGTTCGCGAAACTCGGCCGGGGTGAGGACCTCGACGTTGGTCGATGTCCGACATCAACTGCCGGCGAACGGCGCTGCGGTCGGCATCGGCGCTGAGGCGAACGATGAGATAGGTGGCCTTTCCGGACGGCACTCCCGTGTAGGTCCGCGCCCGCTCGACGTCCATGAAGACGAACGGCGTCGTGGTGAATGAACGGATGCCGTTGGTGACGGCCGCCACCTGCACCGGTTGCTGGCCGGATTTCGGCGGTCGCGCCGATCCCGGAGATGCCAAGGCGATCGAAATAGGTCCGGTCGACCGCCACCGCCTTGGCGCTCGCCAGCGCCTCGATCCGGCCTTCCACCAGGTCCCACGGCTGCAGCCCGCCGGCCCGCAGATCCGAACCGATGACGAACACCGGCGTCATCGCCCCGCTCGGCATTCGCCAGTCGGCAAAACCGATCACGACCGGAATGGCGTCGGCCACGCCGTTGATGGCAAGCGCGCGATAGCGCTCGCGCGTGTTCAGCAGAGAAGGGTCCTCGAAGGCCTTGGTTCCGCGCGGCATGACCCAGAGATCGGCGGACGCATGGTCGATCATCGTCGTCACCATGCGCCCGAAGCCGAAATAGAGGCCCATCTGGATGGTGACCAGAACGATGGAAAACACGATCCCGATCACGGTCGCAACGAAGACGCAGCCGGTCGTGAAACAGGTTTCGAAAAGCGATGGTGAAAACCAATGGCATGCTACCGGAGGCCGATCACTTTCTGTCCCATGTCAGTTTGGTTTTCGATGATCGGAAAAGCCAGCCATTAATAGCGGGCGCCGTCCAACGGATACGAGGTAGGTGGCAGGGAGGCGAGGTAGGGAGGAGCGAATGGAACGCCAGCGCTTCGCCCGCAATTCGCCGCCAACGTGACGATTTGGTGGCGCGTGTGGCACCATAGTTCTGAATGCAGAACGCCAGCGGTTGCACTGCAGCGTTGGCGACAAGGCGCTGAAATCCATGCCGGAAGAATCCGTGGTGGACAATCCATCAGGTTCAGTCCGACTTGTCGCCGCCTTCGTCCTTCTTGATATCGGCTTCTTCCTTCACCAGCGTGAGCAGCTTCAGCGTCAGGAACGTAAACACCGCCACCGTAACCGCGACATCGTAGCTGCCGAGCCCGACCGAGACGCCGATCGCGCCGGTGGCCCACAGGCTTGCGGCCGTCGCCGTACCCTGCACGGTGGTGCCCTGCTTGAGGATCGCGCCGCCGCCGATGAAGCCGATGCCCGTGATCAGGCCTTCGATCGACCTTTGCCATGCCGTCGGGCGAATGCACCAGCAGGCTTTCGCTGGCCTGGCACGAACCCGCAGCTTGCCATCGCGACCAGCGGGAAGGTGCGCAGGCCTGCGCTACGCGCCCGCTTCTCGCGGTCCCAGCCGATCGGCACGGCGAGCGCGAAGGCCGCGGCCAGCGCCACGAAATGAACGCCGATCTGAAATCTGTCCAAAGCTCGCCCTCGTGAAACCAAAGCCCCACGCCGGCAATAGACGACTCCCGTTACGCCGCCATGCGACGTAAGGCTTCAGCTGGCAACAGCGATGGAACTACGGCGCGGCGTTCTTTCTCAACGCATCTGCCGTGGAAATGTTCACTGCCGGCGCGCCGCCGTTCGCACCGTGCGACCGGCTGCCGCATCAGGCGACACGCTGACGATCGCCGCTTCGGTCCGGTACTGCGGCAGATGATTTTCGAGCGCGTAGAAGACGCACAGCGCGAGGCTGGACCAGACCGCCAGGCTGAAATAAAGCGACATCCAGGCAATCTCGTCCTTCCACTCGGCGAGGTCGTGCGTCACCACCCAGCGCGTGCTGACGTCGCGCAGGCCCTCGAGCGGGCGTCAGGCGCTTGTCGCCATCGGCATCGCCGGTCCGCCAGCGGTTCAGGTACATCGGGACGTCGATCGTCATCAGAAACGCCAGATAGCCGGCAATGCCTGCGATGGCGACGGCCAGGATCACGCGAACCGCACCATGAAATTCCGGCAGCAGGCGGCAAAGACCGACACCGATGATGAAGAAGGCAACCGCCCACAGCGAATTTTCGATGGCGTTGCCGAGATAGTTCGTGGTCAGCACCGCATACCATGACAGGCATTCCGCGATCAGGATCAGCGGCACGATCACCCACGCGGCATTCACGGTCGTGTCCGCTCCGGTCATCGTGCCGAGCTGGTGCAGGATGATCGCCCACTGCGCCACAAAAGCAGATCTCGGCCACGGTCGCCACCGACCGTCCGACCAGCAACGCTCGACAGCCAGGTGTCGAACAGGCAGATCCGCTGCACGTCCGCGCGCGGCAGAAACGACCTGAAGGCGCAGCCGAAAACATAGGCCGCACAGAGCAGCAGCATGAGCCCGATGCCGGACGTGCTGCCGGAGACTGCCGGTCGGCTGTCAGTGGAAGCTGGCGGTACAGCACGAACCAGACGGCGATATTGACGCCGCTGACCAGCGTCAGCAGGCCCCACCACCAGGCCACGGGATCTCGACCAGGGCCAGGGAACCTGACCGCGCCCGCCATTCCAAGCTCATTCGCCGCTCCGCCGTAATCGAACTGACATCTGACTGTAACTAATACAGTCATACGTCGAGGCCAATCACGATGAATAATGTGGGAAGGGCAGGAAAAAGGGATGGCGCGCCGGGTCGGCAAACTCTGCCTCATGGTGAGGAGAGCGCCAACGGGTCCGCGTAAGCGCGGCGATATTGGGCTCGCGATCTCGGACGCGGCGAAGACTGCGGCGATCTCAATTAGGAATTTTTACGCCGTAGGTCTTGCCCGGCGCCAGAAAAACCGTTCATGACTGGCGCGCCAACATGTTCGGTACAGCTTCCAGTTCAGAAAAGCTGTCTCTGACGTCAGCGCAGCATCGGTCACAACGCGGGCGGCATGAACGGCGCGGGCAATCAGGATGAAGCATTCGATTTTCGTCACCCCGTCGTCGAAGAGCCGATCATCCAGGTTGGCCGGCGTTGCGCGATTCGCGTCGCGGTTCAGCGCTACCTTTGTCGCTTTGGTCGTCGACAATCATAAATTTGGCCATCAAATCCTGTTATTGATACCCAGTCGGCTGGAGTCTTTTTAGAAGCAGGCCGCAGAGCAAGATGAAATTTCATGGGTTCCCATCCAGGTTTGCTCAGGCTCAAATTTACCGAGTTTGGTTTATACAAGGTTGGCAAGGCGAGCCCTTTCTCCAGCTTTGCCTGCGCCGTGGGCGCGTTCAGACAGCGCAACTTTCAGCCCGCTTAGCGACCGCAGCAGAGCTGGGCGTAGCGCAGGCACGCACGCCCAAATTGAGGTTCAACAAGCCTGGAAAACGCCTACTGTCGACGCGTCGACCGGAATTTGGCGTAGGGGACGGCCGGCCCACAACACAATCAATACCCTAATAATCATCCTTGGGAGGAAGACATGCGATGTGCAAGACTTTGGCGAAAGCGATCTTACGGCTTGCGCGGTAGCCGTGACGATCTGCGGCCAGAGCTCAGGCCCAGCAACTGGCGACCACTCGGCTGCTCCGGCAGCGGTGCCGGACCAGATGCCGTTCGATGTCCATGCGTTCGATCACTGCAGTCAGCGCCGCCGATATCCGTCAAAGCGGTCGTTGCGAGGCCACGAAATCTCCCGCAACTGGAAGCTCGCCATTTCCGTCGTCGATATACGCATGGCGAGCTCGTCTATTTCTACAAGATGGATAACACCCAGGTTGGATCGGTGACGATCTCGCGAACAGGCCATGCTGCGGCGCGCTATCACCGCCGGCTGCAGATCTTCGGGCGCACAACGCGATGCTGGAGAGAAGCTGGCCGGCGCCTATATCGCCACACATGGACTTCTCTCCCCCGCCGACCGCATCTCCCGGCGGTTTCCGCTGCTCGTCGAGGGCGGCAGAATCATCGGTGCGTTGGTTGCAGCGGGCGCGACAGGTGACCGAAAATGCGCGCAGCCTACCAGGGCCGGCGGAGGAGACGGTGTGGAAGTAAGGGCCTACAGTCACTGAATAGGAATCGTAGGGTGGGCAAAGCGTGACCCGCCGGCGCTGCCACGGCGCTGTTGATGCATGGCAGGCACGGCGCAAGCGCGCCTTTGCCTCCACCCTACCACCGACTTCTCAGAAATTCACCCGGTTCGAGATCGCGCCGTCGACGACGAGGTTCGAGCCCGTGTCGTGAAGGAGGAGGCCGGGCTCGCCAGGAACACCGCCGCGTTGGCGATTTCCTGCGGCGTCGCCATGCGGCCGGTCGGGTTGCGCGCCAGCGCATCCTGATAGCGCTCGGCATGTTCTGCTCGACCATGTTCCAGATGCCGCCCTATGAAATAGACGGTGCCCGGCGACACCACGTTGACGCGGATTTTCTTGCCAGCGTATTGCCGCGCCAGGCCCTTGGCCATGTGGATCAGCGCCGCCTTGATCGGGCCGTATGAGCTGGCGCTGTCCGCCTGCGCCGCCGAGACGCGACGAGATGATGACGAAGGCGGCGTCGCCGGTCTTCTCGCCGCCGGCCTCGAGGAACGGACGCGCGGCCTCGAACGGCGTTGACGGCGCCGAGCACGTCGAGCCGAAAGTTCTGCTCCCACGAAGCGGCATCGCTGCCCTGCGCCATGGCGCCCGGCGTTGGAAAACAGCATGTCGACGCTGCCCAGCTCCCGGCCGCATCTGATGATCCATGACTTCAGCGCGGCGGCGTCGGTGATATCCAGCGGACGCGCCGGTCGCGCTTCACGCCCATCGCCTTCAACTCGGCAACGGTGCCGGCGACCTGATCGGCGTTGCGGGCGCACACCGCAACGCCTGCGCCTTCGCCGGCCAGCGTGTCCGCAATCGCCCGCCCGATGCCACGCGTGCCGCCGAGCACGACAGCGTTTCTGCCCTTCAAACCCAAGTCCATCTTGTTTTTCCTTATGTAGATTCCGCCGCATTGTAGCGGTGAAGGTAACCCGGAAGCTGGAAATCGCCGATATGATTTCCTCCCCGCGTCAATGAGACGGCGCAAGTCGCATTTCCGCCGTACCCTGTATGCCACAAGTGGTGACGCAGCGCCGTGCATACGGCAATATGCACTGTGTGACCGCGCTGGCGCGTGACCGGGCTGCCCTGAGCATCCTGCAGAGACGCGAGGATTGGGTAAGCCGATACGCGCGCAGCTGGCATCGCCCGGCAAACATCGAGCGGCGATGCAGTAGACGACTGTCTGAGAGACGAAGCCCGCGATGATGACCAAGAATCTACTCCGGCGCGGCTCCCACCGGCGGACCGCCGGGCGGGCGGTGCAGGAAGGTGATCGTCGGCATAGGCGCCGAGCCACGAGCCGACGGCTGCAAAGGCGACATAGAACCCAGTTCTCGGTGTAGCTGATGACGGCGTAGGACGAGAGCAAATACCAGACGCTGCTCCAGGTTGCCGCCGGCACGCGCTTGCGCGCCACCACGGCCGAGGTGAACATGACATAGACCGCGTCGGTCGCGGCGGTCGCCAGCAAAACGGCTCCGGCCGGTCAGGGATCGATGGCAGCCATTGCAACTCCTCCGAGGTCGGGCAGAGCTTTGAGAAAACTAGGGAAGAGGCACGCCGATGCAAAGCCCCCGCGAAATTCTCGCCGATATCTGGACCTCGGCCGGCGGCGAAGCTTCCGCGCTCGACGCGGTCACGCTGACCGGCGAGGAGCCGCAACTGCCGTCGTCGTTTCGCGTCGCCGCCGCGGCGCAGGTCAGCGTCGCTGCGACCGGACTGGCGGCCGGCGCGAGATCTGGAAGATTGCGCAGCGGGCAGTCGCAGGACGTCGCGGTCGACATGCGCCATGCCGTGGTCGAATGCCGGAGCGAGCGTTATCTGCGCGTCGACGGCAAGCCGCCGCCGCCGGCCTGGGACGCGATCGCCGGCGTCTACAAGACCCGCGACCAGCGCTTCGTGCGGCTGCACACCAACTTTCCGCATCACCGCGACGCCGTCTGCAAGGTGCTGAACTGCAAGCCGGAGCGCGACGAGGTTCAGGCCGCGCTGATGCAATGGGACGGCGAGGCGTTCGAGACCGCGGCCTATGCCGGCGGCTGCGTCGTCGCCTTGATGCGCTCGCATGACGAATGGTCGGCAACGCCGCACGCCAAGGCGCTCGCCGGATTGCCGCTGATCTCGATCGAGAAGATCGGCGAGGCCGCGCCAAAACCGTGGCCCGAGGGCGACCGTCCGCTCGCCGGCATTCGCGTGCTCGATCTGTCGCGCGTGATCGCGGGTCCGGTCGCCGGCCGCACGCTCGCCGCCCATGGCGCCGACGTGCTGCTGATCTCCGGCCCCGATCTGCCGGCGATCCCGTGGCTCACCATCGACACCGGCCGCGGCAAGCTGACGAGCTTTGTCGAACTCAAGAGCGAGCAGGGCCGCGGCGCGCTGCGCGATCTGCTGGCGCAGGCGGATATTTTCTCGCAAGGCTACCGGCCGCGCGCGATCGCCAGCCTCGGCTTCTCGCCGGAGGACGCCGCGCGCATCAATCCCGGCATCGTCTATGTGACGCTGTCGGCCTATGGCCATGCCGGGCCGTGGGCGGAGCGCCGCGGTTTCGACTCGCTGGTGCAGACCGCGACCGGCTTCAACCATGCCGAAGGGCAGGCCGCCGGCGTCGATGGGCCGAAGGAATTGCCGGCGCAGATGCTCGATCACGCCACCGGCTACTTCATGGCGTTCGGCGCCATGATGGCGAAAGCGCGCCAGTCGCGCGAAGGCGGCAGCTGGCACGTCCGGGTGTCGCTGGCGCAGACCGGGCGCTGGCTGTGGAATCTCGGCCGTGTCGCCGACGGCCTCAAGACCGAGGATTTGACGGGGAGACGGTGACGCCCTTCATCGAAGAGCTCGCCTCCGGCTTCGGTCCGCTGCGGTCGGTCAGGCATTCGGCGATTCTGTCGAAAACCCCGGCGTTCTGGGCCCGCCCGGCGATGCCGCTCGGCAGCCATCCGCCGCAATGGCCGGCGCGCGAATGAGGCATTCAGCCGGCGTTCAGCTCTAGCTCTCCAAACTTTAACCTCGAACGCTCAAGGCCATCTCGCGTTTTTTAGGTTGTTTGAAACATCAATTGGGCACTATTAGCGCACCGGTGAGGCAAAACGTCGCTGACGATCGGTCCGGGCTCGCATGCTCAGCAGAATTTACCAAGCGATTGCAGACGCTTAGCCGGCAGCAGCTGGCCGCTGGCCGCGGCCGCTGCTGGCGCTGCGCCGGCGCGGCCGTCTACGGCTTCTGCGCAGATCGGCGGCGCAAAGACAGGGCATTCGGAAGTCTCGAGCCAGTCCCGCAAGGGCTTGCAGCGCTACACGCCGACGCCCGGCCGAATGGGCCAGCCTGACCATTCAGCCGGTCACCGAACGCGGCTTCCGCGCCGAACACGTCACCGAGGGCAAGATCGCGATCGACGAGGATCGCTCGACGCCGGTGTTCTCGCCCTATGCCGGCCGGGTCACCAAGCTGCTGGCGCGGCCGGGCGACAGCGTCGTCAAGGGCCAGCCGCTGTTCGTGATCGAGGCCGCCGACACCGTGCAGGCGCAGAACGATTTCATCGCGCGCGATGACCGGCCATGAACAAGGCGCAAGTCGGCGCTCGATCTGGCGCAGATCGCAGGACAAGCGCGCCAAGGACCTGTTCGAGGGCAAGGCCGTTCCGCTGAAGGATTATCAGCAGAGCCCAGGCGACCCTGATCCAGGCGCAGAACGACCTGCGCTCGTCGCAGACGGCGCTGGAAGCGGCGCGCAACAAGTTGCGCATTCTCGGCCTCACCGATGACGACATCGCGACCTTCCAGGAAAAGGGCCGCATCAATCCGGAGACCACGATCTTCGCGCCGATCGCGCGGCACCGTGGTCCAGCGCAAGATCGGCCCCGGCCAGTATGTCAACTCCGGCGCCAGCGACCCGGTCTATGTGATCGGCGATCTCTCCACCGTCTGGCTGCACGGCCTTCGTCCGCGAGAGCGATGCCGCCAGCGTCGCGGTCGGGCAGGACGTCACGCTTCAACGTGCTGGCGCTGCCGGGCCGCCGCTGACCGCGCGCATCAACTACGTCGCCACCGCGATCGATCCGGCGACGCGCCGGCTGCTGGTCCGCGCCACCATCGACAACAAGGACGGTCGCGCTGAAGCCGGAAATGTTCGCCAACGTCACGATCTATTCGCCGAGCGATCATCCGGCGGTCGGCGTGCCGAAGCAGGCGCTGATCTATGAAGGCGACCAGGTCCGGGTCTGGGTCGCGCATGAGGACAAGATCGATCGAACTGCGCCAGATCAAGCCCGGCCTCACCAATGGCGATCTCGTCGAGGTGGTCGGCAATCTGAAGCCCGGCGAGCAGATCGTTACCAAGGGCAGCCTGTTCATCGACCGCGCCGCATCCGGCACGCTGACCCCTCAGCCCTTGAAAGCTCCGATCTGAATGGATCGCCTCGTCGCCCTCGCAGTCAGCCGCCGCTATTTGATGGTCGGCCATGTTCGTCGCCGTGCTGGTCGGCGGCCTGATCGCGTTCAGGCAGCTCAACATCGAGGCCTATCCCGATCCGACGCCGCCGATGGTCGACATCGTGACGCAAAGTCCGGGCCTGTCGTCGGAAGAGATCGAGCGCTACATCACCATCCCGATCGAGACCCAGGTCGCGGGCATCAAGAACCTGCGCACCATCCGCACCATCTCGCTGTACGGACTGTCCGACGTCAAACTGCAGTTCTCGTTCGACTACACCTATGACGAGGCGCTGCAGCAGGTGTTGAACCGGCTGTCGCAGCTCGCGCCGCTGCCGGGCAACGTGCAGCCGGGCATTTCGCCGCTCAGCCCGATCGGCGAAATCTATCGCTACCGGCTGGAAGGGCCGCCGAACTACAGCGTGCTCGATCTCAAGACGCTGCAGGACTGGGTGTTGCAGCGCCGCTTCCGCGCCGTGCCCGGCGTGATCGACGTCACCGGCTGGGGCGGCAAGACCAAGACCTACGAGCTGCAGGTCGACTTCAACAAGCTGGTCGCCAACGGGCTGACGCTGCCGCAGGTGCTGCAGGCCGTCAGCAATGCCAACATCAATGTCGGCGGCAACACCGTCAATATCGGCGCGCAATCCGCCGTGGTGCGCGGCGTCGGCCTGATCCGCTCGATCGACGACCTCAACAACACCATGGTGTCGCAGAGCGGCGGCAATCCGGTGCTGGTCAAGGACATCGCCACCGTCACCGTCGGCGAGAAGCCGCGGCTCGGCATCGCCGGCCTCGACCAGGACGACGACATCGTGCAGGGCATCGTGCTGATGCGGCGCGGCGAGCAGAGTTCGCCGACCATCGCGCGCGTCGAGCAGCTGGTCGCGTCGATCAATCAATTCCAGCATCCTGCCGCCGGGCGTGCAGCATCGAGCGCATCTACGACCGCAAGGACCTGATCGACATCACCACCGCACACCGTGCTGCACAACATGGTGGTCGGCATCCTCCTGATCGTGCTGCTGCAATGGATATTCCTCGGCGATCTGCGCAGCGCGCTGATCGTCGGCGCGACGATCCCGTTCGCGCTGTTCTTCGCCGTCATCATCCTGGTGCTGCGCGGCGAATCCGCCAATCTGCTGTCGGTCGGCGCGATCGATTTCGGGCTGATCGTCGACGCCACCGTGATCATGGTGGAAGCGATCTTCCGACGGCTGTCGCAGACCACCGCGCTGTCGGAAGCCGAGCAGCAGCCACATCTCCTTCGAGACCGCGATGGGGATGAAGAGCCACGCCATCCTCTCGGCCGCCGCCGACGTGTCGCGCTCGATCTTCTTTGCCGCCGCCATCATCATCGCCGCGTTCCTGCCGCTGTTCACGCTGAGCGGCGTCGAGGGCAACATCTTCGGGCCGATGGCGCGGACCTATGCCTATGCGCTGGCGGGCGGACTGCTCGCGACCTTCACCGTTACGCCGGCGTTGAGCGCGATCATCCTGCCGTCGCACATGCAGGAAACCGAAACCTGGATCATGCGGCATGCTCGCACCGGCTCTATGTGCCGGTGCTGAACTGGGCGGTCGCGAACCGCAAGATCGGTGATGGCCGGCGCCGCGGCGCTTGTGGTCATGACCATCGTGTTCGCGCGGCTGCTCGGGCTGGAATTCCTGCCCAAGCTGGAAGAGGGCAATCTGTGGATCCGCGCCACGCTGCCGCCGACCATCTCGCTGCAGGAGGGCAACGCCTACGTCAACGAGATGCGCAAGATGATCCGCAGCCGCCCCGAAGTGGAATCGGTGGTGTCGCAGCACGGACGCCCCGATGACGGCACCGACGCCGCCGGGCCTGTTCAACGCCGAATTCTTCGCGCCGCTGAAGCCGGCCAGCGAATGGCCCGGCACCCATGACAAGGACGAACTGACCGCGCAACTGCTGGCGCAGTTGCAGGACAAGTTCCCCGGCGTCGAATTCAACTTCTCGCAATATCTGCAGGACAACGTCTCGGAGGCCGTCTCGGGCGTCAAGGGCGAGAACTCGATCAAGCTGTACGGCAACGATCTGCAGGCGCTGACCGACACCGCCAACAAGATCAAGTCCGTGCTCTGCGACCGTGCAGGGCGTCACCGATCTTGCGGTGTTCACCTCGCTCGGCCAGCCGACCATCCAGATCGATATCGATCGCGCGCGTGCGGCGCGCTACGGCCTGTCGCCCGGCGATATCAACGCCACCATCAAGGTCGCGGTCGGCGGCGACAGCGCCGGCGATCTCTATGAGCCCGGCAGCGACCGGCATTTCCCGATCATCGTTCGCCTCGCGCCCGAATACCGCAAGAGCGCCGAGGCGATCCAGAATTTGCGGATCGGCGTGGCCGGGCCAGAGCGGCGCGATCACGCAGATCCCGCTCAGCGAGGTCGCCTCGATCAACCTGATCTCGGGCGCCGCCTATATCTACCGCGAGCAGCAGGAGCGCTATCTGCCGATCAAGTTCTCGGTGCGCGAACCGCGACCTCGGCAGCGCGATCCAGGAAGCGCAGGACAAGGTCGCCGCGCAGGTCCAGCTGCCGCCGGGATCGCGGGTCGAATGGGTCGGCGAGTTCGGCAATCTGCAGGACGCCATCAAGCGGCTGTCGATCGTGGTGCCGATCAGCCTCGCGCTGATCGCGGTGCTGCTGTTCTTCAATTTCGGCTCGATGGTCGACACGCTGCTCGCCATGAGCGTGATCCCGATGGCGATCTTCGGCGGCGTGCTCGGGCTGTTGATCATCGGGCATTCCGTTCAGCGTGTCGGCGGCGATCGGCTTCATCGCGCTGTTCGGCATCGCGGTGATGGACGGCATCATCATCCTGTCGCAGTACAATCAGCTGATCGACGAAGGCTTTGAGCGGATGCGGGCCGTGATCCGCACCGGCGAGCTGCAGCTGCGGCCGGTGCTGATGACCTGCGTGGTGGCCGGCGTCGGGCTGTTGCCGGCGGCGCTGTCGGAGGGGATCGGTTCGCAGGTGCAAAAGCCGCTGGCGGTCGGTGGTCGTCACCGGCATGATGCTGGCGCCGCTGGTGATCCTGGTGACGCTGCCGGTGCTGATCTCGGTGTTCTCGCGCCGGGCGCGGTGATGCGTCTGTGGGCACACGCCCATGTTTCCTGCCCACTCGGTTTGTGGTTGACGCGATCCGGCGGCCGTCCCTTGATACCGGCAGGGACAACCCGCAGGAGACAAGCCATGCGGATCGAGGAAAGCCAAGGATCGAACGAGGATCGAACGGCGGGCAGAACGGCCACGCGCAGCCGGCGAAAGCAGCGCCGACCGCCGAGCAGATTCTCGGCGAAATCCGCGACTATTGCCGCGAGACCCAGCACCGCCGAATCCACCTTCGGGCGGCTGGTGGTCAATGACGGCAAGCTGGTGTCGCGGTTGCGCGACGGCGCCAGGATCACGACCGGCACGCTCGACAAGGTCCGCGCCTATCTCGCCGAGCACCAGCCGGCTTCGACCGCAGCGGCAGAGCCAGCCGTCACCGGCCGCCAAGCCGCTGAACGGCGCGGCCGCCGCCAACGCCGTCGCGCCGCCGGGCTTCCGATTCTTCGACAACCGCCAGAAATACCTGCTGTTCGTCTCGACCTGCAGCGAGAAGACCGAGGTCGGCCAACCGCATCTCGCTCGAGCTCGGCAATCTGCAGCCGGCGCCGCCGGCGCTGCGCATCTTCGATGCCGGCGTCGGCGACGGCACCGTGCTGTCGCGGGTGATGCGGGCGGTGCATGCGCGCTTCCCGACCATGCCGCTCTACGTCGTGGCAAAGGAGATCAGCTACGAGGACGTCCGCCTGATGCTGGAGAAGATGGCGGACCGCCTGTTCGAGCATCCCGCCACCGTGCTGGTCGTGACCAATCTCTATTACGCCGAGGCGCCGTGGCTGACGCCGCGCTCGGTGACATCGGCGCAAGGCCTGATCTGGAAGGATGTCACGCTGACCGGCAACACCGCGCACGGCTTCGCCGAGCAGATCGGCGAGCTCGAAGGCTTCCTGGCCGAGAACTGGCGCGCGGGCATCAGCCCGACCACGGGCAATCCGGTCTATCAGCGGCCGGTCGATCCTGACGCTGCGGCGCGAGGATCACTCATTCCTGCTCGACCCGATCATGCCGCGGCCGGGACGGGTGATGGCGGATTACGATCTGGTCATCGCCTCGCAGCCCTACCGGGCGCGGGCGAGCGTCGAGTTCAAGGCTTCAAAGGTGTTGACGCCGCTGGTCAAGTCGCTGCGGCCGGGCGGCCGGCTGATCGGCATCCATTCGCACGGCAAGGATCCCGGCATCGAGATCATCGACCAGGTCTGGCCGGGCGACGATCCCTTCAAGACCGACCGCTACGCCATCCTGCGCCAGGTCAAGCACGAGCTCGGCGCGGCGGCCCGGCACTACAATTTCAACGCCTCCTCCGACGCGCGCTCGATCTTCCGCTACCGCATGCACACGCTGCCGGACGAGGTCAGCGGACCGATCGGGACCTCGACGCTGTTCGCGGCCTGGAACGCCGCGATCTACGTCGGCGCAGATCGAGGACAACAGGCTGTCGGAAGTGGTCCGCGACGGCCGCTACCTCGAAGCCACCGACCGCGTGCTGAAGAAGCATGGCGGCCTGTGGTTCAACGACGAAACCTATGTGATCTCGCGCCGCCGCGCGCCGGCCTGATACGGGGAGGCGTCCGTGACCGTCTCCGGAGCATGCATCCACCGAACTGGCCGCGCTGCTGTCGCTCGGCTTCAGTCGAAATCTCCTCGCGCGGGCATCAGCTCACGGAACTGCGCGAGCAATTTCGCTGACGGCACCGACGTCACCATCACGTTCCTGCCCGGCGACAATTATCGCCACAATATCGAAACCGCCGCCGCGTTGCGCCGCGCCGGCTTCAACCCGGTGCCGCACATCGCGGCGCGCGAAATGCCGTCGCGGGAAGCGCTCGATGATTTCCTGGCGCGGGCGCGGGGCGAAGCCGACGTCACGCGCATTCTCCTGATCGCGGGCGACGTCGCCGCGGCAGAGGGCCCGTTCAAATCGGCACGCGATGTCTGCGCCAGCGGATTGATCGAGGCGCACGGGATTGCGTCGCGTCAGCGTGGCCGGTCATCCCGAGGGCCATCCGTTTCTCGAACTGCCGGACGCGCTGAAGGGGCTGAAGGCGTGGCGCGACTGGGGACGGCAGACGAGGAACGCGCGTCGATGTCGTCACGCAATTCTGCTTCGAGAGCGCGCCGATCCTGCAATGGATCGGCTGAACTCGATCGCGCCGGCATCGACCTTCCCGTGATCGTCGGCCTCGCCGGTCCGGCGACACCGGCGACGCTGACAAAATTCGCGCTTCGCTGCGGCATCGGCAATTCGATGCGCGCGCTGCGCGGCCAGATCGGCCGGTTCGGCCGGCTGTTGACGGATACCGGGCCGGACGACGTCGTCAGCGGATTGCGCTGCGCGCCTGCGGCCGCGACGGCGCCGATCGCGGGATTTCACCTGTTCCCGTTCGGCGGCCTGCGCAAGGCCGGCGACTGGCTGCGCAACTACGACCGCGACCCGCTCGGCAGCGGAGCGGGCCGCGATGTCGAGCGCCGGGCTTCAGAACCCGTAAAGCTGCGCCGGATTGTCGACCAGGATCTTCTTGCGGATCGCCGCATCCGGCGCCCACACCGGCAGCTGGTTCAGCAGCCGCCCGTCGTCGATCTGGAACAGCGGCGTGACGTCGGTCGATCTGCTTGCCGGGCGGCGTGACCGAATCCGGATGCGGCCAGTCGGTGCCCCAGACGATGCGGTCGGCATTGGCCGCGATCAGCGCCTGGGCGAGCGGCGACGCAGTCGGCATAATCGGGCGCCGAGCTTCGAGGCGCGGTAGGCGCCGGAGATCTTCACATAGGCCTTGCCCGATTGCACCAGCTCCACCAGGTCGGCAAAGCCCGGCTGCTCGACGCCGAGCGCGGCCTGCGCGCCGCCGAAATGATCGAACACGACCGGCACCGGCGAGGCGGCGACGAGATCCTTGATCGCCGAGATCATCGGCAGGTTCGGTATAGATCTGCACGTGCCAGCCGCGCGCCTTCACGCGCTCGACCGCGGCCTGAAAGCGCGGCCGGCCGACGTTCGGATCGTTGACGCCGCCGGTTGCGAGGTTGAGGCGGATGCCGCGAATGCCGGCCTTGCCCATCGGCGTCGAGATCGCTCTCCGACGTCTTGTCGTCGATCACGGCGACGCCGCGCGCGGTCGCGCCGCGCGCCGCCATGCCGAACAGCGTGGCCGAGTTGTCGGTGCCGTAGATCGCTGGGCGTGACGATCACCACGCGCTCCATGTGCAGCGCCTTGTGCAGCGCGGTCATCTCCTCCGGCGAGCGCCAGTTCGGGCGTATAGACGCGGCCGGCGAAGAACGGGAATTTCTCGGGATCGCGCGTGGATGTGGGTGTGGCAGTCGCAGGCGCCGGCGGGCACGTCGAAATTCACCGGCGTCGCGGGCTGCGCCGCTTTGGCAGAGGCGGTTCTGTTGTTCATCGATCACTCCGGCTGCGATGGAGGCAAGCATCATACTGCGTCGCGTCAGCATTGGTGTTCTCCCTGGATAATGTTGTTGATTGTTGGTGTCCGGACAGGCTGTGGTGCCCGTCGACTTCAGCGTTCTCTCCTCGGCGCCGGGCGTTGTTTCGCCCGCGGTGCGGCCGGGAGACTATCGGGAGAAGTGAGGCGCGGGAAGGGCGCTCGTCGTCTGGCTGCATCGCCTTATCGGTTCAGTAACGCAGCCGGTCTATCGAACCGGAAGGCGCTCCGATTTGACTAATCATCCGCCCGCCCGGAATATCTCGTAATCCTCTGGAATCAGTTCATGCAAAAATTTTCACAAAAATTCAAAACCGGCGTGTCGGTGGCTGCCGTGGTCGTCGTGCTGCTGGGCGTTTACGGCTACCGCAAGCTTCAGGCGCTGGCAGCCGATCCCACCGGGGAAAAGGATTGCGGGCCGGCGGTCGGCGGCGGCGAGCAGGCGAAGATCGATCTGGAGCGGATCAAGGCGATTGCGCCGCTGCAGGACGTGAAATGGTCGCAGCTCGGCGGCAGCATCAATGATGCGAGCTGCCTCAACAAGACCGAAATCTACGGCGTGGTCGAGGTGCGCAGCGTCGAGGATATCGCGAAGACGCTGGCCTTTGCGCGCGACAACAAGCTCTCGCGTCACCACCGCCGGCGTGCGCCACAGCATGGGCGGGCACGCCTTCCGCAAGGGCGGCATCGTGCTCGACATGCGCGGCTTCAACCGGATCGTGCTCAACGAGAGCTCGCGATCGGTCACGGTGCAGCCGGGCGCGACCTGGCACGACATCCAGAACGTGCTGCATCCGCGCTTTGCGGTCCGCGCCATGCAGTCGACCGATATCTTCAGCGTCGGCGGCTCGATCTCGGTCAACGCCCACGGCATGGACCATCAGGCCGGCGCGCTCGCGCAAGTCGATCAAGTCGATGCAGGTGATGCTGGCGGACGGCTCGCTGCAGACGGTATCGCCGACCGAGAACAAGGGATCTGTTCAACCTCGTGGTCGGCGGCTACGGCCTGTTCGGCGTCATCGTCGAGGCCGAACTCGATATCGCCGACAATCTGGTCTACCAGACCGGGCGCCGCATGATGGACTACAGGGAATTTCCGGCGCTGTTCGCCAAGGAGATCGAGAAGGACGCGCAATATCGGCCTGATGTACGGCCACCTCTCGACCGCGCCAAGCTCGTTCCTGAAGGAATTGCTGCTCTATACCTACACCAAGGTCGACGGCACCGATTTCAAGCGCGAACCGCTCGGCGAGGTCTCAGGCACCAAATTGCGGCGGCTGACCATCAACCTGTCGAAGCAGGGCCCGCTGTTCCAGGAAATGAAGTGGCTGTCGGAAAAGCACATCGAGCACCGGATGGAAACCTGCACGGTGACGCGCGCGCAGGCGATCGGATCGGCGGAGGCCTGCCTCGTCAGCCGCAACGACCCGATGCACGATTCCGGTGCCGTACTTGCGCAACTCGCTGCCCGACGACACCGACATCCTGCACGAATATTTCATCCCGCGCAGCCAGTTCGTCTCGTTCGTCGACGGCATGCGCAAGGTGCTGACCGACAACAAGACCAATCTGCTGAACGCGTCGGTGCGCATCGTGCATCAGGAGAACAATTTCCTGACCTATTCGCCGGAGCCGGCGTTCTCGCTGGTGCTCTACATCAACCAGACCACCGATGACGAGGGCAACCGGCGGATGAAGAAGGCGACGGAAGAGCTGATCGACCTCACCATCGCGCACAAGGGCCGGTTCTTCCTGCCCTACCAGCTCTATTATTCGCAGCGATCAGTTGCAGCGCTCGTATCCGCAGATCAACGATTTCTTCGCGGCGAAGCGGAAGTATGATCCGGCCGAGCTGTTCACCAACACGTTCTATCAGAAGTACGCGTCGTAGGCTGCTCTGTCATTGCTGCGACAAACGCGAAGCGTTTGCGCAAGGCGAGCGAAGCAATCCAGATCTGCTTAGCCTAACGATGGATTGCTTCGCTTCGCTCGCAATGACGAGCTGCGCACGGCGGCAGGCCGCTGCAGCCACCGGCCTGTTCGGCGTCCAGCACCAGCAGCGCGCCCGCCGCATAGAGGCGGGCGACGAAAGCCGGCATCGTCGGAACGCGCGATGGTGACAGTAGTCGTTCGAGGCGAGGATGCGGCCGTTGGCCTTGGCGATGGCGGCCAGCGCCTGCGATGGCGGACCGACAATGGCCATCGACTTGCCGGGGCCGATCCGAAGGTCAACGCGACGACGACGGCAAGCCAGCCGAAGACGACGAGGGCGATGGCGCCGGCGATGCGGCCCAGCGGCAACGCCCGGTTCTGCTGACGCCCGTCAGTAGTCATAGAAGTGCTCAATGCTCGCGCCCTTGGCCTTGAGGTCGCGGTTGATATCCACGAGGCGGTCGATCCTGGCTTTCAGGCCGGCCCTGCGAAAGCCGGGCCGGGCATCCAGCTCCAGCGAAAACAGCTCCGTCGTGCCCTTGATGTCGAGCTTGGCGGCATCGGGCGCAATCACGGTGATGAGGATGTCGTGATTGCCGGCGATCTCCGCAAGGCCATAACCCTGATCCAGCAGGCCCTGCAGGATTTCGGTCAAGCGCCTTGTAGCGCGGCGCCTGCACCAGCTGCCATTGCGGCGTTGAGCGCACGGATCGGCTTGATGCGCGGCTCCTTCGCCAGCACCTGCGGCGGCAGCGTCAGCGACCACGAACATGATGTCGCGCGGCTCGTCGTCGCCGCCGGCGTCGAGCGCCTTCTGGATCAGCGCAGGCATAGCCGATCTTGACGAAATATTCCGCGCCGAGCGCGAAGTCGCGCTCCCAGCTGCGCAACGTTGCTCGGCGTCGGCGCCGAGATCGCCATCAGGCCGTCGAGCTTTTCGCGAAACGGATATTTGTACCAGGGGATGGTGTAGAGGAAGGCGGCATAGTCCTGCAGCACCGCGCGGCGCATACTCGTCCTGCGGCGTGCGCTTCGCCCCTGATCCATTCGAACACGCGCCCGATGGTGTTCTCGTAAAGTCCCTTGATGGCGTATTCGGCGGAGTAGCTGATGCCGATCACGTAGATCATGGTCTTGACGTCGGCGAGCGACTCGCCGGTCGCCGGCACCGCGCGGTTGATGGTGCAGAAGCTCTGCCAGAACCCGAAGATATGGCCGAGATAGTTGAAATGGCTTTCGCTGGAGCGATCGAGGAAGCGGCCGAAATCCTCGAAGGAATAGACGATGTACCATTCGGGGAAGGTGAAGAAGGTGTTGTTCAGCTTGCGCCGGTAGCCCGGCTCGTCGATCGCGGGCAGGCGTCACGGTCGGCGCGCGGCTGCTGCGGCGCCGGAAGAGGGGCGGCACGTCCCTCGATATAGGCCAGCGGCACAAGCACCGACAGCGCGATCAGGATCGCGATGACAGCCAGGATGCGCCGCAAGCGCATTTAAGCATGAACGGCGGTCCGCGTCCGCGGCGCCAGCACGTAGCCGATCAGGATCGCCACGCCGCCGAGGCCGAGATGCGGCGCGTTGGCGAAAAACCGCGTCGAGAGCGGCAGGTTGAGGACGCCGTTGATCAGGATGCCGAAGTCGAGATAGCCGCTGCCGGTGAGCAGGCCGAGCACGCCGTCGGCAAAGTAGAACACGCCGAACAACTGAAAGAACAATTCCGAGGCGCGGCGCGAGGTCATCGCCGCAGCAGCCGCCCACAGCGCCGAGACGAGATGCAGCCCGTCGGCGTACCAGGTGCGGCGGAACAGGCCGAAGATCATGTCATTGGCGTCGATGAAGGCCGGGATGTAGCCGGTCAGGATCACGAAGCCGAGCAGGGCGGCATAGCCCCAGGCGCACAATCTGATGATGTCCATGATGTCTCCGGCTGCCGATCGATCTGCTGAGTCGAGCGTTGTCAGCTGCCGTCGTGCTCGCCGATCGGAACGAGGCTCTAGAATTTTCCGAGCGTCTTGAGCAGGGCGTCGTTGAACATGCCGGGGTCCTCGATCTGCGGAATGTGACCGAGCCCGGCAGCAGTGTCAGCGTCGTCTCCGGCGGCAGCAGCGTTCTGCAGATCAAGGGCCTGCTCGACCGGCGTAATCGTTGTCCTTGTCGCCCCACAGGATCGCGACGGGGACTTCCAGCTTCGCATAGGCGTTGCGGTCCGCGCTCGCGGCATCGGTGTCGGTGCCGAGGAAATAATACAGCCAGTCGGCGATATCGCTGGTGCTGTCGCGCTGCGTCAGCGGCCGTTGCAGGATCGCGACATATTCCGGCAGCGCGCGCTCCTTCTTCGCGATCAGCGATTTGAGCAGCATTTCCGTCGCCACCGGATTGGTGATGGTCAGCGACACCAGGATTTCGCGAATCCATTGCGGCTGGATCACCCAGGGCGCGTCCGACGGCGCCGCCGTCAGTCCGAGCGCCGCATCGACCAGCACCAATGCGCGCGCCCGATCCGGATATCGCATCGCGAGTTCGGTCGCAGCACCAGCGCCGAAGGAATGACCGACGATGATGGCGGGCGCGGCCTTCAGCGCATCAAGCACGTCGTTGATCGCGGGCGGCCTGGTCCTGCCGCGTATAGCTGCCGGGACGGTCGGAGAATCCAAACGGCGGCAGATCGAGGGCGATGACGTGAAAGCCGGCGGCGGCCAGCGCGTCGCTGGTGCGCCGCCATAGCTCGCTCCACGCCGCCGTGCCGTGAAACAGCACCACGGGAATGCCGTCCGCCGGACCCTTCTCCTGCACGAACACGCCGCCGGAACTCGTCGGCACCAGATGGCCGGTCCGCGGCGCCAGTTCGGCGCGCGTGCCGGTTTCGCGGATCGACGCTGCCAGGCGGAATGAGGCGATCACGAGGATTACGGACAGCGAGCAGGACCAACAAGCCGTTGCCCGACCAGCGCAGAATGTTTGAAACCACGAGGCCTCGCAAAATCGATCGATCAAAACGGAGGGCGGAAACGGATCGAGTTTTAGGCTAACGCAGAGTTACTGGCGACTGAAAATACCGGACATGATCAGCGCGCGGTTAACACCGGGAGAAAATGCGACCTACTGCCCCGACGGCGTGCGCAGGCCGTGCCAGGCGTCGCGCACCTGATGGTAGTGCACTTCCGGCAGATAGTCCGGCGTGTTGAGCGCCGAGCGTCTTGACGTCGAGCCGGCCGATGGCGCTGAGCAGGGTGTAGGAGGCGATCACGCGGTCGCGCTGCGCGCCGATCAGCCGCGCCTTGGCCAAAATCAGGTCCTGCTGCGAGTTCAGGACGTCGACCGTGGTGCGCTGGCCGCCGGCCGCCTCCTGCTGCACGCCCTGCAGGGCGACGGTGGCGGCGCGCACTTCGGATTCGGATGCGGTGACCGCGATCTTGGCGCCTTCATTGGCGACCCAGGCGCCGACCGCGGCGGTGCGGGCCTGATTGCGGACCTGGTCGAGCACCAGCCGGCTTTGCGCTGGCGACTTCCTTGGCCTGCCGGGTCTGCGAGGCCGCCGTGCCGCCGTCATAGATCGGCTGCGTGCAGCTGGCCGGTCACCGAGGCCTGGTCGGTCCCGAAGGTGCTGAGCGTGGGATCGGCATCGCCTGCTGCGGCTGGCGCTGCCTTGCAGCGTGATGGTCGGCATCAGGCTGCTTTCGGCGACGCGGATGGTGGTCGAGGCGACGTCGACGTCGAAGCTCGCCGCCATCACCGCCGGATGCTCCCGGAAGGCCAGACCGGTGGCGTCATCGCGGCTGCGCGGCAGATAGGCGGTCCACGGTTTCGGCGGGGCGCAAGCTGCGCGGGCGCGTTGCCGATCACCTGGGTATAGGTCGCCTGGCTGATGGCGAGGTTGACCTCGGCGGCGTTCAGATCGGCGCGGCCGCGGCTCAGGCGCGCCTCGGCCTGCGCGGTGTCGGTCGGCGTGACGTCGCCGGCATTGAGACGCTTCTGGGTGATGCCGAGGGTTTCGCTGCAGGAACGCGACGTTGGCGCGCTGCGCGTCGACCAGCGACTGGTTGGCGAGCACGTTGGTGTAGGCGGTGACGGCGTCGAGCAGCACGCCCTGGCCGACATTGCGCAGCGCCTCGCGGCCGGACTGCACCTGCAGTTCCGCCACGCGGACGCTGTTGGCGGTCTTGAAACCGTTGAACAGCGTCTGGGTCACCGTCACCCCGATGGTCCAGGGCTTCAGGTTCGCCGACTGGATGGTGTTGTCGGGCAGCAGGTTGCGCACCGCCTGCAGGCCGGCGGAGAGGCTGGCGATGATCTGCGGCCGGTAGCCCGCCAGCGCCTGCGGCACGTTCTCGTCGGTGGCGCGCTGGCGCGCCCGTTCGGCATTGAGCTGCGGATTGGTCTGGTAGGCCTTGGCCAGCGCCTCGGGGAGGTTCTCGCCATGCGCGGCCGGCGCCGCAAACCGCACAAGCAAGCCGCCGCAAGGCAAATGCCCGATCGAAGCAACGCGCCTTCCAACGTGGCCAACCCTGGCGGCACGCCCAGCCATTTGATCCCGTAGCCAACACACGAACGTGATAACCCTGCTTCGAGCCATCCCGCTCTATCTGCTTGTTTGAGCATGATCTTCAGGGAATGCCGGTACCCGTCATTCCGGATCATGCGTCGCTTGTCCGCCCCCGCCGACAGTCGCGCCTCGTCTACCTGTTTAGGGGCGTCGCCGCCACAGGCAAACCGCCGCGCGACATCAGTACATTGATCCAGTGAATTCAGCGCTTGGCTGTTGCCGGTTCGTCACAGACGAAGTTCGGCGGCAAATACGCTATAGCTTCGCTGGCTGGCGTCCGATTCAGGGCGGTTGGCTGCTCCAGCTGTGCCCGGGTCCGCAACTTGATGCCAAAGCTGTTTTCCGACCCCGAAGCGATCGCGGAGGATATCATCCGCGATGTCGGAACCAACCTCGTGGTCGGCTTGCCGCTCGGGCTCGGCAAGGCCAACCACGTCGTCAACGCGCTCTACGCGCGCGCCGCCGCCGACCGCTCGATCAACCTGACGTTCTTTTCCGCGCTGACGCTGGAAAAGCCGCAGGCCGTCGAGCCTGCTCGAACGGCGCTTCATCGGCCCGGTGATCGACCGCCTGTTCGGCGGCTATCCCGACCTGACCTATGCCGAGCGCGCTGCATGCCGGCGAGCTGCCGCCCAACATCCAGGTGATCGAGTTCTTCTTCCTGGCCGGCAAATGGCTGCACGTGCCGTTCGCGCAGCAGCACTACATCTCCGCGAACTATACCCATGCCGTCGTCCTATCTGCTGGCGCGCGGGCTCAACGTCGTCACCCAACTGGTGGCGAAACGCGTGGTCGATGGCGTCGACGCGCTACAGCCTGAGCTGCAACACCGACACCACGCTCGACATCCTGCGCGCCCGCGGCGAAGGCCGCGCGTCGTTCAAGCTGATCGGCCAGGTCAATTCCGAACTGCCGTTCATGCCGGGCGCCGGCGATCTGCCGGCGGATGAATTTTCAGCGCGGTGCTCGACAGCCCCGAGACGGATTTTCCGCTGTTCGCGCCGCCGGCCGAGCCGATCAGCGACACCAAATATGCGATCGGGCTTCATGCCGCGGGCCTCGTGCCCGACGGCGGCACGCTGCAGATCGGCATCGGGCAGGTCGGCGATGCGCTGGCGCAGGGGCTGATCGTTCGCCACCGCGACAACGCGCAGTTCCACGCCATCATGAAGCGGCTTGCGCCGGGAGCGGCACCGCGCGGAGACCGGACCGTTCGACGAAGGGGCTCTACGGCGTCAGCGAAATGCTGTTCGAGGCGTTTCTCGGCCTGATCGACGCCGGCATTCTCAAGCGCGAGGTCGACGGCGTGACGCTGCACGGCGCGTTCTTCCTCGGGCCGAAATCGTTCTATCGCGCGCTGCGCGAGATGCCGGCCGAGCAGACTCGCGCGCATCCAGATGATGCCGGTATCCTTCACCAACCAGCTCTATGGCGACGAGGATGCCAAGCGCCGCGCGCGCGTCGATGCCCGCTTCGTCAACAACGCGATGATGGCGACGCTGATGGGGGCGGCGATTTCCGACGGCCTCGAAGACGGCCAGGTCGTGAGCGGCGTCGGCGGCCAGTACAATTTCGTCGCGCAGGCATTCGCGCTTGAAGGCGCGCGGTCGATCCTCGCGCTGGAAGCGACGCGGCAGGCGGGCGCAAAACGCAATCCAACATCCGCTGGAATTACGGCCACCAGACCATTCCGCGGCATCTGCGCGACGTCTTCGTCACCGAATACGGCGTTGCCGACGTCAGGGGAAAATCCGACGCCGAGACCATCGCGGCGATGCTGGCGGTCACGGACTCCCGCTTTCAGGATGAACTGGCGCAGCATCGCCAAGGATGCCGGCAAGCTGCCGAAGGACTTTGAAATTCCGCGCAGCCATCGCGAGAATTTTCCGGAGCGGATCGCGCAAGCCCTGAAGCCTGCGCGCGAGGCCGGCCTGCTGCCGTCATTCCCGTTCGGCAGCGATTTTACCGAGGTCGAGCAGCGGCTGATCCCGGCGCTTGCAGTTGCTGCGGGAAGCGCAGCGGACGCCGCTGCGGTTGCCCGGATTGCTGTGGCAGGGGATTGACGGCAGCCGCCGGACGCCGCCGAACCGCGAATGCCTGGCGCGGCTCGGCCTCGATCGCCCGACGACATTTGCCGAACGCGCCTACCGCGCGCTGGTCAACGCGGCGCTGGCGCGGTGAGATAGCGAGTGCCGTAGGGTGGGCAAAGCGAAGCGTGCCCACCATTGCACTCGCGGTTGATCGACAGATGGTGCGGCACGTCGCTTCGCGCCTTTGCCCACCCTACAAAGAGCTACGAATTCGATCAGCTACCTGTTCTTGTTCACCGGCTTGCGCTTCTCGATGAACGCCGCCATGCCTTCGGAGCGGTCTTCCAGCGCAAAGGTCGAGTGGAACAGATTGCGCTCGACATTCATGCCTTCCGACAGCGGCGTCTCGAACGCGCGGTTGATGGCCTCCTTGGCCATCGCCGCCGCGGGACGCGACATCGAGGCGATCTTTTCCGCCGCCGCCAGCGCCTCTTCCATCAGTTTGTCCGCCGGCACGACGCGGCTGACGAGGCCCGAGCGCTCGGCTTCCGCGGCATCCATCATGCGCCCGGTGAGGCACAGATCCATCGCCTTGGATTTGCCGATCGCGCGCGTCAGCCGCTGGGTGCCGCCGATGCCCGGGATGGTGCCGAGCGTGATTTCCGGCTGGCCGAATTTCGCGGTGTCGGAGGCGATGATGATGTCGCACATCATGGCGAGCTCGCAGCCGCCGCCGAGCGCATAGCCGCTGACGGCCGCGATCGTCGGCTTGCGGCAGGTGGCGACGCGGTCGCCGCCGATCGCGGCGAAATCGCTGGAGAACATGTCGATGAAGCTCTTCGGCTGCATCTCCTTGATGTCGGCGCCGGCGGCGAAGGCCTTTTCGCTGCCGGTGAGCAGGATGCAGCCGATCTTGTCGTCGGCCTCGAGGTCATCGACGGCGGCGGCGATCTCGCGAAACACGCCGAACGACAGCGCGTTGAGCATTTTCGGCCGGTTCAGCGTGATGATGCCGACCGCGCCCTTGCTCTCGACAATGATGTATTCGAACGTCGCCATGATCCACCCCGGTACCGATTTTGCGGGCAATGTGCCCGCTGCCGGGATGGGCTTCAAGTGGGGCGAGCGGTTGACGGCGGCTCGGACGCGGCGCCGCGTCTGGTCGCGCGGCCTGCTCACGCCATGAACATGCGCGCGGCCGACGCCATCGTCAGCAGGGCGCCGAAGGCGATGAAGATCTTTCCGATCAGCGAGGTCTGGTCCAGGCTGGAACTGTCGTTGCTCGCGGCCTGACCGGGGCTCGCCGCTGCCGGTTTGGCCGAGGCCATCGCAACCGTCTGCGTGGAGGTGGTGCGGGGTCTCCTGCATGCAGCGCCCGATCGACATCGTTGAGCTGGTCGGGGGCAACCACGGCGGCATCGGCCGGCGCCTCCGCGTCAGCCGGCTTGTCCGCCGCCGCCTGCAGGATCGTGTTGGCTTTCTCCGACATTGCCGCCGACATCGCCTTGGCGCTATCGGGCGGCCGCATCGGCTGACGTCAGTTGCGCGTTGGCGTTGGCGAGCGCAGTCCGGGATCGCGGGTGCTGTGCCGCCGCTCGCATCGGCGACGTCGCTTTTCGTCGGCTTTCTTGCTCTCGACGGATTTCGATGCCGCGCTGGCTATGATGTGCGATGGCGCGTAGCGTTTCTTCAGGTAGCGGGAACCGTGCTTGACGGACTTGCCGGACGTCGCGCTCTCAGATTTCGACACGGCGGCGCGTATCGTTCGCCGGCGGCCATCGCCGGCGACAGTCCCGCGAAACACTATCAAAAGCCCTGCCGCTAATATCAATGCCGAGCGCCGCGCTGGCTTTGATTGTCATGTGGCAATCTCCCCATTTGCCCGCCGCCCTGCCGCGAAATGAGACCCCGCCGCGTGTCCACAGCGCGGCAGAAAGAGGGAATCTTCGGGCAACACCGGGCAAAAGCTGGGCAATGGTGTTGCAGCAGATGCGTGCTGGCGGCATTTTTGCCGGGCGGAGTTCTCCAGCGGAACTGCGCCGGGTGCGAGCCTGCGCAATCGATGTTATGAGCCTGCCGTCCGCGCAGCCGGCCGTCCCGATTCCCGACCGAGGTGCCCGAGCGGTTGCGCTGGGGCTTCGCGGACTTCGATCACGACTTCGTGATCGCGGCCGTCCTGATGTAACAAATTGAAAGATCGACCGAATTGCAGGGTAGGAGCGCGCGTGCGCGAACGTGATGACGAATGGACCGGCCTGATGCGGTCGGCCATTTCAGGCGACAGTGCGGCGTATCATCGCCTGCTCAAGGCCGTCACGCCGGTGCTCCGGGCCGCGGCGCGCCGCGGTCTGGCGCGTGCAGGGCAACCGGTCGATCAATCCGAGGACATCGTGCAGGACATTTTGCTGGCGGTCCATCTGAAGCGGCATACCTGGGACGTCAACGCGCCGTTCGCGCCATGGCTGTTTGCGATCGCCCGCAACAAGCTGATCGATGCGCTGCGCCGCCGCGGCCGGCGGATTTTCGTCGACATCGACGATTTCGCCGAGACGCTGCCGGGCGAAGCGCCGGCCGAGACCGCGTCCGGCGAGCGAGGTCGCCGCCCAGCTGCAGACGCTGCCGGCGCGGCAGCGCGACGTGCTGCAGTCGATCGCGGTCGACAGCGCCTCGATCAAGGATACCGCCGCGAAATTTTCGATGAGCGAGGGCGCGGTGCGGGTGGCGCTGCATCGCGGGCTGGCCAGCCTGACGGCGAAGTTACGGGAACAGTGAGAATGGATACCGATCAGCTCATTCGAACGCTGGCCGCCGACAACGCGCACCGCGCGCGGCCGGTCGGCTTTGCGCTGATGCTGGCGCTGCTGGCCGCGGCGCCGGTCTCGCTTCTGATGTTCTTTACCGAACTCGGCGTCAGGCCCGACGTGATGACTGCGATGCGCAATCCGTTCTTCGACCTGAAATTCGCGGTGACGCTGGCGCTGGCGATCTGCGGCGATTGCCGTCAGCCTGCATCTGTCGCGGCCGGAGGCCTCGCTGCGCGGCTTTGGCTGGCTGCTGCTGATCCCGGCCGGGATTCTGACCGCGGCGATCGGCGGCGAGATGATGATGCCGCAGCGGCTGCCGATGATGACGCGGCTGGTCGGCAAGCAATTCGCGGATCGTGCCTGATGGCGATCCCGCTGATGTCGCTGCCGCTCCTGGCCGGCGCGCTGATCGGCCTGCGTCACGGCGCGCCGGCGCGGCCGGCGGTCGCCGGCGCGATCGCCGGGACTGTTGTCGGCGGGACTGGCGGCGACGCTCTACGCCTCGCATTGCACGGACGATTCACCGCTGTTCGTGGCGACCTGGTACACGATCGCGACCGCGCTGGTGACGGCGATCGGCGCGCTGGCCGGATCGAAGCTGCTCAGGTACTCAGGCACGAGCGTGGTGGGCGCATTCTGCTGCATGCGGTGGAAGCGCAGCACCTGCTGCGCGGTCGACGGCCGCAGCCGCTCATAGGTGTCCTTGCAGGCCGCAAGATCGGTCGGCTCCGCGCCGGACAGTTCGTCGCGCATGTTGATGATGCGCCTTGACGGTCGACCACGACAGTCCTGCGACCTTCGCCAGGATCATCACGCCTTCGGCCCGGGTTTCGATCATCATGTTCTCGGCGATCGCCACCGGCACGTTGGCGAGCGCTGCGATCGCCGCATTGGCTTCGTCGAACTTGCCGGCCTCGGCAAACGACGCCACCTGGATCTCGTCGAGCCGGCCGTCCTCGTACAGCGACTTGACCAGCGCGTGGGCAATTGCGGTGTCCTTGGTGATCGCCGAGGGCGCCGAGCGCGCGCGCCGCGTTGCCTCCTTGCACCGCGGTCGGCACCTCGGCCGCCTGCTGCGGGTTGGCGGCCTCGAGCCGCTGCCGCACCGTGTCGGAGGCCTTGGCGAGCAGTTTCAGATAGAGATGCCGCGGAATGGTCGGACGCAGGCCGATGCAGGTCGCGAGATTGTCGTCGCCCTCGGCGCGGTTGACCAGGCGGGTGAAGCCGCGCTCGGTGAATTCCGCGCCGGGATTGTTGACGGTGCTACTGGATCACCTCGTCGTTGCCGCGCTGGACCAGCACGTCGGTGACCGCGCCGCTCAGCACCCTGCGGGTCGAAATCGCCATCAAATGCGCCTGGCTCTTGCTGCGCGCATTCTCGATCAGGGTCTCGTCGTCGAGCCGCACCGACTGCGACAGCACCGGAGCCTGCGACCTCGATGACGTCGTCGAACGCCAGCGCGCGGATGGTGAGCGGCGGCGCGGTGTCGATCGGGGCGAGACGGTTGGCGAGCAGCGTCTTGGCCGAGGTTTCGATGTGATCGATCAGGCACTGGAAGACGTCGTCGAACAGCCCGATCTGTTCGTCCGAATAGTCCACCGCGCCGTTGATGAAGAGATCGGTCACCCGGCGCAGGGTCTCGACCCGGCGAGCGACGGTTCCGTGCGCGAGCGTGGTCTGCAACTCGTCGAGCAGACTTCCGGGAGAGGTGGCGGACTTTCGAACTCATGACTCTATCCTGGAGCAGAAAGCCGGCGACGGATTCTCCGCCACCGGAACTGAAATAGGTTGGATCAGGCGCTGGCGATGCGGTTGCGTCCCTGTGCCTTGGCTGCATAAAGCGCGCTGTCGGCGCGCGCGAGGAATGTGTCCGACGTCTCGTTCGGCTTCAGCGTTGCGACGCCTGCGGAAATCGTCACCTTCATGCCCGGCGAGAATGCGCTCCAGTCGAGATCGGCAATGATCGCGCGCAGCCGGTCGAGCGCCGCGCACGCGCGCTGTCGGCGTCCATGTCGGGCAGCACCAGCAGGAATTCCTCGCCGCCGTAGCGGCCGAACCGGTCGACGCTGCGGATGTTGGCGAACATGGTGATGGAGAATGTCCGCAGCACCTCGTCGCCGGTCGGGTGGCCGTAGGCGTCGTTGATGCGCTTGAACCAGTCGAGATCGATCAGCGCGATCGAGCAGGGCGATCCGCTGCGGCGGGCGCGGGCGATCTCCTCATCCAGCATCCGCATGATGCAGCGGCGGTTGAACGAGCCGGTCAGTTCGTCGAGTTCGGCGAGCTCCTCGATCCGCTTGTAGGCCTGCCTTGAGTTCGAAGCCGCGCTCGTAGAGCGATCTGCGCATCGTGCTGCCGATACAGTCCCACGAAGGCGCATTGCCCGATCGTGAGGACGAACAGGAAAGCATCGCGGCGAAGCGTTCGAGTCTGGGTGCCGATCGGCAGCGCCGATCGGCGTGCTCGGTGAACAGGAAGATCGGCGCCAGGCCGATCATCGTGAGCGTCCAGGCGATGATGGCCTGCCGCGAGGTCATCCGCAGCGCGCCGAATCCGAAAATCAGGAACAGCGACGCTGAGGAAGGCAACATGCCGATCTTCGGGCGCCGCCAGCAGGAAAGCAAAGCTGGATCGCGACGTGGCCGCCGACCTGGACGATCGTGAGATAGTGATCCTCGAACCGGTCGTTGAAGCCGGGCTCCGACAGCACGAGCAAAGACCGAGACCAGTCCGATGCCGGACAGGAGAATAGGCCGACGGAACGATCATCGGGATCGGTGCCGGCGTAGCAATAGACCAGCAGGACCGGGCGTCGATGAGCGCGTAGCTGACGGCCTGTCATGGCCAGCATCTGGCGGCGCTGCCTGGCCCGGCGCGTCAACAGCGCCAGCGGCAGTCGGACCGGCGCGCTACGCCCTCCAGTGCGAGCCTTGCCCTTGAAGCAATGAGGACGCAGCGCTGCCCATGGTCTCGCCGTCGATGGAACATGCCGGACGAAACTTTAGGGGAAAAGCCTTTAGGTTTGGTATCTTTTGAAGCCGAATCTGGTCCGTTAAAACCCTGCCATTGCGCTGTTTCGCAACGGAAATCTGCCGGATCCGGATAGGTGCGGAACCGCTTGCGCGGCAAACCGATGCGCGTACGCAGATGCTGCCCTGCCGGCCGAAGCCTTGGCTAAGGTTGTCGGGTGGCGCGTCTTTAAGAAAGTGTTTCCGTATTATGATACCAATTCTGGGGTTCAGCTCGTCCTTGCCGGCGAAAATCGGCCTGGCGATGTCCGTCTGTGCGATAGGTCACACATGCAGTCCGGGCATTGCCGTAATGTGAAGAATCTTGCCCTTCACATCGAACCGCCGGCCACTCCCGTCAGACCAACCTTGCGAGACGGCCATTGAGCGCGGCACAGGCGGCTTCAGACGAAGTTCTGATCGCTCGGATCGCTCAAGGCGACCGGCTCGCCATGCAGGTGCTGTACGGAAGGCACCATGTCAGGGTGTTCCGTTTCGGGCTTCGGCTCGTACGGGACGAACAGATTGCGGAAGACCTCATCAGCGAGGTTTTTCTCGATGTGTGGCGTCAGGCTGGCAAGTTCGAAGGCCGATCCGCCGTTACCACCTGGCTGCTGGCGATTACGCGGTTCAAGGCCCTGTCGGCGCTGCGGCGCCGGAAGGACGTTGAACTGGACGACGAGACCGCGAACGCGATCGAGGATACGTCCGACGATCCGGAAGTGGTGGTGCAGAAGAAGGATACCAGTGAAGCGTTGCGCAAGTGCCTGACGGCACTTTCGCCGGAGCATCGGGAGATCGTCGATCTCGTCTACTACCACGAGAAGTCCGTGGAAGAGGTGGCCGAAATCGTCGGCATTCCGGAGAACACCGTCAAGACGCGCCTGTTTTATGCGCGCAAGAAATTGGCCGAGCTGCTGAAGGCAGCCGGCATAGAGCGAGGTTGGCCATGATGGCAGCGAGCAAGAAAATGCTGGATCAAGAGCCCAGCGAAATCGAGATGCTGTTGCCATTCCATGCGGCCGGCACCCTGAACGCGCGCGATGCGCGCCGCGTCGAGGAAGCGCTCGCCAGCGATCCCGAGCTTGCCCGGCAATACGCCGTCATCCGCGAGGAATATGCCGAGACCATTCAGTCTCAACGAGAGCCTCGGTGCGCCGTCCGCGCGCGCCATGCAGAAGCTGTTTGCCGCGATCGACGGAGAGCCCGTGCGCAAGCCGTCGCTGTCGGTCAGCCTGTCCGCCGCGGATCTCGGAATTTTTCGCAAGGCTGTCGCCGCGGACGCTGGCCTGGTCGGCGAGCCTCGGCGCCGTGGCGCTGCTGTTGCAGGCCGGCGTGATCGGCGCGGTGCTGATGAAGAACCAGACCGCTTCGTTCCAGACCGCCTCGCTCGAGCCTGAACGAGCCGTCGTCGGCGCCCATCACCCGCGATCTCGGCGGCAGCGCCGCGCCGCCGCGCGCGCTGGTGCGGTTCGCGCCGGAAGCCCGCATCGCCGACATCACCGCGCTGCTCGACAATTACCAGGCCTCGATCGTCGACGGCGCCAAGGGCGGCATGTTCCGGCTGCAGTTCGGCAACAGGGCGATGAGCAAGGACGAAGTCGCCGGCCTGCTCGAGCAGGCTGCAGAGCGAGAAGATCGTCAGCCTCGCGGTGGCAACGCCGTAAGCGCGCTCGGCGCGCGCTCCGGCGAAGGCCGAGGTCCCATGGTTCACGATGGCGTGAATTGGCGGATGAAGACGCGCGCGCGCGGCATTGATCCTGTCGGCGGCGCTTTGCCATTTGCTGGCTTTCGCGGCTTCGGCGGTTCATGCGCAAAGCATCATGCGCACGCCCAACCTCAACGTCGGCTCGCGGGTGCCGACCATCAATCCAACGGTGGCGCCGCGGATCAATCCGACCATCGCGGCCCGGCCGAGTCGTACGCGCCGATACCGTCGCGCGAACGCCGCCGTCACGGACCATGCGTCGACGCATGCGAGTCCGCACGCGCGGCGTGCCGTCGACGCTGCCCTATGCGCGCGTTTTCGCCCAACCTCTATCCGGCTTGCGAGTACGCCTATCGCGGTCCGCGACGGCGAATGCTTCGATCGTCCGGTGATGTCGGCCGGCGGTGGCGGCGGCAACGGCAGCGCTCGGCCAAGAAGGGCAATGGCGGCGCCGCGCAACAACGACGCGCAGGCCGCGGTCAATCTGCGCACGGTCCAGAACGAACTCGTCGCCGAGATCGACGGCGCGTTGTCCACCGCCGAGGCCGATGAACTGGCGCGGCGTCATGGCCTGGAGCGCATCGCATCGCAGAATTTCCCGCTGCTCGGCGGCACCATCGGCCTGTTCCGCATCATCGATCGGCGGCCGGTGGATACGGTGCGCCGCGAATTCGCCGCCGACGGCAGCGTGCGCTCGGTGCAGCTCAATTTCCGTTATTTCCTGCAGGACCAGAAGAAGCCGCGCTGACCGAGGGCGATCGCCGCGCAATACGCGGTCGCCCAGCTTCGGCTGCCGCAGGCGCACGCGCTCGCCCGCGGCATGAACGTCACCATCGCGGTGATCGATTCAGGCGTCGACGTCAAACATCCCGAACTCGCCAATTCGGTCGCCGACAGCTTCGATGCGCTCGGCAGCAAGGAAGGTCCGCATGTCCACGGCACCGGCATCGCCGGCGCGATCGTCGCGCATGCCAGGCTGATGGGCAGCGCGCCGGAGGCGCGGATTGCTGGCGATCCGCGCATTCGGCGCGGCGATCGAAGCGGCGCGGAGAGCACGTCCTACGTGATCCTGAAGGGACTGGACTACGCGGCCGAGCACGGCGCGCAGATCATCAATATGAGCTTTGCCGGCCCGAAGGATCCGCTGATCGAGCGCGGCGATCGCCGCGACCGCCGCGCCGTGGCATCCTGATGGTGGCCGCCGCCGGCAATGCCGGCGCGAAATCGCCGCCGCTCTATCCCGCCGCCAATCCGAACGTGATTGCGGTGAGCGGCACCGACGCGCAGGACAAGCTGTTCGCGGCGTCGAACCGCGGCAACCACATCGCGATCGCAGCGCCCGGCGCCGATATCTTCCTGCCGGCGCCGGACGAGAAATACCAGATCACGTCGGGCACCTCGTTCTCCGCCGCCTATGTCAGCGGCGTCGCGGCGCTGATGCTGGAGCGCAATCCTGCGTTGAAGCCGAACGATGTGCGCGCGATCCTGATGAAGACCGCCCGCGATCTCGGCGCCCCCGGCCGCGACGATCTGTTCGGCGCAGGCGAGGCCGATGCCTTTGCCGCGGTCACGGCGGCGGCCGCCGCGCCGGCGGTGCCGGTTGCCGCGGTTTCCGGCAAGCCTGCCGGGAGAAAACGCCGGCGCTGACCGTCAGCCGATAACGCTTCCGTGAGCCGGGCGCTGAACGACCCCGCGCCGTCGATGGCGTCGGACAAATCGGCCGCAAACGGCGCCAATCAGCCCGCCGCGCAGTGATTTTCGCCGGCAATCGCCCCGAACAGAAGAGTTAAAAAATCGCCTGACGTTTTGAACGTCCGGCGAGGCTGCCGCGACTTATATGTGTGGGAGCGGTAATCCCTCCCCATCGGCTGTATTCGGCGCGAGCGCCCATCCACCCCAAGCGCCCCATATAGCTTGACCCGTCCGGTTGTCCCCCGGACGGGTCTTTCATTTTCGGCGCGGTTTTGAAGAAGCCTGCGCCGCGCGCAGCTGCTGATCGCAAATCGCAGCTTGCGCAGCGCGCGCGATCTGCTGTCTGCCCGAACGAAATCACCGAGCGCCTCGCAACGCGGCCATGCCGCTGCGCGGCTTGACTGTGGATAGCGCGAGATAACCCCGTATTTGTGCGGGTTTCTGTCGATTGTCGGCGTGTCCGTAGCGTCGCACGCACTGGACAACGCAAAAGTTTTCCACAGAATATACCTGTCACGTCCAATTGATCTGTCTCGGTTGCGTCTGCGTCCGTTCTTCTCCTTACGGGCTGGTTCATGACACATCACTGCAGACGTGGCACGCGGCCGCGACATCGTTGCGCGCTGGTGCAATCTTGCCGAGCGGCGGCTGGAACACCTCACCGAACTGTTCGAGACCGGGCGCTGGCGCCGCTATCACACCGAACTCGCATTTCTCGAAAACATCCAGGAAGCCAAGGCCGCCGTCGAAACCTGGCGCGACCTGTTGAGCGCGCGAGGCTTCGCTCGACAACACCGCGATCGACATGTCCTGGCTCGGCTGCCGCGCGCACGACGCCGCTGCCGCGCGATGCGGTACCGTCAGCCGGTTGCGCACGCTGCAGCCGCAGCTGCGCGCCGATGTGCCGTCGCCGCCGCCGCGCGATGCGTTCCCGGCGCGATGTCCTGGTCGCGCTGGAAAGCCGTGCTCGTCGATCGCGGCATGAGGCGCCGTCCGCGCCCGACGCGCCGGCGCTCGACGAAATGCCGCTGCCGGCGCTCGATCTCGACGCGATGCAGGCAACGCTATCCGCTGCTGCGCAACGCGCTGTAGCGTCAGCGGTCGGCAGAGAACGCGAACTCAGCCTCGCCGCACCGCGTTGCCGCCGACCACCACCTGCGCGTAACGCTGCGCGCCTTCGGCTGACAGATCGGTCGTGATGGCGCGGGCGTGATCGAGCCCGACCACGGCGCCGCGCGGCGTTTCCGAAATCATGTTGTTGTTGACCAGCGCGGTGCCGGCGCCCGGCATCACCGACACGCCGACGCCGACGAAGGCGTTGCGGATCACGTTGCCCGTGATGGCGACGTCGCGCAGATATTTGCCCCAGCCGGCGATGATCCCGAACGACGGCGCGTTCTCGATCACGTTGCCGGTCACGGAACTGATCCGCCTCGACATAGATGCCGATGCCGGCGTCGTCGTCCGGCGCGGTGCCGATCGGCCGCTTCGGCAGCAGGTTGCGGATGATGTTGCCCTGCACGACCGCGATGCGGCCGCCCTCGTTGAAATTGCAGACGGAGACGCCGACGGCCGCGCCATCGACGGTGTTGTTGGCGATCACGGCGCCTTCGAACGCGAATTCCGAATAGAGCGCGACCTCGCGGACGTCGCTGACGCTGTTGCCCGTGATCTGGATGTTGGACGCCGAATTGCCGCGCACCGCGGAATAGTCGCAATTGCGGATGCGGTTGCCGCGCACGATCACGTTGCCGGCGCGGAAGGCGTTGATGGCGTTGCCGTATTGGCCGGAGCCGCCGGGGCCGGCCTTGATGTCCTCGATGCGGTTGTCGAGCGACCAGCGTGCCGTCGTCGCCGATCGCGGTGCGCAGGATCTCGATGCCGTTGTCGTTGGTGCCGGTAATGGTGTTGCGCGAGACGATCAGGCCCTGCGCGTCGAACGACACCGACGCGCGGTGGTCGCGATCTTGGTGAAGATATTGCCGCTGATGTCGCCGGAGACCTGCTCGAGCCAGATGCCGTTGCCGCCGCTGCCCGATGATTTCGCAATCGGTGATGCGGACGTCGCGCCCGCCGAGGCAATGCACGCAGGCCGCGCCGCGTCGGCAGCGGAATGCCGCCGCCATCGAAGCGTGATGCCGGTCAGGCCGATGCTGCCGGCGCCTTCGCCCTGCAGCATCGAGGCGCCGCCGTTGAAGACGAGTTTGGTCGCGCCGCGCACGCCGATCAGTTGCGTGCCGCTTTGCAGGCGAAGCATGCCGGTGCGGTAGACGCCCGGCGGCAGCGCCAGCGGCACCTGCGCGCGCGCGGCTTCGTCGATCGCGCGCTGCAGATTCTCGGTCTGGTCGTCGGGGCTGCCGGGCCGCACGCCATATTGCGTGGCGTCGCGCCCGAGCGCGGAGGTGAGCGGCGCTGCGCGCGCGGCGTCCGGCGACATCGCCAGCGCGCCGGCGACGCCGGCGGCGGATGCTCCAATGAGATGGCGGCGGTTGACGTCCATGATTGCATGGCTCCTCGCGCGATGCAGCGTTACGCGGCATTCGCGCATTCATGAGGTAACGCGAAAATGCGGCCGGAGCATGGTGAACGACGAGGACGGAAGGCGGCGATTGTTCGGGGTAGGGTTAATGCTGGTGCGTGCAGCGATCGGATCGTGACCGCAGCGAGGGCCCAGGCCGTTCGACCGTGCGATCGGTTGCACACGACGCCAGGCGCATTCTGATCCGCGTGCACGCTCGCTGCTCACGCTGCTGCCCTCGCGCCAGCCTCACCATCTCCAGCAGCATCGCTTCGCCGGCATCGACCAGCTCTTCCAGCGTGATGCGCGACAAGCCCTTGCGCCTGGCGGCGCCGCCGCGCGCCAGCGGCGGGATGTGAACGAAGGCGGCGAGGCGCGGACCGTCGTCGGCATCGACGGCCTCGATCGCGCGCCAGCTCAGATAGTTGCAGAGATAGCTGCCGGCATCGCGCGAGGCGCGCGCATCGATGCCGGTGCCGAGCGCGGCGCGCAGCAGTTTGGCGGTATGCGGGCCGAACATCGTGCGCATCCGGCGCCGTCGGCGATCGATCCCTTGCGCGCGCGGGTTTGCGCGGCATCGGGCCACAGCATGGTGACGGCGTTGCGGGCGCGGGTCTCGACCCGGACATGCGCGGTGCGGCCGGCGAGGCCGAACATCAAGCAGCGCCTGCGGCCGGTGTTTTGCGAGCAGCTCAGCGGCAATTCGCGGTCGACCGCCTTGTAGGTCACGGGAAAGATGTGGCTGGACAGTTCGACGTCGGCGAACGCGGGCCGGCGCAGCCGCATCAGCCGCGCCACCAGCGGCTGCGTCGGATTGTAGGGCGCGCCGGGAAACGGGCCGAAGCCGGTGACGAGGATGCGAAGCTTTCGCTCACCGCAGCATCTCCGCGATCTGCTCGGCGGCGACCGCCGGCGTGATGCGGCCGTCGGCGACCTCGGCCTCGGTCTTTTTCACCTTGGCGCGGATCGCGGCGATCGGCGCGCAGCCGCGCCATCATCCGCTGCTCCAGCATCGACCACATCCATTTCACCTGCTGCTCGCGCCGCCGCGCGGCGAACTCGCCCGAGGCGTTCATCGCGGTGCGGTGATCGAGGATCTTCTGCCACAGCGTCGTCGATGCCGGTGCCGGTCAGCGCCGAATAGGTCAGCACCGGCGGATGCCAGTGCTCGGAGCGCGGGCGTGAGGATATGCAGCGCGCCGCGATATTCGGCCGCCGCCAGATTGGCGCGCTTGATGTTGTCGCCGTCGGCCTTGTTGATCGCGATCATGTCGGCGAGCTCGACCAGGCCCTTCTTGATGCCCTGCAACTCGTCGCCGGCGCCGGGCAGCATCAGCGCCAGGAAGAAATCGGTCATGTCGCAGACCGCGGTCTCCGACTGGCCGATGCCGACGGTCTCCACCAGCACCACGTCGAAGCCGGCGGCCTCGCACAGCAGCATCGCCTCGCGGGTCTTCGCGGCGACGCCGCCGAGCGTGCCGGACGGCAGGCGAGGGCCGGATGAAGGCGTGTCGGATCGGCGGCGAGCCGCGCCATCCGCGTCTTGTCGCCGAGGATCGAGCCGCCGGTGCGCGCCGAGGACGGATCGACCGCCAGCACCGCGACCTTGTGGCCGCGCTCGATCAGGAACATGCCGAGCGCGTCGATGGTGGTGGACTTGCCGACGCCCGGGCGAGCCGGTGATGCCGACGCGGATCGCCTTGCCGGTGTCGCGGCAGCAGCGCCTGCACCAGATCGCGCGCCGCGGCCTGATGGTCGGCGCGCCGGCTCTCGATCAGCGTGATCGCGCGCGCCAGCGCCGCGCGGTGGCCGGCGCGGAGGTCTCTGGCGAGTTTCTCGATGTCGGGGGAGGAATCTTCGGCAGGGTCATGCCTTGGTTTACAACGCGCCGCGCGAGTGCAGGCGAGGGGGCAGAGGCCCTTGGATCCATCGATTTCGCGACCTGCCTAGCCGCGTGATCGCGCCGTCATCGCCCGTCGGCCGGCGCCGCGCGGAAGATCTGACGCCCTCCGCGTCAGATACGCTTTCGAGGCTGCCATCGCATGCTACTCCGCCGCCTCGCTATGGCCGAGTCGCGCATTGAGCTTGTGGATCAGCTCTTCGGCGGCGTCCGAGATCACGGTGCCCGGCGGGAAGATCGCCTCCGCGCCGGCCTTGTACAGCGCATCATAATCCTGCGGCGGCACCACGCCGCCGATCATGATCATGATGTCGCTCGCGGCCCTGCTTCTTCAGCGCGGCCTTCAGCTCCGGCACCGGCGGTGAGATGCGCGGCCGCCAGCGACGACACGCCGAGGATATGCACGTCGTTCTCGACCGCCTGCCGCGCCGCTTCGTCGGCGGTGGCGAACAGCGGCCCGATATCGACGTCGAAGCCGACATCGGCGAAGGCCGACGCGATCACCTTCTGGCCGCGGTCGTGGCCGTCCTGGCCGATCTTGGCGACCAGGATGCGCGGGCGGCGGCCCTCGGCCTCCTCGAACGCGTCGATCAGCGCCTGCACCTTCTCGACCCGGTTGGACATGGCGGACGCCTCCCGCTTGTAGACGCCGGTGATGGATTTGATCTCGGCGCGGTGGCGCCCGAACACTTTCTCCATCGCGTCCGAAATTTCGCCGACGGTGGCCTTGGCGCGCGCCGCATCGATCGCGAGCGCCAGCAGATTGCCGTTGCCTTCGCCGGCGCTGCGGGTCAGCGCCGCGAGCGCCTGCGTCGACTTCCTTCTGGATCGCGCTCGGACCGCAGCCGCGTCGAGCTTGTCGATCTGCAGCCGCCGCACGGTGGAATTTTCCACCTTCAGCACGTCGATCGGCGGCTTCGTTGACCGGCTTGTACTTGTTGACGCCGATCACCGCCTGCCGTGCCGGCGTCGATCCGCGCCTGCGTCTTGGCGGAGGCTTCCTCGATGCGCAGCTTCGGCACGCCGGCCTCGATCGCCTTGGCCATGCCGCCGAGCTCCTCGACCTCCTGGATATGGCCCCAGGCCTTGGCGGCGAGATCGCGGGTCAGCCGCTCGACATAATACGAGCCGCCCCAGGGATCGATGATGCGGTTGGTGCCGCTTTCCTGCTGCAGGAACAATTGCGTGTTGCGCGCGATGCGCGCGGAGAAGTCGGTCGGCAGCGCCAGCGCCTCGTCGAGCGCGTTGGTGTGCAGCGACTGGGTGTGGCCCTGCGTCGCCGCCATCGCCTCGATGCGTGGTGCGCACCACGTTGTTGAAGACGTCCTGCGCGGTCAGCGACCAGCCGGAGGTCTGGCAATGCGTGCGCAGCGACAGCGAGCGCGGATCCTTCGGATTGAACTGCTTCATCAGCTTGGCCCACAGCAGCCGCGCGGCGCGCATCTTGGCGACCTCCATGAAGAAGTTCATGCCGATCGCCCAGAAGAACGACAGCCGCGGCGCGAAGCGGTCGACGTCGAGGCCGGCGGCGAGGCCGGCGCGCACATATTCGACGCCGTCGGCGAGCGTATAGGCGAGCTCGAGGTCCTGCGTCGCGCCGGCCTCCTGCATGTGATAGCCGGAGATCGAGATCGAGTTGTACTTCGGCATCTTCTGCGAGGTGTAGGCGAAGATGTCGGAGATGATCCGCATCGAGGGCGCCGGCGGATAGATGTAGGTGTTGCGCACCATGAACTCTTTGAGAATGTCGTTCTGGATGGTGCCCGACAGCTTCTCCGGCGGCACGCCCTGTTCCTCGGCCGCCACGATGTAGCAGCGCGAGCATCGGCAGCACCGCGCCGTTCATGGTCATCGACACGCTCATCTGGTCGAGCGGGATGCCGGCAGAACAGCGTGCGCATGTCGTAGATCGAGTCGATCGCGACGCCGGCCATGCCGACGTCGCCGGACACGCGCGGATGATCGCGAGTCGTAGCCGCGGTGGGTGGCGAGATCGAACGCGACCGAGAGGCCTTTCTGCCCGGCCGCGAGGTTGCGGCGGTAGAACGCGTTGGAATCCTCCGCCGTGGAGAAGCCGGCATATTGCCGGATGGTCCAGGGCTGGTTGACATACATGGTCGGGTAGGGGCCGCGCAGATAGGGCGCGATGCCGGGCCAGGTCTCGAGGAAGTCGATGCCTTCGAGATCGGCCTCGCTGTAGCCGGGCTTGACCGGGATGCCCTCGGGCGTCAGCCACGGCTCGGCGCTGCCGGCGGATCGCGGCAGGGCGGTCGTTTTCAAAGGCGATATTCGCGAAGTTCGGTATGCGGCTCATGGGTTACCAATATAGCACGTGCGATCCGTCGGGGTCGCCACTTCAATCATGGTCCGGATGCTGGTGGCTGACGATGCGTGCCGAGCTTCTCCGGCCCGTAATTCTGCAGCGTGGTCTGGCTCGGCAGATTGGCGATGCCGACCACCCAGCCGAGCCGGGATTCGGTTCCATATTGCCGGGTCGGCACCACCCGGTCGGGGCGGTCGAAGCGTCGCCGGTCATGATCTCGATCCTGGGGCCGCCGATGCGGCGGAAGCTCAGCGGCGTGCCGCAGGCGGCGCAGAAATCGCGCTCGGCGATCGAGGAGGATTTGAACGCCGCCGGCTTGCCGCGGGTCCAGCTAAAGTCCGCGTGCTCGATATCGGCGAAGCGAGGCGAATGGCGCGCCGACGCCTTCTGGCACATCCGGCAATGGCAGATGCTGATCCTGGCCGGTCGGCGCCCGACAGCGCAAAGCGAACGGCGCCGCATTGGCAGCCGCCGGTCAGAACAGGTTTGCGTCTCCGCTGTCATGCTCACTCCATCCGCCGCCAGGCTTCCTGCAGCATCGCCAGCGCGTCGCCGCCGGCAAAGATGAAATCGCCGACGCCGGCGGCGCGCAGCGCGGCTTCCTGCTCGCCGGGCCGGCCTGCCAGATAGATATGCCTTGCGCCGGCGGCTTGAAGGGCCTTGGCGGCGGCCGCGGCGTGTCCGGCATAGACCTTGTCGGACGAGCACAGGCACGCCATCGCCGGCGCCGGACGCCTTGAACGCGGCGGCAAGCGCCGCCGGATCGGCAAACCCTTGCGTGTCGATCGCCTCGATGCCGCCGGTCTCGAAAAAGCTCTTGGCAAAGGTGGCGCGCGCGGTGAAGTCGGCGGGCGTGCCGAGATTGGCGAGGAAGATTTTTGGCCGCGCGCCGGCTGCTCTTCAGCATGGTCGTCCGATTTGTCGCGCAGCGCTTCGAACGGCGCGGCGAGCCGCATCGGCGGCAGCGGATCGAACTTGAATTTGGCTTCGCCATAGGGCGCGAGCACGACCGGCTTCGCATCCAGCACCGCGACGTCGGCTTCGTGCAGGTTCGGGAATTCGCTGGCGCCGGTCAGCACGTCGCGGCGCTTGGCGATGTTCGCCTCGCGCATGGCCCGGGTCGCGGCGACCTTGCGCTGGATCAGGTTCTGCTCGAGCGCGGCGAACATGCCGCCGGCCTTTTCGATTTCCTGGAACAGCGACCATGCCGCTTCGCAAAGCTGCTTGCGTCAGTGTCTCGATGCCGCCGGAGCCGGCCGCGGGATCGGACACCTTTGCGAGGTTGGATCTCTTCCAGCAGCACCAGTTGCGTGTTGCGCGCGACGCGGCGGGCGAAACGGATCGGGCAATCCCAGCGCCAGCGTATGCGGCAGCACGGTGATGGCGTTGGCGCCGCCGAGGCCGGCGGAGAACGTCGCCATCGTCGCGCGCAGCATGTTCACATAGGCATCGCGCTGGGTCAGCATCCGCCAGGCGGTATCGGCCGCGATGAACAGCGGTTTGGGCGTGAGGCCGCAGGCTTGTTCGATCCGCGCCCACAACAGCCGCAGCGCGCGGAATTTCGCCAGCGTCAGGAACTGGTCGGCGTCGGCGGCAGAGCCGCGCATAGACCATGCCTTGCGCATCTTCGAGCGCGCATGCCGGCCTGCTTCGATCGCGCGCAGATAGGCGACGCCGGCGGCCAGCACGAACGCCAGTTCCTGCACTTCCGATCCGCCGGCATCGTGGATCACCCGTCCGTCGGCGGCAGCGAGCGGCCCCTTGAAGCCCAGCGCGGCGAGGCCCTTGATGGCGCTGGTGACCGCGGGCACGATCTCGGACCAGCTATAGGGACTGGATCCCCACACCGCGCAGGCGCCGAGCGGGTCGAGACCGAAGCGGATATCGCAGGCCGCGGGATCGATGCCCTTGCGCTTGATATATTCGGCGACGTGGATCGCCGCCATCCGCGACTGCGGGACCGATCTGAAGCTCGATGCCGATGCCGGCATCGAGATAGATGCCGTCGAGGACTTTGCGCGACGGCTTCCGCCGATGGCTCCAGCCCGAAGCCGTAGGCGCCGTTGGCGCCGGCGAACACCAGTGTCAGCCCGGTCGCGCCGTTTTCGAGATCGTGCAGCGCCTGCGCGTTGGCCTGCGCTGGCGTCGGGATGATCGACCCGCTGCATGATCTGCCAGGGCGCGGCCGGCGGCGCGGCCTGCGATCGGGCTGGCGCCTTGCGCGCGGCGATAGATCGGATCGATCTTCAAGCCATCTGAGGTCTTGCCGACCAGTTTCTCGAACGGCGCGCCTTTCAGCACGCCGTCGACCAGCTTGCGCCAGTCGTCGTAGGTCGCCGGCGGCAAAATCCGCCGCCAGCCGCAGTTCGTCAGTCGTGGTCGTCATCCGGCCTAGTCGTTCCCTGGTCGCCTGCTGATTGGGCCGGAAATTGCCACGGGGCGGCCGCCAAGCCAAACGGTTGTTTTGGGCTCATTTGCTGGTCAGCTCCGAGGTCGGGCAGCCGCTAGATACCCTCGGTCGAAAGCCCTGCCAGCGCATCGCTGCGACGCTGCGTCCCGCAATGACACGGTCGGGCACAATCTCCGCGAGCGGCACCAGCACGAAGGCGCGCTCGAACAGCCGGGGATGCGGCAGCGTCAGTTCCGGCTTGTCGATCTTGACGTCGTCATAGGCGATCAGATCGAGGTCGAGGGTGCGCGGGCCCCAGCGCTGCTCATGCGGCGCGGTCGCGGCCGAACTTCTTCTCGATCTTGTGCAGCGTGAACAGCAGCGCATGCGGATCGAGGCTGGTTTCGATTTCGATGCAGGCATTGATGAAGCGGCGCCTGCTGCTTCGTCGCCCCAGGGCGGCGTGGCGTAATCCGACGACCGCGCCAGCAGCGCTGCCTGCGTCATGCCGCAGATATTGGAGATGGCCTTCTGGAATGTCGCGCGGACGTCGCCGACATTGCCGCCGAGCGCGATCAGCACGTCAGCCATGTCAGGGCGATTGCCGGGTGCGCGTCAGCACCACGCCGACATCCTCGAAGATCGCGGCGATCGGCGCGTGCGGCTTGTGGACGGTGACCTTGACCGCGCTGATGCGCGGGAACGCCGCCAGGATGGCGTCGGCGACCGCGCCGGCGGCGCGCTCCAGCAGCTTGTAATTGGTGTTCTTGAAGGCCGCCGTCGCGGTCGCCACCACGTTGGAATAGGACACGGTGTCGGACAGGCGGTCGGTGCGCGAGGATTCCGACAGGTCGACGGAAAGTTCGAGGTCGATCACGAAGCGCTGGCCGACTTCGGTCTCGTGTTCCATCACGCCGTGGCGGGCATGGATGACGACGCCGGTGATGAAGATCGTATCGGTCATTCCTGTTCCCTGATCGCCGCCGCGACGCGCAGCGCCTGCACGGTTTCCGCCACATCGTGGGTCGCGGATGATCGCGCGCGCCGCCTTGCGCCGCAATCGAGATGGGCGGCGATCGAGCCGCCAAGGCGCTGATGCGGTTCCGACGGCGTCACCGTGCTGATGAAGCGCTTGCGCGAGGCGCCGACCAGGAGCGGCAGGCCGAACGAGCTGCAGTTCACCGAGCCGCGCCAGCGCCGTCATGCTCTGCTCCGGCGTCTTGCCGAAGCCGATGCCGGGATCGAGCACGATATTGTCGGAGCGAAATGCCGGCCTTCGCGGCGATGTCGAGCGAGCGCGCGAAGAAGGCCGCGATATCCTTCATGATGTCGATCGCGGGATCGGCGCGGTCGCGGTTGTGCATGATGATGACGGGCGCATTGCGCGCGGCGACCAAGCCGGCCATGCCGCCATCGCGCTGCAGGCCCCAGACGTCGTTGGCGATCGCGGCGCCATGATCGAGCGCCCAGGCGACGACGGCCGATTTCATGCTGTCGATCGAGACGGGAACGCCGAGCGCCACCACATCCGGCAGCACCGGGCTGCAGCCGCTTCAGTTCTTCGTCCGCCGAGATCGGCTCCGAGCCATAGGGCCGGGTGGATTCCGCGCCGATGTCGATGATGTCGGCGCCTTCGGCGACCATGCGCCGGGCCTGCGCCAGCGCGCGTTCGGGTGCGATGAACTGCCCGCCGTCGGAGAATGAGTCGGGCGTCACGTTCAGCACGCCCATCACGGCCGGATAGGGCCTGGACAACAGCGCCGGCAGCAGTCGAATGACCGGCCGGGCCGGCCGCGTGGCTGGTCTGGGCATGGTTGCGATCATGCGGTCGCTTTGCGCGGTCCGCGCGAGCGAGTCAAGGCGGGAGCCGGCTCTGATGCGGCGCCTGGCCGGGCCTGACGCTTCTAATGCGCCGATCTAGTAGCTGATCTTGGGCTGGCAGCTTGCGCGCCTGCTCGATCAGTTGCTCGACCGACTTCTCCGACGGCAGGACGCGGACCAGTTTGCGCTTGGTATTGACGTCTTTCATGTTCTGCGCCAGCCGCGCCGGGTTGCGCAGCGCGAGTTCACGAACCGTGGTGACGCCGGCGGCGCGCACCAGTCCGACCTTGGCCTTGCCCATCCCGGGAATCCGCATGTAGTCGGAGAAATTGGCCCATTCGAGCAGTTGCTGCTCGCTGATCCCGGTCTTCGCCGCGAGCGCCTTGCGTCCCTTGACGGTGCGGGCGGCTTCCAGCAGCGCTTCGGTGGTGCGAATGCCCAGCGATTTCAGCTTCGAGGCGGAGTAGGCGCGTCAGGCCTTCGATCTCGGAAAGGGGATATGTCATGATACTCGATATGCAAAGAAAGTGCGCAGGTCGACGCGAAGGCGTGTTCAAGCGAACTGGCTGAGCCCCGGCGTCCCCGAGATGATCTCGCCCATTTGATCCGCTCCGATTTTGTCGCGGCCGAACCTGAAAAGTTCACGCGCGACGCTCTGAATCTCGCTCATGCCCAGACCCAGCGCCATCAGCCTGGTGCCGAGCGCCATCAAGCCGCCGCCCATCAAGCCTGCTGAGAGCCGGCATTGCTGCTGGAGGCCGCGATCGCAGCTTCCGCACCCGGAATCTGATCGATCAGAGCCTGAACTTTGTCGGAAGGTCCCTCGTTGCGGAGGAAACCCAGAACGATGCCGATGGTTTTTCAGCCACAGCGCCATCGATGCCGGCCTTGGCAGGCCAGCCGTCCAATCAATTCGTCCATATTGCCCCGCCCTCAGCCGGTTTGTTGCCGGGTCGCTCTGCTTGTGAATTGATCTTGAGCGTCTGCGATCTGAATTACAAGCGATCAGACCGCATGTGACAGCGAATTTCGTTCTCGATCGCGTGCGCGAGTGTTGCAGCAATGCAAGAGTGAATGCGCGGATTCACGCAACTGTTGCCGCAGCGCGCCATCGTTTTTCTGACCTGCTGGCTGGAAAAAGTATGAGAAGCACGACCGTCAGGGCGAGCATGCGCCGCATGTGCCGCTGACGGTTTCAATCGACGGCGCAAGATGCAATATGATGTGTGGTGCTTGGCGACCGAACCTCCCTGATGCGCGCAAGAGGCGATGCGATGGCGACCTCCGACTAACAAGACCGCCGATACCGACGAGAAGATTTTTATCGGCAAGGGCGAACAGACCGCCTGGCTGACGCTCGCGCTCGCCAATCGGCACGGCCTCGTCACCGGCGCGACCGGAACCGGCAAGACCGTGTCGCTGCAGGTGATGGCGGAAGGGTTTGCGCGCGCCGGCGTTCCGGTTTTCGCCGCCGACATCAAGGGCGACCTGTCCGGGATCTCCGAAGTCGGCGAGGCCAAGGACTTCATCGTCAAGCGGGCCGGCGAGATGGGGCTCAACTTCCAGCCGGACCAGTTCTCGACGGTGTTCTGGGACGTGTTCGGCGAGCAGGGCCATCCGGTCCGCGCCACCGTCACGGAAATGGGGCCGCTGTTGCTGTCGCGGATGCTCGATCTGAACGACGTGCAGGAGGGCGTCCTCAACGTCGCGTTCCGTGTCGCGGACGAGAACGGCCTGACGCTGATCGACATGAAGGATCTTCGCGCGCTGCTGGACGCGATCGTCCCGGATGCCGGCAAGAAGGGCCGGATGACGAAGAAGATCCGCTGGCGCCGATCCGGAAGGCCGCGCAGGGCTACGGCAATGTCAGCAAGGCGACGGTTGGAACCATCCAGCGCCAGCTTCTGGTGCTGGAAAACCAGGGCGGCACGAAATTCTTCGGCGAGCCGGCGCTGACGCTGAAGGATTTCATGAAGACCGACAGCGACGGCCGCGGCATGGTCAATATCCTGGTCGCCGACAAGCTGATGCAGAGCCCGCGGCTCTATGCGACCTTCCTGCTGTGGATGCTGTCGGAGCTGTTCGAGGAACTGCCGGAGGCCGGCGACCTGCCGAAGCCGAAGCTGGTGTTCTTCTTCGACGAGGCGCATCTGTTGTTCAACGACGCGCCGAAGGCGCTGATGGACAAGATCGAGCAGGTGGTGCGGCTGATCCGCTCCAAGGGCGTCGGCGTCTATTTCGTCACGCAGAATCCGATCGACGTGCCGGACAAGGTGCTGGCCCAGTTGGGCAACCGCGTGCAGCACGCGCTGCGCGCCTTCACGCCGCGCGACCAGAAGGCGGTGGCGGCGGCGGCGCAGACCTTCCGGCCCAATCCGAAGCTCGATACCGCCCGCGTCATCATGGAACTCGGCAAGGGCGAGGCGCTGGTGTCGTTCCTCGAAGGCGGCGGCACGCCGGCGATGGTCGAGCGCGTCATGATCCGGCCGCCGTCGGCGCGGATCGGGCCGATCACGCCGGAGGAGCGCAAGGCGATCATGAACAGCAGCCCGGTGAAGGGCAAATACGACACCGCGATCGATGCCGAATCCGCCTATGAGATGCTGCAGAAGCGCGTCGCCGGGACGGCGGCGCTGCGGACGGATCGGACGGCGGCGGCGGTGGCGGCGGCGGAATTCTCGGACAGATCGGCTCGATCGTCGGCACGATTTTCGGCACCAACGTCAAGCGCGGCCGGCTGTCGACCGGCCAGGTCATCGCGCGCAACGTCACGCGCTCGGTCACCAACAAGGTGGTCGGCGGCGTCGCTGCCGATCTCGGCAAATCGGTCGGCGGCTCGCTCGGCGGCTCGGTCGGCCGCGCGCTGGTGCGCGGCGCGCTCGGCGGAGCTGCTGCGGCGATAGATGACCTTGACGCTGACTTCTCCCTCTGACTGTCCGGAACGAGCGCGTGCTGAGATATCCGTCGCTGCGAGCGCCGCTCGATATCCTGTTTCTGGTCTGCTGTATCGCGCTGACGGCCGACGTGCTGGTCCCGGAAATCTGGGGCAACGGCAAGACCAAGGACTATCCGCTGTGGTTCTGGGCCGGGCAGCAGGTGCTGCAGGGCAAGGACCTCTATCCGAGCGATCCCGGCAGCCTATTTCGAATTCATCTATCCGCCGCTGCCGGCGGTGCTGCTGGCGATGCCCGAGCTTCTTCGGCAAGATCCCGCTTTATCTCTGCCTGTCGCTGCTCAACGTCGTCGCGTGGTGGATGACCGCGCAATTCTCGCACGCGATGGCGGGATCGGGCCGCAAGCCCGGGCCCGTGGCTGGAAGCGCTGCCGGGCTATCGTCACCGTCACCTTCGTGTTCGACATGTTCGATCTCGGCCAGCCCAACCTGGTGCTGCTGGCGATGATGCTGTACGGCTTCTGGCTGCTGCGGCACGAGCGGCCCTGGATGGCGGGCAGCATGTTTGCGCTCGCCACCGCGATCAAGGTGTTTCCGGTCGCGGTGCTTCCCTATCTGGTCTGGCGCAGGCAATGGACGACGGCCGCCGAGCATGCTGGTGTTTCTCGGCGTGTTCCTGTTCGTGCTGCCGGCGCCGTTCCGCGGCTTCCAGCACAATGTCGCGGAGTTGAAGACCTGGTACCAGGGCATGGTCGGCTCGAGCTCGGAGAAGGGGTTTGGCCAGCGCGACGAGCAGAACTGGTCCTGGGTCAACCAGTCCATCATCGCCATGACGCACCGCCTGACGCGGCCGGTCAACTACAACCAGGACGATCCGTTCAAGGTCAAGCCGCGCGCACCATGAACATCGCCAATCTCGATTTCAAGACGGCGAACTGGATCGTGCTGGCGATATCGCTGGCGATCGGGCTCGGCTATCTCGCGGTGATGCCGCCGGCGTCGCGCCGGACCGAACGGTCGGACGCCGAGGAGCTCGGCATCCTGTTCTGCCTGATGACGGTGGCCTCGCCGCTGGCCCGGCAATACTATTTCATGTGGCTGTTCTTCCCGATGACGGTGCTGATGCACCGCGCCGCCTATGATCCGCGGCCCGCGGTCAGGGCCGGCACCTGGGCCTTGCTCGCCATCGCGGGCGGCCTGCTGTGCCTGTCGCTGCCGGTGTTTCCGAACGATCTGCAGGCCTATGGCAATAATCTCGCGGCCACCGTCGTGCTCGCGCGCGGGGCTGGTCTGGCACATCCTGCATCCGCCGCGGCCGTCGCCGCCGCCTTGCCTCCGGCCGCGAGCGAGCTACAACCTGACGCCAGACAACAACGCCCACAGCCTAGGGAAACCAGCGATGTCCAACGCCAAAGCTTCAGCCGGTCCTCGATCGCATCGACGCCGATTTCGACAACAGCCTGGAGCGGCTGTTTGCGCTGCTGCGGATCAAGTCGATCTCGGCCGATCCGGCCTTCGCCGGCGACTGCAAGGCGGCCGCCGATCATCTCGCCAGGGATATCGCGACGCTCGGCTTTGCGGCCGAGGTCAGGCCGACCGCGGGCCATCCCGCCATCGTCGCCAAGGCCAACGGCGAGCACCGACGGCCGGCCGCATGTGCTGTTCTACGGCCACTACGACGTGCAGCCGGTCGATCCGCTCAATCTCTGGCACCGTCCGCCGTTCGAGCCCGTCGTCACCGATCATGCCGACGGCCGCAAGATCATCGTCGCGCGCGGCGCCGAGGACGACAAGGGCCAGTTGATGACCTTCGTCGAAGCCTGCCGCGCCTGGAAGTCGGTGACGGGATCGCTGCCGGTCGACATCACCATCGTCATCGAGGGCGAGGAGGAAATCGGCTCGAAGAATTTCGTGCCGTTCCTCGAAGCAGAACAAGGCCGAGCTGAAGGCGGACTTCGCGCTGGTCTGCGACACCGGCATGTGGGACCCGAACACGCCGGCGATCACCACCTCGCTGCGCGGCCTGGTCTATGACGAGGTCAAGATCAAGGCCGCCAACCGCGACCTGCATTCCGGCATCTTCGGCGGCGGCGCGCAAAATCCGATCCGGGTGCTGACCCGCATTCTCGGCGGCCTGCATGACGACAACGGCCACATCACCATTCCCGGCTTCTACGACGGCGTGAAGGATCTGCCGCCGGACATCCTGGCGCAGTGGAAGAACCTCAACCTGACGCCGGAGTCGTTCCTGAAGCCGATCGGGCTTTCGATTCCGGCCGGCGAGAAGGATCGCCTGCTGATCGAGCAGGTCTCCTCGCGCCCGACCTGCGACATCAACGGCATCATCGGCGGCTATACCGGCGAGGGCTCCAAGACGGTGATCCCGGCGGAAGCTTCCGCCAAGGTCTCGTTCCGCCTGGTCGAAGGGCAGAACCCGGACAAGATCCGCAAGGCGTTTCGCGACTACGTCACCGCGCGGCTGCCGGGCGACTGCAAGGCCGAGTTCACCGACCACTCCAACGCGCCGGCGATCGCGCTCGACTGGAACATGAAGCCGCTCGCCGCCGCCAAGCGCGCGCTGACGGACGAGTGGGGCAAGGAAGCGCTGCTGATCGGCTCCGGCGCCTCGATCCCGATCGTCGCGGATTTCAAGCGCACGCTCGGCCTCGACACCGTGCTGGTCGGCTTCGGCCTCGACGACGACAACATCCATTCGCCGAACGAGAAGTACGACCTCAAGAGCTTTCACAAGGGCATCCGCTCCTGGGCGCGGATTCTGGCGCGTTCGCGGAGGCGCCGAAGTAGCGCGTGTAGGTGGCAGGTCGCGTGGCGCTCACCGCATGCGCAGGCGCACCATACAAAAACGCCGCCCGGGATTGGGCGGCGTTTTGATCTCGGTAGTGCAGAGGTTGTTGAGCGCTATCCTACACCGAAACTCCGAAAATTTCAATTCCTGTAGCTGGGATCGATGCGGTCGAGTTTGCGCAGCAGCGGCGGCCAGACCAGCGTGGTCGAGCGCAGTTCCGCGCGGTCGGGATTGGCGAACAGCTGCTGCGTTCTTGTCGATCACGGCCTGTTCGACCGGATAGGCGGTCGGCCCCAGCATGCGGGTGCGCACCTGCATGGTGCAGGCCCGCTCCAGATGGTACATGCGCTCGAAGGCGGAGGCGACCGAGCGGCCGACCGTCAGCGTGCCGTGATTGCGCAGCAGCATGTGGTTCTTGTTGCCGAGGTCCTTCTGCAGCCGCGGGCGCTCGTCATGGTCCAGCGCCATGCCTTCATAGTCGTGATAGGCGAGGTCGTGGGTGACGAACTGCGCGGTCTGGTTCATCGGCAGCAGGCCTTCCATGCAGCTCGCCACCGCGGTGCCGTCCGGCGTGTGCAGATGAAGCACGCAGCCGGCGTCCTCGCGCACCTCGTGGATCGCCGAATGGATGGTGAAGCCGGCCGGGTTGATGCTGTAATCGCTCTCGGTGAGCTGGTTGCCGTCGAGATCGACCTTGACCAGGCTCGACGCGGTGATCTCGTCGAACATCAGGCCGTAGGGGTTGATCAGGAAGTGATGGTCCGGGCCCGGCACGCGCGCCGAGATGTGGGTGTCGACCAGATCGTCCCAGCCGTACAGCGCGACCAGGCGATAGCAGGCGGCGAGATTGACGCGCTGGTTCCACTCGGCATCCGTCATGCCGGACGGGACTTCCTTCAGGCGAGCTTCGGCTGGCGACATGACCGGTTTCTCCCGCATGAATGTCTGATTTTCGGACGCGAGCCTAGCCCTGCGCGCCGGGCCGCAGCAAGGCGGCGTCGGGCGTGGCAGTTATGCTGCTTGACGGTGACGAGGCGCTTACGGCGCCGGGATCGCCAGCAGGCTGGAAATGCTGCGGCCGCGGATGTCGTAGACGCGCGCGAACACGACGTCGTCGCGCTTGATCTCCACCATCACGGGCGCGGTCAGGCCCTTGCAGTAGAACTCGCCGAGCGTCATCGCGAAATCGGCGGACTGGCTGTCCCAGCCGATGGTGAAGTCGGGGCCGAGCGCGACCTGCGCCGGGCGCTGCGGGCCGCAGACCGCGACCTTCCATTTGCGGCCCTGCGGCGGCGACTTCCTGCCGCTCGACCAGTTCCTCGCGCAGGCCGTCGGAAGCCTGCTTCAGCGCCAGGCCCCAATAGTCCAGCATGAACAGATTGTCGGCGGTGCGCACCGTGCCGGCGATGTGGTTGAAGTGGGTGTATTCGTAGGGATGCAGCCGGATCATCTCGCCGAGCGGCAGCAGCAGGCCGAACGCGAACACCGCCAGCGCGGCGGGCTGCCAGCTGCGGCGGTTTTCCTTCAGCCAGTTCATGCCCCAGCGCGAAGGCGACGCCGGCGAGCACCGCCATCGGCGGGATCACGAAAACGAAATGCCGGATGCCGTTGTAGAGCGCCGGCCGCTTCACCATCGCGATCACCAGCGGCAGCGTTGCCGCCAGCGTCAGCATCAACAGGATGGTCTTGCGGCGGGCCGGCACGTCCGCGCGCGACAGCGACATGAAGGTGCCGACGACGCCGGCGACCAGCAGCGCCGAGCAGCACTTCGGGAAGCTGCAGCGCGAACAGCGTCGGCAGATAGGACCACGGCATGTCCGGCACCGACACCAGCGCGCCGTCGAACATTTCCTTCCAGGGCTTTTCGAAGAAGTGCGAGAAATAGGTCAGCGCCTCGAACGGATGGCCCGGCTCCATGATCGACCACGGCCAGACCAGGCCCATGACGAGGTAGCCGAACACGAGGCCGGGCAGCAGCACGTAGACGACATGGGCGAAGCGATGCGCGGCTTCGCGCGCGCCTTGCGTGCGGAATTCCTCGATCAGCAGCGGCACGAAGCCGACCACGCGCATAGACCAGCGCCAGCCCGCCGAGAATCCGGCAGCCGATCGAAAGGCCGGCGCCGAAGCCGACGATCAGGATGGTTCGCGGCGAGGGCGCGGGATATTCCTCGGCGAGACGCACGAGGCCCAGCATCAGGATCACCATCGAGACGGCGAACGGCGCGTCCTTCGGGTTCATGAACATGTGCCCGTAGAAGGTCGGGCACAGCGCCAGCAGCAGCAGCGTCGCGAGCCCGGCCAGCGGGCCGCCGACGCGCCGCGCCGAGCCGCCACGTCACGGCAAGGCCGATCACGCCGACGACGGCGCCGAGCAGGCGGCGGGTTTCGAACAGTTCGAGCGGGATGATCTTGTGCAGCAGGGCCGCCGCCATGTCGAAGCCGCCGCCATACATGTAGAGATTGGCGAACGACAGCGCGCCGGTGTCCCTGAAGCCGGAACCGTACATCCGCAGCAGCAGGTCGGCATATTCGGCGTGGGTGTAGTCGTCCCAGCCCAGTCCGTAGTCACGGAAGGTCAGGCCCGCGATCAGGGCGACCGCGGCCAGCACGATGATGGCGAGGTCGTCGCAAGTCCGCTCCACCGAGCGCCGCGCGGGCGTATCGAGGGCCGAAGTCGTGATGGATGACATGGCTATTGGTAACCCGGTGTCCCCTATGGCCCAGCTTGGCGCTCTTGAGCCTCATTCCCCGGCATCCATATAGCGCAGTTCCATTTCCAAGTAATTGGGAATTGTGGCCGTAATTCCCTGATGCAATGCAACAAATTGGCAGCAATTGGTAGGTGGTAAGATTACGGAGGCGGGCTGAACGGCACCTGAATGAGCCGAGGTCGCCCGTCGGCTGAATCCTGCAACGCGAGCGACGCTATTTGCGGAACCCTGGCATGCAATTGGCGGTTGGCGGTGCGCACAATATGACGGTATCGTGGCGTGGGCGGCTTGCGAGCGTTTCGGGCGCGGCTGAGGGGTTAGTTCGATGATGTTTGTTATGTTGGTCGCCGGGATCGGCCTTGTTTTGGCGGGCCTGCTGGCGATCGGCTACGGAATTCAGGTCAACGAATTCAGTACCGGCAACACGCTGATCATCGCCGGCGTGATCGGCGTCTGCACCGGCATGATCATGCTCGGGCTCTGGATGGCGGTCCGGGAGTTGAAGAACATCGCGCGGCGGCTCGGCGCTGGCGTGCCTGAGCGCGCGGCGAGGCCGCGCTGCGGCCGGTGCTGCCTCCGGTGCCGCGACGCGCGATGCCGCTCCGCCGATGGCGGCTTCCTGGTCAGCCGCGATCAGGCGGTCGCGGAGCCTGCCGCCAGCGGCCGCCGGCTTCTCGTCCAGCGGCACGCCGCCGCCGTGGCAGGACGAGGCTGTCCTGCGCGATCATCCGATCCGCGAGCCGATGCACCCTGAAGCCGCGCCGAGCCGCCGGCTGCGAAGCCGAAGCGCAATCTGCTGTTTTCCTCGACGTCGCGGAAAGAGCGCGAGCGCGCGCAGGCGCGGACCAGCGAGCCGCTGCCGCCGGATCTGCTGTCGCCGGACCTTCGCCCCAGGCCGCCCACCGTGCCGCCGGTCGAGACCGCCGAACCGCCGCCGGCATCGTTCGACGATGCCTGGCCGAGAGCGGAACGCGCCAAGGCCCGGCGAGATGCCGCCGCCGCGGCGCGGCAGCCGGCATGCCCCCGACGCTCGCCGAAGCCAACGGCGGCACCGGCGCGACATGACGAGATCAGCCGGCGGTGACGGTGCTGAAATCGGGCGTCGTCGATGGCATGGCCTATTCGCTCTATTCCGACGGTTCGATCGAGGCCCAGATGCCGGAAGGCATGATGCGCTTCGCCTCGATCGACGAATTGCGCGCGCATCTCGATCAGCGGCCGTAGAACCGGGCAATACTTGCCGCGACGGCCGGCTATCGAAAATAAAGCGCCGTCGTTCTTGTCAGTTTCCCGGCAATCCGTTCATATTCGCCAAGTCGTATCGAGATTCCGCTGATGTATAGGCGCGGCCGGATACTGTCCGAACCGTGCGGCCGACGGATGCATTCGCGATCCCAGGAAGGTTGAGCCATGACCGATTCCGCCGGCAAGACGCCCGTCGAACTGACCGCCAATATCGTATCGGCCTATCTCAGCAACAATCCGACGCAGGCCTCGGAAATCCCGAACCTGATCAGCCAGGTTCACGCGGCGCTGCTGCGGGTGTCGAGCGGCCGCGCCGAGACGCCGCTCGAGCCGGCCAAGCCGGCCGTGTCGGTGAAGAAGTCGATGACCCCGGAATATCTGGTCTGTCTCGAGGACGGCAAGCGCTTCAAGTCGCTGAAGCGCCATCTGCGCACGCAGTACAACATGACGCCGGAGCAATACCGCGACAAATGGGGCCTGCCGCCGGACTACCCGATGGTGGCGCCGAACTACGCGGTGGCGCGTTCGCAGCTCGCCAAGAAGATGGGCCTCGGCCAGCAGGCGCGGAAGCGGAAGTAGCATAGCGTTTTCAAGCGAAGTGGGTACCGGTTCGCGTCAAGAAAACGCGTCAAGTACAAGCTCGACGTCAGGAAGCCGCGGCGAGCGCCTCGCGCGCGTCGGAGCGGATGCGCTCGACCATGGAGCGCAGGCCGTTGGAGCGCTGCGGCGTCAGGTGCTCGCGAAATCCGAATTCGTCGAACACCGCGAGCGCATCCGTCGACAGGATCTGCTGCGGCGTGCGGCCGGAATAAAGCGTCAGCAGGATCGCGATCAGGCCGCGCACGATGTGGGCGTCGCTGTCGCCGAGATATTTCAGCCGCGGTTCGCCGTTGCCGCTGCGGTCGATCTGCCTGGAGAGCCAGACCTGGCTGGCGCAGCCATTGACCTTGTTCTCGGCGGAATGCTCGGCCTCCGGCATCGGCTCGAGCGTGCGGCCGAGTTCGATGACGTACCGGTAGCGGTCGTCCCACTCCTCCAGCAGCTCGAAATTGTCCCTGATCTCGTCGATCGTCATCGTGGCCCGCGTCCGTATCCTCAAAGCTCTTATATAGGATGCGGATCGATCGAAAGCGACGAAAATGGAACCGGTTCCGCGGCCTAATTTCGAGGCCAGCGGCGTCGGCGGCACGCCGCCATTCGATCGGCCATATCGTCTTCCGTCAGCGCATCGCGCGGGCGACGGCGAGCTCGCGACCGCGGCGCCGTCGGCGTCGATCGGGCCGTCTGATCGGAGCTTGGTGTGGTCGGGCTTCTTGTCGGTGATGATCTTGTAGAGCTTGCGGGCGCCGTCCTGGGCGCGCTGGCCGATCACGGTCGCGGCCTGGCCGCCGACCTCGCAGGCCGCCGGCTGGCGCTTGCAGAACTGGCCCATGTCGGAGACGGCGGCGGTCGCAGCCGATACGGCTTCGGAGGCGCCGATCTGCGGCAGCTTGTCCGATTCAGGCGTCTTTTCCCTGGGCAACAGCACGAGCACGAGCCCGAGCCAGAATGCCATGCGAAGCAGAAAAAACATCTCGCGACCCCGGTCGTCTCTTATGGTTCTGTTGCGGTTAGATCCGCAGCTTTGTTCCTGACTAACAGCCGTCGATAAATCGCAAGTGTTTGCATTGAGGTAAAGTCGCCGAAAATTCGCTGAAAATCGCAATGATTTGATTCGGCGTAAATTTTCGATTGATGACCGCGATCGCGCGAAAGTGGGCGTGCGCGCGCGCGTCCACCATTTCGAAACCATAGATCGATCGCGGCTCGAAACCTGTCGTTCACCATCCGCGTCGAATGAGCGTCGTGCGAGCGCGTGAAATGCCGCGCGAATGCGCGGTGTTTGGCGGCGGTCCGCCGCGCCTTAGCGTTCGCTTAAGTTCGCTCTGACACGGTGGCGCAAAGATAAAGGGGGCGTTCCGGCGCGTCTGTCTGACGAACAAGCCGAAGCGCGAGAGCCGTGACTGTTTTGAGTATCATCCGCGATTGTCTCGATGCGTTGCTGCATCCGTCGGCACGATATGATGCGCTGACGCGTGCGCGTCATCGCGCGTTCATGGCGCCGCGGCTGCTCGGCAGCCTGGTCGCGCTTCGCGGCGTTTCCGGTCTATCTGGCGATGCGCGGGGCGCCCACGGCGCTCGAGGTCGCGGCCTTCGCCTGGCTGATCGCGCCCATCCTGTTGTCCTGGTTCCTGTCGCGCACCGGCCGCTACGACGGCGCGCATATGCTGTCGTCGCTGGCGCTGGCGGGCCTCGTCATGATGGTCGCCGTGACCACCGGCGGCATCAGATCCTTTGCCGCGGTCTGGCTGATCGTCATTCCGCTGGAAGCCGCGCTGTCGGCCTCGCGCCGCGTGGTCGCGTTTGCCTTCGCGCTGGCGCTGTCGTGCGCGGCGCTTGCTGATCGCGCTCGGACATTTTCACTTGCTGCCGGTGCCGGATGTCGAGCGCGGCGCTGCGCGGCGTCGCTGATCGGAGTCCGGCGTGGCATCGGCGATCGCTCTATGCGGCGGGACTTGCCGTTCGGCGCGGAGTCGCTGGCGCGCACCACGCGTGGCGCTGCTCTATGTCGAGGAAGACCGCTATCGCCTGCTGGCGCGCAACATGAGCGACGTGATTTCGCGTCACAGCCGCAACGGCGCCGTGCAGTTCATTTCGCCGGCGGCGGAAGCCATGCTCGGCACGCCGGTTGCGCGGCTCGCCGGCCACGGCCTGTTCGACCGCGTCCATGTCGCCGATCGTCCGGCCTATCTCACCGCGCTGTCGGATGCCGCGCGCGGCGGCGAGGCGCGCAGCGTCGAGTTCCGTCTGCGCCGCGATGCCGTTCGCGGCCAGAACATTTCCGCCGATTTCATCTGGGTCGAGATGCGTTGCCGGCCGCTCGAGCAGGCCTCGCTCGGAGGCCGAGGTCGTCGCCGTGATGCGCGACGTCACCGACCGCAAGATCCAGGAGCAGGCGCTCGAACTGGCGCGCACCGCCGCCGAGCAGGCGGATGCGTCCAAGACGCGCTTCCTCGCCACCATGAGCCACGAACTGCGCACGCCGCTGAACGCCATCATCGGCTTCTCCGAGATGATCGTGCAGGAAGACGTGCTGATGATCGACGCCGCGCGCCGCAAGGAATATGCGCAGCTGATCAACGATTCCGGCCAGCATCTGTTGTCGGTCGTCAACGGCATCCTCGACATGTCGAAGATGGAATCCGGCAATTTCGAGATTTCGCCGGAGCCGTTCGCGCCGCGCGCGGCGCTGCTGCATTGCTGCAATTTGCTGGCGCTGAAGGCGCGCGAAAACGGCGTCGATCTCGATCACCCGCGCGCCGGAGGATCTGCCCGTGATGAACGGCGATCCGCGCGCGTTCAAGCAGATCGCGCTGAACCTCGTCGCCAACGCCATCAAGTTCACCGAGCGCGGCGGCAGCGTGACGGTTTCGGCCGCGGTCGAGGGATCGCGGCTGATGCTTCGTGTCACCGATACCGGGGTCGGCATCGCCGCCGACGATCTGACGCGGATCGGCGATCCGTTCTTCCAGGCCGGCAAGACCTATCAGCGCAGGCACGAAGGCACCGGCCTCGGCCTGTCGATCGTGAAGGGCCTGGTCGGATTGCACAATGGCGAGATGAACGTGCAGAGCAAGGTCGGCGAGGGCACCACGGTGACGGTTGCCTTGCCGCTTGACTTCGCGCCGCCATGCTGAGCGCCTTCAAGCAATGTCGCGACGCTGAAGCCGGCGCTGCGATCCGGATCACAAGATCAAGCCCATCAGGTGAAGAAAAGTGCCTAGACGTATTGATCGACGATGACGAGATGCCGCGCCGCCGCCGCCGTGGCGCGAAGGCGGTTGCGATCGAAGCGGAGGAAGAGCGCGGCCTCGTGATGCGCATCCTGCTGCACAGTCCGAAGGACATGGTCGCGGGCGCTGCTCGCCGCTGCCGCGATCTGCGCCATCCTCGCCAATGCGCTGTTCCTGCAGGCCGGCCGCCATCCGTCGCCGATGTTCGGCTCGGTCGTGACGCTGCCGGCGCCGCAAGCTGCCGTCGTGCCAGCCCGCTGCCGCGTCCGCGCCCGGTCGAACTGCCGCGGCCCGCGAGCCGGCGCCGCCGGAATCGAGACCGGTCGAGGTGAGGAGCGCCGATCCCAAACACGTCGAGATCAGAGCGCCGATCCAAGAGCGTCGATCCCAAAACCCTGATCCACATGACCAATCTGGTGGTCAAGTCGACCAGTGCGCCCGCCGCGGCGCCCGTCGAATGTCGCGCGTCCGCCGGCGCCGATTCCGGCCACCGCGCAAAGCGCCGGCGCGCGCCGCGTGGCGGCGGTGCAGCGCGCGCTCACCCAATATGGCTACGGCCAGTTGAAGCCGACCGGCGCCGTCGGCGTCGGACACCCAGGCCGCGATCTCGAAATTCGAGCGCGACCGCAAGCTCCCGGTGACCGGCCAGATGTCCGATCGCGCTGGTGACGCGAACTCACCGCGATGATCGGCCACCCGATCGACTAGCTTCCGCCTGGTCGCTGGCCTATCGTCGATCCCATGCGATTGAAATCAAGCATCTGGGTGGCCGCCTATCTGCGCCGCTGCCAGACCGAGGGAATCTTTGGCGCCGTGCGCAAGCGCGGCGCGGAGGAGGCGGGCGCGGTGTTCGTCAAGGTGGCGCTGCTCGACGGCAACGCCATGCTGTACGCGCCGGCGCCGCAGACCGTCTATGACGAGAGCCGCCCGGCCGAGCGCTTGTTCGCGCCGGCTTCGCCGCAGCCGGTGCCGGAGCAATCGGTGGAAGAACGCCTCGCCAAGGAACTCCGCTTCGATCCCGACGCCTGGATCGTCGAGACCGAGGACCGGGCAGGGCGGCATTTTCTGGATCTGGCGAAGTCTTGAGCGTAGCGTTCTCGAGCGAAAGCGCGTACCGAGACGCGTGAACGAAACGGTCCAATTGAGCTAGCGCTTCGAACCGTCGGTGCCGGTGCGAACGGCCGGCGCCGCTTCCGGGCTGCACGGCGGGGCGTGTTTGCGAGGTCGCCGCGCGCGCGCGATGGCGTTCGTCGTCGTAGAGCGCGGCGCGGTATTTGGCGCGGGTGACCGCCATGGTCGAGCCGCGCCACGCCGCCAGCATCACCAGCGCGGATCGTTCGCTCAGGCGGTCGTAGAGCCGCGACAGCCGGTAGACGTTGTGCACCGGATGAGCCGAACTCGGGATTGAGGAACAGCAGCACGCGCTGGAACGCGGCGCTCGGCATGTCCAGCGCCCGCGCGGCGCAGGCCAGCGGCTCGCCGCCGGGATCGTCGACCACCTGTTCGGCAATCCGCTGCCGGCAGGATCAGGGCTTCGCCGAGTTCGAGCGCGAAATTCTCGGTGTCCTCGGCGAATGCGGCCATCTCCAGCGATCTGGATCGCGCGCGCGGCGCGGGCGGCGGGAATTCGCGCCGAGGCCTTCAGCGGCGTGTCGTCCGAGATTGTGCAGGATCAGCGCGCGCTCGCTGGCGCTCGCCGCGAAGAACATGTCGCTGATTTCGGCGGCATCGTTGGGCCGCATCGCCAGGTTGGACGCCATCCGCAACTGCGCTTCGGTCGGCGCCTTCAGCGTCGGCGCGCTCGGTCGGGGCGGCGGCAATCGCGGCTGCGAGCGGCAGGATCTGGCCGGGGTGCGAACGCCGCAGCCCGAGCTTGTCCATGATCTCGGGCGGCGTCGCCGGATAGATCGCGAGCCGCGCCCGCACCGCGGCGCGGGTGGCGTCGTCGACCTGGTCGATCAGGCGGGACGTCAGTTCGACGAACTGCCGTTCCTCGTCGGCGGAATGGGCGCTGGTCTGGACATAGAGGTCGGTCAGCACGCGCAGCAAGGTCGGCCTGATATCGACGCCCTCGCGGCGCGAGAGCGTCATCAGCCCGTCGAATCCCGGAAACAATGGAGCTGCGGTCATGTCAGGTGTACGCGACTTCGGTAATCCCTCGCGTCAGCCTACGCACGGCGCTTTAAGAGCTGGTTAAGGAAAACAGCCCGTGAAGAAATCCGATAAATGCGAGCTTTCGGTGGCGCAGCAGCGCCGGACCCGTAACTGTACCGCCTGCACAAATTAAGATGCCGTTAACCACGTTCTGTTCTGAATGATGGCATGTCGCCGGCCAGATCATGTCCGCGCGGCAACCAGAGAGAACGGAACATGGGCACCATCATTGAATTTCCGGCGGATGCGGCTTCGCGGCGGCTGGGCTCAGCCATGGATGGCGCTCCACGCGATGGCATGGGAACCGTGCTGATCCTTCCCGTTGTCCGCATCGAACGCGAAGCCGGCGAAACCGGCGGCGGGCGCGGACCGGAAGAAGGAACAGCGCCCGGTCGCCGTCGCCGTCGGCGCCCCTGAACGACGGACGTTTGAAATGCCGGAGATGTGCCTTCCGATCCGGACCACCGGGCTTCGGTCACTCCCGGCTCTCATGCTGCTTGTGATCAGGCGCGGCCCTCGGCGGCTGCAGCGGCGGCGATTTCGGCCGCACCCGCGCAGGATTTGCGCAACGACGACATGCACCGCTGGCTGGGCGCCGAGGCCACGGCAAGCGTCGGCCTCAAGCCGTCGCAATTCCAGCTCACCGAAAACGAGCGCCAGCTTCGCGATCTCGCCTATCCCCTGATCGAGCCGCCGCATTCGCGGCCCGCCTGGAAGAGCGTGTTCGGCGATTACCAGCCGCTGCCCTCGCCATGGCGGCAGAAGGTGGTGTTCGACCGCACCACCTACGGACGCGCGCTGATCGACGAGCCGCACCGCTCGCACACCTCGCGCTATCAGCAGTTGATCGAGGACGTCCGCAACGACATCACCCGGTTCGAGCCGTTCTTTGCCTCCGCCGCGCGCGTGATCGAACTCGACCGCAAGCGCAGCGCCAGCCTCAAGATGGTGTCGGAACTGTCGCCGCGCGAACAGGCCGACGCGATCGCCCGCATGGAAGAGAACACGCTGATCGTGCAATGGGTCCAGCAATGCCTGGAGCGGCGCATTTCGTCGTATCGCTGGGCGCTGGAGCGGCTGGTGATCCAGGCGCCCGACAATATCGCGGCCGACGCCGACCGCCTGATCGGCGAACTCGCGGCGCAAACCGCCAATCCGCCGGTCGCCGCCCAGCCGGTGATCGGGCGGGCAGTGACGGTGAAGGGCTAAATAGGGGCGTATTCCCGTCAACGACGCTGGCTGAATGGCCGGCACACCGTTCACAACACTGTTATTGCGACGGATCGCGCTCTTCGCCTGCCTCAACTGGGCGTCTCGCGCTTGTTGTTGTACCCTCGGCGGAGCAACTGCACGGTCGCCAGGAGGAATTTACATGACCACCGTCGTACTCAACCGCCGCAACCTCCTCGCCGCTGGCGGCTCCGTCCTGGCAACCGGGGTTTCCGGGCTCCTGTTGCCCGCCCGCGCGCAAGGCCTCGCACCGACCCCTTCGATGTCGGGCGGGTCCAACAACTACCGCAAGGGCGCGCCGACCGTGGATCGGATCGGCAAGGGTGGCTTCTGGATGAGTGGCACCGTACGCCGCGCAGGCGACGGGGCTCCGCTTGCCGGGCAGCGCATCCAGATTTGGGCGCACACGACCGAAGGGCAGGAGCACGAGCCGCAGAGTCATGGAGCCACGCTCACCGACAAGAACGGGGCGTTCCGTCTCGAGATGCCGCAGATTATTCCCATCTTTGGCCAACCGCATGGTCACCTCGCCTATGACAGCGGTGAATTCAAAACCGTCTTTCTGCGTCCCGTGATGCGGAGCGCAAAAGAGACCAGCCTGGAGGCGCACTTCGTCCTTCAGCCGGCCTGACCGAGTTGGGAACAAAGGAATGAGATTGGCCCGGGTGACCCTGATCTGGGCCGCCCTTGCAGCCGCCGTTTGCGTGCCGATCGCCGCTGCAGCGGCGAGCCCGCTGCTCGCATGGCGCGGTCCGGTCTACATACTGGCCGGATCTGCAGGGATTATCGCACTGGGTCTCGTGCTCGTTCAGCCTTTGCTGATTGGCGGATACTTGCCGGGACTGTCGGCTTATCGCGGACGGCGTGCACATCACTGGATCGGAGGCGCGCTGGTCGTGGCGGTGGTGGTCCACGTCGGGGGCCTTTGGATCACCAGTCCGCCGGACATGATTGACGCCCTTCTCTTCACATCGCCGACGCCGTTCTCCCCTTCGGTGTGATCGCCATGTGGGCAATCTTCGCCGTCGCGCTTTTGGCTGCACTCCGCCGGCGATTGGGACTGCGCGAACGTGGCGCATCGCTCATATGTCCCTCGCGGTGGTCATCGTCGTAGGGAGTGTGGTCCATGGCATGCTGATCGAGGGGACGATGGAGACGGTCTCGAAGGCGGCGCTTTGCGCGCTGGTCCTCGCGGCGGCCATAAGGGTCATGGTTGACCTACGGGTGTGGAGAATGCGAAGACGTCGCGCGGAGAGAGCGTTGCTGACGATAACTAAAGCTGGCCGCCTGAAGCGCAGATTAATGCCCAGATGGGCAGTCGACGATACGGCGCTCATCGACGAGCTGTTGACCGCTCATCCAGATATCGCGGCTGGATTTTCTCGCGCATCCTGGCGAAACTGGAACCGCGCTGACGCCGCGGATGCCGATATCGTTGCGGATAAATCGTCGGGGGTGACCTGCGTCGCTCGATCGCGCTGACGACTTGCGAGAAGCGGGCTGTCATCGGACTCGCTGAACTGCTGCCGCTGGATGTTTTCCACTGACGCTGCTGTTCCAGTGGCTTACAGTGAAACGCGTAGGTAGACTTCGGGGTCGGCTATCCGCGCGGTGCCGGCGAAAAATTGGGACGCACATCGGGCGACGCCCGGCCCTTTTGAATGAGCGTATCGATCCCGTGATCGCGCGCACGCTACTGATGGCTCGGTCGCCAAACAGCAAATCGCCAGATGAGAAGACTAAAAGCCCCGGATGTCGGGGCTTTTCGGCGCTGAATTAGCCGATCTTGTGCACCTTGCGACGGCCAGGACGCCCATGTTGAAGTGATAGTTGATACCGGCCTTGACGGTGTGGACGTGTTCGTTCCACTCGGATCGGTTACAACCGGCGGTGTACTGGATCGTGCTCTTGCCGAGATCGATGTAGTTATGCTCGAGCTTGCCGCTCCAGTTCGGCGCAAACATGTATTCGACGCCGGCGCCAACCGTATAACCCTGGTTTCGTTCTGGACGAAGACATTGCCGGGGCCGCGCATCGGCTGGCGGTGCTGGAGATCGCCAACCGCAGCGCCGCCGCTGAGCGAAGGAACAGCGCGGGACCGAAAGCGCGGCACTAATGGGAAACCGTGACCTTTGACGTCGCCAAAGCCGCGAAGCTTGGTGAAATAAGTGTCGCCGAGGTTCGGCGGATGACGTTGATGGCGAACGGCCGCTGATGTCGGACCAGTGATAGTCGCCTTCGATGCCGAGCACGGAAATGCGCCGGTTTGCCAGTTGTAGCCGACGCCGCCTGCGAAGCCGCCGGTAAATCGCTTTGGGTGCCCGACGGCGGCGGTGTTGGCTCCGTTGAAGAACACTTCATCGCTGGAGCCCCAGCCGTAACCGCCCTGGGCGCCGATGCCGAAGCCGGTCCAGCTCATCCGCACCGCCACAGCCACGGGAACGCGGTGTACGGACGGGCCGCCAGATCAATACCGAGGCCGAAGTGGCCATTGCCGATGGGGCGGCAGTGCCGAGCAGAACTTTTCATAAAAGGAAGTTTCTCCAAATCTACAAGGCTTTGATTCGCGCTCAATTGATTGTGGCGAAAATCACACGTAAACCGTGACCCGAGAGCAACGAGTGAGCTGGAAAACCTGGCGACCCTTATCAACAGTCTGGGACAAGACGATCTGGTCTTTTGGCTCGCTGCCAGGCGTCTGTGTTCCCCATTCGTGCATCAGATCCACGAGGCGACATCCCGCGGTGACAGCGCATGTCTGCTTTGCCTCGCGCGTAATTAGCGCGCGCCGCAGACGTCCTGGTGCCAGGTCTTGCGCGCCGATTCGCGCAACCATTGCCGGGGCTTTCTCTGCAGTTTCTGCGATAAATCCGGCAGCACTTCTCTCCAGCCCGCAATCAGCGCTTGCCCTTCGGCGCCAGGCGCGGGGCCGCGCGGGCTGGTTCGGGCTGTATAGCCGGCGGAGGCTGGTCTCCACGCCGACCAGCGCGATGCCGCAAGAGCGGCCTGCTTTGCCAGCATCGTAGCGCGCTCCGGCGCTGGCGCTGCGGCGTTATCAGGCCGGTCGTGGTGGGGTTGATCCGATGATCAACGGTCGGCGGCGTGCGACACCTCATCCTCCGGCAATTCAGATGCTGCGCTTCCGTCATCAGTCAGTTCGATCACCTTGCGGCCGATGGCGGTCATTGATGGCGTAATAAGAGCGACTTCGTTGCGCGTATAGAACGACACCGAGGAGTATAGAGCACGGCTTTGACCGGCACCGTCAGCCCAGGCGGGCCACGCCGGAAAGATCGTAGCGGCAGATCGCGACTTGCAAGGCGGTCCACGCCGAACATCGGCACGTTGTTAGGTTCAGCGACGGCACCTTATGGTAGGCATTCTCTTCAGTCTCGGCGTCAGCCGCAGAATGAAGCTGCATCTGGGTCGCGATGCGCGGCAGCGCCAGTACGCTGACGAGATGCCGCTGCGCCCAGCAGCGCACCGCGATGATGGTGAACCTGTGGATCAGCGGGCGGGGATTCACCGTGGAGATGGAGGGCATCGGCGCGTCGCTGCGTCCGCGTCGCCGCCGGCGTATCGTAGAGCCGCAGCATCAGCGCGTAGCGTGATGCCGCCGGTCGGCAGCCAGTTGCCGGCCCGCGACCGCGCCGCCACGCGCGGATCTCGAACGCGCCGTCGGAACCGCGGTTGATTTTCTGGCTGATGAAAGCCATGCGTTGCTGATGAACCAGATGGCCCTGCGGTTCGAACAACGTCAAGCGTCAGAACCGGGCCGCGGGCGTCACCCATGACGACCATCGCAGCGCCGTCGAAGCGGCTTCTTCTTGTCGTCTGACGTGGCCGAACGCGATGCCGATCGCCGGTGCCGATCGGCGTTCGCACTTCACCAGGCGCTGATCGAGCCACGGAAGCAGGATCGTCGGAACTGCACCGCTCTTGGGCCGCGCGGTCAGAGCGCCGATCGCGTCGTGCCGGATCAGTGCCGCGCGTCGCCGACGTCATAAATGAGCCGAAGGCCGACAGCCGTGAAGCGCCAGCCAGCAGCAAAGTGATGAAGATCAGCCACGCGCCAGGGCGGGCTCACGTCAGGCTCCGATCGGCTGAAATCCACGGCGTCAGTTCCAGTTGGACAGAAGAAGCTAATGAAAGCTGAAAGCGCCTCTTTTGGTTGGGCATGCCGGCGTCGACGCCTCGCATCCGTTCCGAGGAAAAAGACGGTTAATATTCTGCCGGATCGCGGCGGCGCCGATTGTTACCGCTGCGCGGTGCCAGCTGGTCGCCAGCGGCTGCGACCTAATTCTCGGGAAACGCCAGCGCGCCCGACGGCAGCTGACCGAGCTTTGGCGGGCTGCTTGGGGTCGTTGGACGAGGATTGCTGCCGCGGCCTTTCCGGCCTCGTCAAGCAGCCGCTCGACGCGCACCAGAATATCCGCGCCGCGGGGCGTCTGGTCAAGCCCTGGCGAAGCGGCCCCACGGCGGTCTCCAGCACCCGGCCACCGCGCCTGTTCGCCGACGTTGGCGGAGCTGGACGGGCGGCGAGCGGTTTGCGGCGCCTGCGATCACCAGGTGGTGCACCAGCTGCCTCGACGCCCTGGTGCGCATGACGGCCATGATGTCGTGCCAGGTTTGCGCGGGCAGCGATCCGCCGGTCATCGGGATTTGGGGTCGGCGTGTACGTCGCGTCAATTGCCGAGCACCATTGCCGCCGCGCCGGTCGTAGTTGCCGGTGTAGCCGACGAGACCAGGCGTCGCGAGCAAAGGCGCTGGCGGTGCCAGTTGCCAGTTACCGGCTGCACAGATCAGATGCCATCGCGGCGAGCGCGTTGCCGGGGCGGTGCCTCGCTCGACCACGTCAGCTCATCGTCCACGCCAATGTCGGTGGCGACGGCGGCCGGGTGATCGGCTGGACCGGCTTCGCTGCCGTCTGGCGGTCAGAAGCGCACAGACGAGGTCGCCGGCGCCGGTGCGGACTTCGAGGGATCGCATGCGGCGTGATCGAAACCATGCCGACCGCAATTCGGCGAAGATCCTGCCGCCGGCGGTCGCGTGGTCGACGCACTGGTGAGCTTCGTCAGCGCCGATTGGCATCGACGGCGTGTCCGGCAGCGGCGCGCGCAGGCCGGACCTTCGCTGCGCCGCCACTGTCCTGATCTTGTCGCGCGTCCGGCCTTGGCCAGGTTCGGCGACTTGCCGCCCAGCGCGATCGACAGCTTCACCGGAGCATGACGTTGATCGAGCGCACCAGCGCCTCGGGTCAGCGTCACCGAGCCGGAATGGGTGGCCCGCCGGAGTCGTGCGGGCGCCAGTTGCCGATGCAGACCGGCCCGTGTCACGATTGAGTCGGCTTGAAACCATTGAAGCGGTCGGTAGGCATGGGCCTGGTGCGAGGAGCCCGGCGCGAGGCGGCGTCGGTCGAACTGTTTGGCTGGCGCCGTAGTCGCGGCCACCAACATGGCGCGGACGCCGCCGTCGAGATCGGCGACCACGGTGGCTGGCCTGCGTCGCGTGATAGTCGCGCGCTGAACTGGCGCAGCTGGTTTTCGACTGCTTCCTCGGCCGGCGCGCTGCATCGTTCAGCATCGATCGCGGTGCGGACCACGAAGACGCGTCGACATAGGATTTCGGCGGAAGGGTATCGACCAGCTTGCGCATCTCTCCGAGCGCGAGTCAGATGAATAGTTCGGCGAGATCTCGTCGCGGCGAGTCGACGGCGGACCGCCGGGATTGCGCCGGGCACCCTGGAACACCACAGCCTTGAGTCGGGGTGAAGGCCGGCATCGACGAGGCTGTCGAGGCAAAGGCGACGCTGGCGCGCGCGCCGTGCAGCGGCGGGTTGTCATCGCTGAGAGGCGTGATCGGCACGGTCAGGCGCCTTGAACAGGCCGGCGCGAGCATCGCGCGGATCCGGCGAGATTGACGTCGCGCGCCGACTTGCTGAAGTAAATGCGCGCGCGCCATCGACGCCAGGCCGTGCCGCCGCCCATAGGCGCGGTCGAGGTAGGTTTCAGGATCTCGCTCTTGGTGCAGGCGCGTCTCCAGCCAGATCGCGAGGAAGGCTTCCCTTCACCTTGCGCTCGATGGTGCGCTCGTTCGTTGAGGAACAGGTTCTTCGCGAGCTGCTGCGGAGATCGACGAACCGCCCTGGCGCACGCCGCCGGCCTGTGTGTTGGTGATGCAGCGCGCGCGGTGCCGGCAGGTCGATGCCGAAATGTTCGTAGAAGCGGCGGTCCTCGCGCTAGCGCCGTCGCCTTGATCAGATTGTCCGGGAAGCCTCCAGCGGGATCGAGTCGTTGTGCTTGATGCCGCGGCTGCCGATCGGATTGCCGTAGCGGTCGAGGAACGACACCGCGATCGGACTTCTGTCAGCCAGTCGTCGTTCGGCGGTTTCGCGAAATGCGGAAGCGCAAGCGCCAGCATCCGGCGATCAGGCCTGCCGAGGCCGATGGTGGCGGCCTCCGACATGCGCCTCGATGAATACCCAGCGCGCTTCCAGCCGACGATGCAAGCGCGGTCCATGAAGGTGGAGTAAGCGCTCGTACAGTCATGCGGCGCAGGAGTGTCCCTTGCCCGACGAAAACAGCGTCGAGTCGATACGCGCATCAGATCCGGGAGAGAAGTTCCGAGATCTTCTGATTCAGTGGTAGGATCTGGCGCACCGCGGGACCTTGGTCGCGTTCCGGCGCTCGCGCGGGCGCCATCGGAACGTCGTAGCTTCGATGTTGCGAGCGACGAGCGCTTTTAGGACACAACGGGAATCGCGGTATTTCTCTCGAGCAGGGGCTACTCGACGTGCCACTCTACCATTTGGTGGTCAGCCTAACGCGTTCCCGGCTTTTGTCCCGTAGTCAGCCCGCTTGCGCCTGGCAGTTGCCGGACCTCCTAGAAGGGCTGCAGCCGAACTCGAACCAGTGAACCAGCCCGGCTTCATGACCGCGCCGCCGCAGGCTTGCGCTTCCAGCCAGGAGGATGCTTCTGGAGCTTAAGAGGGCAAGACGTTGGAGGGAGATGTCCAGCGCCGAATGGGAAAGCCTGTGCGACGGCTGCGCGCGCTGCACGCCTGGAAAGCTCGAGGGACGAGGATAAGCCGGAACACCTGCTTACCGCCCATGTGTCCTGCAAGCTGCTGGATTCCGGCCTATGCGCCTGCAAGGACTACACAGGGCCGAATTCCGGCACAGGGTTCCGGTTATTTGCGTGCGCCATGACGCCCGAGAACGTCGCGCACCCTGACCTGGCTGCCGCCGAGTTGCGGGTACAAGCTGGTCGCGGAGGGACCGCGATCTCTACTCGGTGGCACCCGGTGAGTTTCCGCGGGACGCCGGCTACGGTGCACTGAAGCCGAGGGTTTCCGGTGCGCGGCAGAGTGCTGGGCACCGAGGACGAGATCCCCGACACCCGAAGACCTCGGGGACCACATCGTGCAGTGGCCGAGCGCCGCTGCCGAGGCGGGCGCGGCTGGAAGGCGGCCGAGGCGCGGGTTAAATCCAGCTACTGGCCCGTTTCCGGGCGCAGTGGCTTAGTGGGACGATGTACTCATAAAGCGAGGTTCGTGGGCGTAAACATGATGTATGCCCAACATGCCATTATTGGTGTTGTTACACGTTTGTTCCGTTACGAGTTCGACCGCTCATCGCTATCTCGCGTATTACGGAACTCGAGCCGGACATCGGCTGGGTCCAGCGCCAACATGGGGCGTTTGATGTCGACTGCAACACCTGAAAAACATCCAAGCGTTCAGTGCATTCGCAGAAAAGCGAGCCGCTTTGGCGATCGAGCAGATTCAGTTCAGTCTGACCTGAACTTTTTGACTCGTCTCAAGCAAAGGCGTGGTGCGGAGATAGTAAGGCTCCCGGGTCGAAACAATCTCGCCGTTAGAGCGATCGAAGCTCTTTGAGGACTATGGCGAAGTCCCTTCCAGGCCGCGTAGATTTGATCGCCGTCGATGCCCAGGTTTGGGATCAACCGCGCGTCCACCTCCATCGCTCGTCGCGGCGGATCGGCGACCGACCCCGCCGCCTGGCAACCACCACGCCCTTAAGCGACATCAGAAGGCTGCCGCCATCAAAAATAAAACAGCGCGTCGGCGAAGCGGCGGAATTATCGCCGAGACTGGATATGATTTCGAGGCAGGCGAACAGAAACCTGAACGGGCAGTCTCGGCATGGAGGCCTCCTGGCGACAGCATCCGCCGCTATGCTGCGAAGTGTATTGTAAACGCTGGGTTTACGGCTGCACTACGCCGGAAGTATGCCGTCGACATCGGCTTGGGTTCAAGGCCCGGACATCCGGGGCGCGCAACAAACGAGTCTCGCGCCTGCAGCAGAACAGGCGTCATCAGGCCGGGCCGTCAGGTCGAAAAGTGCCATAAACGGACTCATGCCGCAGCAAATGGCGAGCGCCACGCGATCACCTCGTCGGCTGGTGCGAGGAAGGGCACCGAAAACGCTAGGCCAGTTGGGTATTGCTTAAGCCGAGATCCGCTTTGATGAGCGGGGCGGCCGTCGAGATGTTGACCCGATCCACATAGAGGATCAGGTACATCAGGCAGATGATAAGCAGGACCGTCTTTGAGACGCTGAACCTGCGCATCACACGGGCCGCGCGTCGCCCTTGACCTGCGTGCGGTGCATGATCCGGCGTTGCGTTGGGGTCGAACGCGTCACGGCGGTGCATTGTGCAGCGGTTGTCCCACAGCACAAGGTCGCCGACCCGCCAGACATGCTCCCAGGCGAATTGCGGCAGCACCGCGTAGCTCCAGAGCTCGTTCAGCAGCGCCTCGGAATCGGCAAGGTCCAGCCCGGCGATATAGGCGTTGCGGCGGCGGCCCAGATAGAGCATGCGCTTGCCGGTATCGGGATGCGTGCACACCAGCGGATGCACGGCACCCGGCGACGTGCGGGGATCGTCGGTCGGTGTGACGCCCTGGCGGACATAGCCGCCGCTATTGTAGGTGCCGTCGTGCTTGATCTTGAGGCCAGCGATACGCTCCTTCAGCTTGCCAGGAAGCGCGTCGTAGATCGCATACATGCTGCAGAAACGAGGTATTGCCGCCGCCGCTCGGAATCTCAAGGGAGTAAAGCATACTCGCCTTCGGCGGCAGATCGAGATACGACATGTCCGTGTGCCACACCGCTTCGCCGTCGCCCAGGCTGCCGATTGGCTCGCCGTTCACCTTGACGTTGGAGACGATGTAGATTTCTGGCAGCCCCTCAACGAAACGGCGGCCGGTCTCCTGAATCGGCGCCCAGTCGAGATCACCCAACCGGCGACTAAATGCTATCAGCTCATGGTCGCTCAGCGTCTGGTCGCGGAAAAGCAGCACCAAATGGTCGCGCCAAGCCTGCATGATGCGCGCGAACGCGACGTCTTCCAGGTCCTTAAGATCGACGCCTTTCACCGTCGCGCCCAGCGCTGCGCCGGTAGGAGCTACGTGGGTTGGGCCGCCGCGGACGCCGCTCGTCACTTCGGTCTCAGTGCTCAAAGCCATCGGAAGCCTCCGTCGCACCGCGCGGGCCTCCCTTCCGAACCTGCGCACGCGCATTTCGGAGTAAATGCCCACGTCAGATTTGCCAAACCAATCGTTCTTCTTAGTCTTCATGAGCGCCGCGAAAAAGCCAGCGGACGCGACGCTCCGATGTGTGCAAATCGGCGAAGATAGGGCTTCACCTTTCACCACCTTGGCCAGATTCGGTGATCGATGCGGCTGAGAAGCTGCATCTATCAGATGGGTGCGACCTTCAAGGCCTGGATGGTTGGTCACCATTCCCAACTTCCCCGACAGCGGACATCGGAAGAACTGCTGCGGCACTTCCAGGCCCGCCGCGAAAGCGGAAGTCATTCGATCCTCGTCGCCCCGGGCGAGCATCTGGCTCGCGATGGTCATTCGGGCAGCCCGGCTCGCCGCAATCCTTCTTCGTATCGCGAGAGGTCTTCGGCACGCCGATAAGGGCCCAGCACGTCTTTGAGAGTGGAAACACGTAGCGCGGGATTGAGTTGCCGCAGCCGAGCCATTGCCTTATGTGCTTGCTCCGGCCGTCCGGCCATTGCATTGCTTGCGGCGGCGATACGTAATCCAGGTTGATAGTCCGGATTGTCCTGCAATGCCATTGCCGCCCACGATGCCGCTTCGTCATAGCGGCCCAGGAAGAAATGTGCATACGCGGTCCCGGCTCGCATTCCTGTCACCCGCGGATCAAGTGGGCTCAGGCGCATGGCACGCGCGAAGCGCTCGATCGCCGCTTCCGGCTCGCCGAGACAGATTTTTACCCAGCCGCCGTAATACCATGCCTCGGCCAAATTGGAATTGAGCACAAGCGCGCGATCGATTAAGCCGGCGCCTACCTCGAGATCGCGAACAACATACGCTAACGCACACCCGCTGGCGGCGAGCGCGATCGCGTCATCCTTGCCCAACTCAACCGCCCGCTGGGCGAGCCTCGTCACTTCGGCAATCTCGTTCGCTGTGTCTGAAATCCAGCCATTGGTCTTGGCACAGACGTAGCAAGAGGCGGCACGACCGTAGGCGGACGCAAAATCCGGGTCGAGCTCGATCGCGCTGTTGAACAGGCGCAATGCCTCGTCGTTCGCTTGCCGGCTAGCAAACTGATAAAACCTGGCCAAACCGCGTAAATAGAGGGCATAGGCGTCGAGACTCTCGGTCGGCTTGCGCTTGGCACGCTCGATCTCGGCTTTTTCCACCGCTGGCGCGATCGCCCCGACAACGCTCTCGGTCACCTGGTCCTGCAGATCGAAGATGTCGCCGAGACCACCATCAAACCGTTCTGCCCAAAGATGTGCCCCAGTGGCGGTATCGACGAGCTGTCCCGTGATGCGCACTCGGTTTGCCGCTTTGCGAACGCTGCCTTCCAACACGTAGCGCACCCCAAGCTCGCGCCCGACCTGCTTCACGTCGACGGCGCGCCCCTTGTAGGTGAAGCTCGAGTTGCGGGCGATCACGAACAGCGCCTTGAAATGCGACAGCGCGGTAATGATCTCCTCGACCATTCCATCGGCGAAGTAGTCCTGCTCCGGATCGCCGCTCATGTTCTGCGAATGGCAGAACGGCGATGGAGGGTTTGTCGGGGAGCGCGAGGGGCTGCGCAGTCTCGGTCGGCGGTTTTTGTTGCCGGCGAAGAGCTTGGGCCGATGCGCACGCGCCAAGCCCGCATCGGTTCGGCGATATTCTTCAGAGATTGAGCGAACCCATATCCTCTAAGGTGCTCTCAACCTTGCCACGAACCTGCCGGTGAGCATCGTCGGAAATGCAAATCCCACCCGGCTCTGCGATCCCTTCGAGACGCACTGCAATATTGACACCATCACCAAAGATATCATCGTCTGCGATGATAATATCACCGACGTGAATGCCGATGCGAAATTCGATCCGCTTGTCCTGCGGCACATCGGTATTTTGTTCTGCCACGCCGCGTTGGATGTCGTCGGCACATCGCACGGCGTCGACCACGCTGGCGAACTCAACGAGAGCGCCGTCCCCGGTGTTCTTGACGATGCGTCCGTGATGCTCAGCGATTTTGGGATCGAAAAGCGTCTTTCTGAGAGCTTTCAGTTGCGCCAGCGTGCCTTCTTCGTCGATCCCTATTAAGCGGCAAGAGCCCACGACATCCGCCGCCAGAATAGCCGCCAGTCGCCGCTCTACGTGCTCGCTGCTCAAGATGCACCCCCAGGCTCGGGGAAACTGAATGGTTCATATAGCACAATTGTGGGCCGACGTCCGGCTATGCCCATGTCCGAGACGGGTCGGACTCGGAAGTCCGGGCGGCGCTGTCACGCGACTTCCGCTCTTCCCTCAACGGCAGACGTTCAACCCAGCGCGGCGGTCACTTCCGAAGAGTACCGGCTTCAAGCGGCGCGTGCGCATCAACGTGGCATCAGACCTCATTCAAATCGATATCGCTTCGATAGCCACCACAACTTGCAACGGCGTAACCC
>ERZ1370068.1753-contig-11682_pt1 | contig 102566 bp, 123 predicted proteins | sample MGYA00561227_ERZ1370068 | MGnify/ENA primary metagenome ERZ1370068 (study PRJEB38410, sample SAMEA6850437) | metagenome | study: Metagenomic assessment of the ecological functions of the soil: analysis of the soil microbiota associated with the...
CTTGTCCGTTTCGAGGTGCCTCGCCCCTGTGCACCGCGCCCGAGCGAAGATGAACGGATCGGTGCGCGTCCAAACCGATCACCGTGCCACGCTGCTGGGTGGCTGGAAATCGAGAGTCCGATCGATGCCGTTGATCAAGTTTTCGCGCTCCGATCGGATGTCTGATTTTGCGCAGACACCCGCGGCGGGCGTGAAGTTGGGCTAAGTTCCGCTACGTCCCAACTACCGCAGTGGACAAGCACCGCGCGGAAAGCGCAGTGTGAAAATTTCAAATCACTGATCATCACTGAAAAAGGCCCAGCCGCTACTGCAGCGCCCGCCAAATCGTCGCTTCACCGCACTCGTACTCACGCGCCAGCTCTGCCATTGTCTCGCCGGCAGCGTAACGCTCCGCGACGCGCCTGCGCTGGCCGTGATCGAGTGCAGTCGGCCGGCCGAATTGCTTGCCGTTGGCCTTGGCCCGCTCGATGCCTTCCTCGCAGCGCTTGCGGATCAGGCCGCGCTCAAACTCGGCAATCCCGCCCATGATGGTGAGCATTAACCTGCCAACCTCGCTGGTGCTGTCGCACCAGCTCTCGCCGAGTGAGACGAAGCCGCAGCCTCGCTCCTGAAGCTCATGCAGAATGTTATGCAAATCCCGGCTTGATCGCGCCAACCGATCCAGCTTGCTCACCACGACGGTGTCGCCGGGCACCAGCGCCCGCATCAGCTTGCTGAACTCCGGGCGATCCTTCGCCGACTTGCCTGATCGCTTCTCGCTGAAAATTCGCTCGCAGCCTGCGGCCTTCAGTGCATCAACCTGGGCCGAATAGTCCTGGGTCTTAGAGCTTACCCGCGCATAGCCGTATCGCATCATTGCCCCGTTTTGAAAATCTACTTTTCGGAGTCTAAAAGATGCGAAGATTCAACGTCAATCAAAACCATCCGAATAGTAGACTCTTTTGTTAGAGGTGGTGATCCTCTCGGTAGCACACACCGCGGAAGATGTTCAATGCATGCCGTCATCAGGGTGGCCGCATCATGTCTTGGCTCTCGTCCTGGGATCATCGACTCGGAACAGAGATCACAGCACCGCCGACCGCCCCTGGCGCCCTCGATCGAGTTGGCGCCAGCGGACGCAACTCGAGACACAAATTTCCGTTCTTCAAAGTTACAACGGTGATGATCCCGCGCTCATGCCTGGCATTGCGCTCGACGGCTCATGGATTGTCGGGCGCGATTGTTCCTGCGCCAGTCGTCGCAGCGATCAATGCATCCCCGCTTTTGAGCAGAAATCGTTCGTCAACCTCGGGCGGCAGCAGCGGCATGTGGAAGTTGTCGAAGAAGCGAGCCAGCTCGGAGTAGGACATCCGGTTGTCCACCGAAGAAGAGGGGCTAAGATTGACCGCTGCCCTTGGCCGCACGATCAGCGGCGACCCAAGCTTGAGCAAATTGAAAGGTGGACGGCTCGACATATGCCTTGTCAGTCACTGTATCCCACCAGCGCGCAAATGGCGCCTCGGAGAAGGCGGGCTGCTTTTGCTTCCTGTACCTCTCATGCGCTTGGCGCAATTCTCTGCCGACAGGGCCGGCCAGCGCGGCGCCATAGGTTTCGCACAGATATAGCTCTCGGCCCCAATCGGTGCCGAGGCGGTCGGCCGTATCTGCGATTAGCCACCTCATCGCTGCGTCCACATCCGGATTGCCGTTTGTGCGGATGAAGGATGGCACTTCGCCCAAAAACTCCGGCGCGTCGCGGCTATTCAGCGCGAGGTAGTTGTTCCAGAGCAATCATGTGATTGAAGAAAGCATCATAGAAATTGCCGGAGGCTGCCGCGATTTCCTTATCGATCGACAGCCCCAAGGTACGTCTTTGCGCCTGCGAAGTGCATTCTGACGGTAAAAAGAGGACCACGGCATGTGTGCCGTTTCGGCAAATCCAACCGCAAAGGCCGTTGGGCCGTTCGGGCCGAAGGTGAACCAGCTGGCGAACAACGGCACGCCGGTGAGGTCGTCGAAGCGTCGCCTGCGTAGAGCGCTACGGACGACTTCGAGACGTTCTCCGGACTTCTGAGAGCTGTCGTGGTAGACGGGCCGCAAGCCTTCTGGTCGCCGCCGGAAGCGCTTCAGCCTGCCGCATTGGGAAACTTACCCGCTGCATTGCTGCCTTTGGGCTCGCTCCTACCCTTGGGGACCCGCTTGAGTACGGCTGCAGACACGACTCGACCCTGCGCGGACGAAATCCACCAGCTGGCGGTCCACCCTTTGTCAGGTAGTCGTACCAGAACGGTGCCGCGTTTGGTTTCCGGGAGCGCCAATCCCCACGACGTTCTCGAGCAGGTCCCGTCGTTCCTTCATGAACGCGCTGCATTCAGCGAGGCTACTGGTGGCGGAAATAGACCGCGCTTCCCCTCACGCCACACGGATAACCAACGATGCCGATACCAAGTCTGCATGGCCTCCCTCCTGCTTGTTTCAGCTTAGGTGATTGCGACGGACGACTGGAGATCAGCGTCCTTGTTGACTGGCGCGCACGGCCGCATCGGTTTGCGGTCGCGCTTTTGTCGAAGATCGCCCTGCGCTCAGCAGGCTGGGTCCGGCAGCGGCACTGACCTCGCTCCGACCAGGACCCCGACGTGGCGATTGCAGCATAAAAATCCTCCAAGATGGCACACGCATCTGAGGACTGGCGACCTACTGTTGCCCTTGCGGGCCACATCGTCGTGCCACCGTTGCCGGTCTAAGGCTGGTTGGCGGGACCGTCAGGTCCTCTCAGGATGCAAAGCCGACACACTATCGCATCCCGCGGGCGCTGTCAACGGCCGCGACCAGCCCAGCAAAGCACGCCGCCCGTCGCCGGCAGCCTGGCAATGTTGAACGCCGAGGATCTCGTGCGTGCTTAGTACTGGTCGCGATGCGCCGGCACTCCCCGTACGCAGCTCGCGGTCGGGGCCCTGGGGCACCAGCCATTCTGGTTAGAACCGTCCGCGCTGACCTTCAGCGAGTCGCGATACCCATTTTTCCGCCGTTACGACCCAGCGGAGATGCCGACGACTTACCACGGGGCTCCAGAAGCGATCAGCGCCCAAACCGCGTCAGCATGCGCACTTACGCCAGCGAAGGCTGCGCCATTCTCAGTTTGGGGACGCCAAGAAATCATTAACCTCTTGTTGTGCTCTGATGCCGGGCACGGTGGGCATTGTGGACTGGAGTAGCGCAATGGGACGCATGCCGCCTCACGCCCCTATTTCCTCTGCGTCGCGCCGCCGTCTCGCTGGATGGCTGGTCGGCTCGTCCCTGCGAGACGTCGAACGGGATTTGGTTCTGGAAACGCTCTCTCATACCCGTGGGAACAGAACGGCGGCGGCACACCTGCTTGGCATCTCGGTGCGGACACTGCGGAACAAGATCGTCGAATATTCAGCAGAGGGTGTCTGCGTTCCTCGCCATGAGAGCCACGACGAGATCCTGGCGCAACCCTCCGTTCTGTTGTTTCGGCGGCGTAATCGGCAATCGCTCATGATGATCGAGGCGGATTAGGACATCGCTTGCGGGCTCGCACTGACGAAGTGATTGAGTGACCGTCCCGCCGGCCGGGGCCGATTGGCCCCATCTCATTGAGCAGGGGGATATCGAGCCAACCGGACGGGGACATCGGCTCTGATCCAAGCGCGGCATGATTGCGTATGTTTTGATCTGCTCAAACCACTCTGCGCGCGGAAGTTGCGCATTTGCCACACAGCCTAAAACGTGACAGCTCGCCCGCGCCAGCTTTGTCGGCGCGGGCTACAATTACGCTAGCTTTGACGGCGCAGGGGCGAGCGGGTGCGAAGTGGCTGACATATCATCTGCTGCAGCTGAGCGGCCCTCGGCACCCATGCGCCAGCGGCCGAATGGTCGCATTGCCGCGCCGCTGGCGACGACCGCATTGGTCGCGGCGCTGCTCGCCTGTTTTTTGCCGCCACGCCCGTATTCGCCGATAAGTGGCGCCGGGCGGCGTCAATGGCGTGGGCGGCACCGGCGGCGCGGGCGGCCCCGATAATGCGACCTGGCGCGGCGGCGCTGGCGCCAGCGGTTCTGGTAGGCGGCGGCGGCGCGGGCATCACCGGCGGCTGGCGGCGGCTTCTGCGGCGGCGCTGCATAGTGCCGGCGGCGGCGCTGGTGGGACGGCCTCGGTGCCGTGGGCGGCGTCGGCGGCGGTGGCGGCGCGCACGATTTGTGGGCGTGGCTCCGCCTAGCTCGGCGGCCACCGGCGGCGGCGGCGGCAGGGGCGGCGGCACTGACGGCGCGGGCGGTGGCGGCGCTGGCGGTTTCGGCGCGGTGATAATCCGGCAAGTAGCCCCGTTACAGGCACGCTCAATGTCGCGGTGACCGGCGGCACCGGCGGCAGAGGCGGCGACGGCTCTGGCGGCGGCGGCGGCGGCGGCGCAGCGGCGGCATCGGATTGTTGTTTCCGGTCCGGCCATGCGGCTGCCATTGTCAACGCCGCCGTGACCGGCGGCAGGCACCGGCCCCGGCGGCATCGGCGACGGCGGCAATGGCGGTACCGGCGGCAGCGGCGGCATCGGATTGTTGTTCTCGGGTCCGGCCAACGCGGCCGTCATCGCGTTAACGCCGCCGCACCGGCGGCACCGGCGGCCTCGCGGCATGGCGGCAGCGGCCCGGCGGCATGGGCGGCAGCCCCGGCCGCGCGGGCAATGGCGGCGTCGGGATCAGCGGACAGAACCTCACCACCATCACGATGGGCGCGTCCGGCTCCGTCAGCGGCGGCCTGTCAGGCACCGGCACGCGCGCCAACGCCATTCTCTTCACCGCGGCACCAACACGCTCCAGTTCACCAACGCGACGTCCGGCCTGACCGGGACATCAACGTTCAGGCAGGCTCGGTCAATTTCAACCAGAACTTAGAACCACCACCGCCGTATCCAACAACATCACCGGAGCCGGCATGTCATCAAGAGCAATTTCGGCGAGATCGACTCCCTGGGCGCCAATACGTACACCGGCACGACCACGGTCAACGACGGTTTGATGGCTCTGGCGGCGAACACGTCTGGGCGCGCCGCCAGCGCGACGACCATCAATAACGGTGGCTTCGTCAACCTCGGCGGCACCAATCAGACCATCAATAGTGTGACGCTGGCTGGCGGAGTATTGACCAATGGCCTGCTGACCGGCGCTGTCACCTCGACGGGCGTTTGATCGGCACTCTGGGGGCACCCAGACTTTTCTGACCGCGAACGGCGGCACCACCCAGAATCCTGGGCGGCGACACCTGGTACCGGCGCGACCGTCGTCAATGCCGGCGCGACCTTGCTCGGCAACAACAACACCCCCGGATGCGTTCAGCGCCGTCAGCGCAACGACGATCAACACCGGCGGCACGGTCGACTCTGGCGGCCTTCACCAGACCACCAACAGTGTGACGCTGGCCGGAGGAACACTGCTTTCTGGCCTGTTGACGGCGCGGTCACCTCAACCGGCGGCACGCTGAACGGCCTCGGCGGCGGCATGACGCTGACGACGACCGGCGGCAATTTCACCAACGTCACCGGCACCAACACCTTCATCGGGGGCGACCATCGTCACCGCGCCTGCTCGGTCACCGCACAAGCACAGGCAGCGCGGTGACGGTCAATGCCGGCGGCACGCTCGGCGGCAACGGCATCGTCGGCAACACCACGATCAACGGCGGCGCGCTGTCGCCCGGCAACTCGATCGGCCTGCTCACGGTGCAGGGCAATCTCGTATTCACCGCGGCGCGCAAGCTACATGGTGGAGAGTCTCGCCGGCGAATGCCGACCGCACCAACGTCACGGGCACGGCGACGCTCGGCGGCGCCACGGTCAATGCGCTCTTTCGCGGCCGGGACGCTATGTGCGCGAAGCAATACACCATCGTCAACGCCACCGGCGGCGTCAGCGGCAGCACGTTCGCTGCGCTCGGTCAACACCAATCTGCCGGCGAATTTCACATCCAGCCTGAGCTACGACGCCAACAACGCCTATCTCAACCTGCTGCTGAGCTTCACCGCCGCCGAACGGCGGCTTCAGCGTCAACCAGCAGAACGTCGCCAATGCGCTGATCAACTTCTTCAACACCACTGGCGGCATTCCGCTGGTATTCGGCGCGCTGACGCCGGCGGGCCTCACGCAAGTCTCCGGGCGAGATCGCCGACCGGCTCGCAGCAGACCACCTTCGATGCGATGAGCATGTTCCTGGGCCTGCTGACCGATCCGTTCATCGGCGGGCGCGGCGATCCGGTCGCTGGCAGCGGCCGCGTCATGCCGAAGCGATCGACAGCGCATGCGCCTATGCCGCACGGCAAACGCGCCGCGCGAAGACGAGCGCGACGCCTATGCCGCGATCTATCACCAAGGCGCCGTCGTGCGCCACGACCGTTCGATCCACGCTGGAGCGTGTGGGCGCGCGGCTTATGGCGGCTCGCAGACCACCGACGGCAATGCGACGCTCGGGATCGAACACTACCACCAGCCGCATCGTTGGCGGCGTCGGTCGGCGCCGACTACCGCTTCTCGCCGTACACGCATGGCCGGCTTTGCGCTGGCCGGCGGCGGCACCAGTTTCAGCGTCGCCAACGGTTCGGCAGCGGCCGCTCCGACCTGTTCCAGGCCGGCGCCTTCGTGCGCCACACCGTCGGCCCGGCCTATCTCACCGGCGGCGCTGGCCTATGGCTGGCAGGACATCACCACCGATCGCACCGTCACCGTCGCCGGCGTCGACCGGCTGCGCGCGCAGTTCAACGCCAATGCCTGGTCCGGCCGCGTCGAAGGCGGCTATCGCTTCGTCACGCCGTGGATGGGCGGCATCACGCCCTACGCCGCCGGACAGTTCACCACCTTCGATCTGCCGGCCTATGCCGAACAGGCGCTGTCCGGCGCCAACACCTTTGCGCTCGGCTACGGCGCCAAGAGCGTCACGGCGTCGCGCAGCGAACTCGGCGTGCGCAGCCGACAAATCCTTGCGCGATGCAGGATGCGATCTTCACCCTGCGCGGCCGCGCGGCCTGGGCGCATGATTTCAACACCGACCGCAACGTCGCCGCGACGTTCCAGACGCTGCCCGGCGCATCCTTCGTCGTCAACGGCGCGGCGCAGGCGCACGACGCCGCGCTGACCACCGCCTCCGCCGAAATGAAATGGCTGAACGGCTGGTCCGCCGCCGCCACCTTCGAGGGCGAGTTCTCCAGCGTCACCACCAGCTACGCCGGCAAGGGCGTGGTGCGATACAAATCCCAAGCACGACTGAACCCTGTCGGAGTGTTCCCCGGGGTTATCAACTCGTGCCCGTGTTGGTCTACCACAACATCAGCGCGCAGGAGAAGGGACGACTCTCGATCGCGGTGCGAAACTTCGAAGCGCAGATGCGCCAGTTGCACGACGAGGGTTTCAGACCGTGAGCCTGGCGGACTTCCTGGCGTTCACAGCGGGCCGCCGGCAGTTGCCGCGCAGGTCCGTTTTGCTCACCTTCGACGACGTCGCTACAAGTCGTTCGTCCAGTACGCGCGTCCGACCCTGAAAGACTACGGCTTCGGCGCGACGCTCTTCGTGTACTCGGACTTCATCGGGGCCGGCAGCGGACTGTCCTGGCAGGACCTGCGCGCGTTGTCGGAGCAGGGCTACGACGTACAGGCCCATTCGAAGTCGCACGCGAATCTCCGGCGCAAAGACGGCGAGTCCGAGGCGGCGTGTACGCCAAGCGGATCGAGGCAGAGCTGGGCTATCCACTGACCCTGTTCAAGAAATATCTGGGACGTTCACGAGTGAATCGCTCGCCTACCCCTACGGAGAAGTGGACGATGAGCTCCTTGGGTATATTGCCAAGTACGGCTACACCGCAGGCCTTCACCGTGCGTCGGCAATCGAACGCGGCGTTCGTGTCCCCTCTTAAGATCAGCCGTAGCCAGATTTACCGCGGAGATGACGCGCACAGGACTTCGCGAAGAATCTCGCCGTGTTCCAGGACCAAGCGGTGGGAACGGCCACAACCTCGGACGAGCGGCTCCCTGGGTCCTCGCAACCAGTGTCCACGGCGGACCCCACCATTCCGGTGCCTTGGTCACGAGATCGCCTGGTAGCTTTGCACAACGAGCGCTCGAGCAGTTGAACTGCGCGGCCGCCTACGGCAAGCGCTCGACGAGCGGGCGATCGCGCTCACGATCAACCCCGGCGACAGGAAGGCCCACGAGGGTCAGCAGCGGCTCGCGCACCGAATCGCCGAGGAGGGTCACCGGCTTGCTCCGAGAGGGTCGTGCCCTCTTGGATCGTGGACTGCTCGACGAAGCCCAAGCGCTGGTTTCTCGCGGCTCTCAGCCTCGAGCCGACGAACCGCACAGCGTTCGAGACCATCCAGAATGAGGTGCGTGAGGTCATGTCCATCACGCACACGATCCAGCCCGGGGACACTGCGCGTCACTCGCCGAACTGTATTACGGCGATCGGCTCCGCTGCGAGGTTATCAAAGACTCAAATCCTCGTGCGCACGCTCCGTGTTGGGCAGAAGATCGGGATCCCAGCAATCCCGGAATCCCAATGCTTCTGCACTGAGTGCCCGTCCGCCCATGTGATCACTTCATGAGGGCGGTCGGACTGCGGCGAGGCTCAGGCCGGACTTCTGGCGGGCCGGATCCAGCGTCGACGCTCGCGTCCTCGACCGCGACCCGAAACCGGGTGCCCACGAGAGCAGTCGCGAGGAATCGACGTCAGCTGCCGGTATACACGCCTGGCCGGCCGGACTCTGAGGTTGACGCTCTGTCGGCCCGTGAACGTGGAAAGCGGACCCGCCGCCATCTTCGTGACGAACACTTCTCGTCGCCGCCGCGGACGCGGGTATATGCCTGTCGCGGTTGTGGCGGAGCAGACGAGAGCCCCGGCCCCAGATGCAACCGGATCGCGCGCTCCTTACTATCGTGCGTACCTGGCGCTGGCGGCGGCGGGGTTCCAGCGGTACGCGACCTATCGCCAGGCGATGGTCGCCGCCGTCGTCACCAACTCGGTGTTCGGATTCCTCCGCTTCGCCGTGATGCTGGCCGTCATCGACGCAGGCACCCGGACCGTGGCCGGCTACGACAGAGCCGCAGCTGGCCACCTTCGTCTGGGCCGGGCAGGGGTTGATCGGCGTGGTCCTCCTGTGGGCGCTGCCCGGGTTCGCCGAAGCGCATCCGCACCGGCGACGTGATCGCCGATCTTCTGCGCCCGATCGATCCGGTCTGGCAGCAGCTCGCCGCCGATCTCGGCCGGGCCGGCTACGCCGTCCTGACGCGCTTCGTCGGTGCCGGTGGTCGTCGGCGCGCTGGTCTTCGACCTCTACGCGCCGAGGCGACCGATCACGTACGCGCTGTTCGTGTGCTCGATGCTCCTCGCCACGATCGTCTGCTTCGCGCTGCCGCTACCTCGTGAACGCCGCGGCGTACTGGCTGCTCGACGTCCGCGGCCCGCAAACCGCCTGGACGCCCTGACCTCGGGGATATTCGGCGGCCTGTACTTCCCCGTCTGGTTCTTTCCGGCACGCGATGGCGATCGGGCTGATCGTCGCCACCCCGTTCCCGTCGGTCATCCAGATTCCTCTCGACATCCTCGTCGAGCGCGGCTCGCTCGCTGGTGCAGCTCGGCCTGCTCGGCGTGCAGGCCGGGCTGGGTCGTCAGCACTCCTCGCCCTGTGCCGCTGGGTGCAGAGGCGCGGCGAGCGCAAGCTGGTGATCCAGGGTGGCTAATTCCACGCTGACGGCCTACCGCCATCTGTTGGCGGCACAGGTGCGGAGCCAGGCGCAGTACCGCGCGTCGTTCGCCGTCGACGTGGCGGGCAGCGTGCTGTTCGGCGTCCTCGACGTCGTGAGCGTGTGTGGCGCTGTTTCGGGTGACCCCGACGTTGGGCGGCTTCGGCTTCGCCGAGGTCTTCCTGATGACGGCGCTGGCCAGCTGCGCCTTCGCGACCGGCCGACCTGGTGGTGGGCAACGTGGAGCGCCTGCGCCAGTACGTGCGCAGCGGCCTCTTCGACGCGCTGCTGGTCCGCCCGCTGGGTTCGCTCTGCCCAGCTGGCGGCGATGGACGTCGGCGACGCGGCGGGTCGGGCGGGTCGCGTTCGGCGTCGTCATGCTGGTTGTGGCCGCCGCGCCAACGCGCCGGTGGAGCTCACGCCGGCGCGGCTGGCGCTGCTCGACGGTCACGCCCATCGCCGGCGCCGTGATCTTCGGCGCTGTCTTCGTGGCCACCGCCACGGTGGCGTTCTGGTGGATCGAGTCCGGCGAGATTGCCAACAGCCTGACCTACGGCGGACTCACCTTCACGCAGTATCCGATCACGATCTACGGCGCGCTGTTCCGCCGGCTGTTCGCCTACGCCGTTGGGTTCGCCTTCGTGGCGTACTACCCGACCCTGGCGCTGCTCGACCGGCCGCGATCCGCTCGGCGCGCCGGCGTTCCTCGGCTATGCCGCGCCGGCCGTGCGCGGTCATGGCGGCCGTCGCCGCCGGACTCGTGTGGCGGACCGGCGTTCGGCACTACCGGAGCACAGGTTCGTGACCGTCATCGAGGCGCGCGAGCTCCGCAAGGAGTTCACGGTTCGCGTGAAGATCGGGATGGCTGCGCCGCCGCACGCGCGGTGGTCGCCGCCGTCGACGGCATCGCACCTCACCGTAGAGCGCGGCGAGATGGTGGGCTACATCGGCCCGAACGGCGCCGGCAAGTCGACGACCCTGAAGATGCTCACCGGCGTGCTCTACCCGTCCGCGGGGCAGGTGCGCGTCTGCGGCCTCGAGCCGGTGCCTCAGCGCACGCGGCTGGCGCGGCGGATCGGCGTCGTCTTCGGCCAGCGCTCGCAGCTCTGGTGGGACCTGCCGCTGCGGGACTCGTTCGCGCTGCTGCGCCACGTGCATGCGGTGCCGGCCGCGGAGCACGCCGGCCGGCTGGCCGACTGCCGGCGGCTGCTGGACCTCGACGCCTTCCTCGACGTCCCGGTTCGGCAGCTCTCGCTCGGCCAGCGGATGCGCGGCGAGCTCACGGCGGCCCTCCTGCACGGGCCCGAGGTGCTGTTCCTCGACGAGCCGACGATCGGGCTCGACCTGGTGAGCAAGCAGGCCGTGCGCGTTCCTCGCCGCGCTGGGCGCCGCCGGCGACACGACGATCGTGCTGACGACGCACGACCTCGCCGACATCGAGCGGCTGTGCCGGCGTCTCGTCGTGATCGATCAGGGGCGCATCGTGCACGACGGCTCACTGGATGACTCTGCACGCCCGGTACGGCTCCCGCCGCCGTCTGGTCGTCGATCTCGACGAGCCGCTGGCGCGCGCCGCTGGCGCTGCCTGGAGTGACGGTGGAGTCGACGCAGGCCAACGGGCGGCGGATCACGTACGCGCTGGACGGCACCACGCCGGCGGGAGATCTGGTGAGCCGGCTCGCGGAAGTGGCGGCACTGCGTGACATCTCGGTGCTCGAGCCCGACATCGAAGATGTCGTGGCCCGACTCTACACGCGCCAGGCCCTCCCGCGCTCCGACTGAGCGGTCACAGCAGATTGCGTGACCAGGCTGCGTTGCCCGAAGTGCTTATTGCCTGGTGCGGCTGATCGTCATCTCGACGTAGGTGTACCACCAGCCGTCGATCAAACGAACTTCGAGCGGATTGCCGGCCTTCTCGTAGACTTGCGTGACGCCGTGGTCTGACGTGGACGTGCTGCTCACGTAGCGCCAGCCGTTCGCCTCCAGCAGCGGTCCGCATCGCGACTGCGAGGCTGTCGACCTCGACCCGACCGCGATACACGAGCCGCGCGGCCTTTACCGTCGGCGACTCGATGATCACGGACTTGCTGGGCTGGTACGTGAGCCCGTTCGCCACTGGGATGTCTTCGAACTCGCTTCGAGTCGGCTGGGACGACGAGGTAGCGCACCCAGCGGTGAGCGCGAGGAGGAGCAACGCAGCGACCGTGTGTCGAATGTTCATGATCTAGAGCCCCGCAAGTGGTGCTCGAGAAAGTAGACCTGGCAACGCCCGGTGTCGAACAGGACCAGCCGGGCGATCGAGCGCACCGCCCCCAGCATGTCAGAGGGCCTTCGCACGACGGTCGGAGACGAGGCGGCCCTCCTTGAATACGAGACGCAGCCGTCGCAGGTTCGTGATGTCCTGCAGCGGATCGGCGTCGACGACGATGAGATCGGCGAGCTTGCCCGGCTGGATGGTTCCGAGCTCGGCGCCGACGCCGCAGAGCTCAGCGGCATCGCGCGTGGCGGCGAGAAGAGCCTGCCGCGGCGTCGCTCCGTCCTTCACCCACAGGCCCAGCTCGAGCAGCGCCGCCTCCTTCGAGCGGCCGGATGTCAGAGCCGAGCGCCATCCTCACGCCGGCCGCAAGCGCTCGCCGGAACCACTCGCGGTGCTCACCGGAGGCCTGGTCCGCGCGCTCACACAGGTCGGCTGACAGGTTCCGCTGCTCGACCCATCGTTTCTCCCACGGATCGCTCGCCTGATCCGGGGTGAGGTGGCTGATCGCCAGCGTGGGTACGTACCACGTGTTGCTGGCGCGGAGCTGCTCGACGCACTCTTGATCCATGATGTAGCCGTGCTCGACGCTGTGCGCGCCGAGCCGGACGGCCTTCTTCACCGCTTCGGGGTTGGCGGCATGCGCCATCACACGAAAACCGCGGGCGCGACAGATCGCGAACGCCGCCTCGAGCTCCTCGTCGAGGAGGAACGACTGCCAGTGGCGGTCCCAGGACGGGCCCATGATCCCGCCCGTGAGGTTGAGCTTGATGTGGTCAACGCCGTTCTTGATCTGCTCCCGGATCGCGCGGACAAATCCGTACGGGCCGTCGCACTCGAGCGCATGACCCGACGTCAGGAAGTGGCCACCCGTGCTGGTGAGGAAGTGGCCGGCCGCGAACACACGCGGGCCCACGTACTGGCCCGTATCGAACGCGCGCTTCCAGGCCACGTCCATGAAGTGCGCAGCGCCGGCGCACCGCACGCCTACGACGCCCGCCTCGGTCAGCGCCTCCATCAGGCGCTGGCCAAACGCGATGGTTTGGTCGACCACGCTGGCGCCCGTCTCGGCGAGATAGTCGGGATGAATATGGACATCCCAGAGTCCCGGCAAGAGATACGCGCCACTTCAGGTCGATCACGTCGGCGTTCCGGGTGTCGGCCGAATGGGTCCCATCGAGGACTTCGGCGAATCCGTCCTCGCTCGATCACGACGCTGCCACCAACTATGGTCTGCTCGCCCACGCAGTCGATGACGTTCGCGTTGGTCAGCACGAGTCGGGCGTGGGTCACGCTCGGCGAGGACCAGTCACGCAACGGCGGCGAGCTGGCCGACGATCGCCACGCAAGCCTCCGCCAGCTCCTTGCCCTTCGTCTGCATGTGCTGCTTGAAGAACTCCTCGTAACCGAGTGCTCGTGGAAATGATGCGTGTGAGCACGGCGGACAGCACCGGCACATCCGTCTCCAGCGAGGCCTGCACGATTCCGTGCAGCACGGCTTGCGCCACGAAGTCGTGCCGGTAGATCCCGCCGTTGACCACGAGGCCGCTGGCGCACACGGCGGCGTAGCGGCGCCGGTCTGGGCGAGCTTCCTCGCCATCAGAGGAATTTCGAGGCTGCCGGGGACCGAGAAGAACTCGACGTCCCCAGCCCCATACCCGTGCTTGACCACCCCAGCCATGAACGCCGTCCGGCAGTGATCAGTGATATCGGTGTGCCACGCGGCCTGTACGTAGGCGATCGGCTTGAGCGTCATGGGGCTCCTCCCCGTCCGGCCAGCAGTGTAGCGCGAGACGACTGGTTGGAGCGCTCTGGCCCGCTGTGCGTTGCTACTTCTTCGCCGCCAGCAAGTCGCGGATCCCCGCAAGGCCAGCGCATAGCCGGCGATTCCGAAGCCAGCCACGACGCTCTGGCTCACGGCGGCGGTCTGGGAGGCGGGACCGCGACGGATCGGGTTGAGATGTGCACCTCCGTCGTCGGGAACTTGACCTGCGAGATGGCCGCGACGAGGGCCGGGTAGCCGGTGCCGAACGCCGCGGGATTGAAGATCGCCGCATCGAAGCCCTGATCGTTGGCGGCATAGAGCTTGTTGACGATCTCGCCCTCGACGTTCGAGTGGAAGATCTCGACCTCCACGCCGAGCTCCTTGGCATAACCGCGGATGCGCTCGTCGTATTCGGGCAGCGTCATGGGGCCGAAGATCGTCGAGCTGGACCTTGCCGCGCATGTTCATGCCTGCGCCGTGGATCACCAGAATCTTGGGCATGTGTTCCTCCGTCGTGGGAATGATGCTCAGTTGGCTGGCGGAGTCTAACAGACCAAAGGGAGGCGCTGAGATTGCGTGACCAGCCTCCGAGTGGGCGGTATCGTTTCCAGCATGGCTCGGCTCAAGCCGAAGAAGCGAGCGCGCCTTCCCGACCGGGCGTTCGCCTACATCGACTCCCGCGGCCGGCGGCGGCTGCCGATCCACGACAAGGCGCACGTACGGAACGCGCTCGCCCGGTTCAACCAGGTCGATTTCGAGAGCGACGCCGCCCGCGAGCAGGCGCGGAAGCGGCTGCTGAACGCGGCGAAGAAGTACCGCATCGTCCCCGTGGGCTTCATCACCCGGCAACTGCAGTCCGAGCGCGAAATACGCCACGGCCCGGATCCAGGCGACGGCCATGGAGGCGGCGGCGCTGCCCACCGGGTTCGTGACCCTCCTCATGAGCGACATCGAGGGATCCACCGGCCTGCTCCGCAAGCTGGGCGACCGGTACGGCGCGCTGCTCAACGACGTGCGCGGGAATCCTTCGGGCCGCCGTCTCGGGCTCGGGCGGCCGCGAGATCGACGCGCGCGCCGACGAGTTCTTCGCGGTCTTCGAGCGCGCCGGCGCCGCCGTCGAGGCGGCGGTGGCCGTCCAGCGCGACCTCGCCGCCCGCGAATGGACCGACGGGCTGGAGGTGCGACTTCGGATCGGCATCCATAGCGGCCACCCGACGCTGACGGAGGCCGGCTACATCGGCCTCGCCGTCCACACGACGGCGCGCGTCTCGTGCGGCGGCCCACGGCGGCCAGATCGTCGTGTCCGCCGCCACACGAACCGCGATCGGCACGTCGCCGCCAGCCGGCGTCCGGTTCCGCGGCCTGGGGCGCCATCGCCTGTCCGGCCTTCCGGACCCGGAGATGCTCTTCCAGGTGCAGGCCTCCGGGCTGCACGCCAGCTTCCCGCGCGCCGCGAACGCCGCGCCGCACACCGGCAGCGCCGGCCGGCCGCCGAGCGTCACAGCAGCGCCGAACGTCAGCTCGAGCTGCCCCAGCCGCCCGCGTGAGGCGGCGGCGAGTCTCGGGCGACGGTGCGCCGTAGACGTAATTAGTTTCTTTCAGGGACGTCCCGGGTCTTACCATCTTGTCTTGCTCGTCGGTGCCGGCTTTTGATCCGGAGGAACCCGAGGGAGACGACGATGGCGAATTTGTTGTTGATTGTTTCACTGGACGAAACCGGGCACCTTCGCCTATCTGAAACTCGTCAGCGAGAGCGGGGACGTCGTGATCACTTGACCGTCGGGAATCGGATCGTCGCCGAATCCGTCAGCCGGTAACCCCCGAGCGACGCAACGGCGATCGAGCGCCGTCGCGACGTTACGCCGGACCTCCACAAGTCCGGCTGGGCTCTGGCACGTCGGTCTCGATCAGCGAGCTCGGCCACCGGCTGAACGGCACCGGCCTCGCTCGAGTCAGCGCCGGCAGGATCCGTCCGACAAGGAACCGTCGGTAGACTCCCCTACTTGCTGGAGGCGTCGGACTTGTCGCCCGGAGCGAGTGTCGGCGTCGGGTTTCGGACGGGTGTCCAATCCCGTGGCCTCCAACCACAACTCGTGGCATCGAGGATGGAGGTGGATTTCGCGTCGGTCGGCTCGTGCAAGATCGAATACGTAAAGCGGGTGCGGATCAAGAGTTCTGTGTGTCGCACGCGGCGCATGAGCAGCCCAGAACGTTTGCAATACTGCTGTGCGGAATCGCTATTGTCCGGCGGATTGCTTCGGCGAAGCGCGACTGGATCTTCGCTTTGATGTGAGTGCAAACGGGGCAGAGTCGTTCGGGCTTGAGCTCGGCAAGCTCGTGGCAGACTCGGCAGACCTGTTTGAGCGCTCTCCTGCTGAGGAAACTCAGACTCACATTGGGCACTATCGTCCCCTCCGGCGAACGCGGCGAATATGTTGAAGACCGCACCTTCAATCCGGATGCCGGGCGGGCAACAGTCAGAAGAATTAACCGGTTGCACCGGGGATCGCTTCGCCTTGTCTGGGACAGTCTGGCCAACCAGCGGGTCAAGTAGGCGAGGAGGACCGACTACCGAACCGCCTCACACCGGAACACCTCGGCGGTCGAGGTGACGGATTTGTACCAGCTCTGTCTCCGCCCGGGCCTCCTGCGACGCCAAGGTCACAACCGCCACGTCGCCGCCGAGCCAGGCGGCCTTCCTCTGGAGAGCCGTCTCGCTGGTGTCACTCGCCATCCCGAGGAAGGCGCAGTCACGAGCGAGCTCTCGGTCGGTGGTGACTCGCACGCGGCGCGCGCGTCGGTGAGGTCCTCGCCGGGCAGCGCCGTAACGCAGCCCGCGAGCAGCAGTCCGAGCAAACAGGCGGGCACGATCGCGCTGGCCCTCGCGCCATCCCCTGCGTAGCCCTTCAGGGTCTCCGTCGACGCTACCACCCCGGTCATGGTGCCGCGAGCGATCGCGCCGCACAACTTTTCCCGAATCCCACCGCTCCTCCGCCGCTCAGTTGTGAGCGCCGCTCTGCCCTCGCGCGCCGCGCTTGATCGCTCGAGCCGGTTAGGCGATCGGCGGGTCCCCGGCGAGCGTGGTCCGGCGCACATCGCGAACTTCGCTGTGGTCGAAGCGCCGGGCGCGATGCATCGTGGCGCGGTTGTCCCACATCACCAGGTCGCCCGGCTTCCATACGTGGGAATACACGAACTCCCGTTGTGTCGCGTGCTCGGTCAGGTCACGCAGGAACATGCGCGCCTCGGGAACGGTCCGGCCGACGATCGCTCCGGCGTGGGCCGAGAGAAAGAGCGACGGACGGCCGGTGACCGGGTGCCGGCGCACCAGAGGGTGGCGCACCGGCGCAAAGGCCGCGATCTCTTCGGGGTGAGGTCGACAAAGCCGATCGCTCCGCGCGAGTAGATCAGCGAATGCTCGCAGATCAACCCCGCGATCTCCGCCTTGGTGCGGGCGTCGAGGCGCGTCGCCAGGCGCCGCGCATGTCGGCGAACTCGGTGTTGGCGCCCCACGACGGGATGATGCGGCCCGAGAGCAACGAGTACTTGGCCGGCGCCGGACGGAAGGAGCTGTCCGAATGCCAGAGCCGATCACCGAGCTTGAAGAACCAGACGCGATCCTCGGCCGACATGATCTTGCCCTGGCGGTCCAGGTTCGAGAAATCCGCGATGCCCGGGCCGAGGCGATGGTCCTCGCGCTTGCGGATGTGGCCGGCGGCTCTTGTAGTTCTCGAGCTCGCCGAAATTGAGCGTGAACGCGATCTGCTGCTCGTCCGTGAGGTGCTGATCGCGAAAGACGAGCACGGCATACGCATCCATCCCCGCCTCGATCGCCGCCACGTCCACGGCGCTGATCGGTTTGGTGATGTCCAGCCCCGAGACCTCTCCCGCGAACGCGCCACGCAGCGAGTGGATCGATACGGACACGGCGGTCACAGGCTGTCGAGGCCGCTCGACCATCGCCGGCAGATGTGATGCGCGATCGCGACCGGCGCCGGCAACGACACCTGCGCCGGATCGTCGGTGCCGGCGGCGGCGCGCGCCACCATCTCGCGGATCTCAGTCGCGGGGAAACCAGCGCGCCTCGGCGAGCTCCTCGGGGTCGACCGTGATCTCCTCGGTCAGGGCCTCGGCGAGAAACCCCATCATGAGGCTCGAGGGAAACGGCCACGGCTGGGCCGCCAGGTAGCGCACGCGGCCGCAGCGGATCCCCGACTCCTCGCGCACCTCGCGGCGCACGGCCTCCTCCAGCGTTTCTCCCGGCTCGACGAAGCCGGCGAGGCACGAAAACCGGGCGCCCGCGCGCCGCCGATTGCGGCCGAGCAGGGCCCGATCGCCGTGGATCGCGAGCATGATCACGACGGGATCGGTGCGCGGAAAGTGCGACGCGCGGCAATCCGGGCAGCGCCGCACCCAACCGGCGGACGCCACCCTGGTCGGCCGATCCGCACTGGGCGCAGAAGCGATGGCGGCTATGCCAGTCGAGCAGCGAGCGCGCCTCGGCGAGGATGGCCGCCTCGCCGGTGGCGATGGCCGGAGCCAGGGCGCGCACGTCGACCAGCTCGGTGTCGATGTCGGACGCGACGCTCGTCCCAGTCGCGTCGATCGCGAAATGCGCGCGCCCGTCGCCGAGGCCGAGAAAGAGCAGCGTCGCGCCCGCGTCGATCTGATCGCGCCACTGGCGCGACCGGCTGCCAGTCGAGCGCCGGCGACCGCCGTGCCGCGAGTGAACGGCTTCAGGTCGCGCAGCGCCAGGATGCGAGTGTTCGGGTCGGCGAGCAGCTTGGCGATCCACTCGCGATCGCCCCGGCGCTCGCTCGCCCGATCCAGCGGGTTGCCACCGAAGCAGTAGATGTCTTCCATGTCGTCGACCAGGGCCGAGCCGGTTCCGCTACCGGTCCAGCTTCACCGACCGGCCCGTGGCGGAGGACCGCTCGATCGCGTCGATCAGCTTGTGGCGCTGGACGGCGAGATTGAAGTCGACGTCGAACGACCGGCCGCCACGGAGCGCGTCGGCGGCGCGCGCATACGCCTGGGCGACGTTGTACGGGCTGGCCGGCCGGAGTGCCCTCCGGAGCGAACCGGTACTTGGCCGGCACCGCCATCGGCGCCATCGGCTCCTTGCCCTGGCCCGCGTGCATCTGGTTCGGTCCGAGGCTGAGCGCGCCATTCGCGCGGATGACCAGCGCGCCCTCGCGCCCGTAGATCTCCAGTCGGTTGCCGCTCGGATTCGAGGGAACGGCGGCCACGTTGATCGACACCTCGGCGCCGCTCACCATGCGGCCGGCAATGTTGATGCTGTCGGGCGCATCGACCGGGTACCGGCTTGCCTTCGAGGGTGCGCCACTCCGGGATTCGCGTCGACACCCGGGCCGAGAGCTCGGCAAACTCGCCGAGCACGGCGCAGAGGGCATCGATGGCGTGACCGCCGGCGATCGTCAGCGTGTTGGCGCCGTTGGCGCGCACGCCCTGCCAGATGCGGCCGGGCCCGCGCTGCAGCTGGGCCTGCGCCACGGTGTTCAGGTTCGCCGTGAGCACCTCGCCGATGTAGCCCTGCTGAATGAGGTCGCGCGCATAGAGAATCGCCGGGTCGCTGCGCGCCTGCAGGCCGACGATGGTCGGGAGCGAGCGCTGACGGGCGAGCCCGGCCATTTCTTCCGCCTCGGCCAGATTCGCGCCGAGCGGCCACTCGCAGAACACGGGCTTTCCGGCCTGCAGACCGGCCATGACCAGCTCGCGGTGACCGGGCACTCGCACGCAGACGACGATGAGATCGACGTCCGGATGCGCCGCCATGTCGCTGAACCGGTGGAATCCCCGCTCGGCGCCGAACGCCGCCGCCGAGGCCTTGGCGGTGTCCTCGTGCGAGGTGCAGACCGCCTTCAGCTCGTAGTTGGGCAACGCCTTCAGGGCGGGAACGTGAGCATTTTGCCCCCAGCCGCTGCCCCCTGAGTCACGGTCGCGCCCACGATTCCCACGCGGATCTTGTCAGCCATCTGAACCTCCTGGTCGGGCTCGCGAAGAGCGTCCCGTGCTGCGTCTCCGGCTCGGCGACTTGTTCGTGCTCTGGAGGGCGCATTGTAGCATCCGGCTCTCGACCGTCGTCGCCCGCCTCGCTCGCGCCTGGTCGATTCGTTATGTCATCGCCGACACGTTGACGGCCCAAGTGTCGGCACGACTAGGCTCCCGCCCATGTCCCTGTCGATGCTCCCGTACGGATATATCGCCGGCAAGCAGCCCTTGATCACCGGGGCGGCCTTGGAAGCGTTGCGCCGGGATCCGCGGCGTCGCGATCTCCGAAGACCACGTCGTCTGTCTCGTCTGCGGCGCGGTCTTTCGACATCTCACGAATACGCATCTCGTGCACCATGCGATGACGTCCGCGGACTACAAGCAGAGCTTCGGCTACAACGGCCGCCGCTCGCTCATGGCTCATGCGGTGCGCCGGATGCACGCCGACAACGCCGTTCACCGCGGCCTTGCCCAGATGATCCGGCGCCGACCCATCGTCGACGATCCAACGCTCCGCGCACGGGGCGGGCGCGCGGCAGCGGGCCTACGAGGGAAGGGTTGCGGCGTCGCGAGAACGGCCGTCGTGCGGGCCCGCTCCCGTCGCGCGACGCCAGCGGGCGGTTCGTCACCGGCGGCGTCGAGGCGCAGCCAGCGGGAGCTCTGGGCGGTAACGGGCTGGTCGAGGTACCGAGCGGGGAACACGGTCTTGAGGTTCGCGATCTTCGGAAGGTCGTTGATCACGATGTAGGGGTAGTTCGGGTTCTTCAGCAAGAAGTCCTGGTGATAGGCCTCGGCCGGATAGAAGGCCGTCAGCCGCTCGACCTTCGTGACGATGGCGCGCCGGAACACCTTCGCGCGATCGAGCTGGGCGATGTAGGCCTCGGCGATTCGCTTCTGCGACTCATCGGCATAGAAGATCGCCGAGCGGTACTGCGTGCCGGAATCGGGGCCCTGGCGGTTGAGCTGGGTCGGATCGTGAGCCACCGAAAAGTAGATCTGTAAGATGTCGCCGTACGACAGCTCTTTGGGATCGAAGCGGATCTCGACCGACTCGGCGTGGCCGCTCGCGCCGCGACTGACCGTCTCGTAGTCCGCCGTCGCCTTCGACCCACCCGAGTATCCCGAGAGCACCTGGCGGGAGCCGCGCACGTGCTGGTAGACGCCCTGCACGCCCCAGAAGCAGCCGCCGGCGATGACCGCGGTCTGCAGGGGGCCGGCCGCCTTCGGGTTGTCGAGCAAGGGCGCCGGGACCACGACCGCCTCTTCCGCCGCGAACGCGACGGTCAGAATTTCATAGCCGAGAACCGCCGACACGAGGACGAGGGCGATGGCACCGATCCATCGGCCCAAGCCGGATCATCAGGGCGCTCCGCTACGCGGCGCGCGGGCTGGAGCCCGCGGCGTCCAGGCGGCGCTTCGCTTCGGCGTACACGTCGGCCGGCAGCGGACCTTGCCGCAGGACCTCGACGTTGTGCTGCAGGTGCGCCGGGTTGATCGTCCCCACGATGTTCGTGTGCAGGTCCGGGTGGGTGAACGTGAAGCGCAGGATGAACTCCATCGGCGTCAAGCCGCCGAGCAGATCACGCAGAGTCGATCTTCTGCCAGCGCTCCCATTGCACGCCCTCGTGCTTGCCCTCGGTCGGCGCGCCCTTGGCCGCGCCGCCGCGGACGACGATGCCGGCGCCCGCCCTCGCGGCCGCCGCGATGATCGCCTCGTGCTCGCGCTCGACCGCGGAGTAGGGGATCTGGAACACGTCGAACACTCCCATGGCGATGTGATCGACGATGTGAGGCAGCGTGCCGGACATGCCGACGAACCGTGTCGCGCCGGTGCGCTTGAGCTCGAGCACGGTCTCCAGCGCGCCGTTCTGCTCCAGGGTTTGCCGCGACGGCGAGATGTGGAACTGCAGCACGTCGAGATGGTCGGTCCGCATGCGGGCGAGGCTCTGCTCGACGCCCTTCAGGATGTTGTCGCGGGTGAAGACGTGCGGGCTGGTCTGCCCGCGCGGAGCCGGCGGCGCCCCGACGAGGCAGCCGCACTTGCTCGCCAGATAGTACTCGGCGCGCCGATCGGCGATGTAGCGGCCGATGCGCTCCTCGCTGACACCGTAGTCGATCGACGTGTCGATGTAGTTGATCCCGCTGTCGAGGACGGCGTGGAGGATCGTCTCGGCCTGCTGATCGGTCACGTCGCGGCCGCGCGGCGCGCCGCGGAGCTCCATGGCTCCGTAGCCCAGCATGGTCACCTGCAGGCCCGTGCGTCCGAGCTGGCGTTTCGGTAGCTCATTCATGTCGAGGCTCGCTATCTGATTGTAGCCCCGCGCGCCGCTCGCGCGGCTTGGGCGCGCGCGGCGAGGCATCAGTGGAGAACGGTGTCGCGAGGCTCGACGCTCGCCCGCCGGCGGCTTCCGGCGGCGGCGGTGCGCCGCGCCGGCTGGAGCCGCGTCGAGGGCCGCCAGCTGGGCGGCGGTCGCTTTGGTCGCCGCCCGCTCGATGGCGCGATAGCGCGCGATCACGTCGTGGCCGAGCGCTGAGGACGGCGCCGCCGCCGCGCGTGCCGCCGAGCTGTGTCTCGACTACCGGCGAGCGGAAGGAACGATTGAGATTGTCGATCAACATCCAGGCACGCCGATACGACATGTTCATCGCGCGGCCCGCGGCCGAGATCGAGCCCGACTCGCCGACGAGCTCGAGCAGTCTGATCTTGCCCGGCCCGATCGCGCCATGTGCGGAAAGGTCGATGCGAATCGTCAGTCGCGCCACGGGCTGTAGCGCTATCACTGCCGGGTCGGCCTGATCTTCTCCCGATACAGCTGCGCCGCCTCGCGGATCAGCCGCTCGGCCTCCACCCGGCCATGCATATCGCCGACACTCACGGCCTTGTGCTCGAGCACCTTGTAGTCGAGGAAGAAGCGCTCGAGCTCCTTCAGCCGGTGGCCGGACAGCTCGGAGATGTCGCGGTAGTGCGCGTACTCCGGGTCGTCCGCGTGAATCGCGATGATCTTGTCGTCAGGGCCCTTGTCGTCGACCATCGTCATCGCGCCGATCGCCTGCGCGCGCAGGGTGCACAGCGGGACGACCGGCTCCTGCCCGAGCACCAGGACGTCGAGCGGGTCGCCGTCGAGGCAGTAGGTCTGCGGCAGAAAGCCGTAGTTCGCCGGATAGTGCACCGCGCTGTAGAGGACGCGATCGACCGAGAGGAGTCCCGTCTGCTTGTCGAGCTCGTACTTCACCTTCGAGCCCTTCGGGATCTCGATGACGACCCGGAAGCCGCTCTCGATGGCGTCGCCGAGCTCCACGTCGTGCCAGGCATGCATGAATCCGCTCGGTGATCAGGACACGAGGCCGGTCGCGTGCCCGACGGCCGTCTTCTCTCCGTGCTGGTTCTCGACCCAGACTTCGACGACCACGCGCGTGGCGCCGTTGTCCGGCTGCTTGTCCTTGATGATCCCGTGCACGCTGAGACGGTCGCCGGCGTAGACGGGCTTGATGAACGCCATCGACATGGTGCCGCCTCTGGCGAAGCTGGGGCCGAGCAGGTTCACCATCATCTGCGACACGTAGGCCGTCGACATCATGCCCTGGGCCAGACAGGCGCGGAACCCTTCTGACGCGCCCACGCTTCGTCGCTGTGGATGGAGCGCGGCTTGACGCCGGAGTACACGTCGATCCGGCGCTGCGGAGACGTCTTTCGCGAGGGAAGGGAGGACCTGCCCGACGGTGGTCTCGGTCTCAACGCGCGTGGCCATGGGGCGCCTCCGGCTCGGGGATGATCATCTGGGTGAACTGCCCGCGCACGAGCACGCGGCCGGTCTCGTCCTCGGTGACGTACATCGGTCACCATGTAGGGCTTGCCCCGACGCTCGAACTTGTCGATCACCTTGCCGCGCGTGTGCACGCGCATCCCGAGCCGGATGGGCTCGAGGAAGTTGAACTCCATCCTGGCGTGCAGCCCGGCGTGCACGATCGTACTTGCTGTGCCGCAGGTGCAGCGCCTGGTTGGCCATCAACGTGGGCGGCGCGGTCTGCTCGGCGAGCCAGGGATGGTCGTCCTCCACGGCGAAGCCGTGCGCCTCGATGTCCTCGGGAATGACGAGATGGTCGTCGGAGACGAACTCCTCGCCGACCTTCAACGAGATCGAGGGTGAGCTTCCCCTGAACTCGGTGACTTGAGATCCCGCCATACCTGACCTCCCGCGCCGGAATTGCGCGTAGCATAGCACCGGGGTTGCGGCGGTTCTCGCCGACACGGGAGCGACGCGAGTGGCTCGAGTATGTTAAGGAGGCGTCAATGGCTATGAGGGACAGCCCCGCACTGGGTCGGCACCTGGACGGCCACCCCGCGCCCCGGCGAGGGCGCCGCCTTCAGTAACCACACGCTGCGGATGATGCCGCGGGTCAGCATCGGCGGCCGCATCCTGCGCGTGCGCATCTCGAACGCCTATGGCACGCGCCCGCTGGCGGTCGGCGCCGCATACGCGGGTCTGCGCAGCGCGGGACCGGCCGTCGTCGCGGGCTCCAACCGGCGGCTCACCTTCGGTGGCGAGAGCAGCGCGACGATCGCGGCCGGCGCGCTGATCGTCAGCGATCCGGTCGAGCTCGAGATCGCGCCGCTGGCGGACCTTGCCATCAGCGTGCACCTGCCGGCCGATCTGCCGGCGAGCTTCGAGATCACCGGGCGCTATGCGCGGCAGACCAACTACATCTCGCCGCCCGGGGACTTCGCCGCCGAAGACGGTCATGCCGGTCGGCCGGCTGACCGACGACTGGTACTTCGTCTGCGGCGTCGACGTCATCGCGCCGCGGGAGACGGGCGCCGTCGTCGCGGTCGGCGATTCGCTGACCGACGCCAACATCTCGACCCACGACGGTCATCACAGCTGGCCCTCGCAGCTGGCGCGCCGCCTCGATGGCGCGGACGAGCGGCCGGCCGATCGCGGTGATGAACCAGGGACTCGGCGGCAACCGAATCCTGCACGACATCCGCGGCGACAGCGGTCTGCGCCGGTTCGACCGCGACGTGCTGGCCCAGCCCGGCGTCACCCACGCCATCGTCATGCTCGGTACGAACGATCTGCGGAATCGCCCGGGCAAGGCCGAGGAAGAGGTGACCGCGCCGCAGATGATCGCCGGGCTCAAGCAGTTTGCCGTGCGCGGGCAGCGCGCGCGGGATCAAGGTCATCGGCGGCCACGCTCACGCCGTTCGAGAACGAAACGTTTCTGCCCGGCGCCTGGAACCCGAGGCGCGAGGCGGTGCGCCAGGCGGTCAACGAGTGGCTGCGCAAGGCCGAAGGCTTCGACGCGATCGTCGACTTCGATCGGGCGTTGCGCGATCCCGGCCATCCGACCCGGATGCTCCCGATCTACGACTGCGGCGATCACCTCCACCCGAGCGATCTCGGCTATCGCGCGATGGGTGACGCGATCGATCTGTCGCTGTTCGACTAGGCGGCGAATCGCGAAAGGAAGAGAGAACGCATGATCACCAAGTTCGACAGCCTGTACGCCGGCCACGTCGACATGGACGACATCGGCTACGGCGGCACCGCCGTGAACAGCCGCGTGTTTCCCAACGAGCACCTCGTCACCACCTTCGCCAAGGCACGGAATCTGGCGCGCCTGCTCGATCGATGCGGATACGACACCTTCTGGCTCGCCGAGCATCATTTCCAGCGCGAAGGCTACGAATGCATCCCGAACGTCCTGATGATGGCGCTCGACCTGGCGCACCAGACCGAGCGGCTGAAGATCGGGTGCGGCTTCAACATCGCGCCGATGTGGCATCCGCTGCGGCTCGCCGAAGACTTCGCCATGGCGGACGTGCTCACCGGCGGACGCGTGCGCTTCGGCGTCGGGCGCGGCTATCACACGCGCGAGGTGGACACCTTCGGCGCGCCCCTGCTCGACCAGGCCGCCAACCGCGAGCTCTTCGAGGAGCAGGTCGACATCATCTTCAAAGCGTTCAACGACGCCGTGTTCTCACACGAGGGCAAGCACTACACCATTCCGGCCCGCGTGCCGTATCGCGGCTACGACTTGAAGGACCTCACCGCTGGTGCCGCGGCCCGTGCACCCCGTCGAATGCTGGCAGCCCATCCAGAGCGCGACGCCGCGCGGGCTCGACTTCATGGCGAAGCACGGCATCAAGGGACTCATCGGCGGCGGCGTGGCCGAGGGCGGCGCCATGCGTGCCGTCGTCGAGGGCTATCGCGACGCCCAGCGCCGGGCCGGGCGAGAGACGCGCGCTGGGCGAGGGGCTCTGCATCGGGTTCCACTTCCAGCTCGCCGCGACGAAAGAGGAAGCCATCAAGGCCGCGGCGGGCTACTTCGAAGAGAACCTCAAGATGTTCGGGCCGCTGCGTCTGGTGCGCTCGATGACCGAGGAGCAAATCGCCGTGATGGCCGATCCGAAGCGAGCGCCGTACGCCGGCCTTCCCACGATCGAGGAAGCGGCGGCGCAGGGGCGCCTACCTCTGCGGTCCGCCCGCGCAGATCATCGACACGCTCATGCGGCTGGAGAAGGATTATCCCGGGCTCGAGCGCGTGTCGGTCAGCCATCCCATGGGCGCGCCGGAATCGGTGATGCTCGAGCAGCTCGAGTGGTTTGCCGCCGAGGTCATGCCGGCGTTCACCGGGCGCGCGCGCTAGAGACCTTCGCCAGATGTCCGACGTGCTTCGTCCCGAGGCGGCCGGCGCGCTCGAGGCCTGGCGCCGGCGCGTGAGCGCCAATCGCGAGCAAGCCGAGCGCCTGCGCGAGAGCACGCCGCCGCGCGACTTCTACGCGGCCGTGGCCCCGACTTCCGCGCGAATCCGCGCCGCACGAACGAGCCGGCGCTCGACGTGTTGCGCTCGCTGGCGCAGCCGGGTGAGACGTGGATCGACGTCGGCGCCGGCGGCGGGCGTTACGCACTGCCCCTGGCGCTCTCGCCAAGAGCGTCATCGCCGTCGAGCCGTCGGAGGGCATGCGGAACGTGCTGCAGGCCGGTATGGTCGAGCACGGGATCGCGAACATCGAGATCGTTCCGTCCCGATTTCCGATGCGCGGCGCCCCGACGTGCCGACGTCGCGCTCATGTCGCACATCGGCTACGACATCGAGGAGATCGGCCCCTTTCTCGACGCGGTCGAGGCCTCGGCGCGGCGGCTCTGCGTGGCCGTGCTCGTGTCGCCTTCGCCTCCCTATCTGGCCGAGCCGTTCTGGCCACCGGTCCACGGGGAGGCGCGCGTTCGCTGCCCGGGCTCAGCGAGTTCCTCGTATTGCTGCTGGCCCGCCGGCGCCTCTTCGAGCTGCGCCTGTGCGCGCGCGATCCGCTGACGCACGCCGAGCGCGAGGGACCGCTGCGGTGGCTCTATCAGCAGCTCTTCGTCACGCCCGATACCGAGAAGGGGCAGCGCCTCGCCGCGCTGGCGCGCGACGCGGTCACGAGCCGAGATGGGCGCTGGGCGCTATCGTGGGAGCCGGTGCCTCTCGGGATCGTCACCGTGGCACCCGCGCGACTAGACGCCCTGGAGGAAGACATGCGCGATCCGCAGGCCCTCATGAGCACCGAGCAGCTCTCGAAGATCCTTGGGCAGCCGAGCCTGCGCATCTACGACTGCACGACCTATCTCGAGCCGCCGCCGCCCGGCAACGACGATCCCTACGTCGCGGTGGCCGGGCGCCGGACGTTCGAGGAGGCGCACATCCCCGGCGCCGACTTCCTCGACCTGCAGGGCGAGTTCTCCGATCCGACGACCCGGCTTGCGCTTCATGATGCCGGCGACCGCGCAGCTCGAGGCGGCGTTCGGCCGTCACGGACTCGGCGGGGACAACCGCGTCGTGCTCTACAGCATCGGCACGATGATGTGGGCGACGCGCTTCTGGTGGATGCTCCGCTCGCTCGGCTTCGACCGCGCGGCCGTTCTGGATGGCGGCTTCGACAAATGGAAGGCCGAAGGCCGGCCGACCGAGAGCGGTCCGGCTCGCGGCTATCCGCCGGCTGCCTTCAGGCCGCGCCGCGCCCGGGCTTCTTCGTCGACAAGCGCGCGGTGCTGGCGGCAACCAGGAGCGCGGCACCGTGATCGTCAACGCGCTCGGCCCGCAGTTCCACAAGGGACTGGAGCCCAGCCGCTACGGCCGGCCCGGCCGGGTCCCGGGCAGCGTCAACGTACCGGCGGCGACGCTCGTCGAACGCCGCGCACGAAAGACTTCACGACGCTGTCCGACGCCGAAGCCAAGTTCGCGGCCGCAGGGCGTCAGCGAAGGACAAGCGCGTGATCTGCTACTGCGGCGGCGGCATCTCGGCCACCATCGATCTGTTCCTGCTGCACCAGCTCGGCCACGACATCGCTCACGCTCTACGACGGCTCCATGGGCGAGTGGGCGAAGGACCCGTCGTTGCCGATCGAGACGGACTGACCCGGAGGAAAGCATGACGGCCACCGACATCAAGGGACTCGGCGTGTCCACGACGTCGTCCGACGCTCTGGCCGCGTACGAGCGCGGGCTCGACCTGTTCCTGCGCTGGCGCGGCGGAGCCGTGGAGGCGCTGGATGCCGCGGCGCAGAGTGATCCGCGGTTCGCGCTGGCGCACTGCACGAAGGCCTACATCGCCTGGCGCATGGGGCGCGCGGACCTGGCGACCGCGGCGGCGCGTCAGGCGACGGCGGTGGCCGATGACGCGCGACACGAGCGCGAGCGCCTGCACGTAACGGGCGGTCGATGCGATGGGGCGCGGGGACCACGCCGCCACCTACGACGTCCTGGGCCAGATCGCCGCGCAGTATCCGACCGATCGGATCGCCGTGCGCATCATCGGCCTGAACTGCATCACGCAGGGCAACTATCGCGGCGGCATCGACATCGCGCGCCGAAGTCTCGAGGCGAGCCCCGACGAGCCGCAGTACCAGACGATGCTCGGCTTCTTCCTCGAGCAGTCCGGATACAACGACGAGGGCTCGCGATGAGCCTGCGCTCGCTGGCCCAGGACCCGACCAGCCTCTACACGTACCACGCGGTCGGCCACGCCTATCAAGCCCGCGGCGACTATCCGCACGCGCTCGAGACGTTCGAGCGTGCGGCGTCGCTCGAGCGCTATCCGCATCTGCTCTGGCACCTGGCCGAGGCGCAGGCGCTCCTCGGTCACGATCGGATGACGCGCGACTACTGGGCGTCCACCGCACCGCCGCTGCCGATCTACGAGCGGATCGAGCTGCTCTGGCGCCTCGAGCTGCTGCGCGGTACGCCGGTAGACTCCGCGATCTGGCGAGACCTCGCGAAGCAAGGCGAGCGGGTCCTCGCCGAGTACGCGGACTGGCAGACCACCTGGATGCACCACTGGCTGGGCGTTGCGTTCGCGCGCGCCGGAGACTGGACGAGAGCCGAGCAGCAGCTCGAGCGGCTACGCCGGATGCCGGCGGGGCGCCCGAGCGGCCACTGGTCCACTCTGGGCGTCGCGCTCCTCGAGGGCGAGATGGCGATCGTCAAGGGTGATCTCGAATCCGCGGTGCGGCTCATGGCGCCGGCGATCGACGATCTGCACTCCATGGGCGGAGGCAGTCGCGAGCAGAAGGACATCTTTCGCGACGCGTTCATGGAGCTGCACCGTCGTCTCGGTCACGTCGAGCGCGTGATCGAGCTGGCGCATCAGCGCCTGCTCGCCAATCCCAACCACGTGCAGTCGCTCGCCGCGCTCGCCTGGGCCTACGAGCGCAACGGCAGACGCCGCGCTGCACCGCCAGGCCTGCCGCCAGCTCGTCCTGAGGGCCGGAGAGGCTGGACTTGCGCCGGGCGCGCCCGAGCTGACGGCGGCCCGCCGAGTGCTCCGAAACGACTGCCTGATCCCGGCCGACCGTGGCCCTGAGGCCTCGTTACGCACGGGCTTCGCTGCCGCCAGCTGCGGTCGACCAGCCCCGGATTCCTATCCGGGATCAAGCGGCATGGTGGGCGGCATGGGTCGCATGACGCCGGTCGACGTACGTCGTGAGCAGCGCGAAGACGAATCCGAGAATCACGCCGTACAACACGTGCTCGATCAGCAGACGCCAGCGCGACGGGCTTCATCGTGTCGAGCGCCTCGGAGGACAAGGGCACCTTCGCCAGCAGCGCCGGCACGACGAAGAGCCCGCTGACGACCCACCAGGCCAGGCCGTACAACCCGCCCCACACCATCAACCGCGGCTCGTTCGGCGCCTCCGCGCTGACCAGCCAGCCGAAGATGCCGCCGATGACGATGGTGTAGATGAGGCTGGCGATCCAGCCAGCCACCCAGCCGTGGGAATGGAGCCCTCGGCGGCAACGACCAGCATGGACGTCTGCGCACCGTCCGGCAAAGTTGTCTTGAGGAATAGCGCGACAAGGGTGAACACGATGCCGGCGACCAAGCCGGCCACGAGACCTGTTCCGATTCTTCTTTCCATCACGAATCTCCTGCGATTGCTTGCGCACCTACTGCCGTGGCGCCGCCTCCGGCGTCTTCACGATCCGCTGCGCTTGAAGCTGGTCGTTGACGCGTACGTAGGTGACCAGCACCCGATCCCCGGGCTCGAGAGTGTCGAGCACGGGCGACACTCGACTCCTGGACCGAGAAAATGACGTCCGTCTCCTTGCCGTTGGCGGTCGATCTGACGGTCAGGGCGTCAGCGCCCCGATTCACGGCCAGCACCTCGGCGGCCATGCGGCGCAGAGTCGCCACCGTTTTCCAGGCTTGGCGGTGCATATCGACCGCCGAGTCCTGTGACCAGCCCGGAGTCGGCACGCCGACGCCGACCATCGCCAGCGACGTCACGAGTGTTGCGACGACCTTCTTCATGGCGGTCCCTCCTTTCAAGAGCGTGGCAGGCGAGTGTGAGAGGAACATGAAGATTGGCTGAGAAGTCGGGACGGCCCGCTGGCTTCCGGACTCGCCGCTGCACTATTCTTCGCCGTGGGCCGCCCTGGAGCGAACGCTCGCAGGAAGCGGAGCAGGAACGCGGAGCAGGGGAGGCGACGTCGTGACACCAGCGCCCGACGCCCAGGACAAGCCGTTTCGTGTCGACGAGGCGACGATCGACGAGCTGCACGCGGCGATCAAGTCTGGGCGGACGACGTGTCGTCGCGGTCGTCCAGCAGTACATCGACCGCGTGCGCGCCTACAACGGCGTCGCCAGCCTGCTCGTGACCGAGGACGGCGCCCCGATACCGGCGATGACGGGCGCCGTGCGCGCATGGCGCCGTTGCGCTTTCCGACGGAAACCGTCAAGGCGTCCACGGTCCTGCCCGATCTCCACAAGTACACGGGGCCGGCCCTCGAATTCGGGCGCATGGAGGCGACGGCCTCCGATCCGTCCGTGCCGCAGCAGTACGGAATGATCGTCGGCAAGCCGAATGCCGGGCAGGTGAATGCGCTCGCCACGCTCAACATCCGCGGCGAGCGATCCGTCACCTGCCGGGGAGATTTCGACCGGCATCCGTCCGCGCGGGCCGCTGCCGCCGGCGCGCCGCCGGTGTGCGAGATGTTCCGCCGGCTGCCCGACGCGCTCGAGCGCGCCGCCGAGCTCGACGCCGACGTATGGACGCAATCCCGATCTCGAGACGATGCCGATGTACGGCGTCGTCTTCTCGTTCAAGGATCCGTTCGACACGAAGGACATGCGCACCACCGGCCGGCGGCGACGCGCGCTACGACATCGATTTCCCGGCGCGCGATCACGTGCTGGTCGAGCAGCTCCGCAACAAGGGCGCGATCATCTTCGCCAAGGCGGTCAACACCGAATACAACGGGCGCGCCGGCAATCCGGGCGGCCGCCACACGCCCCGACAAGGTGCTGCCGTCGACGCTGGGCTACCAGCGCAGCACGTGGGCGGCAATCCGGCAAATCCGTACGACACGACGCGCGCGGCCTCGCTCGGCTCGAGCTCGGGGTCGGGCGTGTCGGTCAGCGCCAATCTCGTGATGGCCAGCCTCGGCGAGGAGACGCGCGCGTCCTGTCGCGGCCCGGCCAATCACAACGCGGTGGCGCTGATCCTGCCGCACAAGTCGATGCTCGGCTTCAACGGCGGCGCGATCGGCGCCGACATCTACTGCGATCGCAGCGGCATCCTCTGCCGCACGATCGCCGATTGCGCGAAGGTGCTCGACGCGCTGAAGGATCCGGTCGCACGGCTACTACGACCCGCGCGATCCCTACACGACGGTGCCGCGCTCGTCGGTGTTGAGCACGCCGTACGCGAGCCACGCGAGGATGCCGGGAACGCCGGGCGCGCTCGCGGGCATGCGCATCGGCATCGTCCGAGAGTCGATGGTGTACGCGCCCGGGCTCGAAGACCGAGGAGCCGATCGTCACCGCTGCCGCCCGGGAGATCAAGACGATCCTCGGCGGCCGGCTGGGCGCGACGCTCGTGGAGTCGTCCGATCCCCTGTGGACAGCGCGATCCCGACGTCGAGGCCATGAAGACGGATTTCAGGCGCGCGCTCGCGCAGGCTGGTGCCCATCTTCATGCCCGATCTGCTGTTCAGGCTCGGGCGAGACGGGCAGCCGCTGTTCAAGGAATTCGCGGCGGCGATCGTGCCGACCGAGTTCGCGCCGGGCAAGACCTTCGGCACGGGCACGATGCAGCCGATCGACTATTGCGTCGCGCTGGCGGAGGGACGCATCGAGCCGCCGCGCGAACCTCGACATCGCGACGATCCAGGAGCAGGAGCTCGCGATGGCGTTCAGATTCCACGTCCCGCAGTACCTGAGCCGGCGCGGCCGCCGGACTGGCAGGCGCGGGGATTCACCGAGACGCTCGTCGACTTTGCCGCGCTCAACGCGCGATCCAAGTTCTGGGGCGACGACGGGCGCGCCGCGTTCAAGAACTGGGAAGAGGTGGCGGACCCGCGCAATCCCCTCGGCCGGCGTCAGGGTGTCGACGAGCGAATCATGCTGCGCGAGCTGCTGCGCCGGGTGGACATGATGGTCATGCTCGAGAACCGCCTGGACGCGCTGGTCCGCCTGCACACGCCGTTTCCGCCGGGAAGAATCGGCGGCGCCTACCAACCGGGCCTGCCGGGCAATCTGCGGCCGGAGACGTTCTACGGGCCGAACGCGGGATTGACGGAGGTGCTGATCCCGGCGGGCTATGTCACGACCGTCTACGATCCGGTCTTCGCGCTCAGCCCGGACGGCACGCGGTACGTGCCCGTGCCCTCGCGACACGCCGACGACGATTCCCGAGCCGGGCTTGCCCTTCTCGCTGGTGTTCCGGGCCGAGCCGGGCCGCGAGGACGTCCTCCTGAAGATCGCCTCGGCGTACGAAGCGGCCTCGAAGCGCCGCGTGCCGCCGCCCGCCTTCGGGCCTCTCTAGAGCCCGCGATCAGCAGTCGTCGCAGCGTTTCGACGAGCGTTCCCAGCCGCGGAAGCTGGTCGAGTCGATCGACGAGCTCCTCCACCTGCGCCACGCCGGCGGGGCTCAGCACCACGCCGGCCAGCTCGCGGAACTTCGCCCGGATCTCGTCGTCACGATACGGATCCTGGTAGTCGCCGCGCGCGCTCTCGCGGAGCCGCGTGACCTGGCGGCCGTCGGTGAAGGTCACGGTCACCCGCGCCGGCTTGAGTCGCGGCACAGCGCGCGCTGAGCTCGGGATCCTCGCGCACGCGTGACCCGCCGGCGGAAGGCGCGCGATCGCGGGATCGCGAACGACGTCCTCGGTGAACGCGTGATAGCCCGCGTTGCCGCGCAGGACCAGCGCGGCGGCCGCGTGGGGCAGGGAATACTTCGCCGCGAAATAGTTGATCGGGTTCGGGCTCGCGCATGTTCGCGGCGAAGCGGTAGGTCGCCACGTCGATGCGCTCGATGCTGGCGGGCTCGGGCCGAAGATCGTCGAGGATGTCCTCGAGCGCGTCCAGCGCCGCGTAGATCGGGTTGCAGCAGGCGCGCAGCCGGAAATAGTTGCGGGCGATCTCCCAGCGCTGCCCAGCTCTTCGGTCACGGCGTCGGGCCTGGAATCCGTCGCCGACCAGCTGGCCGAAGGCTTCCTCGATCGCGTTCGGCTGCGCGGCGACACCGGCCAGCGCCAGCTCCGGCGCCAGCGCTCCGGCGAAGCCGCTCATTCCGCCGGCCACGTTGAGCGCGGTCGCGCCCGCGACGGCGTTCGTGTAGCCGGGCGTGAGGACGAGGATCGCGCCGATCCGAAGCGCCAGGCTCATCTGCTCGCCGCTCAATCCGCGCAACCGCGCCCCGGCGGCCACCGCGCCCGAGCAGCGGCGCCTGGCCGTTCTGGTGCGCGAGCGGCCGCGCCGTCAGTCCGGCCCCGAGCCGCGCGGCGACTTCGTAGCCGAAGATCAGCGCGGCCAGCGCCTCGCGTCCGGATCGCTCGAGCCATTCGGCGCTGGCAAGCGCCGTCGGCAAGACCTGCACGGCGCCCTGGCAGGAGACGTAGCGATGCCCCTCGCAGAGCTCGATCGAGCGCCCCGCCAGTCCGTTGAGCAGAGCCGCCGTGCGCGGATCCGTCGTCGGCCATCCCGGTGCGTAGACCGTCGCGCCCCGACCGCCGGTCGCGGTCAGTCGCGCCCGCACGCCGGCGACCTCGGGCTGCACGGAGCCGGCCAGAATCACGCCCAGCGTGTCCAGCAGCACGAGCTTGGCGTGCTCTCGAACAGCCCGGGAATCGCGTCCCACGGTGTCGCCGCGGCGAAGCTGCGCGAGCTCCTCGATCTGTTTGCCCATCACGTTCTCCGTCGCCTCACGAGGTACTGGTGCCGAATGTAGCGTGTCTTCAGTCCGGGACGCGAGCTGGCCTGAGCGACGCCTAGCAGACCGCGCGGCGGGCGCAAATGCTCGGGCAAGGACGCTGCCGGCGGTGCATCGGTTCATCGACGTCACTTCGAGGCGGTAGGCCGAGGAGCTCGCGAGCTCGCCGAGCGCCGATTCCACCTGCGCCGCGATCGTGTTCGGTCTCGGCGATCGAGCGCTGATACGGATCGTCGATGAACGCCTTCGGCGGCTCAGGAGCGCGCCGAGCATCACGACCTTGTCGAGGTATTGCGGGAACGCGGCTCCGCAGCTCGACGAACTGTCTGCGGCTCGAAGAGCACGACGAGGTCACTCTGGCGCAGCATCGCCTCGTCGAGGCTGCGCGAGCGATGGTCGGCGAGGCTGATCCCCTCGCCCGCGGCGACGGCCAGCACGTTGTCCGGCGACCGGCGGCCCTCCCGCGAGGGACGAACCCGGCCGACGCGACCTTCATCGTCGGATACTGCATCTCCCACAAGGTGCGCGGCCAGCGGGCTTCGACAGATATTGCCGGTGCAGACGAACAGCACCTTGCTCGACGCTCCCGTCGCGCCGAGCCGCGGCGCGTTAGCGACGATGCTGTCGCAGCGCGGCCTGCGAGCGTCGGCCCAGGCGCGTGCTGGCGGCTGGTCCAGCGCGCCGCGTCTTGTCGCGGAGAAACAGCGAGGCCGCTCGTCACCAGGGGCCGGGGATCGGTCCAGGCGAAGTGATCCCAGCTCTCCCGTCCGATCGAGCACTCTCAGGAACGACAGAGAGCTCGACGCGACTCGCGAGATCCCCGATCGTCCGGATCTGGCGGCCGATCCAGTCGAGATCGGGCGGGACGAGCCGCGTGTAGTACGGCTGCTCGGTACTCCGGCTGGGGCCGGGGTCGGCATCGGTCGCGAGGCAGTACATGCCGTAGGGGAAATCCACACCCGCGTCGATCGCGAGCGCGACCGACCCCCACAGACGGGGATTGATTTCCATCAGCCAGAATCGGCCGGTAGCGGGTCGTACCTGAGATTCGACCATCGCGACGCCGTGCCAGCGCAAGGCGTCGAGCAGAGTCGTGGCGGCCTGGAGCAGCGGCGGCGGCGCGACGATCGACTTGCGATAGAAGCTCCCGCTGCCGAGCCCGCCGCCGGTGCCCTCGTGGAGACGCTCGTGCGCGAAGTGCCAGATCAGGGTTCCGTCCGCGTACAAGCATTCCACGCCGATCCCGATGCCCGGCACGAGCTCCTGCTCGAGCACCGGACCTCAGTGTAGCAGGCGCCCGAGCGCTTCCCTTCTGTGCGCCGCGTCGTGGACCAGCTCGGAAAGACCCTCGCCCAGATCGTCGTCGTTCTCGATCACGCTGCGGGTCGGCTGAGCACGCACGGCGGCTGGTGCTTGCCCGCCTCATCCACGCTCGTCACGAGCGAGGACGAGAGCACTGATGCCCAGCCTGAGCCGCCGTGTCGATCGTTCGCGCCTTGTCGAGGGCAATGGTGCAATGCGTCCGGCGGCGGGGCAAGACGGCGCGCTCACGCAGCCGGATCGGGTCTGGCAGGCGCGGCGAGATGATGAAGGCTGTAGCCCGTGGCCGGAATGATGAGCGGTACTCGTCCGGCAAGGCGCGCAGCCAATCCGGTGAACCGCTGCGTGTCCGGCGTGGACGGCTGGACGGAGCGTGCTCGCCGCCCAGCGCGAAGTGAAACGCCGGGCAGTCCGACCGCGCGGCCACGTGGACCTCGAGGCCCCGCTTGCCGAGCGACTGCACGGCCTCGACCGCGGCCCGAGCGTCAGTACGAGCATGCGATCGGACGACGTGAGCTCAGTCACGCGCGACGCTCGCCAAGGTCAGGCCAGCTCCGACGGATCCCACTGGATGTGAACGCGTGGCAACAGGTCAGGCGCGACGCGCGTCCGACCGCAGTGCTCCATCGTCGCCCGGAGTCGAAGTGCCGGGCCACGGCCGTGACGCCCGCTGGCCGTGGCTTCCGTTCGGATACGCGAAGTGTCGCGCGTCGTACACGGCTTTTCTCGGAGCATGGCCTTGCTGGCGGCCAGCTCGTCTTCCGGTGCGCTCGGCGGTCGTCGAGATGGTCAGGGTGAGCAGGTTGCGGCACCGGCAGCGGCAGGCGCGTCGGATACTCGAGCCGTCGTCCGCGAGCTTGCTCGGCTTGCTTTCTCCAGCACAATGTGCGCGGCGGGAGAAGCTCGCGCCGTCGACGCGCCGTACGCGCTCGAGACGCCGGTCGAATACGGTCGCGCTTGCGAGGGTCGTTCGAGGCACCAATTCACTAAGCCAATGCCGCGCGGAGGGCAATCGGGTAGGAACGCCGGTGTCCGGGCGCAGAAACCCCGACGCCTCGGAAGGAACGGCGGCGCGGCGCTGCTTACCGCCTGGCGCTGCCTAACGGCTGCGGCACGGAAGCCGGCGCGACGCGGCGGCCGACCGCCAGATAGACGCGCGCCGGCCACGACGATTCCGACGAGCCAGCTGAGATCGGCGCCGCCCAGCAGCTTCGTCGAGATGGGCCCTGCAGTGCGGGCACGAGACCGTCTTCGACCGACCAGCCGGCGACGAGTCCGACCAGAAAGGCGACGATCGCACCCCAGTTGATGTCGCCGTAGGCGCTCCGCTCCGGCTCGCGATAGAGCTCGTCGACGTCGATGCGGCCGCGTCGCACGATGAAGAAGTCGGTCAGGACGACGCCGGCCCACGGGCTCATCCACAGCAGCAGGCTGATCATCCAGTTGTCGAAGGCCTTGGCGAACGAGGGCTGGAAGACGAAGTAGATCGTCACGAGATAGCCGACGACGCCGGCGACGAGCGCCAGGACCGTTCGCGAGAGCCGAAGGCCCATGCTGAGCGCGGCGAGGGCGGCCGAGTAGACGTTCAGGATGTTCGTCGCAATCGGGCCGTGCAGCACCATCAGCAGCACCAGGATGCTCGTGACGCCGCCGAACACCGCGCTGACCATCTTCGCCGGATCGGTGTCCTTGGTCACGCTGGCGACGGTCGCCCCGAGTATGGCGAGCCACACGGTGGGGACGAGCATGCCGATGTAGCTGTACCAGAACACGGCGGCTGACGAGACCGACCGCGGCACGAAGCGCGAGTAGTCCGAGGCCCACGTGACCCACGAGATTCCCCAGCCCACGCCGATCGCCGTCATCAGCAGCGACAGCATGGCCATGTGCGCGGCCGGCGGCAGCGAGCTGGTGAGTCCCCAGTTGACGACGCCGGGACGGCTCCAGGCGAGGATGCTCATCAGCACCATGATCGCGGCGGTAACCGGGACCGTGTACTTCTCGAAGGTCCGGATGGCGTAGAACCCATAGATCCCGATGAGCACCTGGATCACCATGACGACCGTGGCCACGACGAGATTGCTGAGCCACGTGTCGCCGATGCCGAACTGGCGCGAGGATCGCGATGGCGATCTTGACCGGGAAGTAGGTGTTGACCCCGATCCAGCCCAAGGTCATCAGGAACATCAGCGCGCTCGGCAGGTATGCCCCACGGCGACCGAACGCGGACCGCCCGAGCACCATCTGATTGACGCCGGTCTTGTGACCCATCACGGTGAAGGCCGCGAAGATCGCGCAGCCGACGATGTTGCCCGCCACGATGACGGCGATGGTCTCCCACAGCCCGAGGTTCAGCACGATGCCCAGCGCGCCGAGTGCCCAGTTGATCGGCGCGATGTTGGCCCCGGCCCAGATCCACATCTGCTGTGGTCCGGTGGAGTCTTTGTCGGCTTCCGGAATGGGCAGGATGCTGTGAGCGTCGACCTTGAGCTCGGCTCGGGTGTCGGTCGCCATGTGATTCCCCCTGGCCTTCTGAAGGTGTCGAGTGCCCGCTGTGGTTGGCGCGATACTGCGCCCCCGCCGGAGACGCTGTCAAGGCGGGGTGCTGGTTCCAAACTGAGCTATCCGGTCAAAGGCGAGCCAGTCGGAGCAGCGGTCGTGTCACCCAAACTCTTGATCCGCTTGCAATGTTGTTTTCGGTATCGAATTTGCCACAGAGGTCTTCTATGGGTGATGGCGGCTCCCAGCCCGAGCAACGCACGGCGCCCTTCCATCGTGGCCCAGTACGCGGCCCAGGTGGCGCAGTGGCTGCGGGAGGAGCCTACGATCTCGGCGGTCGAAATCATGCGCCGGGCCCAGGCCCTCGGCTACAACGGGGGAAGAGCGCGCTCTATGAGCTGGTCCGGCGGGTGAGGACCCTCGACGAGCGGCCGGGAGGATCTCGCCAGCTCATCGTCGTCTCACCGGATCGGGAGCACCTCTACAACTTCTTCAGACGGGCTTTCGAGGGCAACGCGACGGTGCAGATCGTCCTGGATCGGCGCGGCGAGCAGCCCCTGGACTCCGGTGCGCCGGCCCGGCGCACGACGCCCGCGGAATCGACGCTCGCCCGAGAGGACGGAAGGGCTCCTCCGCGCGATCGGCTGGACCATCGTGCGCCTGCGCGGCCCGAAGATTCGCCGAAACCACCCTCTGACGCGCTGCGCCTAACCCTGTCCACGCCGAAGCCGGTCCGCAGTCGCCAGGCGTCTCGGCGAGCCAGCGGGCGGCCAGTGCCTCCGACCACGGCCATCGCGATCGTGATCACCAGCGCGACCACGGTCGGCGCCGGTCCGGGCATCATCGGCTGAAAGGCCGGTGTCCGGCCGATCGTGAGGCCCAGAGCGCGAACAGGCCGCCGCGGCGTAGACCGAGCGTCGCCGACATCGGGCGTCGCCGGGGGTCGACGGCGACCAGCAGCAGCACGGGCACGCAGCGAGAGAAACCGCGCGAAGCTTCCGCCGGGGACACCGCCGGGCGTGCTGCCGTTCTTCCGCGCGATCGCGTGCGACACCGCGATCGGCGAGGTCGGGTCCTTGGCGATCTCATCCTCGATCACCGACGACCGGCTGCATGATGTCGAAGCCGATACGCGCGATGTTCACGCCGATCGTGCCGACGGCGAGTCCGACGATCACCAGCACGATCGGCGTCGAGCGCCGGCCCGCTGAGGCGCACGGCCGTGATCATCGCCAGCGGCAGGAAGAGCGCGCCGAGGATCGGAAAGGCGTAAAACCAGAGCCCGCCGTAGAGATACGCGAGCCGGCTGGCGGGCCGCAGCCCGATCGAGAGGCTTCCGTAGAAGCTGGTGAGCGCGATGACGCACGCCGGCGAAGCGCACCCAGCTCTTCGCCGGGTACGCTTCGCGGGCGATGAGCGCGCATCCCAAGCGTGTTGATCGTGACGCCGACCAGACCGAGCAGGTGCGGCGGGCTCCACAACGTGACGTCGATGCCGAACAAGCGGTGCCAGAGGTCGTCGATCGGCGCCGCCAGCACCGTCAGCGCGATGCCGCACGCCGCCAGGAGAAACCCCGGCGTGCCGGTGAGGCCGAGCACGCGTTCCGTGCCCCGCGGGGCGCGGCCCGCGAGCAGATGGCGGCGCGTGTCACGCGCCAGCACGCCGAAGCTGGCCAGCACGAGGATCGCCACGCCCGAATAGGTCATGACGTGCGGCGGAATCCAGAACGTGTCGCGGCCGATGCGCACGTGCCACTGGATGTCCCACTGCACGCCCCAGCCGGCGAGGAGATTGGCGCCCAGCAGCACCCACAGCGCGACACGGTAGAGACCGACGGAATCGACGCGCGTGTACGTATCGGTCGAGCGTCCGAAGAGTGTGGTCGGTACGGAGCTCATCGGTGCTTCTCCTTTGTCCGCGCGCCGCGCGCCCCACGGACGGCCGCAGATAGCTGCCCAGGCGGCGAAGGAAGCGCGCCTGGCGTTGCTGGAACTCGGCGTCGGACAGTCGTGAGCCGGTGACCATGCGCACGAGCTGGGGAAGGCCTGGGGAAAGATCGTCAGCGCCATGAGCGCCAGAACGAGGTACTCGGCGTCGAGGTCCGGGTGCAGCCGGCCGGCGCGCTGCGCGTCGCGGATGCGCTCGGTGCCCTCGACCCACGCCTTGCGCCGCGTCGTCCTCGGCAATGGGCTTGCGGGCGCCGGCGCCCAGTGCTTCCCACTGAAGGAGGCGGATCCCGTCCACGCGCTTCGCGGCGCGCGCGAACAGGAACGGCAAGAGCTCGTCGGGATCGGCCGGCGCGGAGGCGACCAGATCGAGGTTCGTCGCCATGCCCTCGTAGAGCGTGGCGCGATAGAGGCCTTCCTTGTTGTCGAAGTAGTGGTACAGCATCCGCTTGTTCACGGCCGCGGCGCGCGCGATCACGTCGACGCGCGCGCCGGCGAACCCCTTGGCCACGAATTCGCGCCGGGCGGCGCGAAGGATGCGCTCGCGAGTACGGACCGGGTCGCGGCTCGAAGTAACCATCTGGATACTAGACCGTGGCCGTGAGTATCCAGCTGGTTACTTACGGTGTCAAGCGGGGGCGGGTCTGCTCTCCGGCGCGCGTCGAGTCGAGCGATCGGGGAGGCGGCGACGTGATGCGATCGTCACGCCGCGAGGTTGGGCCGGGCGGCGTGGCGGGCCGCCCGGCTCGGCATCAGCTCAGCTCTTGCTGGCCAGACCCTTCCGCTTCACGTAGCTCCAGAGCTTCTTGGTCATCTCGGCGGGTCCGATCGGCGTGGCGCCGAACAGCGACTCCAGGCTGTCCGTGCGACCCCGAAAGCTGATCGCGTAGCCTCCGAATGCGGGCTTCTTGCTGGCCGTGCGCTTCGTCATCCAATCCCCCTTTGCGACAAATTGAGCCGTGTCCAACCCCATGACTACCACGTGTGGTGGGCAGGGCCAAAGAAAACGGCGAGGCCTGGGGGGCCGGCTGGACGAGGGCCGGGTCCTGCCGTATGGTCGGGCCCGGCCCCGAGCCATCTCGGCGTTCGGGGATCCAGAGGAGAGGGAGGTACGGGCCGTGAGCGAATTCGAAGGAACGTGCGTGCTGGTCACCGGATGCGGGCGCGTCCGCGGAATCGGCCGCGCCCTCTCGGTCGCGTTCGCTCGGGCCGGCGCCGATGTCGTCGCGACCGATATCGCGACCGGCGGCACGCGCAACGAGAACGAGGAAGGGCTCGAGGAGATCCGCCTGGGCTGGACGGGACTGGAAAGCCTGGCCGAGGAGATCGAAGGCCTCGGGCGCCGGATCCTCACGCTCGAGGGCGACGTGAGTCGCGCCGCCGACGCCGAGCGTTTCGTGAAGGAGGCGCTTGCGCGGTTCGGCCGCATCGACGTGCTCGTCAACAACGCGGCCGCGCCCCACGGAGCCGACCGTCGTCTGCTCTGGGAGGTCCCGGAAGAGGCGTGGGATCTCGTCATCGACGTCAATCTCAAGGGCACGTTCTTGATGAGCCGCGCGGTGATTCCGCACATGCTGTCGCGCCGCAGCGGCCGCATCGTCAATATGGCGTCGATCTCGGGCAAGCGCGGCACGCCCCGCCGCGGCGCCTACACCGCGTCGAAGTTCGGGGTGATCGGGCTCACGCAGGCCATGGCTCAGGAGCTCGCCCCGCACGGGATCACCGTGAACGCGATCTGCCCGGGCAGCGTCGACACGAGCCGCCGCGAATCGACCTCGCGCCGCGAGCGCGCGCTCGCCGAGCGCGAGCCCGGCGCCGCGGTCCTCGGCCTGCCGCCGACCGGGCGGGTCGCGCGGCCCGACGATGTCGCGCGACTCGCGCTCTTCTTCGCCTCGGCGCAGAGCGACCACATCACGGGCCAGGCGTGGAACGTCGACGGCGGAGCCGTCATGTAGAATCTCCTCCGCCGTGGATTCCAGCGGAGTCGAACGCCAATCCGACGCGTCGTGGCGACAAACGATCGCCGAGATGCATGCGTCCGGCCGCCAGGCGGTGCTCGCCATCACCGGGGGCGGAGCGGCGCGATCTCGGAGCTACTGCGGGTGCCGGGCGGGTCGCGGCTGCTGCTCGAGGCGCTGGTGCCCTACGATTCGCGGGCGCTGACAGCGTTCCTGGGCTTCGAGCCGGAGCAGGCGTGCAGCGTCGAGACGGCGGTGGCCATGGCGCAGCGTGCGCGCGAGCGCGCGGCGAAATTCGCGCCGACCGGCGCTCAGCTGGTCGGCCTCGGCGCCACGGCGGGGCTCGTCACCGATCGGCCCAGGCAGGGCGAGCACCGCTTCCACATCGCCGTCACCACCGGAGCCGGGACCGACCACTGCTCGATCGTGCTGGCGAAGGGGCGGCGCGATCGTCCCGGCGAAGAGGACCTCGTGGCGCGTGCCATCGTGTTGTGGCTGGCCCGCGCGTGCGGAGTCCCGGTCCCGTCGCCGCGCACCTTGCTGGAGGCCGACGAGCGCTACGCGGAGGCCGTCGTGCAGACCGGCGATCTGATCGACCAGCTCCTCGCCGGCGGAGTCTCTCGCGTGACGGTGTGGCCCGATGGACAGCTCGTGCCGGCGGCCGCACCGCCTGGTGTCGTGCTGCCCGGCTCGTTCAATCCGTTGCACGCCGGCCATCTCCTGCTCGCGCGCGTCGCCGAGGACATCCGGCAGCAGCCGGTCGCGTTCGAGATCGCGGTGCTCAACGTCGACAAGCCGCCGCTCGCGGCCGGCGAGGTACGAAACCGGCTCGCGCAGTTCGCGTGGCGGGCGCGCGTCGAGCTCACCCGGGCGCCGACGTTCCTCGAGAAGGCACGGCTGTTCCCGGGCGCGGCGTTCGTCATCGGCGCCGACACGGCCGAGCGTCTGGTGGCGGCGCGGTATTACGGCGATAGCGCCGAGCGGATGGCCGCGGCGCTCCAGGAGATCGCCGACCGCGGGTGCTCGTTTCTCGTGGCGGTGCGCGTGGATCGCGCCGGCCGGGTGCGCGCGCTGAGCGACGTCGCCGTTCCTGAGCGGTTTGCCCGTCTGTTCGTCGCGATCCCGGAGAGCCGCTTCCGCCTCGACTCCTCGTCCTCCGACATCCGAGCGCGGCGGCAGGCCGCTACCTGACCTCGACCAGCTCGATCGCCTCGCGGCTCGGGCCCTCGATCATCGCCGCCCGCGTAGCGCCGAGACGATAAGGCTCTTCGAGGAACCGCACGCCTTCGCCGCGCAGCTTCGCGACCCAGGCATCGAGGTCGGCCACCGTGAGCGCGATGTGATCGTAGAGGTGACCGCGCGAGCTCGCGAGCGGCTTCTCGTCCTGCCGCATGTACCACGGCAGCGCCACGTCTCCGAACACCACGGCCGCTGACGGCGACCGGAACATTCCCTGGCGCTCGAGCGCCGGCCACGAGCGTTCAGGCCCGCGCGGGACCTGGCAAGTGCGCTCGGTCATTCCGGCCGGGCTCGTGCGACCCGCGACCACCGGCGCGTTGAGATGCTGCTGATACCAGATCTGCGCGCAGAACGGATCGTCCTGGAACATATGCACGTGGTTGAAGCGCTCGGCCGGATGGTTGCCCGCGATATTCGACCAGGGCGTCGTCGGGGCCCTGCATGTAGCCGAAGCCTCCACTGCGAGCCGGCTGGATGCCCTGCGCCTTGGCCTCGGCGATCTGCGCCTTCGTTCGCCCGGGCACGCCGCCTGTGCCCGGCCAGCTGTCGCTGCTGATGAAGACCGAGCCGCCCTCGTCCGTGGTGTAGAGCGGCAGGAGCGTGAGGCTCGTCCGAGCCGTGTAGGTGTCGAGGCTCTTGCGCGTGTCGGTGACATGCCAGCCGAAGTGCCAGAGCGCGGTTTGCGGTGAGGTCGGCGCCGCCGTGGCGACCCTCGTGAACAAGATCAGGACGTTGTTCGGCGCCGCGAGCGCCGGGAAGCCACCCCAGCTCGACTTGGCGCTGGTCGGGAACTGCTCGACGTAGAACGCGATCGCCGCGTCCGGATCGACGGAGTTCAGATGGAGATGATGGAAGCCCGGTGCCGGGAGCATATCGGTCTCTCCTGTCGCGACGGTAGATTCTGGAAAGATTCCGCAACCGCCCCGATTTAGCCAGCAAAGAGGCCGGCGATCAAGCCGCGACGGCATTCCTCGACCCGGCACATCGGAGTATCATCCCGAGATAACGCTTGCCCCGGAGGGTGGCCATGTCGAGCAATGGAAAGCACGAGGCGAAGAAGCTCCGCGCGGGCCTGAAGCACCCGATCATCGACGCGGATGGCCACTGGGCCGAGTTCGCGCCGCATCATGCGCGAGGAGTTTCGTCGCATCGGCGGCGACGCGGCGGTCGAGGCGCTGGCGATGGCGAGCGCGCGTATCCCCAACTCGCTCAACATGTCCGTGGCCGAGCGGCGCCGGCGCCGGATCGGGCAGGAGGCGTTCTGGTTCCTGCCGACGAAGAACACCCTGGATCGCGCGACCGCGATGATGCCGCGCCTGCTCTACGAGCGCCTGGACGATCTCGGGCTCGACTTCTCCGTGATCTATCCGACCGCCGGGCTCGGCTACTACCGGCTGCCGCCGGACAAGCTTCGCCGGGCCCTGTGCCGCGCCTACAACGTGTTCACGATGGACCAGTTCCGCCCGTACGGCGATCGGCATCATTCCCGCCGCGATCATCCCGATGTACTCGCCGGAAGAGGCGATGCGAAGAGCTCGAGTTCGCGTCACGGCAGCTCGGCTACAAGGTCGTGATGATGGGCAGCTTGATCCGCCGGCCCATCCAGGCGCTCGCCGAGGAGCACCCGGAGGCCGCGAAGTTCGTCGAGTGGTACGACCCGATCGGCGATCGACAGCGATTCACGACTACGATCCGGTCTGGGCGAAGTGCCGCGAGCTGCGTATCTCGCCGAGCTTCCACAACGGGGCGCGCTCGATCCTGCTCCGCAACTCGCCGTCGAACTTCTGCTACAACCACATCGGCCACTTCGCCTCCGCGAGCGAGGCCATGGCCAAGGCCATCTTCTTCGGCGGCGTCACGCGCCGATTCCCCGAGATCAACTTCGCCTTCCTCGAGGGCGGCGTCGGCTGGGCGTGCTCGCTCTTCGCCGATCTCATCGGGCACTGGGAGAAGCGCAAGCGCGACGCGCTCGAGAACACCAACCCGGCGCGCCTCGACCGGGCCCAGCTGCTCGCGCTCGCCGAGAAGTACGGGAAGCCCACCGTGATCGAGGCGGTGCGTCGCGGCGACGGGCTGGACGACAACGGCGACGGCACCGGCGGCGTCGAGGATCTCGACGACTACTCGCGTTGCGAGATCACGAGCAAGCAGGATTTCAGCGACCTCTACATCACGCGCTTCTACTTCGGCTGCGAGGCCGACGACCCGATCAACGCGTGGGCCTTCAATCGCAAGGCGAACCCGATGCACGCGCGGCCTCAACGCGTTCTTCAGCTCGGACATCGGCCACTTCGACGTGCCCGACATGACCGAGGTGGTTCCCGAGGCGTACGAGCTGGTCGAGCACGGGCTGCTCGACGAGAACGACTTCCGCGACTTCGTGTTCGACGAACGCCGTGCGCTTCTGGGGTCAGGTGAACCCGGACTTCTTCAAGGGCACGGTGGTGGAGAAGCAGGCGGCGGAGGTGCTCGCCCGACCCAGATGAAGCGACGGGTCGCGCTGATCGGCACGGGCGGCACGATCTCGTCGATCGGCCGCGGGAGCCTCGATCTGTGGGAGTACATGGACACGAGCCGCAAGGCGGAGCCCGAGGAGCTCCTCGTGCGGTTCCCCGAGGCGGCCGAGGCCGCTGAGATCGTCCCGGTTCGCTTCCGCTCGGTCGGAAGCGCGGCGATCGGACCTGGCGACTGGCTCGCCCTCGCCGCGGCGGTGAGCGACGCGACGCGTCAGCCACAGCGCCCCTCGACGGGATCGTGATCACGCACGGCACCGCGACACTCGAGGAGACGGCGTACTTCCTGAATCTCACCCTCAAGGTCGACGCGACCGTCGTGCTGGTCGGTTCGCAGCGGCCGGCCACCGGCCTCAGCTCGGACGCCGGGCTCAATCTCCTGAACGCGGTGCGGGTCGCCGGATCGCCGGAGGCGCGCGGTCTCGGCGTGCTCGTACTCCTCAACGACGAGATCCAGACCGCGCGCGACGTGACGCAAGACGTCGACCTTGCGTCTCGAGACGTTTCGCAGTCCGGACCTCGGCATGCTCGGCTACGCCGATCCCGACGGCCGCATCGCCATCTACCGCCGGCCATCGCGCCGTCATGCGCCGGACACGGAGTTCGATGTGCGAGGGCGGACCGATCTGCCGCGCGTGGACATCGCGGCGTCGTATTCAGGGGCGGATGGCGCGGCGATTCGCGCGTTCGTTGCGGCCGGCGCGCGGGCCATCGTATCGGCCTCGCTCCCGCCGGGCGTCACCACGCCGGCCGAGACGGAAGCCCTCCTCGAAGCCCGCCGGCAGGGAGTCCTGATCGTGCTTTCGAGCCGCGCGGGAAGCGGTCGCGTCCTTCCCGTACGCTCCTGCGTCAGCAGGGGATCGTCGTCGCCGACAACCTGACTCCTCAGAAGGCGCGCGTGCTGGCCATGCTGGCCCCTCACCAGGACCGACAACGTGTCCGAGATCCAGCGCATGTTCGACGAGTACTGATCCGGAGCGACCGGGCGCCCAACGGGGTGTCCGGGAATGAGCCGTCCGGCCAGAAACTCACCAGGCCTGTTTCCGGCCGATCCGATCTAACCGTATGAAACATAACGATATTCCGCTCGGCATCGAATATGCCCTATTACCCTGGCATGAGCAGGTTGGGAACGCGGTCCCTGGGACTCCTCGCGGTCGCCGCAGCGATGGCCACGGCGACGCCGGCGGCCGCACAGGTCTACAAGCGGACCGCCTCCGACGGGACCACCTATTTCACGAACATCCAGCCGAATCCTACGGTGCAGCGCGTGGCGTACGCGGTGCCCGCGCGGGAATCGCAGCGTCCGGCTTCAGTGACTACGGCCTGTACTCCCGCGAGATCGCGGAAGCATCGGCGCGATACGGGGTGCCCGAGCGCCTCATCTGGGCAGTCATCCGCGTCGAGTCGGGATTCGATGCTCGCGCCGTGTCGTCGAAAGGCGCGCGCGGGCTGATGCAGCTGATGCCGGAGACCGCCGCGATTCTGGGCGTTCGCGACATGTTCAATCCGCGCGAAAACATCCACGCGGGCACCCGGCATCTTCGCGGCATGATGGATCGCTTCCACTACGACCTGCCGATGGCCATCGCCGCCTACAACGCCGGTGACAGGCCGGTCGCGGCATTCCGCGGCATCCCGCCGTATCCCGAGACGCGGGAATACGTCGCGCGCGTGCTGCGCTACTACGGCGCCCCGCTCGCGTGGGAGCTGCAGGGCAGCGGCGGCATCCAGCAGTACGTCGCGCGCGACGGCAGCGTGACGTATACGAACGTCGCACCCCGCCGGCTCACGACGGTCTCACTCCAGGGACGATAGCCCGAACGGAAGGTGAAACAAAGAAGGAGGCGGCCATGCGCCGCCTCCTTCTTCGTGAACGGTTAGGGTTGGAGGTTACTTCGCCTTGACCGCGAAGTGCGCTCGGCGATTCAGGCTCCAGCAATCCTCGCTGGCCTCCGCGCAGATCGGGTGTTCCTTGCCGTAGCTGATGACCGAGATCCGGTTTGCCCGGACGCCTCGGGAGACGAGGTAGTTCATCGACGCGCGAGCCCGGCGCTCGCTGAGCGCGAGATTGTAGTCGGTCGTCCCGCGCTGATCGGCGTGCCCTTCGATGAGCACCATCCAACCAGGGTTCGCCTTCATCATGTCGGCGTTCTGGTCGAGAACCTGCGTGTCTTCAGCACGGATCTGGTAGGAATCGAACTCGAAGCGAACGTCCCGAAGGTCCGTCTTCGCGGTGAACTCCTTCGGGTTGGGCCGGGCGGCGCCCTGCGCATTCGAGCCCGAACGATCGCCGGCCGCAGACCCGACCGCGCGACCTCCATCCATCGATCCACCCTTCGATCCGCCGGGTGCAGGCGCCGACCCGGAGTCGGACATCGTGTTCGGCGTCATCGCGCATCCGGCGAGGAATGGCGCTGCCGCCAGCATCAGGACGAGAGCGGTCTGTGAGAAGTGCTTCACTGAGAGCCTCCCTTCCGCGGGCCCTGGATGGGGCCGCGATTCGTTCGCGGGCCGCGGGCGCTGACGCAGAGTCTGCACATCCAATGCCCGAAGCGGCGACGGGCGAGATATGGTGCAATGTCCGGCAATTAGCAGCAGGGATGGTGCGCCCGGCGGCCGCGAGTGCCACCGGAGGTAGATCAGCTTGCCAGAACGTCAGACAGGAGCCGCCATGCAGGCACGACAGAGGGTGGTCGTGCTGCTGATCGTAGCGATCGGCGTCGCCCTCGCGTCGATCGCGCACGCGGAGTCGGTGTGGGATGCGCTGCGCGCGCCGGGCAGCGTCGTGGTGCTGCGGCATAGCTACGCTCCCGGCGGCTTCGATCCGCCCGACGCGAAGCTCGAGGACTGCTCGACCCAGCGCAACCTGGACGAGAACGGCCGGGCTCAGGCGCGGCGGGTCGGCGAGGCGTTCCGCCAGCACGCGATCGCCGTGGCCCGGGTCCTCTCGAGCCCGCGCTGCCGCTGCCTGGACACGGCGCGCCTCGCCTTCGGGCGGGTCGAGCCGTGGGACGTGCTTCAGGGCGCGCTCAGCGACACCGAGCTCCGCCAACGCCGCCTGGCCGAGACGCGAAAAGTCATCGACGCACACCAGGGCGGAGCGCCGCTCGTTGTCGTCACTCACGGCAGCGTCGTGACGGATCTGACCGGACTCAACATCCGGATGGGCGAGTTCGTCGTGCTGCGCCAGTGCCCCGGACGGAACCCGCGTGGTCGCAGGCCAGTTGTACGTCGAGGTAGCACTACTGGGCCCGCTGGCGAACCAGAGCCGTGGGTCGGCGGCGCGCACGCGCGCCTCGGGCAGGCCGAGCTCGCGGCGGACGATGTTGGTGCCCTCGACCAGCGCCACGCACTTGTAGTACGCGATCCGGCGGCTGAGCCCTCGCGGCCGAAGCCGCAATCGGTGGTGATCACGAGCCGCTCCGGCGGGATGTACTCCAGCGCCTTCCGGATCAACCGCGCCACGTGCTCGGGCGGCTCGACGACCGTGTTGCAGTGGTTGACGACGCCGATGCCGATCTTCTTGTCGGTCTTGATGCTTGCCGAAGAGGTGAAGATCGCTGGCCGTCCGAGCTCGCGCATTCGAACGGTGATCACGTCGCCGTCGAGCTGCGAGCAGATGGGGCAGCGCGCGCTCGTAGCTCGGCGCCTCCCAGTACACGCGCTGCTGGTTCGGGTTGCCCCAGCAGGTGTGCACCCAGATCTCGGCGTCGACTCCGTTCAGCTGGCGGTTGAAGGCCTCGCGTGAGGAACTCGAGATCGGCGTCGGTGCAGTCCGGGCGCGTCGTGCGACCGTGGTGCGGCGGCTCCTCCACCTGGATCAGAGGGACAGCCGGCGGCGGCGAGCTCGCGGAACTCGGCGTTCATGATGTCGCAGAGGTCGTTGATCAGCGCCTTGTCGTCGCGATAGTGCTCGTCCCAGAGCATGCTGGCCAGCGCGGGCGCGCAGATCGCGCCGAACTTCACCGGCTTGTCGGTCAGGCGCTGCGCCATCTTCCAGAGCGCGGTGTATTCCAGCGGGCCGCGGGTCAGCTTTTCCCGGACCACGCCGGGCTGATAGGCCTCCTGCACCTCCCAGAGGATGCGGCCGGGCCGCAGGCCGTGCCGCGCCATCCAGCCGCGCGAGGTGTCGCGGTGGCCCTCGATGCCGCCCAGCCGCTCGATCGGGTAGAAGAACCACGACTTGCCGCCGACGGCGAGGTCGAAGCGGCTGTCGCCGTCGGTCACGATGTCGAGCCCGGCGGCTTCCTGAGCGTTGATGACGCACGCGACCGCGTCGAGATACTGCTCGCGAAAGATCGAGTCGCCGAGCGCCGACTTGAACGACCGTCCGTGCAGGCTCTCGGTGAACCAGAGCGGCCGCGGATACGACCCGGTGATGGCGGTCGGCAGCATCAGATTCTGGGTGACCTTCAGCATCGACTCCTCCGCTCGGCGAGGCGCGAGAACGCGTCGCGATGGCTACTTGGAGAGGCTCGGCGGCGTCATCCCGAGGAAACGGAAGCAGTTGTTCCAGGTGATGTCCGCGTGAACGTCCGGCGGCAGATTCAAGGTCCGAAGCGTCTTGTCCACCGGCAGCTCGGGCGCCATGTAGGGGTAGTCCGTGCCGACGAGAATCTGTCCGGCGCCGACCATGTCGATCAGGTAGCGCAGCGCCCGCCGGTCGAAGAGCAACGTGTCGTAGTAGAAACGGCGCGCGTACTCGGCCGGCGAGCGCGGCAGCGCATCCGGCGCCGCCGCGCCGCGGCCTGGAACGGGCGTCTCCTCGTTCCACGTGCCGCTCCAGTGATGGTTGTAGCGCGGCAGCAGGAACGGAAACGTGCCGCCGCCGTGGCTGAACGCGATCCTCAGGCTCGGGCACTTCTCGGCGGTGCCGCCGTCGATCATCGACGCGATGCTCAGGCTCGTGTCGGTCGGGTAGCCGACCGGATTGAAGAGCGCCTTCGTGGGAAAGCGCTCCATCATCGTCGGCCGCAGCGCGTGCACGAAGACCGCGACGCCGAGCCGTTCGGCTTCCTGGAAGAATCCCTGAAACTCCGCCATGCCCAGCGACTTGCCATTCACGTTCGATCCGAGCTCGACGCCGGGAAGCCGAGACTCTTGATGTGAGCCAGCTCCTTCGCGGCCATCTCCGGATCCTGGAGCGGCACGATCCCGAGGCCGATGAAGCGGCCGGGCGCCGCCGCGCACATGCGGACGATCACGTCGTTGGTGTAGCGGCAGAAGTCGAGCGCGTCCGCCGCCGTGAACCAGTAGGCGCACAGCTCGGGCATCGGCGAGATCACCTCGACGTCGACGCTCTGAGCCTTCATGTCCCGCAGCCGGCGCTCGACGCTCCAGTTGCCGTCGTGCACGGTGCGATAGTTTTCGCCGCCGATCATCACGCGCGCCCGCCCGGGCTCGAAATGATCCATCGACGGCCACGACCACGCGCTCGGGCGTGTCCCCGCCGGCGGGAAATTCTCCGGAATGATGTGCGCGTGCATGTCGACGATCATCGCATGACGCATCCCGCATCCTCCGGCACGAGAGTCGGGTGGTCAAGAGCGCGCCATTGACAAACAATGGGTGCTGTTTCACTATCGGCCGTCGGGCTCAAGGGGATGACATGACTCGGTCGAGCGGAATTTTCTTCGGTTGCCTGGCGGTCGGTGCGCTCGTTGCCGGATGCCGGGATGATGCGGAACACCCCGCACAAGACCTGGTGTGGAGCGCCAACTCCGCCTGCAGAGATGGAGGGGCGCGTCTCGAACAATGTCGTCATCACTCGCGTCGAGCCGGACGGACGGTACTGGGTGGAGACTCGGAACGGCAACGCCGGGCTTCCGGCATTCTTCGAGTGCATGAACGAGAAGATGCGCGCGGCCCGCTGAGTCACGTGGCGGGGCGGCCCCGGAGCCTCTGGCTCCGAGGATCGCCGGCTAATTGAACATGAGAACGGACCGCGCGACCTCGCCCGCCTTCATCGCGCGGAACGCTTCGTTGATGTCGCCGAGCCGGCCGCGCACGGCTGACCATCTCGTCGAGCATCAGGCGGCCCTGGCGATAGAACTCCAGATAGCGTCGGAATGTCGGTGCGGAACCGGTTGCCGCCCATGCGCGAGGTCTGCACCTTGCACTCCGGGCGGATCGCCATCCACGGAAACTCGATCTTCGCGTCCGGCGGCAGGACGCCGACGATCGTGGCCGTGCCGCGGATGGCGAGGCTCTCGATCGCCTGGCGCACGAGCGTGGTGTTGCCGACCGCCTCGAAGGCGTGATCGACCCCGCGCCGCGCGGTGAGCGAGCGCACCGCCTTGACCGGGATCGTCCTTCGAGCTGTTGACGACGTGCGTGGCGCCCGCGCGCTTGGCCATCTCGCGCTTTCCGTCGAACGACGTCGACGCCGATGATCTGCCGGGCGCCGCCGATCCGCGCGCCCTGGACGATCGACAGCCCGACCCCGCCGCAGCCGAAGACGGCGACGGTTTGCCCGGCCTCGAGCCCCGAGCGGACCGCAGCGCGGCTCCCACGCCGGTGAGCACGCCGCACCCGACGAGCGCCGCGCGGTCGAGCGGCAGGTCGGGATCGATCTTCACGATCGAGTTCTCGTGCAGCAGCATCTGCTCGGCATAGCTCGAGATGCCGATGAACTGGCGGACCGGCTGCGCCTTTCTGCGAGAGCCGCGGGGCGCCCGAGTCGGCCCGGGTGACGAACGCCGCCGACGCAGAGATTCGGGTGGCCGCCGAGGCATTGCGCGCAGCTGCCGCAGAAGCCCGAGAGGCAGGCCACCACGTGGTCGCCCGGGCCGCACCGTCGTCACGTCGGCGCCGACCGCCTCGACGACGCCGGCGCCCTCGTGGCCGAGCACGATCGGGCGATCCAGCGGAAACCGGCCGAAGCCGTCGACGACATGCAGATCGCTGTGGCAGACGCCGGTGGCGGCGGTGCGAACCAGGACCTCACGGCCCCAGGGCTTGTCGATCTCGACCGACTCGATCGTCAACGGCTCGTGGACCTTGCGAAAGACGGCGGCCTGCATCTCCATCGGGCTTCCTCCTGGTGCGCGACACGTTAGCGAACTCGGCGCAGTATAATCCCGCCAAGCGGTGAGGAGGATGGCATGACGGCCATCGAGCCGAGCGGGCAGATCCTGGGTGCGACGGTCCGGGGATGGACCTCGCGAAACCCTTGAGCGACGCGGACTTCGCGACAATTCTGGAAGGTCTCGGCCGGCACGGCGTGCTGCGCTTTCCCGGCCAAAGGCTCGAGGCTGTCGAGCTCCGAGACTTCTCCCGGCGCTTCGGCCAGATCCAGGCCACGCTCACCGGCCGGCACCACGAGCCCGGCATGCCCGAGGTCGGCTATCTCTCGAACATCATCGAGAACGGCGAGCCGATCGGCATCACCGACGCGGGCCAGGACTGGCACACCGACATGTCCTACAACGAGACGATCGGGTTCCTGAACGTGCTCTACGCGGTCAAGGTGCCGCGCCGAGACGGGCAGGTGCTCGGCGCCACGATGTTCGTGAACACGCAGGCCGCGTACGAGGATCTGGCGCCCGAGCTGAAAGCCACGGCTCGCGAACGCGACGGCCACCCACGACTTCAACAAGTTCTGGGAGAACATGCGGCGCCGCCCCGGCAGCCTGCGGGGGCCGCTCACCGCGGAGCAGCGCCGGCGTCGTCCGCCGTCCGTCCATCCGCTGTTTCTGACGCATCCGATCACGGGCCGGCGCGTGCTCTACTGCAACCCCGGCTACGCGATCCGCATCAACGAGCTCGACGAGGCCGAGAGCGATCGCGTGCTCGAGACCTTGTTCGCGCACCAGCTGCAGCCGAAGTATCAGTTCACGCACCGCTGGACCGAAGGTGACGTGCTGATGTGGGATCACATCGGTACGCTTCACAACGCGGTCGCCGACTACCGGCCGGACGAGCACCGGCTGATGAAGCGCTGTCAGGTGATGGCTGACCGGATCTTCGAACCCGCCTTCGTGCGAGAGGCCCTCGCGGCAGCTTCGCCCGCCGGCGCAACGCTCAGGTAACCGGGAGGATCGTGTCATGGCCCAACGCGTTCGCTATCCAGATCACATCGAGCCGCTGGTGCAGTTCGTCGAGGAGACGACGCCCGACCGCATTGTGGCCGCGACCCACGACAGGCTCGGCGCCGGCACGACGGTGAAGGACATGCTCCTCGCCTCGGCCCTGGCGGTCGTGCGCTCCTCGGATCTGCCGCCCGGCCATCACGGCGGCCCGGTCCACCCGCTCTGCGGGCTGCACGCCGTCCACCACATCTCGGCCCGGCTCTCCGGTGAGTACGCGATGTTGCCGGTCATCCAGAACGTCGCGGTCGCCAACAAGCACATCCACTCGCCGGCGATGGGCCCCTACGTGCTCGCCGACGCGAAGCCCGTCTCGGAGAACGACGACGTCGAGGCGACGGTGAAGGCGTTCCGGACCGCCGTGAGCCGCGGGGTCTACAACGCCTGCGATCACTACTTCCTGTACCTGCTCGATCGCCTCTCGCCGATGCAGATTCTCGAGCTCCTGCTCGAGGTCGGCGTGCCGAAGAACCAGCTCGACGACCACTACTTCCTGTTCCCGGTGTTCACGGTGCGGGCCCTCGAATACTTCGGCTGGGACTACGCGAAGTACATCGGCCGGGCGCCGGTGCGCTACATCACGCGTCCGACGAATCCCGCGATGATGCTCGACGTCGACGAGCTGATCCGGAAGCACGAGCTGCTCGAGCGCGATCTGCGCGCGAAGACGGGCGACGACGAGACCGCCGCGATCACGGCGCTGGCCGACGAGATCGGGCGCTGCAGCGAGTTCGGCGAGATCCCGGAGATGCTGGCGCGGGCGCTCGGCGGCGGCCTGTCGCTCGAGGGCGCCGGCGAAGCCCTGTCGGTCGGCGGATCCACGCTCTTCCTGCGCTCGAAGACCGGCAACCCGATGGACGTGCACATCAACACCGGCGCCAACACCCGGCGCTATCTGCTGCGGCAGCCGGAGCTCTCGCGGCGAATCAAGCTGCAGGCGCTGCTGACCTGGAACACGGGGCCGGAGGTGCGGATGGCGCAGCGCATGCTCGCGTCGGACGTGCAGCCCGAGCCCGAGCGCGTGGCGGCGTTGTCGGCCCGCACGCAAGACCAGCTGCTCGAGGAGCTCGAGAGCCTCATCAGCAGTCTGCCGGTCGGCGAGCGGCTGCCGACGGCGGGTCTGCCAGCTGGCGCTCGACCGACGAGGTCAAGCACGCGGCCGCTCTCGCGCAGCAGTACGCCGACAACGGCTATGCACCGGAGGCGTTGATCGACGTGCTGGCCAAGATCGCCTGTCGCGACAACTTCACGGAGATGCATGCCTTCAAGCATCATCAGGCGACGTACGAGGAGTTCTACGCGACCCGTCCGTCGCTGCGCTGGCGCCACCTGGTGGCGGCCGTGCAGGCAAGCGCGATCTCGCACGGCCGCATCCAGGATGTGTTCGACCACGCGGCCGAGGTGATGCATTTCTAGGCCGCCATGCACATCCTGGTCCTGTCCTCGCGTCTCACGGAGAATCGTCGCGCCGCGTTCCGGGCTCTGACGCGAGAGCTCGGCGAGCCCCAATTCGTCACGCCCGGCGATCCGGCGCCGGACATGTCCGAATGCGACGCGATCGTGGTGGACGGGCCGCAGCCCGCCCAGCCCTTGCAATTCCTCGCCGCAATCCGTGCGGCGGTCGAGCGCGGCATGGCATTGGTCGCGATCGGCGGCGCGCCGGTCGAGCGCGACGGCTTCTGGGCTGAGCTGCTCGGCGCGGTGGCGGGTCCGGAGCCGCCGCCGGGCGAGTACTACGCGCGGGTCACGGACGCACACTCCCACATCTCGGACCGCGTCACGCGCGAGTTCGCGCTCGTCGACGGGTTCGTGCCGCTGATCCCGATCGCGGACGGCAAGGTCATCGTCGACGTGAGCGTCGCGCTGCGTGATCTCGCCGCCGTGGTCGAGACGTCCCGCGGCGCCGGCCGCGTGGTGGCGTGCGGGCTCGGGAACACCGACGCGGCGCTGCGCAACCCCGAGCTCGCCCAGCTGCTCGGGCGCGCGCTGCGTCCCGACTTGCACTGCTGCGGGCGCAACATCGGCGTGGGCATCGTCGGTTACGGTCCGCTCGGCGGCATGGGCTATCACCACGGGCTCGGGGTGACGGCGACCGACGGGCTCGAGCTCGTCGCCGTGGTCGATCCGAACGTCGAGCGGCGAAAGGCCGCCGAGACGGATTTCCCGGGCGTGCGGACGTACGCGTCGGTGAGCGAGCTCGTCAGCGACGACGACGTCGAGGTGGCGCTGGTCGCGACGCCGCCGGCGCACCACGTCGCGCTGACCCTCACCTTGCTGCGCGCGGGCAAGCACGTGGCCTGCGAGAAGCCGCTCTGCCTGACGGTCGCGGAGGCGGACCAGATCATCGCCACCGCGGCGTCGAGCCGGCGCATGCTGACCGGTTCACCAGAACCGGCGGTGGGATCCCGACTTCGTCGCGCTGCGCCGCGCCGTCGGCGCCGGGCTCCTCGGCGAGATCTTCAACGTCGAGACCTTCGTGGGCGGCTACGCCCATCCCTGCCGCACGTGGCACTCGGACACCGCGGTCTCCGGCGGCGCCGGCTACGACTGGGGCTCGCACCACGTCGACTGGGTGCTTCAGCTCATCTCGGGCGCGCCGCGCGTCGTGCAGGCGCACGGTCACAAGCGCGTCTGGCACGACGTGACCAATCACGATCAGATTCGCGTCCGCATGATATGGCCCGACGGTCGCGAGGCCGAGTTCCTTCAGAGCGACATCGCCGCGGTGCGCCGGCCCAAGTTCTACGTGCAAGGCACCGCCGGCACGCTCGTCGGCTCGTACCGCACGATCACGCTCGAGGCGATCGAGCCCGGCCGCGGCTACGTGGCCACGCAGCCGCATCACGCCGAGGCGCCGGCCGAGCTGGTGCTGGCGCGCTACGAGAGCGGCTACGGGATCAGCGAGACGCGCCTGCCGCCGGCTGTCGATCAGCCGTTCGCGTTTCACCGCAACCTCGCCGATCACCTCCATCTCGGCGAGCCCTCGCGATCACCCCGGCGTCGGTCCGGCGCGTCATCGGCGTCCTCGAAGCCGCGCAGCGGTCGAGCACGCGCGGGGCGCGCCCGTCGTGATCGAGGACGACGGGAGCTGACGTGCCCGCCCCGGCGCTGCCGGTCGGCTGGGGTGTGATCGGGGCCACGTCGCAGGTCGCCCAGAAGGCGGTGCTGCCCGCGATCGTCGCGAGCCCGGGCGCGCGCCTCGTCGCGGTCGCGAGCGAGAGCGCCGCCGACGGCGGCGCCGGCGGCTTCGAGCCCCTGCGCGCCCACCGAGCCTACGACGCCGTGCTCGACGATCCCGAGGTCGAGGCGGTCTACGTGCCGCTGCCGAACAGCCTGCATCGCGCCTGGGTCGTCCGCGCCGCGGCCGCCGGCAAGCACGTGCTCTGCGAGAAGCCGCTGGCGCCGACGGTGGCCGATGCCGAGGCGATGGCGGCGGCGTGCGAGGGCGCGGGCGTCGCGCTGTGCGAGGCCTACATGACGCCGTTCCATCCCCGGGCGATCGCGCTCGACACGCTCGTCGCGTCGGGCCGCCTGGGCGCGCTGCGCTTCGCGCGGGCGGCCTTCACGGGCGTGCTCGACCGCCCGGACGACCATCGCTGGCGTCCCGAGATGGGAGGAGGCGCGCTGCTCGACGTCGGCATCTATTGTCTGGCGCCGCTCCTGGCGGCGGTGGGCCGCACACCCGCGCGAGTCGAAGCGTCCGCCACGCTCGCGAAGTCGGGTGTCGACGCGTCGTTCTCCGGCTGGCTCGACTTCGGCGATGGATTCACCGCGACGATCGAGTGCTCGTTCGACGCGCCCGAGCGGCAATTTCTCGAGATCGTCGGCACGGAAGCGTCGGTCGTCCTCGATCGCGCGTACACGCCGGGGCCCGCGGACACCGCGATGACGCTCCGCCACCGCGACGGCCGGGCCGAGACCATCGTGACCGCCGGCGCCGATCCGTATCGGGAGATGATCGAGCATTTTCATGCGGTGATCCGCGGCGGCGAGGTGCCGCGCCGCCCGTGCGCCGCATCGATCACCCTGCTCGCGGTCCTCGAACGGCTGCGCGGGGCGGCCGGGCTCGCCGCATGAAGCGCATCGGCGTCATCTCCGTTCATACCTGTCCCCTGGCCGCGCTCGGCGGCAAAGAGACGGGCGGCATGAACGTCTACGTGCGCGAGGTCGCGCGCCATCTCGGGCGGCTGGGGCTCGCGGTCGACGTGTTCACGCGAAAGCAGACGCCGGGCGTGCCGACGATCGTGCCGCTCGGCTGGGGCGCGCGCGTCGTTCACATCGACGCCGGCCCGCAGCGGCCGGTGCCGCCGCCCGAGATCGTCACCGATCTGGACGAGTTCACCGACGGCGTGATGGACTTCCAGCGCCGGAGCGGTGCCGAGTACGCGCTGCTGCACGGCCACTACTGGCTGTCCGGCCTGGTCGCGATCGATCTCTCGCGACGCCTCGGCGGCGTCCCGGTGGTCCAGATGTTCCACACCCTGGGCGTCGTGAAGAACGCGCTGGCCGATCAGCCGGGCGATCAGGTGCCGCAGGCGCGCGTCGACGCCGAGGCGAAAGTGGCGGCGCTCGCCGATCGCATCGTCGCCGCGACGCCGCTCGAGAGCGCCGAGCTCGCCTGGTACTGCGGGGCCGCCGTCGAGCGGGTGCGGACGATTCCGTGCGGAGTCGACGTCGAGCTCTTCAGCCCGGGCGAGCGCGGTCGCGGCGCGTGAGCGCCTGGGGCTCCACGCCGAGTGGGTGCTGCTGTTCGTGGGGCGGCCGGCTCCGATCAAGGGACTCGAGGTCCTGCTGCAGGCGCTCGCGCGTTTGAAGGCCGACGGGCTCGGTCACGCCGACGTGAGGCTGGTGATCGTCGGCGGCGATCGCAACGAAGAGGGCAACGAGGATCGCGCGCGCCTGCGCGCGCTGGCCGACGTGCTCGGGGTCGGCGGGTGGGTCGACTTCAAGGGACCCGAGCCGCAATCGGCGCTGCCCGAGTACTACCGCGCGGCCGATCTGTGCCTGGTGCCGTCGCATCACGAATCATTCGGCATGGCGGCGCTCGAGGCCATGGCGTGCGGCGCCACGGTCGTCGCCTCGCGCGTGGGCGGCCTCGCCACCACCATTCAGGACGGCGTCACGGGCGTGCTCGTCCCACCGCGCGACGACGTCGCGCTCGCCTCGGCGATCGGGTCGCTGCTGGCCGACGGGCCGCGGCGGCGCACGCTCGGCCGGCACGCGGCCCGCTGGGCGCAGAGCTTTGCCTGGCCAACCGTGGCGCGGGCGCTCGTGGATGTCTATGAGGAGCTGGTCCCCGATCTGCCCCGGACGGCGCCGACTCCGGTCAGCGTGAACTGCGCGCTGGCGATGTAGCTCTCGGGCTTCTGTCGAGGCCCGCGCCGAGCACCGGGCTCGGCCCATTGGACGTGAACGGAATGATTGGACGCATTGCGGGCTTTGTGATTTTCGTCGGCATCTCGGCGTCGCTCGCCGGCTGCGCGAAGGTTTCGGTGCCGGTCCCCGTCGATTCACAGTCGGCCGAAGCCACTCGCGGCCGAACGGTCGTCGCCGTCGCGAAGCAATACGTCGGCGCGCCGTATCGATGGGGCGGATCGAGCCCGTCGGGCTTCGACTGCTCCGGCCTGGTGCGGTACGTGTACGGGCAGGTCGGGGTCGTGCTCCCGCACAACGCCGCCCAGCAGTACCGGCTCGGCACGCCCGTCGCGCGCGATGAGCTCGAGCCCGGCGATCTGGTCTTCTTCGATCACCTGCGCCACAACGGGATCTACGTCGGCGACGGCCGCTTCATCCACGCCAGACAGACCGGACGGCGCGTGGCCATCGCGAGGCTCGACGACGAATGGTATTCGTCGCACTTCGTCGGGGCGAGACGGCTCGATCCGCCGGCGCCGGGAGATTCCGAGGACCGCTAGCGCGTCACGTTGGAAGCTGCATGAGCTGCAGGATGTTGCCATCGGGGTCGGCGAACGTGGCGACCCATCCGCCCCAATCTTCGCGCGCGGGCTCGCGGCTGAAGCCCACGCCGGCACGGGTCAGGCGCTCGTGCACCGCGCGAATGTCGGCGACGGTCAGGTTGAGCATGATCCGGAGCGCCTCGCGGCTCGCCCCACGGACCCGGTCGTGCACGCCCACGCTCAGGCGAATGCCGTTCCAGTCGAAGTTGATGAAATCCGGTTTCGAGGAGCGCGGCGTGAGCCCGAGCGTGTCCCGATAGAAGCGCGCCATCGCGGGAAAGCGATCGGCCTCCGTCCAGATGAGCACCCCGGCCAGCTCGTCGATCGATCCCGCCGCCATGCGCGCCTCCCTCAGGGGACAACGTCGTCACGCCAATTCTATCCGGTGCGAGTCGACCCGGTTCGCGCCCCCGCGCCAGCGTGGCGCCCCGGCCTGCCGCCAGCGATGCTAGGATTGGCGCCATGACGGAGCCGAAGGGATCGTCGGCGGCAAAGGTGGTCGAGCGGCGCATCGTGGTCGCGCCGGGTGTCGAGCTGCACGTCGAGGTGCGGGTCGGCGATCGAGCGGCGGCGCCCTTCGTGCTCGTCCACGGCCTCGCGTCCAATGCGCGCCTCTGGGACGGCGTGGCCGAGCATCTCCACGCGGCGGGCCACACCGTGGTCGTCATCGATCAGCGCGGCCACGGCCTCTCCGACGCGCCGGACATCGGCTACGACCTGGACACGGCGGTCGCCGATCTGCTCACCCTGATGAGCACGCTCGAGCTCGAGCGGCCGGTCCTCGCCGGCCAGTCCTGGGGCGGCAACGTCGTGCTGGAGCTCGGCTGGCGCCGGCCGGATGCCGTGCGCGGCATCGCCTGCGTCGACGGCGGCGTAATCGAGCTGTCCCAGGCCTTTCCCTCGTGGGAGGAGTGCCTGGCGGCGCTGACCCCGCCGGCCCTCGATCACCTCACCCTGGCCGAGCTCGAGACGCGCATTCGCACGAGCGTGCCGCACTTCACCGATCGCGCCGTCGCCGCCTACTTGCACTGCTTCCGCGCGCGCGCCGACGGGACGATCGAACCGCGCCTGCAGCGGCCCCGGCATCTCTCGATCCTGCGCTCACTCTGGGAGCATCGTCCCTCGACCCGCTGGGAGACCTTGAAGGCGCCGACCTTGCTGCTGCTCGCCGACAGCGGCGACGGCTCGAGAACGTCCCGCAAGCGCACCGCCGAAGCGGCGGCGCTCGCGGCCGGCGGCCAGATCCGCTCGATCTGGTTCTCGCCCGGCCACCACGATCTGCACCTCGAGTTTCCCGAGCGCGTCGCCGAGATCTTTCTGCAGGCGCTGCGCGAAGGATTCTTCAAGTGAGCGCGCGCCCGCCGCGCATCCTCGCGATCATGGGCTCGGGCGAGACCGCGCCCACGATGGTCACGCCGCACCGCGAGATCGTCGCGCGCCTGGGCGAGCCGACGCCGCGCGCGGTCTTGCTCGACACGCCGTACGGATTCCAGGAGAACGCGTCGGAGATCACCGAGCGGGCGGTCGAGTACTTCGCGCATCGCGTGCAGCTGACGATCGAAGCCTCCGGGTTTCTCGGGCCGCTCGCGGTCGACCAGAGCCATCGCGCCCCGCTCGCCGAGGCGGCCGCGCTCTCGCGCCTGCGTACCGCCGGCTTCGTCTTCGCCGGGCCGGGCAGCCCGTCGTACGCGCTCTCGGTCTGGCGCAGCTCGCCGGTGCCCGAGGCGCTCACCACCAAGCTGGCCGAGGGCGGCGCGGTCGTGTTCTCGAGCGCGGCGGCGTTGACGCTCGGGAGCTTCAGCATCCCGGTGTACGAGATCTACAAGGTCGGTCAGCCCGTGCACTGGCTCGACGGGCTCGGTCTCATGCGGGCCGCCGGGTTCGAGGGCTCGTGCGTGGTCATCCCCCACTACGACAACGCCGAGGGCGGCACGCACGACACGCGCTTCTGTTATCTCGGCGAGCGGCGGCTCGCGGTGATGGAGGGCATGCTGCCCCAAGACGCGTGGGTGCTCGGGATCGACGAGCACACCGTGCTGGTGGCCGATCTCGACGCGAAGACCGTCGTCATCTCGGGGCGTGGCGGCGTCACGGTGCGCCGCCGCGGCCAGTCGCGCGTGTTTCCCGCGGGCACGAAGCTCGGCCTGGATGAGCTGCTCGCCGCCGCTCGCGGCGAAGCGCACACGGCGCATCGTGCGACGGAGGGCGCGGCCGCGGCCGGCGAGGTCGACGCCGACGGGCGCGAACGCACCCGCGTCGCCGCGATCGCCGCTGCTCTCCGAAGTGACCCGGCTCGAGCAGGCGTTCGAGACGGCGATCGCCGCGCGGCGGGCGCCCGAGGCCGCCGAGGCGATTCTGAATCTCGACCGCGCCATCGGCGACTGGGCGGCCGACACGCTTCAGACCGACGATCCGGACCGCGCGCGGGCCGTCCTGCATTCGCTGGTTCAACGACTCGGCGAGGCCGCGGCAGGGGACTGCGCGATCCGCGCGAGCTTCTGGCTCCACTGGTGGAGAGCCTGATCACGCTCCGCGGAGAGCTCCGGGCCGCGCGCGCGTTCGAGCTGGCCGACCGCGTTCGTGATCGATTGATCGCGGCGCGCATCGAGCTCCGCGACACGCCCGGCGGCACGGTCTGGGAGCTCCGGCCGGACTAGCCCGCTGACCCTGCCCCGCGCGATCCGACCACCCGAATAGACCGAGGGGCGGCTCGACGCCGCCCCTCGCGATGATCAGAAGTGTTCGATCGATTCCAGCGCCGCGCTACGCGCCCGCCATCTGATAGCGAGCGTTGCGGATCACGCGCCCGGGATGACTTCCGGTGTGCTGGCCCTTCTCGAGCAGCACCTCGCCGTTGACCACCGTGTAGTGGATGCCCTCGGCCAGCTCGCGCATCCGCCAGCCGTTGGCCGGGAAATCGTGCACGACGTCTTCCTTGACCGGCGCGACGGTGTCCGGGTCGAAGACCACCAGGTCCGCCGCCATGCCCGGCTGCACCAGGCCGCGGTCGTAGATGCCGAACGCCGAGGCCGAGTCGTACGTCAGCCGCCGCACGGCGTGCTCGAGCGACATGATCTGCTTCTCGCGCACCCAGTAGCCGAGCAGCCGGGTCGGGTTGCTGACGTTCGAGTGGAACTGCACGTGCGCGCCGCCGTCGGTGAGTCCGACCACCGCGTACGGGCTGCCGAGGATCTGCGCGACGGCCTCGGTGTCCATGTTGATCTCGCCCAGGGCTGAACACGGTTTCCAGGTTTTCCTCGACGGCCAGATCGAGGAACGCGTCGAGCGGATGCTGGCCCCTGGCCTGCGCGATCTCGGCGATGTGCTTGCCCGCGCAGCCCGCGATTCTTCGCGAGCTTGGGCTCTTCGACGAACATGAGGTCCCAGCGCTTGGAGAAGGTCGAGTCCGGACCGAGCGGCGCGTCGACCTCTTCGCGCAGCTTCGCGCGGATCGCCGGATTGGCGTACGCGGTGAGCTTGTCGGCGTCGGCGCCCTGCAGGATCGGCAGCCACGTCGGCATGCTGCGGAACACCTGGCAGTTCTTCATCGTGAACCGGTTGACGATGCTGCCGGGGTTGCAGAGCGGGATCGCGCGGATGCCCTGCTTCACGGTTTCCTCGACGTGCGCCAGGTGCGCCTTCCAGCGCCCGGGCTGCCGGGCCTGCTCGAGCAGGGTGTTGTACATGATCGGCCGGCCGCACGCTTCCGAGATGCGGGACAGGAGCTTGTCCTTCAGCTCGGGATTGGTGCCGCCGCCGCACTGCATCACGCCGGTGCCGACCTCACGCAGCACGTCGGCCAGCGCGAACAGCTCCGACTCCGGCGCGCAGGCCGCGGGAATGCGCTTGCCCGCGATGTCGAAGTGATTCATGTTCCGCGTGATCGAGAGCCCCAGCGCGCCGGCCTCGAGCGATTCGCGCACCAGGCGGCGCATCGTCTCGAGCTCGGCCGGCGTGGCGTCGCGGTCCGAGCACTCCTCGCCCATGGCGTAGAGCCGCACGGCTGAATGGCCGACGAGCGTGCCGACGTTGACGCCGAGCCGCTGGCCGATCGCGCTCATGTACTCGGGGAACGTCTCCCAGTTCCAGGGCACGCCGGCCTGCAGGACGTCCATCGGGATGGCTTCGACGTACGAGAGCATCCCGGCCAGCTTCTCGCGCGCCTCGGGCTTGACGGGCGCCAGCGCGAGCGAGCAGTTGCCGATGATCACCGTGGTGGAGCCGTGGTGGCAGGAGTAGGTGCAGAGCGGATCCCACACGACCTGCGCGTCGTAGTGGCAGTGATTGTCGACGAAGCCCGGCGAGACGACCCGGCCGTCGGCCTCGATCGTCTGGCGCGCGGATCCGCTCGAGACGCCCGAGCTCGACGATCTTGCCCTTCGCCACACCGACGTCACCGTGGTACGCGGGCCGCCCGGATCCGTCGATGACACGTCCATTCTTGATCGAGCAGGTCGTAGGTCATCTCGCCGCTCCTTTCCGAAAGCGCCGTGATCCACCCAGGGGAACGAGCCAGACCGCCAGCCTGGCCACGGCAGGGATGGTAGCTCAGAAGCGAGCGGTCGGATAGCGATCGCAGAAACGACGGAGACCGACCAGGGTCAGAACGACGAGCGACCGAGGGCGAGGGGCGTTACGAGGGGCCACCTCGGGGCCCCGCGAGTGATCGACGCTACCGTCGCGGCAGGCCGAGCGTCCGGAAGACGTCGAGGCCGAACCACCGCCCAGCCAAGAGCCCGGAGGTGGTTGTCGATCTCGTTCATGAGCCGGCGATCGCCCCGGCGGCGATCCGGCGAGCTGGCCCGTTCGCCGCTGCGCCGCTCGGCCCGCCGGCGATCGAGGACGACCTCGACCGAGGAATTGCCGGAAAACGCTCGCTTCGCGTACTCGAAGAGCTTCTGCCGATCGCGCGCGACGACCACGATCTGCTTGGCGGCCTGTCCAGAGGCCTCGTCGCGGCCCTTCGAGTCGGCCGTCCAGCTCTTCGGGAACGGATGGAACTGGGGCAGGACCTTCAGCGGCCCCTGGTCGAGGAACTTGGAGAGGAGCACCCAGGTATCTCCGCCACACGCGGGGCATGACGAGATTCCGATTTCAAGCATGCCTCGCAATCGAGGCACAACGCCAGGCGGCGAAGCGGCATATGCAGCGGTAGCGCGGTACCTCGTGTGTGGCGGATGTTGACCCGGGCGCTCTCTGCTCTCATCGCGAACGTCCGGGAGAGTGGCAAATCGGATGCCACGCGTCATCGTTTGCGGAAACGACGACAGTGAGTTATGCCGAGTTATGCGCGAGACGCGCTCGTGAACGCTCGAGCGATTGACTATTTTGACTGGACAGTCCGGCATCACCCTGGTCAAGGTTGTACCGGTCCGGTGAGTCGTTTGATCGAGCCAGGCGAGATCGCGCGGCGACGAGCGGACGCCCAGGCGCCGGCGGATGAGCCGCTGGGCCTGGTCGAGGCGACCGAGCCGCAGCAGGCAGACCACCATCGTCTCCTCGAACAGCTCCCACTGGGCGTGGCTGCCGCCCACCCGGTGGATCTCGCCGTCGACCGACTCCATGAGGCGCGAGCGCGCCGGCGTAGTCGCCGGCCACGTAGGCCGCGACGCCTCTGACCAGCGGCAGGGCCACCGTGCCGGCGATCGGGTGTCCCTTCGGCGTGGAGGGCTTCCAGGCCGGTGATCAGAGTCGATAGCGCCGCGTCGTCGCCGGCCGACGCGTAGGCGAGGGCGGCGTGGACGTCGCCGAAGATGAAGCCCGGGCGTGTGACCGCGCGTCGCGAGGTCGGCCAGCCGCCGCCAGGGCAGCGGCCCCTTCTGATAGTCGTAGAGCCCGAAGCGCCACAGCAACGCCGAGCCGTCGATCATGGCCAGGCGCGGGTTCGGAGGACGGCGCGATGTCGCGCTCGTAGATCGCGAGCGCGCGCTCGGGCCGGCCGCACTGAAGCTCGAAGAGCGCCAGGTGCCACGCCAGGTGGCAGTGGAACGGCGCGCGCCGATCGTAGCCGCCGAGCCAGTCCGAAGCATCGCGATCCCGCCCTCGTTGTCGACGGTCTCGTAGCAGACGTGGGCGATGTTGTGGCTGGCGTTCGCGTTGCCCTGGTACTGCGCGAGCGAGCGCTCGGAGAGCCGCCGCGATTCTTCGTAGCGTCCGACCTCGTGATAGGTGAAGCCGAGCGCCGACTGATACCACCAGTCGTCGCCGTAGGCGTGCGCCAGGCCTTCGATGAATCCGACGCGCAGCGCCTCGCGATCCGGCGCGGCCGCCGAGCCCGATGGTGCTGCCCGCCTGGTTGACGAGCAGCGCGTCGCGCGGAAATTCCTTCACGTGCTCCTCGATCTGCGCCAGGCCGCGCGCCGATTCGCCGCCGGCGATCGCGGCGAGCGCCTCCACGTGCTGCCGCTCGCGCCGCGTCACCCCGGCCGTCAGGCCGCGGGCCCGCTCGATCGACGCCTTCGCCGAGGCGCCGTCGCCCTGGAAGAGTGAGAAGAGCGCTGCGCCCGCGTGGCCGAGGGCGAATCCCTCGTCGGCCGCGACCGCCGCGGCGAACGACTGATCGGCGCCGAAGCCGTAGGAGAGCAGCCGGTCCATGCCGTCCTGGTAGTGCCGGGCGGCGGCGGCCGATGTCGTCGAGAGCGTCAGACCATAGCGGTCGGAGAGGCTCATGGCGTGTTCAGGTATTTGAGCGCGAGACCCGGCCGCGGCCACTCGAACGACACGAGCGTGCCGCCCATCGACAGGGTCGCGAACGCGGTCCTGAGCTCGCGGCCGCCGAAGCAGACGTTGGTGACCATCATGTCCGGCAGCTTGTACTGGTCGACGCGGCTGCCGTCCGGCCAGATGTCGCTCACCGCGCCGGTGATCAGGGTCGCCACGCAGATGTGGCCCTCGCCGTCGACCGCGAGCGAGTCGAACATCTGATAGCCGCCGAGCCCGGCGATGACGGTGCCCTTCTCGCCGCGATACGGACCGTTGGCCGATTCGATCTGGCCGGGCGCCGAGAGCTTGAACGCCCAGCAGCGCGCGGTCGGCGTCTCGACGACGTAGAGCGTGCGCTCGTCCGGCGAGAGCCCGATCCCGTTCGGCCGCTCGAGCGGGAAGATCGCCTCCTTGATCATCGAGCCGTCGGCCTTCGCGTAGTAGACCGACGCCGCGATCCATGTCGCGATCGCGCGTCTTGCCGAGATCCGTGAACCAGAAGCCGCCGGCGTTGTCGAACACGAGATCGTTCGGCCCGCGCAGCTTCATCCCGTCGCACGAATCGTAGAGCGTCTCGAACTTTCCGGTCTCGGGATCGACTACGCTGGATGCAGCCCGCCCTTGTAGTCGTCGCCCTGCGCGATCGGAAACAACTTGCCCGGGCCGATCCATGAACTTCAGCCCGCCGTTGTTGGTCACGTAGATCTTGCCGCCCGGCCCCATCGCCGCGCCGTTCGGCCCGCCGCCCAGCGTGGCGACCACGTGGATCTTGCCGTCGGGCGTGACGCGCGAGAGCGTGCGCCGCTCGATCTCGACCAGCACCACCGAGCCGTCGCTCATCGCCACCGGGCCCTCGGGGAATCGCAGACCCGACGCGATCTGCTTGAGCGCTGGGGTGATCGTCTTCAAGGCTCTCCTCCTGGACGTCGAGTTTACTGCGTCGCGCGCGGGCTCAGCGCTCCGCGCGTACTCCGGCGGCGAGCGCGCAGGAGCTCGCGACACCGGCACGCGGTCGGCTCGCTCGCCTCGTCGAGGAACGAGGCTCGAGCGCCGCGGCCACCGCGGGAAGCGTCTCCATGTAGAGCCGATTCAAGACGATCGTCGGATCGTCGGGCTCGAGCCCGGTGCCCCAGTTGGCCACGACGTGGTAGTACGCGAGGTGCATCCCGCACGCGCGCCAGCACCGGGCTCACGCAGTCGCCGGTGATGATCGGCATTCCGATCTGGCGGCCCGACGCTTCGAGCATGCGGCACGTCGCGAGCGACTCGAAGCCGTTTCCGGCGAGCCAGCGGTTCAGCACCACGCCGGCCTCCGGGCCGTGGATGCGACGGAATCTGAAATCAGGGCGCGCCCGGCGCGCGAGCGCAGCGCGTCCGCGAGCGGCGGGCAGAAGGGATCGTCCATGATCGCGACCTGGCGCGGCAGGCAGAACTCGAGCTCGGTGCCGGGCAGGCCGGTCGGCATCGTGTCACGCGTCAGATAGCTCTTCGGCAGCACGAAATCGCCGGGACGCACGGCGTCCTCGTCGGCGGCCGTTCGCCGCCAGTCGCAGCTGCCGCTGGTGCCGCCGACGAGCAGCACGCGCACACCTGCCTTCCAGAGAATCCAGAACGTCTTCCACTCGCTGGCGTGGAGCAGGGGATCTTCGTCGACGACCTGACCGTACGTCGGGATGCGCAGGAACTCGCGGCCGCTCGGCCCTCGGATAGTGCTCCACCTCGGGGACCGAGGCCGTAGGGCGTCTGCGGTCGGTGGACGCCGAGCCTCGTGTGTCCGCGTGTCGCCGCGAGCTCGTGGAACCGATCGCCGAGGCCCCACGTCGGGCTTCCGCCGAGCGTCGCGAAGGCGGCCCGCGGCCCGACGTATTCCGACGCTCGAGTTCACCGTCGGCAGCGTAGGTGACGCCGGCACGGAGGTCAAGAGAACCTCGCGCGCTTGGATTCTCCGGGAAACCGGCTAAGGTTGCGGACAGTCGAGCGAGCCTCGAGGAGGACTTATGAGCCGGACACCCGCCAGTCACGATCTGACCCGCCGCCACATGCTCGGCCGCTCGGCCGCACTGCTCGCCGGAATGGCGGCGGGCGGCGGCGTCATCTCGGTCGCGCGCGGCGCGCGCCGCGACGAGTGACGTGACGTTCCAGCTCGGCTGGATCATCGAGCAACGGCCAGATCGGCGAGATCGCCGGGCGAAGCCTCGGCTATTTCGAGGCCGAGGGGATCAACCTGAAATTCGCGCCGGGTGGTCCCAACGTCGACGGCGTGGCGGTCGTGGCCGCCGGATCCGCGCAGGCGGGCAACCTGTCGTCGAGCCCGTCGCTGATGCTCGGCCCGCGCCGGCGGCATCCCGGTCAAGTGCTTCGCGGTCGGATATCAGGAGCACCCGTTCACGTACTTCTCGCTTCCGAAGAAGCCGATCCGTACGCCCCAGGACATGATCGGCAAGAAGATCGGCACGCAGGGCACCGCGCGGATCCTCCTGCGGGCGCTCCTGGCCAAGCACAAGATCAAGGAGTCCGACGTGCAGGTCGTGGTGATGGGCAGCGACATGGCGCCGCTCTTGACGGGCCAGGTCGACGCGGTCACCGGCTGGCTCACGAACGCGAGCGCCTTGAAGCCGCTCGGCTCCGACCGGGTCGACATGCGGCTCTGGGACGCGGGCATCCAGCTCTACCGCGAACCTCTACTACGCGACCGACGACACGCTCCAGAAGCACGGCGACGTGCTCGCCGGGTTCACGCGCGCGGCGGCCAAGGGCTGGGCGTACGCGCAGCAGAATCCGGACAAGGCCGTCGATCTCCTGGTGAAGGCGTACCCGAACCTCGATCGCGACGCCGAGATGGCGGCGATCAAGCCGGTGCTCGGCTTCAGCTTCACCAAGACCACGGCCGCCAAGGGCTGGGGCACGATGGAGCCCGGCGTGTGGGAGCAGCAGCTGCACATCTACGACGAGCTCCAGCAGTTCAAGCGGCTCGGCCCCGAAGGTCACCGACGTGATGACCGATGCGATCTTGAAGGCGACGGCGGCCGCGCGACCCAAGATCGGCGCGTAGGCGCGCGCGAGTCCGCCGAGCCCATGAACAGTCCGGCGCGCGACACTCGCCGTCGAGCTCGAGAGCGCCACCGTCCGGTTCTACGAGCGAGCGCGGCTCCGTCACCGCGCTCGAGAATGTCGGCCTCGCGGTGCAGCCGGGCGGCTTCGTCAGCCCTGCTCGGACCCTCCGGATGCGGCAAGTCGACCCTGCTCCGCCTCGTCGCCGATCTCGTCCCGCCGACTCAGCGGCACGGTCTCGGTGCTCGGGGGCCTCCGGAGCGGGCGCGGCTCAACCGCGAGCTCGGGCTTCGTGTTCCAGGACGCGACCTTGCTGCCGTGGCGCTCGGCGCTCGAAAACGTGCGGCTGCCCCTCGAGGTCGGGCCGAAGAAGCGGGATCGCGCCGGGCTCGCGAAGCCGGAAGAGCTCTTGCGGCTCGTCGGCCTCGCCGGGCCGCGAGCACGCGCTGCCGCACGAGCTCTCGGGCGGCATGCGCCAGCGCGTCGCGATCGCTCGCGCGCTCGTCTCGGAGCCGCGGATCCTCCTGATGGACGAGCCGTTCGGCGCGCTCGACGAGATCACGCGCGACACCCTGAACGAGGAGCTGCTGAGGATCTGGCGGGAGACCGGCACCACCATCCTCTTCGTCACCCACAGCATTCCCGAGGCGGTCTTTCTGTCCGAGCGCGTGCTGGTCCTGGCGCACCAATCCGGGCCGCGTGCGCGAGCTCGTCGCGTGCGAGCTGCCCTATCCGCGGCCGCTCAGCGTCCGCGAGACGCCGGAGTTCATCCGGATCGCCTCGCACCTGCGCGCACTACTACAAACGTGCTGATGGACGGACGGCGCTGATGGACGACAAGCCGACCGCGGTCATCGCCGAGCCCGCCGCCGCGCGCCGCCTCCCGCGCCGGCCGTCTCGCGGCCGCCGCGCCCGATCGCAGGCGCTCCTGCCGCTTCATCGCCGCGGCGGTGCTCGTCGCCGCGCTGGCAGATCCTGGCGCAGGTGTTCTCGCTGCCGATCTACATCGCGCCCACGCCCATCCAGGTGACGAAAGCCCTGGTGAGCGACTGCCCGATGCTCATGCGCAACTTCGTGCCGACCGCGGTCGAGAGCCTCATCGGGTTCGTCGTCGGCAACTCGATCGCGATCGCCGTGGCCGTGCTGTTCGTGCACTCACGCCGTCTCGAAGCGGCGCTCGTATCCGATCGCGGTGTTCGTGAACACGATCCCGATCCTGGCCAAGGCGCCGATCCTGGTCCTGATCTTCGGGCTCGGGATGACCTCCAAGGTCGTGATCGCCGCGTTCATCTGCTTCTTCCCGACCCTCGCCAACATGGTGCGCGGGCCTCACGTCGGTGAACCCGCAATCGCTCGAGCTGATGCGCGTGCTGTCGGCGAGCAAAGCCGAGGTGTTCTGGAAGCTGCGCGTGCCGAGCTCGCTGCCGTTCCTGTTCTCGGCGCTCAAGATCGCCTCGACCACCTCCGTGCTCGGGGCGATCGTCGGCGAGTGGATCGGCGCCGACCTGGGGCTGGGCGCCCTGATCATCGAGGCCACCCACAACTTCCGCTCGCCGCTTCTCTACGCGACGGTGTTCGTCTCCTCGGCCTGGGCCGGTCGTCTTCTTCGCCGGTGGTCAGCTTCGCCGAGCGGCGCAGTCGTCACGCTGGAAGCAGGGCGAGGTGTCGTGATGGCTGCGCCGACCGCCGACGGTCGCCGAGGCGACCCGCTCGACCGCCGATCGTCGACCGGAGCGACGTGCTCGTGGTCGGCGGCGGTCCGGCCGGCGTCAGCGCCGCGGTCGCCGCGGCGCGGAGCGGTGCCCGGGTCACGTTGATCGAGCGCTATCCGTATCTCGGCGGGCTCGCGTCGGGCGGCATGGTGCTCGTGCTCGACGACATGGTGAACGGCGCCGAGATCACCACGACGGGGCTGATCGGCGAGGCCGATCGAGCGGCTCGAGAAGCTCGGCCTCGCCGGTGTCGCCGCCGATCGAAGAGCGCGCGCGTGGGCTGGGACGTGTGGCGGACAGTGGGCGCGCTGGGGATGCCACGACTTCCGCGCGCACGGCGAAGCCTCAGCCGATCGTCTACGCGGTCGCGTTCGATCCGGACGGCTGGAAGCGCGTCTCGGACGATCTCGTCGTCGAGGCGGCGTCAACCTGCGGCTGCACAGCTGGTTCTCCGAGCCGATCGTCGAGGACGGGCGCCTGCGCGGCGCCGTCGTCGAGACCAAGGCGGGCCGCCAGGCGCTGCTCGTCCGAGATCGTCGTCGACGCGACCGGCGACCTCGACGTCGCCGCGCGCGGCCGGCGCGCCGCACGTCGTCGGCGCGTACATGGTCACGACCGTGTTCCGCCTCGGCAACGTGGACACCGACGCGGCGCTCCGGTTCGAGTACGAGCACCCGGAGGAGTTCAGCGGTGCTGGACCGGCAGGCCAAGCGACTGCTCGGCGGCGCCTGGGACTTCGTGGTGGCTCAAGACGCCGCTGCCCGGCATCGTCTGGTGCAACTGCCCGCACATGACCGGCTACGACGCCCTCAAGGTCGAGGACATGACCGCCGCCGAGCTGGAGGGCAGGCGGCGCATCGCGTCGTTGATGGCGTTCGCGCGCGCCGAGCTTCCCGGCTTCGCGCACTGCTATCTGATCGACGTCGCGCCGCAGCTCGGCGTGCGCCAGACGCCGGCTGCTCGAGGGCGAGTACGTCGTCACCAAGGAGGACGTGCTCGAGCGGCGCCACTTCCGCGACACGGTCTGCCGCGGGCGCGACTACTACACGCCGTACCGGGCGCTGCTTCCCAAGAACCTCGACCAGCTCATCGTGGCCGGGCGCCACTACTCGGCCGATCCGCAGGCGCAGAAGATCTCGCGCGAGATCCCGCCGTGCATGGTGCAGGGCCAGGCCGCCGGCATCGCGGCCGCGCTGGCGCTGAATCGGCGGCTCGCGTCTGCGCGACGTCGATCCCGTCGGCGATCCAGCGGGCGATGCGCGCGCAGGGCGCCGATCCGGGCGACGTCCCCTCCGCCAACGCGGCGCCGGCCAGCCTCGTAAGCGCGGCTCAGTGGACTTCGAGGTCTGCTTCCTGCCGCGCGAGGCGACGCGGCAGCCGTCTCCGGTCGCGGTGCTGATCGACGTGATCCGCGCGAGCACCACGATCGTGACCTTGCTGGACCGCGGCTGCTCCGAGGTCATCCTGGTCGGCCAGCGTGATCGTCCACGAGTCGCCGAGCTGCGCACCCGGCTCGATGCGCTGGTGTGCGCCGAGGACACCTCGGGGCTGAAGGCCGCCGACGCGGATCTCACGCCCTCGCCGGCGGCGCTCCACGCGATCGACCTCGTGGGCCGCCGCGTGATCCTCGCCACGACCAACGGCACACTCGCGGCCGAGCTCGTGCGCGACTGCGGCGTCGAGCACGTGCTGATCGGCTGCATGCGCAACGCGCGCCGCCGTCATGCGGTCGGCGGTCGCGCTGGCGCGCCGGCTCGGCCGGAGCATCAGCCTGGTGTGCGCCGGACGTGAGCAGAGCCTGATTCCGGCCCTCGACGACTCCTATTGCGCCGCGGCCCTCCTGCGTCACGGCGAGGAGCTCGTTCCGGGCCGGCGGGAGACAGTGACCTTGCGCGAGTCGGCCACGATCGCGCGCAACGCCGCGTCGGTGTTCGCCGGGACGCGCGAGGCCTTCGATCAGTCGATGTCGGCCGCCGTCGTGCGCCGCATCGGCTCGCCCGACGACGTGGGCTACTGCGCCGAAGAAAACGTGTCCGAGCTCGTGCCGGTCGCGAGCTTCAGCACCGGAATTCCGGCCATCGTCGTGAAGAAGGAGACCAAGGGATGACGCCATCGAACTGGACGTCGGCGGCCACGCGGCCCGAGATGGACGCGGGCCTGCAGTACCACATCCGGTGCAAGCGCGGTGACGTGGAACGCTACGTCCTCCTGCCGGGCGATCCGGAGCGCGTGGATCTGATCGCCGCCGACTGGGACGAGTCGCGCCGCATCGCCAACTATCGCGAGCACCGCACGTTCTCCGGCAAGGTCGGCGGTGTCGCGCTCACGTGCTGCTCGACCGGCGCGGGCGGGGGCTCGACGGCGAGCGCCCTGGAGAGAGCTCGCGGTCCTCGGCGGAGACACCTACATCCGCGTGGGCACGACGGCGGCGCTCCAGCCGGAGATCGAGTGCGGCGACATCGTCATCTCGTCGGGGGCGATGCGCCACGACGGGACGAGCCAGTACTACGTCGATCCGGCGTACCCGGCCGTCGCGCACTACGCGGTGACCGCGGCGCTCGTGGAGGCCGCCGAGCGCCTCGGGCTCCGCTACCACGTCGGCGTGAGCTGCTCGACCGCGTCCTTCTACTGCGGCCAGGGCCGGCCGGGTTTCAACGGGCTACGAGCAGGCGTTCTTCCGCGACAAGGTGGACGACCTGCGGCGCGCCGGCGTGCTCAACTTCGAGATGGAGGCGGCCACGATCTTCACGATGGCCGGCCTCTACAGTCTCCCGCGCGGGCGCCGTCTGCACGGTGGTCGCGAACCGCATCACCGATCGCTTCGTCTACGGCGGCATCGAGCATTCCGTGAAAGCGGCGAACATGGCCGTGCGGATCCTCGCCGAGTGGGACACGCGGCTCGCTCGCGCGGGCAAGCGCCACTGGTTTCCGTCGCTGACGGCTTGAGCGGAACGGCCGCGGGCCGGTCGAGCGTCTACATCGCCAACGCGCGGCTGGTGCGTCCCGACGCGGGCAACGAGCCGCGCGCGGGCGGCGTGCTCGTCGAGGGCAACTCGATCGCGGCGGTCGCCCTGACGGACCGTGAGCAGCGGGACACGAGGGCGCGGGCCGGCGAGGTGATCGACGCCGCCGGGATGATCCTGATGCCCGGCCTGGTCAACGCGCACTATCACTCCTACGGCACCTTGCTGAAAGGGACCGAGAACAGCCTGCCGCTCGAGCCATGGGCGCTCTATACCGTGGCCTACGGCCGGGCGCTCGGCGCGGAGGCGATTCGGCTGGCCGTCCTGCTCGGCGCCGCCGAGATGATCCGTAACGGGATCACCGCCTGCCTCGATCATTTCCCGCACACGAGATTTGCCGAGGCCGCGCTGGCCGCTCACGCGGCGAGCGGCATGCGCGTCGCGTTCGCGCCGTTCATGCACGACGTCTTCGACCACGAATTCCTGCAGCTCGCGCTTCCACCGGAGATCCGCGCCGCGCTCGACACCGCGCCGCGCTCCGAGCCTGCCGCCGCCGAAGAGATGTATCGCGATCTCGCGAGTCAGTGGCGCGGTCACCGCCGCGTCACGATCCTGCTCGGTCCGAACGCGTTTCAGCGCTGCTCTTCAGGGTTGATCGACGTGTGGCGGCGTCCCGCCGCCGAGCCGGGACTTCACGCGCACACGCATCTCGTGGAAACACGGGCTCAGGCGGTCAGGGGCGCGGCGGTGTGGCCGGGCGGGACGGTCGCGGAGATGGCGCGCGCCGGCGTTCTGAGCGAGCGCCTCTCCGTGGCGCACGGCGTGTGGCTCGCGCCGGAGGAGGCCGATCTCCTGGCTCGCCACGGCGTGACGGTGGTCCACAATCCGGCCAGCAACCTGATGCTCGGCAGCGGGCGCCTGTCACTGCCCATGATGCTGGAGCGCGGCGTGCCGCTGGCACTCGGGACGGACTCGTCGAACTCGGGCGGCCGCCACGACCTCTTCGAGATCATGCGCCTGGCCCTCATGCTGCCGCGGCCCGACACGCCGGACCCGCGCGCGTGGCCCGCGCCGCGCCGGATCCTCGAGATGGCGACGAGCGGCGGCGCCCGCGCGATCGGCCAGGCCGGGGCGGTCGGCCGCATCGAGCCGGGGCAGCGCGCCGATCTCGTGCTGCTCGATCCGCGCACGGCCGCGCTGGCCGGATCGCCCGTGACGGTGCCGCATCTGGTCCAGCACGGCGGCGCCGCCGCGGTGGCGGCGGTGATGATCGACGGCGTGTGGGTCTTGCGCGACGGCCGCATCCTGGCGTTCGACGAGCCGGCCGTGCTCGCGCGAGGTCGCCGCGATCTCGACCGAGGTTCGTGCCGCGGCCGGGCCGGGGCTCGTGCTGGCGGAGACCGCGGCGCCCTACTTCCAGGCGTGCAGCTAGCGGCCGGGCCGGGCCGCGTCTGCGGTATGATTTCGGCGCGGCGGCGCGCGCCGCAGACGTCGCGCAGAGTGAGGTGCCCATGCGGTCCGATCGCGTCATCTCGACCATCGATTTTCACACTGCCGGAATCGGGATGCGTCTGCTCACCAGCGGCCTCGGGCGGCTCCCGGGCGCCACGATCGGCGAGAAGCGTCGCTTCTTCCAGGAGCACCACGACGATCTGAGGACGGGTCTCTGCCTCGAGCCGCGCGGGCACCGCAGTCTCCTGATCGCGGTGATGACCGAGCCGGTCACGCCGGGCGCTCACTTCGGGCTCTTCTTCATCTATCCCGGCGGCTACTACGTCTCGTGCGGCGAAGGCACGATCGGCGCCGCGACGGTGGCGATCGAGACCGGGATGGTTCCGCGGGTCGGCGCCGAGACACCCGTGGTCATCGACACGGAGGCCGGCGTCGTCGAGACCGTCGCGCGCTCGGACCGCGATCGCGTTCGCGAGGTCACCTCTGCGCTGGACGCCCTCGTTCGTCGTGCTCGCCGGACAGAGCGTCGAGGTCGAATCGGTGCGGCGAGGTGCCGGTCGACATCGCGGTCGGCGTCGGCAACGTCTTCGCGATCGTCGAGGCGCAGACGCTCGGCGTCGGCGTGCGGCGCGAGCTGGCCAAGCGCATCGCGCAGCGAGGCATGGCGGTGCGCGAGGCCGTCAACGCCCAGCTCGACGTGAACGTGCCGGGCCTCGGCAAGACCAGCGTCGACAACGTGCTCGTGCACGAGCTGCCGGACGGCGCCGGCGTGTCGCCGAACGCGCTCGTGTGGGGACCGGGTCAGGTCGACGCGGCGCCCTGCGGATCGGGGACCTGCGCGCGGATGGCGCTCTTCCATCACCGCGGGCTCCTGCGTGTGGGCGGGAGCATCACGAGCCGCGGGCTCCTGGGTCTCGACTTCACGGGCCGCATCGCCGGCGAGACCACGGTCGAGGGCCGGCGCGCGATCCTGCCGGAGATCACCGGCACCTCGTACCTGACTGGCTTCAGCCAGTTCCTCTTCGATCCCGACGATCCGGTTCGAGCCGGATTCCTCCTCGAGGCGTGATGCCATGAAGACGCTCGTGCTCGGCGGCGGCGTGGTCGGCGTGACGACGGCCTACTTCCTGGCCAAGGCGGGCCACGAGGTCACGATCCTCGAGGAGAAGGACGGGCTCGGCCTCGAGGCGAGCTCGCGGCAACGCCGGGATCATCGCGCCGGGCCACTCGTTCGCGTGGGCGTCGCCGCGCGCGCCGCGCATGCTGTGGGACTCGCTGCGTGGCGGCGAGACGGCGATCCGCATCCGGCCGACGACCGACCTTCGCCTGTACGCGTGGGGCCTGCGCTTCCTGCGCGAGTGCACCGCGGACCGGGCGCGCCGCAACACCTTGATCAAGCTGCGGCTCTGCCAGTACAGCCAGTCGGTGATGAACGACCTGGTGCGGGCCGAGCAGATCGAGTACCACGCGATCACGAAGGGCGCGCTCTATCTCTACCGCGATGGCGCCGAGCTCGAGGCCGGCGTGAAGAAGATGGCGCTCCTGGCCGAGCACGGGCAGAAGCAGGAGATCCTCGACGCGCGCGGCGTGGCCCAGCTCGATCCGGTCTTCGAGCCCGTCCAGGCCAAGATCGCCGGCGCGATCCGCGACGTCGGGGACTCGAGCGGCGATTCGCGCGTCTTCGTCGAGAATCTCGCGCGGTCTGCCGCGAGAAGCTCGGCGTCGTCGTGAAGCTCGGCACCCGCGTGACGGCGCTGCAGGCCGGCGGCGACCGGATCGACGCGGCGCTCACGAACGCGGGCGTGCTCACGGCGGACAACTACGTGCTGGCGCTCGGCGTCGGCGCGCCGATCGTCGCGCGCACGGCCGGCGTGAGCCTTCCCGTCTATCCGGCGAAGGGCTATTCGTCGACGTTCCCGCTGAAGCCCGGCGGCCGCGCGCCGATGGTGCCGGGCGTCGACGAGAAATGGCTGGTCGGCTGGTCACGCCTGGGCGATCGGCTGCGGCTGACGTCGACCGCGGAGTTCGCCGGCTACGACTGGGGCTGGACGCCGCGCGACTTCAGCAACATCTTGAAGCTCGCGCGCGATCTCTTCCCGGACGCCGCCGACTACGACCGGGGCGAGTATCGCGCGTGCCTGCGCCCGATGACGCCCGACGGGCCGCCGATTCTCGGCCTCGGCCGCCATCGCAACCTCTTCTTCAACAGCGGGCACGGCCACATGGGATGGACGATGGCGTGCGGCACCGCGCGGATCGTCGCCGACCTGATGACGGGACGCATGCCCGCGCTGGATCTCGAGGGTCTGACCGTCCGGCGCTGAGAAGCCGATCACCGCGGCCAGCGCGGCGGAGGTGAGCATGGTGCCCAGGATGAAGCGGCGGCGACCGAATCGAATGGCCAGCTCGTTGCCCCACACGCTGGCCCACACGCCGACGCAGGCCCATCACGCTGGCGACGGTGGCGGGAGCCAGCGGCGTCCACGCGCCGGGTGTCCGGGCGGCCACGAACGTGAGGAACGCGACGACCCAGCCGCGCAGCGCGGACATCTCCCACGTGTGCACGCAGTACGCGATCGAGTAGGCGAGCGCCGATCGGTTGCGGAGGATCGGGCCGGAAATCGAGCAGGCGCGCGGCGCGGACCGGCGGCCGGCCTTGACCGGTCGGGCCGGCAGACCCGACTAGCACCAGCGACGAACGCCAGGGCGGCGCCGAGCGCGCCCGGTACCAGCGCCCAGTGCCAGCCGAGCCAGGCGTTCACGGCGCCGGCGACGCCGAACGAGAGCGCGCCGCTCACGCCGACGGCCGCCGCGTGCGCGGCGACGGCGCCTGACTGCTCCGGGCCTTCCGCCAGGTCGCTCAACGCCTTGAGCCCCGGCATGTAGCTGCCGGCCCAGCCGGCGCCCACGCAAGCGCCCGCGCTACTTCTCGCCGAGGTAGGTCTTCCGCACCAGGTCCGAGCGCAAGAGCTCCGCGGCCGCGGCCTGCAGCACGATGCGACCGGTCTGCATGACGTAGCCGCGATGCGCGACGCCGAGCGCCATCCGGGCGTTCTGCTCGACGAGCAGGATCGTCGTGCCCTGGCGGTTGATGTCCTCGATGATGCGGAAAATCGTCTCGACCAGGATCGGCGCCAGGCCCATCGACGGCTCGTCGAGCAAGAGCAGGCGTGGGTCGTGCCATCAGTGCGCGCCCGATGGCGAGCATCTGCTGCTCGCCGCCGGAGAGGGTGCCGCCCTGCTGCGTCGAGCGCTGGGACAACCGCGGGAAGAGCGCGAACACGCGCTCGAGGTCGGGGCCGATCGCCGCCGCGGTCTTTGCGCGCGAAGGCGCCGAGCTCGAGATTCTCCAGCACGCTCATCCGCGGAAAGATCCGACGGCCCTCCGGCGACTGGGCGATGCCGAGACGCACGATGCGATCGGTCGAGAGCGTGTCGAGGCGCTGGCCGCTGAACGTGACGGTGCCGCGGCGCGGCGCGCGGTGCCGAGGATGGTCTTCAGGGTGGTCGTCTTGCCGGCGCCGTTGCTGCCGATCAGGGTCACGATCTCGCCAGGCGCGACCGAGAGCGAGACGCCGCGGAGCGCGCGGATGTTGCCGTAGTAAGTGTGGACGTCCGCCAGCTCAAGCATGCGGCTCGCGCTCGTAGCCCGTGCCCAGATAGGCTTCGATCACCTTGGGATGCCGCTGGATCTCCGCCGGCGTGCCCTCGGCGATGCGCACGCCGTAGTCGAGCACGGTGATGCGGTCGGAGATGCCCATCACCACTTCCATGTCGTGCTCGATCAGGAGAATGGCCAGGTCGAGCTCGCGGCGGAGCGATCCGATCAAGGTCGTCAGGTTCTCGGTCTCGCGCGGATTCATGCCCGCGGTCGGCTCGTCGAGCAGGAGGAGGCGCGGCTCGGTCGCGAGCGCGCGGGCGATCTCGAGCCGGCGCTGGTCGCCGTACGGCAGGTTGCGCGCGAGGTCGTCGTCCTTGCCGTCGAGGCCGATGAACGCCAGCAGCTCGCGCGCCGCGCTCGCGAGCGCGGGACTCTTCGGCCACGACCGATGCCGGACGCAGCACGGCGCCGGGCACGCTCGCGCGCAGACGGCAGTGCTCGCCCACCAGCACGTTCTCCAGCACGGTCATCTGCGGGAAGAGCCGGATCGACTGGAAGGTGCGCGCGATCCCGCGCCCGACGATCGCGTTCGGCCGGAGTCCCACGATGCTGGCGCCCGCGAACACGATGCGGCCCTCGTCGGGCGCGATGAGGCCGGTCACGATGTTGAAGAACGTGGTCTTGCCGGCGCCGTTGGGGCCGATCAGCCCGATGATGGCGCCGCGCGGGACGACCAGGTCGACCTCGCCGAGGGCCACCACGCCGCCGAAGCGCTTGGCCACCCCGCGCACGTCGAGAATCGGATCGGGCGCGGCCGAACGCCGGGCACTCTCGAGGAGCCACGCCGGCAGGGCGGCCGTGCGGCGCGGCGCTTCCTCGATCCGAGGCGCGTCGAGCTCGTCGTCGGACGGCGCGATCGGCCGGACCCGGCGGCCGGCCAGGCCTTCGGGCTTCAGCAGCATCACGAGCACCAGCCCGAGGCCGAAGAAGAACCAGCGCCACAACGTGACGTCGGCCACCGTTAGTGCGTGCACCCCGGTGCTGCGTCCGACCCATCGCACGAAGAACGTCATCTGCGCGAGCGCGACGCGGTCGAAGATCGTGATGAGCATGCCGCCGAGGATCACGCCCTTGATGCTGCCGGCGCCGCCGAGCACGACCATGCACAGGAGCATGATCGACACCTGGAACTCGAACGCGCCGGGCGTGATGGCCTGGAGCTTGGCGGCGTAGACCGAGCCGGCGAAGCCCGAGAAGCGAGGCGCCGAGCGCGAACGCCAGGAGCTTGGTCGAGATCGGGTTGACGCCGGTGCAATCGGCGGCGGTCTCGTCCTCGCGGATCGCCATCCACGCGCGGCCCAGGCGCGAATCGTGGAGCCGGGTCATCGCCCAGATCGACAGGACGCCGATGACGAGGATCAGGAAGTACCAGGGCACGGGGTCGGTCTCGAACGGCACGCCCGGCAGGTGCGGGCGGCCGATCGGGTTGACGCCGTTCTCGCCGCCGGTCAGGTTGAGCCGCTCGACCGGGCGCCAGCCGCCGATGTCGACCGTGATGTCGCCGAGATTGCGGATCGCGACCGGGATGATCTCGCCGAACCCGAGCGTGATGATCGCGAGGTAGTCGCCGCGCACGCGCAAGGTCGGCGCGCCGATCGACGGTGCCGAGGAGCGCCGACACCGCCGCGGCGATCCAGATGCAGAGCCAGAAGCTCCAGCCGTATCCGTAGAGCGGCGAGCCGAGGACCGGCGAGTTCAAGAGGCCCATCGCGTAGGCGCCGATCGCGAAGAACGCGGCGTACCCCAGGTCGAGCAGGCCCGCGTAGCCGACGACGATGTTGAGGCCCAGCGCGAGCAGGACGTAGATCATGCCGTCGGAGACCGCGTGCACCGTCTGGGTCCCGAGCGCGCGGTCGACGAACGGATAGGCGAGCAGCGCTACGACCAGCGCCGTCCAGCGGAGCGCCGGCGTCATACCTTGTCCGGCGATCGGGCGCCGAGAAGTCCCTGGGGACGGAAGACGAGCACCAGGATGAGGATCGCGAAGACGATCGCGTTGGTCCAGCGCGCGGAGATGTACTGGTCGCTCCACGCCGAGAGAAATCCGATGAAGAGCCCGCCGAGCGCGGCGCCGGGCATGTTGCCGATGCCGCCGAGCACCGCCGCCGTGAAGGCGCGCAGGCCGGCCTGGTAGCCCATCCACCACATGCCGATGTTGTAGTAGATGCCCTGGATCAACCCGGCCGCGCCCGCCAGCGCGCCGCCGACGAAGAACGTCAGCAGGATGATCGCGCTCGACGTTGATGCCCATCGCCTGCGCGGTCTCGCGATCCTGCGCCGTCGCCCGCATGGCCTTGCCCCAGCGCGTCCGGGTCACGAAGTAGTTGAGCGCGATCATCAGCGGAATCGTCGCGCCCACCACGAGCAGGTCCTTGGTGGTGATGAAGATCGCCGAATCGACGCCGAACCACTCGCGCAGGATGTCGACCGACGGGAACACGTCGGGATACGCGATGGGCGCCGGGCCCTTCCAGAGGAGCGCCAGGTTCTCCAGCATGAACGACACGCCGATGGCGGTGATCAGCGGCGCCAGGCGCGTCGAGCGGCGCAGCGGGCGGTAGGCGACGCGGTCGATCGTCACGTTGAGCGCCGCCGTGGTGAGCATCGTCAGGACGAAGACGAGCGGCAGGATCGTCACGAGCTCCCAGCCGGTCAGGGTCTTCGTGACGCCGAGCAGCGCGAACCAGGCGAGCGAGATGAAGAGGCCCAGCATGAAGACGTCGCCGTGCGCGAAGTTGATGAGCTCGATGATCCCGTAGACCATCGTGTAGCCGAGCGCGATCAGCGCGAAGACGGCCCCGCGCGTGAGGCCGTTGATGGTCTGCTGGACGAGCACCTCCCACCAGTTCATTTGGCTAGATGGGCGGCCTCTGGGGAGGTGCCCCGGCGTCGCCGGGGCACCTCCTCGACAGCGACATCGGCTACTCGAGGATGGATTCGAACTGGAACTTGCAGCCGATCGGCCCGTCGGCCTTCACGGCCTTGAAGCCGGACATGGTGTCGTAGTCGACGTCGCCGTTCTCGTCGAAGCTCCACTTGCCGTTGATGCCCTCGAAGTTCTTGGTGGAGGCGATCGCCTTGCGCACGGCCTCGCGCTTCTCGGTGACGTCCTTCGCCTTCTCGATCTGCGGCGCGGCCCGCTTGATGGCGTCGACGATCACGCGGCCGCCCTCGGCGGCGTACAGCGCGTACGAGGTCGGCTCCTTCCCGTACTTCGTCTTGTAGGTCTCGTACGTCTTGGCGCCGACGCCGCGCATCTTCTCGAACGGCAGACCGGCGAAGGTGACGCGCATGTCGGTCGCCAGGGCGGCGTCGCACGTGGCGCCCTTCAGGAGCTCTTCTTCCAGCAGCCCGTCCGGTCCCATGAAGCGCGTCCGCGGCGCGACGAGCCCGACTTCCTTCATCTGCCGGATGATCACCTGCGCGCCGGTCTCGATGACGCCGCCCATGTAGACCAGATCGGCGCCGGAGGCCCGCACCTTGGTCAGCACCGGCTTCTGGTCGGGCTGCTTCCAGTCGATGCCCTCGTTGGCGACCACGGGCAGCCCGATCTTCTTCGCGGTGGCCTCGAAGACGTCGGCGATGCCCTTGCCGTAGAGCTCCTGGTCGTTGAGGATGAACACCTTCTTCACGCCGAGATTCTTGGCCCACTTGGCCGCGACCGCGCCCTGGATGTCGTCGGCCGGGATCGGCCGGAAGTAGTTCACGAACCCGCCGGGCCGGTAGATCTCCGGCTCACCCGGCGCGGCGCCGCGCTTCTTCGTCAGCCCGGGATAGGTGTTGGCCGGCGTGACCTGCGCCATGTGCGCGCGGTTCGTGATCGGGATCGACACCTTGGCGGCGCCGGAGTTGTAGGTCCCGATGTACACGATCGCGAGCGGATCGCCGACCGCCTTGTTCGCGTTCTCGGCTTCGACCGCGCCGTCCCACTTGCCGGTCTGCGGCGAGGCGTCGTCCAGGTTCACGATCTCGAGGCAGAAGCCCGCGACGACGCCGTTGACCTCGGCGACCGCGAGGTCGACGCCGTTCTTCATGCCCGTGCCCTCGGGCAGCATCGCGCCCTGCATCGGCCACGACGTGTAGAGGCGGAGCTTACCCTCGGGGCACTGCTGGGCATCGGTGCCGGCGACGAAGCCGACGAGGCCGAGGAACAGTGCGATGTGCCGTGGTCACGCGCAACACTCTCATGGCTGGACCTCCCTGATCGGCGCTATCATGCGGCATTCTGATCCGGCTGGTCGGTATCAGACTATGCCTGATCAGGGATTGTCAACGTCGGCGCGACTGCCCGCTCCGCGTGCAACCGTGGACCCAGGCGCCGCGGTTGAGATAGGAGAGGAGCCGCCTTCCCAGCACATGCGACCGCGCGTGATCTACGACGCAAAGCCAGGCTCACCGCTCGAGGTCGACCGCGAGCTCTACGGTCGACTGGCGCGTGAGACCGGCAAGCGCACGCCTGGTCGACCGGTTCGTCGTGCCCCGGCGGACGGGCCGGGCGTGGCCGGTGCGTGCCGGGCAGATCTTCCGGATCGTCGCCGTCGAGGGGCCGCAGGTGGCGGATCTGAACGTGTGGAGCCTGGCGAACCCGCGCGAGCGGTTCTGGGCGTCGCGCACGCGCCAGCTCCACCAGGCGCACCTCACGCCCTTCGACCGGCTGTGGTCGTGCCTGCCGTACCTCAGGCCGATGCTGACGATGACCGGCGACAGCGTCCAGCTACGGGCGCGACGAGGACGGCGGCGGCTGTCACGACCTGCTCGGGACGCGGTGCGACCCGTACGTCCACAAGCTGCTCAACGGCGAGGAGTTCGACCTCTGCTGTCACAGCAATCTCGTGCGCGCGGTCGCGCCGTTTCACCTGACCGAGCTCGACGTGCACGACGTGCTCAACGTCTTCCAGGTCACCGGGCTCACCCCGGAGGGACGCTACTTCGTCAAGCCGAGCCCGGCGCGCACGGGTGATTTCGTCGAGTTCTTCGCCGAGATCGACGTGCTGGCGCGCGATCTCGGTGTGTCCGCACGGCGATCTCTCGGTGGCGGTGTGGGGGCCGGGCGCCGGCGATGCGCTCGCCACGTGCCGGCCGCTCGGGGTCGAGATCTGGCAGCCGGCGCCCGATCTGCTCGCCGGCTGGACGCCGCCGGCGGCGTCCGACTATCGCGGAGGCCACGGTCTCCGGAGCGGATCATGAGCGTCGAGCTGATCCGTGAGTACTGGGCCTACCATCACTGGGCCAATCGCCGGCTCTTCGACGTGGTGGCGGCGCTCGGTGACGAGGCCGCCGGGCGCGAGATCGGCAAGCAGTTCAGCGAGTCGTCGCTGCGTGCGATGCTCGTGCACATGTACGGCGCCGACTGGTTCTGGCTCGCGACGTGGCGGGGCAGCCCGCCCGCGGTCGTCCGCGGCGATCCGACCTACGGCCTGGTCATTCGCGATCTCGGCGAGCTCCGCCGAAAGTGGGACGAGCTCGAGGGCGAGCAGCGGACGTTCCTCGCCGAGCCTCGCCGAGGCCGACCTGTGGCGGTCGCTCGACGGCAAGACCCCGAGGGCCGGACGTACAGCCGGCCGCTCGGCATGCTGCTGCTCCACGTCCCGACCCACGCGGCCCACCACCGGAGTGAGCTCGCCACGATGCTCACGATGACGAGCGGCTCGCCTCCGGACACCGGCATCAACTCGTACTACCGTGAGAAGCCCGAAAGGGGGACGCCCAAGTGAGCGCTGAGCTCGTCACGATTCCGGCCCGTGGGGGCAAGGCGGCGCAGGCGGGCGCCGGCCAGCACATCAAGGTCGTCAACACCCACGGCACGCAGGTCGTCGATGCGTGGGCCTTCAACGCACGCGATCTGACGGAGTGGATGTCGATGGAGGCCAGCCGCGCCTCGTTCATGAAGCTCGCGGCGGCGGTCGGCGACACGTTCGTCACCAACCAGCGAAAGCCGATCCTCACCCTCGTCGAGGACACGTCGCGGTGCGCCCACGACACGTTGATGGCGCCGTGCGACCGGTGGCGCTACGGCCTGCTCGGCGTCGAGGGCTATCACGACAACTGCCGGGACAACCTGCACTCGGCGCTCGCGAACCTCGGCGTGGTGATCCGCGCCACGCCGCCGTCGCTGAACCTCTTCATGAACATTCCGTGGACGGCCGACGGCCAGCTCGCGTGGGGCGACCCGGTGTCGCAGCCGGGCAGCTACGTGGTGTTCCGCGCCGAGATGGATCTGGTCATCGCGCTCTCCGCCTGCCCGCAAGACATTCTTGCCGATCAACGGCCGCAGCGGCCGGACGACCGAGGCGCACTTCGCGATCATCTAGGCGCGGGCAGCGCTGCGCGCGTCAGGCGCGACCGAAATCGACCGCGGTCGAGTTGCCGCCGCAGACGACGACGCCGACCCGCTCGCCCGCCGCCGGCGCGTAGGCCCCGCTCAGCAGCGCCGCGAACGCGGCCGCGCCGCCCGGCTCGGCCACGATCCGGACCGCGCTCCACAGCGCGTCCTGCGCCCGGCGGATCGCCTCGTCGCTCACGAGCACCACGCGGGCGACGTGAGCGCGCGCGATCAGGAAACATCAGCTCGCCGACGCGGCGGGGCGCCAGCGAATCGGCGGCGATGCCGCCCGCCGGCGCATCGACGGGTCGGCCGGCCTTCAGCGCCTCGGTCAGAGTCGGCGCCGACTCGGGCTCGACGCCGACGACCTTGACCGATCCGGCGAACCACGCCGCCACGCCGCCGATGCAGCCCGCCGCCACCGACCGACACCAGCACCGTGTCGACCGTCGCCTGCTCGGCGAGTTCCATGCCGAGCGTTCCCTGGCCGAGCAAGGTCTCGGTCTGGTCGTACGCGTGCACGGGCAGCGCGCGCGGTCTCGCGCGATCCAGGCCTCGCTGGCCGCGAGCGCGTCGGCATAGCCGGTCGCCGACGATCGCGAGATCGGCCCCGTACGCGCGGATCCGCGCGCACCTTCGCCGGCGAGGACACGGTCGGCACGAAGATCTTCGCCGGCACGCCGAGCCTCATGGCGGCATACGCCACCGCCGCCCCGTGATTGCCGCCGGACGCGCGCGACGACGCCCGACCGCCGGAATCTTCCGCGTCAACAGATTCGCGAACGCGCCCCGCGCCTTGAACGATCCCGGAGTGCTGCGAACAGCTCGCAGCTTCAACGTGATCCGAGAAAATCCGCCAGGCCCGAAGTCGCCGCCACGTTCACCTCCACGACCGGCGTCACCCGGCACGTACGGCCGGATAACCTCCCGAACCTCCTCGATCTCTGCCCTAGGCCCGACGCCAGCTCGCCAACGCGAGCCCTCCATGTCGACGATGCGGAACCGCTAGCCGCACGCGTCGCGGAGTATGTTGACATGGACTTAGCCAATTGGCAAAGTGGCGAATAGATGATTTGCGGTGGACGTCGCCAAGGCGCTGGCGAACGAGAGGCGCCTGCAGATTCTCGGCTGGCTCAAGTCGCCGCGCTCCCACTTTCCGCGGCAGGTCGACGGCGATCTCGTGCGCGACGGCGTCTGCGGGGTGTTCATCGCGGACAAGCTCGGCGTCGAGCCAGCCGACCGCCAGCGAGCATCTGAGAATCCTGGTGCACGCGGGGCTCGTTCGGGCCAAGCGCATCAAGCAGTGGACGTTCTACCAGCGGGACGAGAAGCTGCATCGCCGCAGGTGAAGCGCGCGTTCCGCTCGGCCTGGTAGATGCGCCACGGTGCTGGTCGGCGGAGGTAGCATGACCGTCCCGACTGGGTACTGAGCGCGTGTGGTAGCATCGCGCCGCCATGACGACGCCGCGCAGCACCGAGCGCATTCCTCACCACGCACACCGGCAGCCTCCCGCGCCCGGCGGACTTGATCCGCATGATGTACGCGAAGGAAGAAGGCGTGCCGGTCGACGCGGCGGCGCTCGGGCGCCCGCATCCGCGCGGCGGTCGCCGAAGCCGTGCAGAAGCAGGTGAGCGCCGGCGTCGCCATCGTCAACGACGGCGAGATGAGCAAGCCGAGCTACGCGACCTACGTCAAGGACCGGCCTGAACGGCTTCGGCGGCGCGAGCCATCCGCTCGACGTATCGCGACCTCGTGGACTTTCCCGAGCTGGCCAAGCGCGTGTTCGGCGATCCCGGCCGCTCGCGGCGGCAAGACGCCGGCCTGCGACGGGCCGATCAGCGTGCGCGATCCGCAGGCGGCGCGAGACCGACGTCGAGAATCTCGCGCGCGGCGTGCGACGCGGCGAAGGCCGAGCGACGGTGTTCATGTCGCGCCGCCTCGCCGGGCGTGATCTCGCTGTTCTTCCGCAACGATCACTACCCGAGCCACGAGGCCTATCTCTTCGCGATCGCCGAGGCGATGCGCCACGAGTACGAGGCGGTGGCGCGGGCGGGCTTCGTCCTGCAGCTCGACTGCCCGGATCTCGGGATGGGCCGGCACATCCAGTTCGCCGACCTGAGCCTCGACGAGTTCGCGCAAGATGGCCCGGCTGCACATCGAGGCGCTGAACCACGCGCTCGCGAACATCCCGCCGGAGCAGCTGCGCATGCACCTGTGCTGGGGCAACTACGAGGGCCCGCATCACTACGACGTCGCCGCTGGCCGACATCATCGACATCGTCTTCGACGCGCGGCCGCCGGCGCGTGTCGCTTCGAGGCCGCCAATCCGCGCCACGCGCACGAGTGGCGGGTGTTCGAGCGCGTGAAGCTGCCCGGCGGGCAAGGTGCTCATCCCCGGCGTCCTCGACTCGACGACCAACTTCATCGAGCACCCGGACCTCGTCGCCGAGCGCATCGGCCGCTACGCGCAGCTGGTCGGGCGCGAGAACGTCATCGCCGGAACGCGACTGCGGATTCGGCACCTGGGTCGGGCAGGCCGCGGTCGATCCGGACATCGCGTGGGCGAAGCTCGCGAGCATGGCCGAAGGCGCCCGGCGCGCCACGCGGGAATTCTGGTAGATCAGAGCGAGCTCCGGCGTCGAGCTCCCGCAGCGCCGCGATCTGCCCATCGATCGCGGAGAGCAACTCCAGCAGATCGGTCGTGTACCAGTCGCAGTCGCCTGCGCGCCAGCGCCTCGAGCGCCGAGCAGAGGTACCCGGCGACCCCGGACAGAACACGGATCTGGTGGGCGCGGGCGTCAGTGTCCGTGCATCGCGCTGCGCTTGGTAGTCGGAAACGCCGCGGCTGTCAACCGCGAAGTTGTCCACAAGTATCCCCGGCTGTTGACCCGGGATCTACCTGACGGATTCCGCGGGAGTTTCCCGGCCTTGACCGGTCCCGCCCGGCGGAGCATAGTCTCCGCTACGTAGCGCCTTCTCTGGTCCCGACCCGTCGAGTCTCCCACTGTGGTGGGCGTTGCGCTTTCCGCGTGACGAGGGAGGAAGACGATGGCACGCCCCGCGAAGCCGCACACCCGTCGACATTTCTTGAGAGAGTCCGCCGCGCTCGCTGTCGGCGCCGGCGCCGCATCGACCTTGCCCTTCGCGGCGCCCGCCGTGGCCCAGCGGCCGAAGCTCAACTACTGGTGCTACCAGTTCCTGAAGGAAAGCGACGACGCGCGGGCGAATTTCGCCCGCGAGTGGGCGCAGAAGAACAACGTGGATCTACAGATCACGATGGTGCCGTTGAAGGAGTTCCTGCCCAAGATCACCGCGGCCATCGAGGCCAAGGCCACGCCGGACATCGTCGAGTCCAACGCGGTCGAGCTGCGGGCCTGCGGACAGCTGCTCGACGTCACCGAGATCTACAGAAGCTGGACAAGACGTACGGCGGATGGGTGGGCAGCGCGCCCAAGATCATGCTGGAGCCTGACGGGCGGGTTCACCACATCATGTACGGCTTCCAGGGCTTCATGCTGGTCAGCCGCGACGACCTGCCTCGACAAGGCCGGGCTGCAAGCCGCCGCCGGCGACCTGGGCGGACCTCCTGGCGTACGCCGAAGAAGGCGCAGCAGCCGCCGCGGACGTTCGGGCTCGGCATCCCGCTGAGCAACCAGACCGACTCTCAGGTGTGGGAAGACATGATGAAGAGCTACGGCGCGCGCCTGGCCGACGACAAGGGCAAGCGCGTGATCCTGGCCGACCACAAGCCTCAGGTGTGGGAGTTCCTCGACTTCTTCACCGAGGTCTGGAAATCTGGCGTGCTGCCGCCGGGCGTGACGACCTGGGACAACACGATGAACAACTCGACCTACCAGGCGGGCAAGGCCGTCTTCGTCCTGAACCCGATCACGATCTCGCTCTGGCTCGAGACCAACAACCCCGAGCTCCTGGCCAAGACCGGGCACTACACCTATCCGCGCGGACCCAAGGGGCTGGTCCAGCCGGTCACGTTCGGCTCTCGCTCGATCATGAAGTACACGAAGGTTCCCGAGCTCGCGAAGCAGTTCCTGTGGGACTCGATGGAGCCGGGAAAGATGGACCGTGAGTCGGGCGTGAGCCAGTGGGGCCCGGTTCTGAAGGACTACCTCAGGTTCGACGTCTGGAAGAAGAAGCCGTTCATGAAGGGCCTCATCGAGATGTCGCAGCGCGGCGAGCCGCAGGGCTGGCCCGACGTCTTCAACGACGCCTGGCGCGAGCAGTTCACGAACACGACCATCTCGCGGATGCTCCAGCGCCTCGTCGTGGACAACTGGACTCGCGACAAGGCGTTCGCGGAAGCGGTCGACGTCTTGACGAAGATTTACTCGAAGTACGCCTGAGCGGCGGCGGCCGTGGCTATCCGACATCGATCCGTTGCCGTCGCTCTACCCGCTCCGGCGAGGCCCGTACGGTGGCCGTCCGCGCGCATGCGCGAGTCGCTCGGCGGCATCGGGCTCCTCGCGCCGACCGTGCTGATCCTGATCGGGCTCGTCTTGTACCCGTTCTTCTACGCCATCTGGCTGGCCTTCACCGACAAGACCGTCGGCTCTCCCGGCCAGTTCGTCGGCCTCGAGAACTTCGCCTATGTCCTCGCGTGGCCGCAGTTCACCACCGCGGTCTGGAACACGGTCGTCTTCACGGTGTCCGCCGTGGCGCATCAAGTTCGTGCTCGGCATGGCCGTGGCGCTCGTGCTCAACCAGCGGATCCGGGGCCGTAACTTCTTCCGCGCCTTCCTGCTCCTGCCCTGGGCGATGCCGGCGTTCGTCGTGTACCTGGTGTGGCGCTGGCTCTACGATCCGCTGAGCGGCCTGATCAACTACGCCCTCATCGACCTCGGGCTCATCGCGACTCCGATCGCCTTCCTCTCCGACCGCAGCACGGCCATGCTCTCGGTCATCGTCGCCCACGTCTGGCGGAACTTTCCCTTCTACGCGATCTCGTTCCTCGCCGGGATGCAGACGATCTCGCAGGAACTCTACGATGCCGCGCAGGTCGACGGCGCCTCCCGCACGCAGCAGTTCCGCCACATCACCCTGCCCGGGCCTCTACCACATCATCGGCGTGGTGGTGCTGCTGACGACGATCTGGACCGCGAACGCGTTCGAGCCGGTCTATCTGTTGACGGGCGGCGGCCCGTCCGGACGCGACGATGGTCTACACGATGCTGGTGTACGTGATGGGGATGATGAACCTCCGCCTGGGCGAGGCGGCGGCGGTCTCCACCCTCTTCCTGCCGCTGCTGATCGGACTCGTGCTGGCGGTGACCATCCTGCTGCATCGCAAGGCGAATGCCTGAGGAGGGCAGGCGACCATGCGTGAGCCGCTCTCGATCCGGGTCACCACCTACGCGCTGCTGGGCGCTCTTCGTCTTCATGGTGGCCGTGCCGCTCTTCTGGATGGTGACGACCGCGCTCAAGACGAACAAGGATCTGTACGAGGACTTCACCTACCTGCCGCACCGACCCGACCTTGCAGCACTTCGTCCGCGTCATCGAGCGGGACGGGCTCCTGACCAACATCTGGAACAGCTTCGCGGTGGCCTCGGTGACGACCGCGGTCACGGTGGTGGTGAGCGCGTTCGCGGCCTTCAGCATCGTCCGGTATCAAGCTACCGGGGCCGGGAGTGGATCGGCCGCTTCATCCTCTTCAAGTACGTGCTGCCGACCGCGATGCTGTTCGTCTCGCTCTACGCGATCGTGGTCGCGCTGGGCCTCGGCAACACGCTGAAGTCGCTGATGCTGACCTATCTCTCGTTCACGGTGCCCTTCTGCACGTGGATGCTGATGGGGTACTTCAGGAGCATCCCCGCCGAGCTGGAAGAGCACGCGATGGTGGACGGCTGCACCAAGATCGGCGCCCTGTTCCGGATCCTCCTGCCGCTGTCGGCGCCGGGCATCGTCGCGTCCGCCATCTTCTCGTTCACCCTGGCCTGGAACGAGTTCCTGCTGGCGCTGATCTTCACGTCGGACCAGACCACGATGACGGTTCCGATCAAGCTCTCGATGATGGTGGTGGGCGACCAGTACATCTGGGGTCAGCTCATGGCCGGAGCCGTCCTCGCCACCGTCCCCATCACGATCCTCTACTTCCTCGGCCAGCGCTTCGTGGTTCAGGGGCTGGCGGCCGGGTCGGTCAGGACAGGCCAGGCGGATCGTAGCCGGTGTCGCCGGTCAGGTGGGCTGCGGCGATGCCGGCCAGCGCGCACGCTTCGTCCTTGTCCGAAACGTCGCCGGAGATTCCGACGGCGCCGATCACGGCTCCGCCCGTGTCGCGGATCAGCACGCCGCCCGGCGCCGGGACGACGCGGCCGTCGGACATCGCGTTGAGCGCGGCGAAGAACGCCTGCTGCTGAGGCTGCTCCGCCACGCGGCGCGCGAGCGCCCGCGAGCCGATCCCCATCCCGAGCGCGCCCCAGGCTTTGCCCATCGCGATCCTGCGGACGAATGATTCCCGCGCCGTCTTCCCGCGCGAACGCCTTCAGATGTCCGCCCGCGTCGAGGACGGCCACCGCCAATGGCGCGCAGCTGGTTTCGCGCCCCTTCCGAGCGACGCTTCGACGATCGTGGTGGCTTCCTGCAAGCCGAGCTCGGCCATGTCGCGACCCTCCGACTCGAAGATAGGATGCGCGCATTGTAAGCCGGACGCCCGGGCCGCGCGGCTCCTACCGCACGGCCTCGTGCTACCATCGCGGCGTCTCTGACACCGAAGACTCAAGTTCTCGATAGACTCAAGCTCTCGATACCGCGAACAAAAGGAGCTCAGCATGAGGCTCTCCATCGCACTGCTGGCGACGTTGTTGCTGGTCGCCGTCCTGGCCGGTCCGGCCGTCGCGCAGAGGCAAGACCAGATCTCACCGTCGCGCTCTCCAGCTTCTCGACGGAGGTGCTCGATCCGGTCCTGGGCGGCCACGTGGTGAAGTACTACATGTCGCTGATGTTCGATTACCTCGTCGGCGTGACGCCCGACGGCCAGCTCTCGAAGGATTCCGGGCTCGCGACGCGCTGGGAGAACTCCGTCGGACTACAAGCGCTGGACGTTCTATCTCCGCAAGGGCGTCAAGTTCCACACCGGCGACGAGGCGACGTCCGAGGACGTCAAGTTCAGCCTGCAGCGCGCGATCGGCAAGCGCTCGACCACCGGCTACGCCGGGCCGCTGCGCACGCTGATCGCGGACATCGAGACGCCGGCGCCCGACCGGGTGGTCATCGTCACCAAGGATCCGACCTTGATCATCCCGACGTACCTGTCGCGCTCGCTCTCGACCGAGGGAATGATCCTGCCGAAGAAGTATCATCGAGGCGATCGGCGACGACGCGTTCGCGCAGAAGCCGGTAGGCAGCGGGCCCTACAAGTTCGTGGAGCAGGTGACCGGCTCGCACATCAAGCTGGCGGCCGTCGACAACCACTGGCGCATCGGCGTTCCCGCGCTTCAAGACGGTCACCTTCAAGCTCGTGCCGGAAGAGACGACGCGGATCGCGCTCCTGCGTCGCGGCGAGGTCGACATCGCCGACGTGAGCCGCGAGCGGGTCAAGGAGCTCGAGCGCGAGATCGTTCCCGATTCACTTCCGCCGAGAGGAGAGGCCATCCTGACGGCGTGGTGGATCCTGCCGCGCGACGGCCAGCCGACCAAGGACAAGCGCGTGCGCGAGGCGCTGAACCTCGCCATCGACCGCAACGAGATCGCGCAGTCGATCTTCGCCGGCTACGCCGATCCGGCGTACGTGCCGCTGGGGCTCTCGTGGGCGTATCGCGACATCGGCTTCAAGGTGACGCCGGAGATGCAGTACCCGTACGATCCAGCTCGCGCCAAGAAGCTGCTCGCCGACGCCGGATTCGCGAACGGGTTCCCGCTCACGATGTACGCCTATCAGCTCCCCGGGCTGCCCGAGGGCAAGGCGTTCGCCGAGGCGATGGCCGGGCTACTGGCAGAAGGTCGGCGTCCAGCCGAAGCTGGTCCCGGTCGACTATCCGGCGTTCCGGAAGAACTGGTTCGATCGCGCCACGCCCGGCGCGTTCGGCTACTACAACGTCGCCAACCGCGACTGGATCGGCGCCTACGCCTTCCTCGAGAAGCAGGCGTACACGCAAGTCGAAGGCGAGCGACACCGTGAACGACCCGGAGATCGACGGCATGATCGAGCAGGTCATGCGGCAGACCGACAAGGAGAAGATCGGCGACGCTGATGCGCAACGTCTACACGCGCGCTGCGGAGCGAGCACTACGGCGTGCCGGTGGTCTATCTGCACTCGCCGTACGCGGCGTCGAAGACGCTCGGCAAGTGGAATCCGGGCACCGTGATGTACGACTTCTTCATCGACGAGCTCGCCTCGTCGAAGCGCTGAGCGGGGCGTGGCGCGGTTCGTCCTCACGCGCCTCCTCCAGTCGCTGGCGGCCCTGGCCATCCTCTCGGTCGTCGTGTTCGTGCTGGCCCGGGCCACCGGCGATCCGCTCCACCTGATCCTGCCGATGTCGGCCAGCGAGGAGGACTACGCGAACGCCCGGCAGTATCTCGGCCTCGACCGGCCGTACGTCGCGCAGTACCTCGTCGTTCGTCGGCCGCGCGCTCACGGGCGATTTCGGGACGTCGCTTGCGCGCGCGGCGCCCGGTCGGCGAGCTGATCGCCCAGCGGCTGCCCAACTCGCTGCGCCTCGCGGCGTTCGCGATGACGGTGAGCCTCCTGCTGGCCTTTCCGCTGGGCGTGCTGGCGGCGGTGTGGAAGGGGACCGGGATCGATCGCGCCGCCCAGGTGATCGCGGTGCTCGGCCAGTCGCTGCCGACGTTCTGGGTGGCCATCGTGCTGATCGAGGTCGTGGCCGGGCGTCTGCAGTGGCTGCCCGGCCGGCGGCATCGGCGGGCTCGCGAGCTACGTCCTGCCCGGCTTCACGCTCGGCTGGTTCGTCGTGGCCGGGATGATGCGCCTGCTGCGCTCGGGCATGCTCGAGGTGCTCGACTCCGAGTACGTGAAGCTGGCGCGCGTCAAGGGCGTGGCCGAGTCGCGCGTGGTATGGGTCCACGCGCTGAAGAACGCGCTGATTCCGGTCGTGACGTTCGCCGGCATCTATTTCTCGATCCTGGTCACGACCGCGATCGTGGTCGAGACCGTGTTCGCCTGGCCGGGCTGGGCCGGCTCGCGTACGAGGCGATCTCGTCGCGCGACTTCCCGGTGATCCAGGCCGTGGTGCTCACCACCGCCGCGATCGTCGCGGTGGTGAACCTCTCGGTGGATTGCGTCTACGCGTTCATCGACCCGCGGATCCGCTATGTGCGCTAGGCAATCGAGGGGCCTCGGCGGCCCCCTCCGAGCCTCCCAGGATTCGATCGCGCCGGCGAAGCCGGCGCTCGAACGGAGGACTTGATGGCGACAGCTGAGGCTGGCCGCGGAGCTGTCGCGGGCGCTGTTTCGGCGACGGCGGGGCGGCGGAGCGGATTGCGCGGGCAGCGGTTGCCGGTGGTGTCGCTCACGATCATCGCGGTCTTCGTCGTCGCGGCGCTGTTCGCCCACGTGCTGAGCCCCGCCGATCCGGAGGAGCAGACGCTTACGGCAGCGCTTCACGCCGCCGGTGTGGGAAGAGCGCGGCACGGCGCAGCATCTGCTCGGCACGGACCGGCTCGGGCGCGATCTGCTGTCGCGGATCATCTGGGGCTCGCGCGTGTCGCTGACGGCCGGCGTGCTCACCGTGCTGCTGGCCAGCGCGCTCGGTGCGGTGTGGGCCTGATCGCCGGCTACTACGGCGGCCGGGTGGACACCGTGCTCATGCGCGTCACCGACGCCACGATGTCGTTCCCGGTGATCCTGCTCGCGCTGATCCTCGCGGTCACCGCGGGGCCGAGCTTCATCAACGTGGTGATCGCCATCGCGGTCATTCTCTGGGCGCGTTTCGCGCGGGTGATCCGCGGGCAGGTGCTCACGCTGATGGAGCTCGACTTCATCACGCAGGCGCGCATCGCGGGCGCCTCGGCCGCGCGGATCATCGTCCGGCATCTCTTCCCGAACACGTTGAACACGCTCGTGGTGCTGACCACGCTCCAGGTCGGCTACGTCATCATCGTGGAAGCGTCGCTGTCCTTCCTCGGCGCCGGCATCCCGCCGCCCACGCCGGCGTGGGGCTCGATGATCGCCGAGGGGCGCGACTTCGTCACCAGCGCCTGGTGGGTCTCGTTCTTCCCGGGCTCGCCATTCTCCTCGTCGTGCTCGCGTTCAACCTGCTCGGCGACTGGCTGCGCGACACGCTCGACCCGAAGCTCCGCCAGCTCTGAGCCGGCCGATGGAATCGGGCGCCCGCACGGTCGTCATCGTCGGCGGTGGGTTGATGGGCCTGAGCGCGGCGTTCCATCTGCGCCGCGCCGATCGCCGAGCGCGCGTCATCGTGCTCGACCGTGCGCGGCTCGGCGACGCCGCGTCCGAGCGCGAGCGCGGCGGGCGTTCGCGTGATGGGCCGCGACCCGGCCGAACGGGCGATGGCGCTCGAGAGTCTCGGTCGCTGGCCCGATCTCGACCGCGAGCTCGAAGCGAAGACCGGCTATCGTCGCAGCGGCGGTCTGCAGAATCGCGCTCGACGAGTCCGGCTGGGCCGAGGCCCGCGCCTCGGTCGGCGAGCAGCGCGCCGACGGCGTCCCGGTGGAGCTGGTCGAGGCCGCGGCCGCGCACCGCCTGGCGCCTGGTCTCTCGCCCGAGTGTCGAGGCGGCGTGTACTGCGCGATCGACGGCCAGGCGGAGGCCGTCGCCACGGTCCAGGCATGGGCGACCGCGGCTCGGCGGGTCGGCGCGCGGATCGAAGAGGGTGTCGGCGCCGACGCGCTCGTCGTGGAGGCGCGCGCGTCGTGGGAGTCGTGCGGAGCGACGGCGGGCCGCCAGCCGTGTGACACGACGCTCGTGGCGGCGGGCGCGTGGAGCGCGCCGCTGCTCGGAAGATCGGCGTGAAGCTTCCCCTTCGCGGCCGCGGGCTGCAGATGCTCCTGACCGACGCGGCGCCCGCGAGCCTGACACCGGTCGTCGGCTGTTTCGGCCGGCCGCTCAGCCTGAAGCAGCTGGCCGACGGCGCCTATCTCATCGGCGGCGGCTGGCCCGCCCGCGTGCCCGACGAGACGATGAACCGCTGGGAGGTACTGGACGACAGCGTCCGCGGCAGCCTCGAGATCGCTCGCGCCGTCTATCTGCCGCTCGCCGCGCGCACGGTCGCCCGGAGCTGGGCGGGCATCGAGGCCTTCACGCCCGACGATCTACCCGTGCTCGGTCCCGTGCCGGGCATCGAGGGCCTGCTGGTCGCGGCGGGCTTCTCCGGTCACGGCTTCGCGCTGGTCCCGACCGTCGGCGACGTCCTGGCGAGGCTCGCGCTCGGGCTCGACCCGCTCGTCCATCTCTGGCGCGGGCTCGGCGCAGCGCGGCTCGCATGAGCGCGCCCGTCATCGACGTCCGCAACCTGAGAACTCACCTCGTGACCCGCTGGGGCACGATCAAGGCGGTGGACGGCGTGTCCTTCGCGGTGGCCGAGGGCGAGACGCTCGGCCTCGTGGGCGAATCGGGCTCGGGCAAGAGCATGACGTGCCTCTCGATCTTGCGGCTCACTCCGCGCCCGGCGGCGCGCATCCTGGGCGGTCAGGTCCTGCTCGACGGCGACGATCTCTTGACGAAGAGCGCGCGCGAGATGCAGCGGATCCGCGGCAAGCGCGTCGCGATGATCCTGCAGGATCCGATGAGCAGCCTGAACCCGGTCTTCTCCATCGGGATGCAGGTTCGCGAGCCGCTCGCCAGCTATCACGGCCTCTCGGGCAAGCGCGCTGGCGAGCCGCGCGGTCGAGCTGCTCGGGGCCGTCGGGATCTCGTCGCCGGCGGCGCGGCTGCGCGCGTATCCCCATCAGCTCTCGGGCGGCATGCGCCAGCGCGTCGTGGGCGCGATGGCCATCTCGGCGCCGCCGCGGCTCCTGATCGCCGACGAGCCGACGACCAGCCTCGATCTCACGATCCAGGCCCAGTACCTCCGGCTCCTCAAGGAGCTCCAGGAGCGCCATCGCCTGGCGATGATCTTCGTGACGCACAACCTGGGGATCGTCGCCAAGATGTGCGACCGCGTGGCGGTGATGTACGCGGGGCGCATCGTGGAGGCCGGACCGGTCGAGACGATCTTCGCCGCGCCCCGCCATCCGTACACACGAGCCCTGCTCGAGTCGGTGCCGCGCCTCGGAGCCCAGACGGAGTGGCTCACCGCCATCGACGGCCAGCCGCCCGACCTCGCGGCGCTCCCGCCGGGCTGCGCGTTCGCGCCGCGCTGCGCCCACGCGATGGAGCGGTGCCGCGTGCAGGAGCCGCCCGAATTCGCGCTCGGCGCCGGGCACACGAGCCGTTGCTGGCTCGACGCCCCGGCATGAGCCGCGACGCTCCCTCGAGGCGCAGGCGCTCACGAAGCACTTTCCGGTGCGCCGCGGCCTCCTCGGGCGTTCGGCCGGCGCTGGTGCGGGCCGTCGACTCCGTCTCGTTCACGATCGAAGCGGGCAAGACCCTCGGGCTCGTCGGCGAATCGGGCTGCGGCAAGACGACGACCTCACGGATGATTCTCAACGTCGAGGCGCCGACGAGCGGCGCGATCCGCTTCGACGGTGCGCCGCTCTCGACGCTGGACCGCGACGGACTCCGGCGCTATCGCCGCGCCGTCCAGGCCGTGTTCCAGGATCCGTACGGGTCCCTCGATCCGCGGATGCGCGTGGGCTCGATCGTCGGCGAGCCGCTGGTCATCAACGAGCGGCCCGATGCGTCGACGCTCCGCAAGCGCGTCCTCGAGCTCCTGGATCTGGTCGGACTTCCGGAGCGGGCCGCCGAGCTCTTTCCCCACGAGTTCTCGGGCGGCCAGCGCCAGCGCATCGCGATCGCGCGGGCGCTCGCGCTCTCGCCCAGGCTGGTGGTGCTCGACGAGCCGGTCTCGGCGCTCGACGTCTCGATCCGCGCCCAGATCCTCAACCTCTTGCGGGATCTCCAGCGCCGGCTCGGCGTCGCCTACCTGTTCATCGCGCACGACCTCGCGGCGGTCGCGCACATGAGCCACGCCATCGCCGTGATGTACCTCGGCAAGATCGTCGAGCTCGGCGCCGCCGCCGACGTGGCGCTCCGGCCGAAGCATCCCTACACGCAGGCGCTGTTCTCGGCCGCGCTGCCGCTCGCGCCCGCGCGACCGCCGGGAGGAGATCATCCTGAGCGGCGAGATTCCGAGCCCGCTCGATCCGCCGCCGGGCTGTCGTTTCCACACGCGCTGCCCGCACGTGATGGACCGATGCCGCACCGACGAGCCGCCACTCGCGCCGGAAAGCGGACGGCTCGTCGCCTGCCACCTCTACCCGTTGACAACCCCGGCCATCCGCGGATAATCGGGCGCACTTTCGGGTTCCGTTTCTCGGTCCCTCGGCTTCGCTCCAAACGGTTTCGCGACGCAGAGGAGGATCCTCATGACCGAACGGGTGCCGCTCCGGCTGATATCCCGACTCCTGCTGATCCTGACCATCCTGGTGGTGCTCCTGGGAATCGTCGTGGCGACGCCGGCGCGCTCGGAGCCGCCGGCGGGACAGCTCACGTGGGCCGTGCACGTCTCGCTCGCGCCGTCGTGGTTCGACCCCGCCGAGACCACCGGCATCATCACGCCGTTCATGCTCCTGTACGCGATTCACGACGCGCTCGTGAAGCCGATGCCGGGCAATCCAATGGCGCCGAGCCTGGCCGAATCGTGGACGACCACGCCGGACGGCCTCAGCTACGACTTCGTCCTGCGGCGGGGTGTGAAGTTTCACAACGGCGATCCGGTGACGGCCGAGGACGTGAAGTTTTCCATGGAGCGCTATCGCGGCGCCGCCTCGGGACCGTTCAAGGCCCGCATCGCCTCGATCGACGTGATCGATCCCAACCGCGTCCGCTTCCGCTTCAAGCATCCGTGGCCGGACTTCATGACCTTCTACGGTACGATGGCCACCGGCGCCGGCTGGATCGTGCCCAAGAAGTACGTCGAGAAAGTCGGCGACGACGGTTTCAAGCGCGCGCCGATCGGCGCGGGCCCGTACAAGTTCGTGAGCTTCCAGCCGGGCGTCGAGCTGGTCCTCGAGGCCTTCGACGGCTACTGGCGCAAGACGCCGAGCGTGAAGCGGCTCGTGTTCAAGTCGATCCCTGACGAGTCGACGCGGCTGGCGATGCTCAAGCGCGGCGAGGCCGACATCGCCTACTCGATCCGCGGCGCGCTCGCCGAGGAGCTCAAGCGGACTCCGGGGCTCACGCTCAAGCCCAACTATCCGCCGGGCACGTTCTGGCTCGTCTTCCCGGAGCAGTGGACGGATCCGAAATCACCCTGGGCCGACAAGCGCGTACGGCTCGCCGCCAGCTACGCCATCGACCGGCCCGCGATCAACCGGGCCGAGACCCTCGGCTTCTCACGGATCACCGGGAGCATGATTCCTCACAATTTCGAGTTCTACTGGCCGGCGCCGGCGCCGGTCTACGATCCCAAGAAGGCGCGACAGCTCCTGACCGAAGCCGGCTATCCCAGCGGCTTCGACGCGGGCGAGTACTTCTGTGACGCGTCATACTCGAACCTGGGCGAAGGCGTCGTGAACTACCTCCAGACCGTCGGCATCCGGGTGCAGATGCGTCCGCTCGAGCGCGCCGCGTTCATTCTTCAGAATAGCCAGAAGAAGCTGAAGAACATCATCCAGACCGCGAGCGGCGCCTTCGGCAACGCGGCCACACGGCTCGACGCCTTCGTGGCGGCAGGCGGCACGTTCACCTACGGGACATATCCCGACATCGAGGGACTCCTCGGCGAGCAGGCGAGCGAGATGGACTCGAAGAAACGGGAGGTCGTCCTCCACCGGATCCAGCAGCTCATCTACGACAAGGCGATGGTCGCGCCGATCTGGGAGCTCGCATTCATCAACGGTCACGGACCACGGGTGGCGGAATCAGGGCTGACCCTGATCACCAACCACGCCTACTCGGCCCCTACGAGGACCTGAAGCTCGTCACCAAATAACAGGAGACGGCGCCGCTACCACTCCGGGTAGGTCTGAGGAGAGAGCGCGTCCGCGTCGCGGCCCGCCCAGTCGAAGCGGGCCATGCGCGGCCACATCCGCTCGCCGCCGGCCTGGAGCGCGGCGAGGATGGCGCGCTCGTCGGCCGCGCGCACGCGCCCGCCGTCGACGACGAGACGGCCGTCGACCCACACGCGATCGACGTCCTCGGCCGTCGCGTTGTAGACGATGTTCTTCACGGGATCGCGCAGCGGCGTCATGCCCCACGAGGCGGCTTTCCACAGGACGAGATCGGCCTTCGCGCCGGGCGCGATGCGCCCGAGATCGTCACGGCCGAGCGCCCGGGCGCCGCCGAGGGTCGCCGCGTCGAACACGTGGGCGGCGGTGGTCGCCTCGGTGTTGCGCTCGACGATCTTCGACACGACCGCCGCCCAGCGCATGGCCTCGATGACGCTCTGCGGATTCGTATCCGTGCCGAGCGACATGTTCACGCCGGCGCGCCGGTAGCTCGCGAACGACTCCATGACGACGCCGCGCCGCGCGAAGACCCAGACCGCGTGCGCGACCGAGCACCCCGCGTCGGCCATGATCGCGACGTCGCCCGAGGGGTAGTTCGTCCACGACGAGCCGCCGATCACGATCGCGTGGCCGAGGATCGCGCTCGGTCCGAGCACCCCGAGGTCGCGCAGCCAGGCGACCGGCGTCTTGCCGTGGCGCCCGAGCATCTCGTTGAACTCGACGACGGATTGCGAGGTGTGGAGCTGCCACGGGCGCTGGCGCTCGTCGGCGGCGCGTTTGGACGCCTGCAAGAGCTCGGGCGTGCACGTGTCGACCTGCGCCGGCGAGAAGAAGCAGCGCACCAGATCGCCGTGGGCGCCGTCGTACTTCTTGTGGATCTCGATGCGCCTGGGCGAGCCCGCGGCGGCCCTGCTCCTCGTCCCACTCCCACTCGACCCGGCGGCCGTCGCGCGTGAGCCATCGGCCGGAGCGGAAGGCGAGGCCCACGTAGACGCGCAGCCCGTAGTCGGCGGCCCGGGTCGCGACGTATTCGCTGGCGCCGCCGATCTCCATCACCGTCGTCACGCCGCCGCGGAGCAGCTCGGCCATCGAGAAGTCCACGCATGCGCGCGTCGCCGTCCTCGTCCTGGGCCGAGCCGCGGACGGGCAGGAGCTCGAAGAGCCCCGAGTAGAAGAACTGGGGATTGCCGCGGTCCTCGATGAACGAGCGGTCGAGCGGCGAGCCGCCGATGTGCGCGTGGGTCGAGATCAGCCCAGGCGTCAGGATCGCGTCGCGGGCCTCGACGATCTCGACGTCGGCCCCGGCGGGTGCGGCCGGCCGTGGTCCGACCGAGACGATGCGATCGCCCTCGACGCATCACGGCGCCGTCGCGCAGCAGGCGGTGGCCGCGGCCGTCGAAGGCGATCACGTAACCGGCGTGGATGGCGATGCGACGCGGCATGGGCGGCCCTCCTCAGGCGAGCGATCCTACCGCGGTTCAGCGCGCCTTGACAGGCCATGCCGGGGCGTGGTTCCCATCCGGGCACCATGCGCATCCCGGCGCTGGGCTCAAGCGCAAGCAGTGGGAACCCCTGGCCTTCGCCTCGCCCGTCGATGGCCCTGATCGCCTTTGTCATCGTCTGTTCCCGCTCGCGTACTCGTTCTATCTGTCGTTCCAGAACTTCGACCTCTCGGTCGGCCCAGAGTACGAGTTCGTCGG